>Ga0247737_1000012_pt1 | contig 47846 bp, 38 predicted proteins | sample UWRJL028104C2_FD_180937 | JGI IMG/M metagenome (GOLD analysis project Ga0247737, IMG submission 180937) | Plant litter microbial communities from Arlington Agricultural Research Station in Wisconsin, United States - UWRJ-L028-104C-2 | ecosystem: Environmental > Terrestrial > Plant litter >...
CGCAGAGCCGGGCGGCGCACGCCGAGATCATCGATGAAGATCGCCGCGCGGTACACCCAGACCAGGCGCCACGGCTCGACGCTGCCGGGGCGGGGAAGGGATGCGGCGAGCCGGTCGGCAAGACCGTGCGCCCTCCGCGCGGGGTCACCGATACCGTCGCGGGTGTTGAGCACGTCTACGGGAGCCCGCTCACCGAGATCGGCCAGCAGTGCGTCGACACCGTCCCACATGTCTTCGCGCTCGCTGCGAAGGCAGACGATCATCAGCAGGTGCAGCAGTGCGTCCACCTCGGGGGTGACCTCGCCGGAATGCCGCCGGGCCGCCCGCATCAACAGGTCGAACGCGCCCTGCAGGTCGCCGTCGACCCGCAGCAAGATTCCCGCCCGGGCGGCCACCGCGCTGGCGATGGTGTCGCTCAGCTCACCGTCGACGCCGTCGATAGAGACGGTCTCCTCGAGCAACGACAGCAACGAGCGGGTGAGATCGACGCGGTCGGAGTCTGCAGCGAGCTGCGCCGCATAGGCGAGTCGCCGCTCGCGTGCCGTCTGGTCGGCGGTGAGCTCGATCGAGCGGAGCATCGTGCGCAGGCTGGTGCGTGTTCCGCCCCGCCGCGCGTACTGACGGCTGAGCAGATCGAGCGCATCGGCGATGGCGGGATTCGCGCCAACCGACGATGCCGCGCTGTGCCGAGCCCACAGCTCGAAGTTGTCGCGCAGGGCGCCCGCGAGGCGCCCGTGGGCGGCGCGCAACTGCTCCTCCGAGGCCGTCTGCACGATGCCGGAACGGATGAGCGGGTGCCGGAACGCGATGTGTCCGCTCTTGATCCGCAGAATTCCCGCTTCCCCGGCCTCCACCAGGTCGGGGAACCACCAGTCCTCGCCCGACGCCCGCTGTACCGTGTCGAGGGACGTGGTCTGGTCGAGGGCGCAGAGCAGCGCGACGGCGCGTGCGCCGGGGCTCAGCGCCTTCACCCGGCCGGCGAAGACGATCTCGAGTCTGCGGGTGAGCGGTAGCAGGCCGTTCTCCAGTCGGTCGTCGTCACCGCTGTCCGAGGCGAAGGTCTCCGGCAGCTCGGTGAGGGCGAGGGGATTTCCCACCGCCTCCCGCAGGATGCGACGGCGCACGACCTCCGACAGTCCTGGCGCGCGTTCGGCGAGCAGTTCTTCGGAGTGGGCGGCCCCGAGCGGCGCGAGGTCGAGCACGGGGATTCCGGCGCGGTCCCAGATCGCCTCGCGATGCTGGCGGTCGTCGGTGCGTACTCCCCCGATCAGGCTGACCCTCGGGGTGACGATACGGCGGGCGACGAAAGCGAGGGTCTGCGCACTGGACTCGTCGAGCCACTGCACATCGTCCACGAGGAGCACGAGCGATCGATTGACGCTGGCAATGCCGAGCAGGTCGAGCACCGCGTTGGCGAGAGCGAAGCGACCCCCCGATCCGACCGAGTCGCCGCCGAACGCGTCTTCGAGCGCACTGCGCGACCGCGCCGGAAGTGCGCCGGTCGACTCGATGAGCGGGCGAAGCAGCTGGTGCAGCCCCGACAGTTCGATACCCGCCTCGGTCTCCACTCCCACGCAGCGGAACACCGCGGCCCCGTCGCAACCGGCCGAGTCGGCCGCGGCATCCAGCAGCGCCGTCTTTCCGACGCCCGGGTCGCCGCGCACCAGGAGTGCGCGCTCCGGCGTCGATCCGGAGATGACGGCGGCCAGGGCGGCGATGCTGTCGTCGCGTCCGATCAGCTTCACTCTGCACTCCGGTCTGCGAGGTATCTCAGGGTCTGCCCGTACGGGGCGGGACCCCCAGCCGGCGACCGTTCTCTCGTCCGGTTCGCGCCGTCGAAGATCCTGGTTCCCATTATGGGTTCGATGCCCGATCGGCGGTCGGAGAAATCCTCCGATCTCTGGGCGGGGAGTGAGGCGGATTCACTGATTGTGCAGCTCTGCTAGACCGTCAGATCGCCCACCGGGTCACCCCGACCACCGAGTGCTGATCCCCGTGATTACAGGCATCCGCGGGCATTGCGCTGCCGTCGGCAGCGCGCAGAGCAGCCGACCGTCCCCCGCTGATTCGGGGAACGGTCGGCTGTTCGATGGTCTGACTAATGACCCTTCTTGGGCTACCCCTAGCGGTCCGTCTGGCCCGCGGATCCCGACCCGGAGGCCTCCGCGAGGGCATCGGCCTCGTAGGCGGCGACACGACGCTGCACCGCCGCCACCCGCTCGATGTCGAACTTCGGCACGCGGTCGAAGTCGTAGATGCCGTTCTCCTCCTGGAAGGTGTCGGTCAGCTGCGTGTAGCAGTAGCCGAACATCCGCGGGTTGTCGAGCAGCACATCCGTCAGCCCGGTGAACCGGTCGTACCAGTCGGCCTCCGACGCCACGCGCTGTCCGTATCCCCACGACTCGGCGCGGGCTGGATCGTTGGAGTCGGGGCCGGGGCCGCTCCCCGCGAGCTCGGCGTTCCACCAGATGCCGCCGTACTCCGACACGAAGTAGGGCTGGCCGGCGTACGCGATCGAGATCGGCGCACCGTCGAAGTCGTTGAGGTGCGGCCTGTCATCGTCGAGCGGACGCTGCTCGACCTCGAACTTCGCCGGGTCTTGCTCGTAGCTGTGCGAGTCGTAGATGTCGGCGCCCCGCACGCGATGCGAGTAGCCGGAGGCGTCGAGCACCGGCCGACTCGGGTCGGCCAGCTTGGTGGCCAGGTACATGCCGTGGGTCACGTCGTCGAGCACCGTGATGCGGTCGTGCAGCATCTGGTACGTCTCGTTGAGCGGGCACCAACCGATGATCGACGGATGGTTGACGTCGCGCTCCAGCGCCTCCAGCCACTGGGTGATGAAGGATGCCGTCGGCTGCTGGTTCTCGCCGGCGACGCCCGCGCCCGACACACCCCAGTCGCCGAACTCGCCCCAGACCAGATAGCCCATCCGGTCGGCGTGGTAGTAGAACCGCTCCTCGAAGACCTTCTGGTGCAGCCGAGCGCCGTTGAAGCCCGCATCGAGGGAGAGCTGGATGTCGCGCACCATGTCCGCATCGCTGGGGGCCGTCATGAGCGTGTCGGGCCAGTAGCCCTGGTCGAGCACCAGGCGCTGGAAGACGGGCAGCCCGTTGATGAGCACCTGGTGGCCACGGATCGTCACCGAGCGCAGACCGGCATAGGACTCGACCCGGTCGACGACCCGGTCACCGTCGAGCAGTTCGACGACGATGTCGTAGAGCTGCGGGTCGCCGGGCCCCCAGAGCCGCACCCGGTCCTGGGGGATGGCGACGGTGACGGCCGGGGCAAGGTCGTAGGACGCGTCCACCTCGCCCGTGGCGACGATCCCGTCCGCATCGGCGATCGTGACACGCACGGCCCCGCCCTCGATGCTGTCGGTGAGGGCGGCGGAGACCGCGAAGCTCGATCCGGCGACATTCGGCGTGATGCGCAGCGAGCGCACCCGCACGCGCGGGACCGGCTCCAGCCAGACGGTCTGCCAGATGCCGGTGGTGCGGGTGTAGTTGCATCCGGTGTTGTCGAACCAGGTTGCCTGCTTGCCACGGGCCTGGGGTTCACGCGGGGTGTCGCGCGCGCGCACCACGATGCTGATCTCCTCACCGGCCTTCGCCATGCCGCGAAGATCTGCCGTGAAGCTGGTGAATCCGCCGCGGTGGCGGGCGACCTCGGCACCGTCGACCCAAACGGTGGTGTCGTGGTCGACAGCTCCGAAGTGCAGGAGCACGTCGTCATCCGCCCAGTCCTCGGGGATGCGCACGGTGCGGCGATACCAGACGGCATGCAGGTAGTCGACGTCGGCGATTCCGCTGGCGGTGGATTCGGGGGCGAACGGCACGAGGATGGTGCTGTCGAGCTGACGCTCGCGCAGCCCGCGCTCCAGGCCGCTGTCGCCGCGGTCGATCTCGAACTGCCATGTGCCGTTGAGGTTCAGCCAACGCGGACGCACGAGCTGCGGGCGGGGGTACTCCGGGCGGGGGATGGTGTCGGGTTCTAGCTCGGTCACGTCGACCTCTCTGTCGTGTTTGCTCTCGCGGTGCCGGTTATTGCTACGTAGCATAACGCCAAGATTCCGGCCACGCCAGACGACGATACGAGCCAGCTACCCTCCGGTGCTCTCGCGAACGATGATGTCGAAATCGGTGTGGCGCTGCTGCGGTCTGCGGCCGCTATCGGAGTCGGCCAGCTGCTCGGCGATCATGGCCAGAGCCGTCGAGGCGATCTGATCCAGCGCTGGTGCAACGCTGCTCAGCGAGGGGGTTGAATAACGCGACTCCGCGATGTTGTCGAAGCCGATCACCGCGACCCGCGACGGAACGTCGATACCCCGTCGAGCGAACCCGCGTAGCAGGCCGAGACCCGTCGAATCGTTCATGGCGAAAATGCCGTCCGGCATCACAAGCTCCCCGTCAACCATCGCGTTCGCCACGCGCTCGCCGTCATCACGGGTCCATTCGGCAGGAACGACCAGCGCCGGGTCGAACGAGATGCCGGCCTCGTGCAGCGCATCACGATAGCCCTGCAGCCGCAGTTCGGTCGTCGGCGTACCCGCGGCGCCCGGATCAGCGCCAACCACGGCGATACGTCGACGTCCGAGGGCGATGAGATGGCGCACTGCCGCACGCACTGCCTCGCGGTTCGGGAATCCGACGTGATCGACCCAGCCCGCAGTTTCCCGATCCCCCACGATGACCATGGGATACGCAGCCGGTATAACCACATGGTCATCAGCGCGGAGGCTGATCGCGGCCATGATCAGACCGTCAGTGAGAAGTCCGCTTCCGCCGCGGATCAATGCGAGCTCCGCATCATGTTTGCCCGCGGTGGTCTCGATGAGTACGCGCAAGCCCTGGTCAGCCGCCCGACGGATTACGGCATCGGCGAAGTCCGCGAAATACCGCTCACCAAGCCCCGGGACCGCGAGTGTGATGCTTCCGGTGCGACCGCTGCGCAACTGCCGTGCGGCCGCGTTGGGACGGTAACCGAGTGCTACCAGGCTCGCCTCGACTCTGGCACGAGTGGCCGGCGCCACGTGCACATAGCCGTTGACCACATTGGAGACCGTGCGCTGCGAGACGCCGGCGTGCTGGGCGACGTCCCCCATGCTGACTGCCATCGTCACCCTCCGTTACCAATCCGGGCAAGTCTAGAAGCGCGTTCGGCACAGCATCGCAAGACAACCTGGACGGCACAAAAAGGCCCGGATTCTCGCGAACCCGGGCCCATCGGTGCACCCCCCCGGACTTGAACCGGGAACCCACTGATTAAGAGTCAGTTGCTCTGCCAATTGAGCTAGAGGTGCGTGTTTTCGGTTGGGAATCGCTCCCCGAACCGAAGATCGACTATAGCAGGGAGGTGGGGGCCTCTGCCAAATCGTGAGCCGGGCATCCGGCCTGCCTAGAATCGAGCCGGAGCGCACCCGGCGCACGAGGGAGAGAACATGTCGGAAAACACCAGACTCGTCGCGGGAGAGACCGCACCGACCTTCACCCTGAAGGACCAGGACGGAACGGATGTCTCGCTCGCCGACTTCGCCGGCCGCAAGACGATCGTCTACTTCTATCCCGCCGCGAGCACCCCCGGCTGCACGACGGAGGCCTGCGACTTCCGTGACAACATCAACTCGCTGAAATCCGCCGGATACCAGGTGCTCGGCGTCTCGAAAGACGAGCTTCCCGCCCTCAAGAAGTTCCGCGACGAGCAGGGACTCAACTTCCCGCTGCTCAGCGACCCCGACCTCGCGGTGCACCAGGCATATGGCGCCTACGGCGAGAAGTCGCTGTACGGCAAGACCGTGACCGGCACGATCCGCTCGACGTTTGTCGTCGATGAGGACGGCAAGGTCGTGCTCCCGCTCTACAACGTCAAGGCGACAGGGCACGTCGCCTCGCTGCGCAAGAAGCTCGGCATCGACGCATAGGTCCCCCGGGTCTCCCGTTCTTCAGCACGTGCTGCACAACGGCGTGGCGAGCCCACCGCCGACTCCCGTTCTTCAGCACGTGCTGCACAACGGTTTGGCGACGACCTGCGCGCGAGTCGAGTTGTCACAGAAGCACCACTTTCCGTCGAAAACACATCCTCGAGTGACAACTCGCACTGTCGAGATGCCACCGAGTGGGGTTCGCCGCGCCAGGAACCACAGAAAGTCGCATCTCGACGAGCCGTTGTGCAGCACGGCCTGCACAACACACTCGCCGCAGAACCGCCGTCGACGCGATGCCGGGCTGAGTTACGCAGCATCACCGGCACAACGGGCCCGGTCGGCACGGTGACCAACTGGTTCTGCAGCATCACCTGAATAACCGAGAGGGCGGATGCCGACGCGAGCCCGTTCTGCAGGAGTTGCTGCACAACGGGGAGCGGCAGACATCCCGTGCCGCGGTCGATCAGGTCTCGTCGGCCGCCGATTCGGGCCGCTTCGTCGCGCGGATGACCGTCGGGGTGAACAACAGCACCAGCACGAGGACGGCCGGGATGATCAGCAGCCATCCGATGTCCGGGCGGGAGAACAGCCCGCCGAAGCTACCGATGCCGATCGCGATCTGCAGCACCTGCCAGGTGACAGCGCCGCCACGAATCCACGGCCGCCCGAGGAGCGCATGGGTGGCCATCACCGCGAGCCAGACGGTCGCCAGGATCGTCAAGACCAGAATGGCGACACCGCTCGCGTACGAGTCGGGTCGCTGCGTCAGCAGGTCGAGGAGCAGCACCACGCTCGCCACCCCGAGCGCCGTCGCCTCGAGATAGATCAGGGCCGCGAGCAGGATCAGCAACGCCGGGCGGCGCCGCACTTTCGGTTCACTCACAGCTAGTTACCTCGATCGACTATTGATTTGCTACAACCAATATGCGAGTCTATGTGAGGTTGATTTGCGCTACAGGGCCGTGGCTGCATCCCGAAATTCCCTCTGAATCCCCTCACCCGAATCTTCGGTCGATGACCCCTGCATGGAGATCTTTCTTTCTCCGTGTTCGCAACACAATAAGGAGCACCACACATGGATTGGCGCGACAAAGCCGCTTGCCTCACGGCCGACCCAGAACTCTTCTTCCCGGTCGGTAACACCGGCCCGGCCGTCGACCAGATCGACAAGGCCAAGTCCGTCTGTGGTCGTTGCAGCGTCACCGAGATGTGCCTCCAGTACGCTCTCGAGACCAGCCAGGATTCTGGCGTCTGGGGCGGCCTGAGTGAAGACGAGCGTCGCGCCCTCAAGCGTCGCGCCGCGCGCGCCCGCCGCGCCTCCTAGAACCTCGCACCACCGCTCGCCTCGCGAGCGTCGCCGCATCTCATTTCCGAAATGCAGGCAGATTTCACCGGATGCCGGTGTGTCGTCACCGACACACCGGCATTCGTCACGTCAGGCCTTCATTTCGGAAGATGACCCCGTGCGCAACCGGCGCCGGCGCTCCTAGAGCTTGGTGAGCCAGGCCAGCGGGATGTCGATGGTCACCTCGGTGCCGTCGCCCACCATCGTGTGCCAGTCGATGGTCCCCCCGAGCTCGCCCTGGATCAGGGTGCGCACGATCTGCGTTCCGAGGCCGGAACCGACCTTTCCCTCGGGAAGTCCGGTCCCGTTGTCCCGCACCGTGACCATGAGCGTCTCGGCCGTGCGCTCGGCGATGATCTCGACGATTCCCTCCCGACCGGCAAGGCCATGCTCGACGGCGTTGGTGACCAGTTCGGTGAGCGCCAGCGACAGCGGGGTGGCGTACTCGCTCGGGAGCACCCCGAAACTGCCGGTGAAGATCGGATGCGCCTTGGTTCCGTGGGTGGAGGCGACCTCCGCGATCAGCTTCAGCACGCGATCGAAGACCACGTCGAAGTCGACGTTCTGGTTGAGTCCCTCGCTGAGGGTGTCGTGCACCACCGCGATCGCCGCGACCCGACGCATCGCCTGATTCAGCGACTCCCGCGCCTCGTCGGAGTGCGAGCGCCGCGCCTGGATGCGCAGCAGTGACGCCACCGTCTGCAGGTTGTTCTTCACACGATGGTGGATCTCACGGATGGTCGCATCCTTGGTGATGAGCTCGCGCTCCTGGTGACGGAGCTCCGTGACATCCCGACACAGCACCATGGCGCCGATGCGCTCGCCACGATCCCGGATCGGGATGGCGCGCAGTGACACCGTGACGCCTCGAGCCTCGATATCGGTGCGCCAGGGGGCACGCCCCGTCACGACCAGGGGCAGTGATTCATCGACGATGAGCTTGCCGCTGAGCAGGGCCGTGGTCACCTCTGCCAGCGACTCTCCCTCGAGTTCACCGGCGAAGCCCATGCGGTTGAAGGCCGAGAGACCGTTCGGGCTGGCAAAGGTGACGGTGCCGTCGACATCCAGCCGCAGCAGTCCGTCGTTGGCGCGCGGCGCACCGCGGCGTGGGCCGGTCGGAGCTCCGAGGTCGGGGAAGTCGCCGGCGCAGATCATGGCGAACAGATCGTTCGCGCACTCGTTGAAGGTGACCTCCTGCCGGCTCGGGCTACGCGCCTCGCTGAGGTTGGTGTGCCGGGTGATGACGGCGATCGGGAACTCGGTGGTCTCCGCGCCGGTCACCGAGAGCCGCCGGAGCACCGGCACCGCGCGCACCCGCGTCGGGGTCTCCTCATACCAGTCGGGAGCGGCGGAATCGATGATCTGCGCCGACTCGAACGCGGCGGTGACCTGACCGAGCCACTCCGGCTTGATGTTCTGGCCCACGAAGTCGCGATAGAACAGCGTGGCAGAGCTCGACGGGCGGGCGTGCGCGACAGCGACGAAGCTGCCGTCCTGCGTGGGAACCCAGAGCACGATGTCGGCGAAGGCGAGGTCGGCGAGCAACTGCCAGTCGCCGACCAGGAGATGGAGCCACTCGATGTCCGCCTCATCGGAACGGCCCTGCGCGAGTACGAGATCGGAGAGGGTCGACACACGGCAAGTTTAGGCGCGCCCGAACTCGGTGCTGGCCACCCTCCCCCGCGTGCGGCGACCGCTCGCCCGACGCCCCTGCCGAGCCGGGACCGGGGACGGCGGCAGGATGCGGTCGGCCACCAACCCGGCGACGGCCACTCGCGCGGGCGACCGCGGGGCGATATCCGCCAGCGTCTTGCCGCTCAGCACCGCCGCATCGAGCGCCGCCTGATCGTGCGGGATCAGCACCGGGGCCGAGATGCCGCCGAACCGCAGCAGAGTCTGCCGCACCTGTGTTGCAGCATCCAGCCCGATCGCGCTCGACCGCACCCGATTCATCACCACGCTCACCCGATCGGTTTCGAGCACCTCGACGAGGTCGACGTGAGCCCGCAGAAAGCGCGACAGTCCCACCGGATCGGCCGCCCCCACCGCGATCACCTGGTCGGCTTCGCGCAAGGCGGTCAAAGTTGCGGCGTTGCGACGCGGGGCGAACAGGTCGCTGGATATCTCCTCGTCGTTCTCGAGGCTCGCGCCGGTGTCGAGCACGGTGTAGTCAACCCACGACCGGCACTCCGCAATGGTGGCGGCGACCCGCTCCGCCGACAGCTCCGGCCATCGACTCGGGCGACCGATCCCGGTGAGCACCCAAAACCCGCCGCGGGCCGATGCATAGCGCTGCCCGATGCGTTCGAGTTCCGCCCGGGTGAGGCTGTCGGCGCCGGCGAGGCGGCACGCGGCGGCGAATCCGGGGGCCTCGTCGAGCAGGCCGATCGCCGGAGCGATGGAGCCGCTGTGCGTGTCGACATCGGCAAGCGCGACGCGGTGCCCCGCTGCCGCGAGTTCCGCGGCGATCGCGATCGACAGCGTAGTGCGCCCCGGCGATCCCGCAGGACCCCAGACGGCGATAACGGTGCCACGGGCCGGGTCCACCGCGGCGGGCGCCGCGAGAGTGGGAGAGCCGAGCAGCATGAGTTCCAACTGCGGCCAGTCGGATGCCGCATCCGCCGTCTCCCGCAGGCCCAACTCCAGCGCGTGGCGGCGTTCGCTCTCGTGCGCGACCAGGGCGATGATGCGCACGCCCGCGGCATCCGCCTCCACGATCAGTCGGTCGTTGAGATAGCGAGGGGTCGCGGCGACCACTGCGTAGTCCGTGCGCCCCGCCGCGAGCACGGCGGCGAGCTCGTCGGCGCTCGAGCACCGGCCGGCGAGATCGTGGCCATGCCGTACCAGTTCGGCCGCAAGACGGTCTTCGTCGGCCAGGGGGAGGGCGACAGCGATGCGGGCCATCGGTCAGTCCCTCGCCCGCACGCCCGCCGGCACCAGCGAGATCGCATCGTCGTTGGCGACCGCCTCGAGCACTCGGGCGATCTTCGCCCGCGGCACGAGAACCTCGACCGAGCCGGCGCTGCCATCGGCGATGATGCCGTCGGAGGCGATCACCCGCACCACCTGCGCCGCGGGGACGAGCACGGCCGGAGCGCCGAACTCGCGATCCTCGGTCTGCTTCGACGCCCACAGGTCTACCTGCGCACCGGCGTCGATCGCCTTGGCCAGGTGGCCACGCACGGGCACCACGACCGAGGCGAGTCGTCCGTTCGCGCTCGTTCCCACCGCAGAGGTCGGCACCAACTCGCCGGCCGCCACCGCGCGGGTCACGACGAGCCCCGAGGCGGGAACATCGCGGATGCCCAGATACCGCGACGAGACCTCGCCCAGTTGCACACTCTGCCGCACCAGGTCACCGCCGCTCAGGCGATCGCCCGGGCTCAACGCCGTGCGGGCGGCGTAGACCTGCACGGTGTGATCGGCCGCGGATACCACCACGAACACGCCCACCACCGACAGCGCGACCAGCCCAAGACCGATCGCGAACCGCACGTCGAACCACCATCGCCGCGGGGATCGTGCTCCCGCCCCTGCGCTGTCGACAGCCATCTGTCCTCCCCTGTTCGGTGCGCAGCGAACACCGCGCGCACCCATCGTCCAGAGTTTTCGCGAACCGCGGGAAAGTTATCCACAGCCCGGTCCGGGGTGCGGCGCCGCGCGCATAATCGAGTCATGAACGATGCCGAACTCCCCGGTGAGAGCCGATTCCTCACGCTCGCCGACGTCGCCGAGGTGCTCAACGTCTCGGCGAGTCAGACCTACGCGCTGGTTCGCTCCGGCGAACTCCCGGCGATCAAGGTGGGCGGCCACGGGCATTGGCGGGTGGAGCGCAGCATGCTGGAGCGTTATATCCAGGACAAGTACGAGGAGTCGCGGCGCATCGGGCTGTGGAATCAGGCGGAGTTCGCGAGCCTGCAGGAGTACTCCTTCGATTCGCGCGACTAAGCATTCGCGCGACTAAGCATTCACGCGACTGAGCACACACCCGAGCGATTCCGGTCGCGGACGATGGACCGATCAGACCAACCGCAGGTACTGGAGCTCCGTGAACGGCAGCACCCGGTAGTGCGTGACGGCGCTCTCCCTGCGCGCGGCGTCGAGGGAGTGCTGGGCCAGGTCGAGATGATCGCGCCCGACCCGGTCGATCGTGCCGGCGATGGTTCCCGATGCCGTGACCAGTTCGACCGCACGTCGGCGGCGACACAGATCTCTGAGCACGAAAGCGAGACCGAGCCGGGCAGAGAGCCGCGAGCCGTCCTCCTCGGGAAGCGCGACCAGGCTGGCGCGGATCTGCTCGCGGTCGAGCAGGACTCCGCCGATGGATGTCAGCGGAACCACGCACTGCGCGCGTCGGGCCGACCCGTCGATCACGTCACCCGATAGCCAGTCCTTGCCGATGCTGACCGGCCGCACGGCGAGGCGGGTTCCCGCCACGAGCAGTGCGACGGATCCGTCGCCCGCGCCGGAACGCTGCAGCGCGAGCAACCGATCACGAAGACCGAGTCGACCCAGCCGGAGCCGCTCCTCCTCGGCGCGGAGGTCGACATCCTCGGCCTCCAGCTCCTGCTCGAGCTGCCCCTCGAGGTCGTCGAAGAGCTTGCCCCAGCGCATACCCGGGAGCTCCACGTCACCGCCTCCGTCCGGTCATTCTCGGAACCCTAGTCGTGGACTGCTCGGCACGAGGGAGGTTTTCCACAGGGCGGGACGGGCGTATCGCGCGGCCTCGGTTATCCACAGCCCCCGCGCGGGGGCATGGACATCCGACCGCATCCAATGGTTGAGTTTCTCTTCACCGGGGGTCTACCCCCGTTTGGGGCACAACCGTCGGTACAAAGCTCCCGCGATCGGCGGCGACCGCACTGATGAATCGATCACGAAGAGGGCGCTCATGGGGGATGCAGTTCAGTCGGCACCGCGGAAGCGGCCGGCCTCGGCCAAGGCGACGGCGGGAACGCTGCCGAGCAAGGTGATCCGTGCCACGCCCACCGACGAAGAGTACTTCGAGCATCAACCGACCGGCCGCGACCGCCTTCCCCATCCTCAGCCGCTGCTGGAGAACCTCACGCGCTGTGTGATCGAGATCCTCGCGGGGGCGAGGGAACTCGAGCAGATCTCGCGCTGGGTGGATGATGCGGTGTATCGCAATCTGCTGAAGCGGGTGGTCATCTCCTCGCGCGCGCGGCAGGCAACCGGTCAGCCGGTGCGGCGCCCCGTGTTCGCAATCGGATCCACCTCGATCTTCGAGCCGGTGGACGGCGTCGTCGAGGCGGTGGTGATCGTACGCAGCCGAGCGCGCACCCGCGCCGTGGCGATCCGATTGGAGGGACTGGACGGGCGCTGGCGGGCCACCGTCATCAGCGTGCTCTGAGTCGCCGCGGGATCATCCGCGCGGGGGTTCGTTATCCCCGCGCCAGTTGTACCCGGCGCGGGGATAACACACCGGCGCGGAGTTGCGATCGCGCGCGCGGCACGAACTACTTGCGCTTGCCCTGCGCCCGACGATCGGCGCGATTGTTCGGCGTCGCACCACCCGTGTTCTGCCCGAAGGCTCCGCGCTGGCCGGCGGCCGTGGCCGCCTTGCCGAACGAGGCACCGGAGGTCGGGAGGTCGCCCTCCGCCTCCGCCTCGAGCTGCGCGGTGGCACGGTCACTGGAGGCACGGTCAATCTGGCCGCGCTCGTTGCGCACCTCGACCTCGCCGTCGGCGTTGGCCGCGGTGTAGCTGAGGTGGTCGACCGGAGCGCCGGACTGCCCGAGCCCCTTCGCCGCGACGGTAGGCACCGCGGCGGTGGCCTCGCCACCACCGGTGACCTCGACCTCCAGGTTGAACAGGAAGCCGACCGACTCCTCGCGGATCGAGCCCATCATCTGCTGGTACAGGGCGAAGCCTTCGCGCTGGTACTCGACCAGCGGGTCGCGCTGCGCCATGGCACGCAGGCCGATTCCGTCTTTCAGGTAGTCCATCTCGTAGAGGTGGTCGCGCCACCGGCGGTCGATCACCGAGAGCACCACCCGACGCTCGAGCTCGCGCATGGCGGGCTCGCCGAGGGTCTCGGTGCGGTTGTCGTACTGGATGCGCGCATCGGAGAGGATCTCGCGGGTGAGCAGCTCACGGGTGACCCGGTTGCGGGTGCCCGCCTCTGTGAACAGTTCGTCGGTGGTGATCGAGACCGGGTACAGTGTGCGGAGCTCGGTCCACAGTGCCTCGAGGTCCCAGTCATCCGCATTGCCCTCCGCGGTATGCACATCGACCAGCTCGGTGATCACGTCGTCGAGGAACTTCGACGTGCGGTCCTGCAGGTCGTCGCCCTCCAGGATGTGGCGGCGGTCGCCGTAGATCGCCTCGCGCTGACGGTTGAGCACGTCGTCGTACTTCAGGACGTTCTTGCGGATCTCGGCGTTGCGCGCCTCGACCTGGCTCTGGGCCGAACGGATGGCGCGGCTCACGACCTTCGACTCGATGGCGAGATCCTCCGGAACGTTGCCACGCCCCATCAGGGTCTCGGCCGCCGCGGAGTTGAACAGGCGCATCAGATCGTCGGTGAGCGACAGGTAGAAGCGGCTCTCGCCCGGGTCGCCCTGGCGGCCGGAGCGTCCACGCAGCTGGTTGTCGATGCGACGGGACTCGTGGCGCTCGGTGCCGAGCACGTACAGGCCGCCGGCCGCGATGACCTTCTCCGCCTCTTCTGCGACCTCGAGCTTGACCTTGTCGTACACCGGCTCCCAGGCCGCCTCGTACTCGTCGGGGGTCTCGATCGGGCTGAGTCCGCGACGGTTCATCTCGGCGACGGCGAGGAACTCGGCGTTACCGCCGAGCATGACATCGGTACCACGGCCGGCCATGTTGGTGGCGACGGTGACCGAACCGAGACGGCCGGCCTGCGCGACGATCGCGGCCTCTCGCGCGTGGTTCTTGGCGTTCAGCACCTCGTGCTTGACACCCTGGCGGGCGAGCAGGCGGGAGAGGTACTCGCTCTTCTCGACGCTGGTCGTACCGACCAGGACCGGCTGGCCCTTCCTGTGCCGCGCGGCGATGTCTTCGACCACCTGGTTGAACTTCGCCTCCTCGTTCTTGTAGACGAGGTCGGGCTGGTCGATGCGCTGCATCGGCTTGTTGGTCGGGATGGCGACGACGCCGAGCTTGTAGGTGCTCATGAACTCGGCGGCCTCGGTCTCGGCGGTACCGGTCATGCCCGAGAGCTTGTTGTACAGACGGAAGTAGTTCTGCAGGGTGACCGTGGCGAGGGTCTGGTTCTCGGCCTTGACCTCGACACCCTCCTTGGCCTCGATCGCCTGGTGGATACCCTCGTTGTAGCGACGTCCCATCAGGATTCGGCCGGTGTGCTCGTCGACGATGAGCACCTCGCCGTTCATGACGACGTAGTCCTTGTCCTTCTTGAACAGGGCATCGGCCTTGATCGAGTTGTTGAGGAACGAGATCAGCGGCGTATTCGCCGACTCGTACAGGTTGTCGATGCCGAGGTAGTCCTCGACCTTCTCGATGCCGGGCTCGAGCACGCCGACGGTGCGCTTCTTCTCGTCGACCTCGTAGTCCTCCCCGGGAACCAGGGTGCGGGCGAGGTTCGCGAACTCCGCGAACCACCGGTTCGCCTCGCCCGAGGCCGGCCCCGAGATGATGAGCGGGGTGCGCGCCTCGTCGATGAGGATGGAGTCGACCTCGTCGACGATGGCGAAGTTGTGGCCACGCTGCACCATGTCGCTGGCCTGCCAGGCCATGTTGTCGCGCAGGTAGTCGAAACCGAACTCGTTGTTCGTGCCATAGGTGATGTCGGCGCTGTACTGCTCGCGACGCTCCTCCGGACTCTGGCCGGAGAGGATGACGCCGGTCGACATCCCGAGGGCGCGGAAGACACGACCCATCAGTTCCGACTGGTAGCTGGCGAGGTAGTCGTTGACCGTGATGACGTGCACTCCGCGCGAGGGGATCGCGTTGAGGTAGGCGGCGAGGGTGGCGACCAGGGTCTTTCCCTCACCGGTCTTCATCTCGGCGATGTTGCCCAGGTGCAGGGCAGCGCCGCCCATGAGCTGCACGTCGAAGTGGCGCATGCCGAGGGTGCGAGACGCCGCCTCGCGCACCGCGGCGAAGGCCTCGGGCAGCAGGTCTTCCAGGGACTCCCCCGCGACGTAGCGCTCGCGGAACTCGACCGTCTCGTTCTTCAGCTGCTCGTCGGTGAGCTCCTTGAAGTCGGCTTCGAGGTGGTTGACCGCCGCCGCGTACCGCTCGAGTCTGCGAAGTGTTCGCCCCTCGCCGACGCGGAGGACTCTTTCGAGGACGTTTGCCACTGATAACTCCAGAATGATTTGTCGCCGCAGATGAATGCCCGCAATGCGGGCAGCCCAGATGACGGACAGCACAGGTAACGGGCGGGTAACTGTACCAAGACTAGCCCGTGGCTCCGCTGAGAAACGGGCTGTCCGCCGCCCGCGAAAAGGGGCCACCGCACGGTGTGCGATGGCCCCAGTCGCAGTGGACTCCGACGGCGTGGACTCAGCGGCGCTTGCTGCGACCCGTCGCGAGCTCCGGCACGGCATCCGCCTGATTGCGCAGTCCGATGACCCCGTAGTCCCAGCCCTTGTCGCGGCGGTAGACGACGCTCGGCCGATCGGTCTCGGCATCGATGAACAGGTAGAAGTCGTGCCCGACGAGCTCCATGTAGTACAGCGCGTCGTCCACGGTCATCGGCAGGGCGTCGAAGACCTTCTTGCGGATGACGACGGGGCTCCAGTCCTCGCCCTCGTCGGCCGGGGCGGAGGTGTCGATCACGTCGATCGCACCCGTGCGCACCTTCTCCATCACCTCCACGGAGGCCGGACGGATGTCGGCGAAGCCGCCCGCTGTGGCCGCTTCGCGCAGCGACACCGGGCGATGCTGACCGCGGTGTACCTTCTGTCGGTCCTTGGCTTTCCGCAACCGTGCCATCAACTTGTCGAGCGCCAGATCGAGCGCGACGTACTTGTCCGAACCCGAGGCTTCCGCACGCACGAGCGGGCCAGAACCGATCAACGTCAGCTCGACCCGGTCATCGCCGGTCGACCCGATCTTCTCGTTGTGACGGGTGACCTTCACTTCGAAGGCGAACACCTTCTCGTCGGCGAGGTGGGCGATCTTCTCGGCCTTCTCCGTCGCGTACGAACGGAATCGGTCAGTGATCCCTAGGCCCAGACCGTTGATGGAAATGTCCATGTGCGTCCTCCTAGATCCTTCTGTTGCGCGACCCGCCCAGGTGGACCCAGGCGAATGTTCCGCGCCTCTTTCGAATCACCGTAGACCTGTCCGCCGGGTGCTGTCACGGCTTTCGCTGGGAAGGTCCGGAGATTGCGGAGAGAGTCGCGGCGTGGCGGCCAGCGTCGCCGCGCCGACCACCTCAGCGCCGGCCGCCCGCAGCGCTCGGGCGGCCTCGCTGAGGCTCGCGCCGGTCGTGACGACGTCGTCGACGAGCAGCAGACGACGGCCGCGGATGTCGCGGCTCGCCGCCAGAGAACCTGCGAGATTCTCAGCCCGCGCCGCCCTACTCAGGGTCTTCTGGGCCGCCCGCTGGTGAGTCTGTCGCAGCGCCTCGAGCGGGTGGCCGAGACCCGCCTTCCGCAGCAGCAGGCGCACCGGGTCGTAGCCGCGGCGCCGGTATGCGGTACGCCCGACCGGCAGGGCGACGAGTTCGCATCGGCCCTGCAGAGCCGCGCCGACGGCGGTGCAGAGGGGCGCGGCGAGAGGGCGGGCGACATCCGTTCTTCCCTGTTCCTTGTACGCGAGCACGACCTCACGCACCGTTGCGTCGTAGCGGAGCGCCGCCACGACCGGGGTGCCGTCGGCGAGGGTCTGGTGGACGGGGAGTGGGCTGAGTTCTGCTCGACAGCGGTCGCAGAGCGCGCGGTCGACGGCACCGCAGCCCGCACAGTCGACCGGGGCGAGCACGGCGAGCGCGTCGAGCAGCGCAGACCGGAGCAGGGCGGTGGTGGGTGGCGCGGACATCCGTTCAGCGTGCCCTCCTGGCACCACCGCCCGACGTCGATCGGACGGATCTGTGGATAGCCCGTCTGGGGATACTCTTGCGCCGTGACGACCCGGGTCAGCCGGAGATGCCGCGTTGGGTGGCGATGAAGCCGACGCGCGCCTTGGTGCTCTGCCAGCTGCTGCCCGGGTACGAGTAGAGCAGGCCGTCGTCGGCGAGCACGCGCAATCCGTCCAGGCCGTTTCCGCCCACGATCGAGCGCGATTCGACCAGTGACGCGAGGTCGCTGCGCTGCCCGCCGATGGCGAAGGTGACGACCTGGGACTGCGTTCCCGTGGTCACCAGGGTGGCGACCGTGAGCTCGTCGACCCACGTGACCGCCTCGGCATCACCGCCGGGGAAGGGAACGTCGAGGATCGACGGCCCGATGCCGACCGGGACCCGTTTCGAGTCGCGCAGGATCGCCGCGACGAGAAGGCGGGGGCCGGTGCCGGTGGCCAGCAGGAAGGCGATTCGCGCGCCGTCACGGGAGATCTGCATGCTGGTGACGGTGGCGTCGGCGGGAAGTGAGGGCGCCACCGGATTCTGTTTGCCGGTGGGGTCGGTCGCCGTGATGGCGTTCGGCTGATCGCTCGGCACCGTCCAGACGAAACCGTCCTGGTCGAGTGCCGGGGCGATCAGGCCCGGCCGCGCGTCGAGCAGCTTCGCCGGCGTGGCGGTCTTGGAGACCAGGGAGACTCCGGCGGCCCCGAGAACCGCCACGTCGTCGCCGTCGGAGGACATGGTCGCCGCGGTCGGATCGAGCGCGACGACCCGGCTGCTCTGCGGCACCGGCGCCACCTTGCCGTTGGCGTAGAACCCGAACTGATTGCGCCAGAACACCAGCGCCTGCCCGTCGACCTTCGGGTCGGGCTGCGGCCCGGTGGAGCCGAGGTCGGAGATGGCCAACGGTACGCCGTCGACCGAGATCTCCACCCGCGAGATGCTCGCCACGCTCCGCAGGCTGTCGGTGAGCTGCAGCAGCATGAGCTGCTGTTGCGGCCCCGACGCGGTGCTCGCCTGCTTGGTGAGATCGACCCGGGCGATTCCCGCATCCACGGTGACCAGGCTGCCCGAATCGGAGAGCTGGGTTCCGTCGGGGAAGTAGGTGCGCACCGCCCCCTCGAGCCACTGCGGTGGACCGTTCAGCAGCGCCGAGACGATACGGGTCGGTGCCGTGCCGAGGGCGAACCAGCGCAGGTCGGGAACCAGGTTGCGTCCGGTGGGATCGAGGAAGTAGAGCGGGTGCTTGATGAACACCCGCTGGAAGGTCTGATCCGACAGCACGATCCCGTTGGGCGCCGAGCTGATCCGCCACTGGTTGCCCTCCTTCACGAACCCGAAGTTCAGCGACACCGGCGCGGAGGCCTGCTTGAACGTGCCGACGGCATCGACCGTGGCGCTGGTGTTGAAGGCATAGCTGAGGGTGCCGTCCGCCTGCTGCACGTAGCGGGGAGCGCCGGTGCGCACCTGCACGCTCTGCTGCGGCTGCCACTTGTCGGCGAAGGCGGCGGAGAGGTACTGCTTGGCCACACTGTAGCCACCGGTCGACGACTGGAAGGCGGCGACGAATCCCTTGACGATGTCGAGCTGGCTCGCACCCTTCTCCGGGCCCTCCGGATTGACCTCGAAGCTCGTGCCGCCGGAACCGGAGGCGAGCGGAAGCCCCTGGTCTACCGGACCGGAGGAGGGGATGCTCACACAGCCGGTGAGCACCGTGGCGATCGCGACGACAGCCGCCACGATCGCACCACGGCGCCGTCGCTGGCCGGAGCGCTGGCGGTGGTCAGACATCCGTACTCCCCTCGAGTTCGTCGGCGGTGGGTTCCAGCTGCAGCGGAGAGGAGAGGATCGGGCGACCACGCTCGCGCGGCAGCGTGAGTCGGAAGCAGGTGCCATGCGCCGGCTCTGACCACACCTCCAACCAGCCCTCGTGCACGGTCGCGTCTTCGAGCGAGATGGCGAGGCCGAGTCCCGTGCCCCCGATGGTGCGTTGGCGCGACGGGTCGGCGCGCCAGAACCGGTCGAACACCCGGGATGCCTCGAGCGGGGTCATCCCGATTCCGTGGTCGCGCACGGAGATGGCGATCGCGGTCTCGTTGCTGTCGACGGAGACGACGATCGGCTTCCCCTCCCCGTGCTCGACCGCATTGCCGATCAGGTTGCGCAGAATGCGACGGATGCGGCGCGCGTCGACCTCGGCCTCGAAGTAGCCGCCGGGGGCCAGCACGGTGAGGGTCGATCCGCGGCCCTCGGCCAGCGGCGTCATGGTGTCGACCGCCTCCTCGGCCAGCCGCACCAGGTTGGTGGGCTCGAACTCCAGTTCCACGGCGCCGGCGTCGTACCGGCTCACCTCCAGCAGGTCGGCGAGCAGCACCTCGAAGCGTTCGACCTGGGTGTGCAGCAGCTCGGCCGTGCGTGCCGTCGCCGGGGCGAACGACTCGCGCTGGTCGTAGAGCACGTCGCCGGCGAGACGGATGGTGGTAAGCGGGGTGCGCAACTCGTGCGAGACATCGGAGACGAAGCGCTGTTGCAATCGGGAGAGCTCGGCGAGCTTGACGATCTGTTGCTGCAGGCTGTCGGCCATGCCGTTGAACGACCGGGCGAGGGTGGCGATCACGTCGTCGCCGCGCTCGGGGATGCGCTCCTCCAACTGGCCGGCGGCGAGCTTCTCGCTGGTCTCGGCGGCGGTGCGGATCGGTCCGACCACCAGTCGCACCACCACCCAGGTGACAATCGCGATGAGTACGATCAGCGCGAGTCCGCCGAGCAGCATCGTCTGCAGCACGAATCCCAGGGTGTTCTGCTCGTCCTTGAGCGAATAGACGAGGTACAGCTCGTAGTAGCCGGCCGACTGGACCGTGACCCGCGAGCCGACCACGATGCCGGGTGACCCGTCGGGCAGCGACACCGACTGGTACTGCACGTGGCTGGGATCCGCGGGCACCCGGTCACGGAGCGCCTGACTCACCACGTCGGGGAAGTTGCTGGTGCTGGTCGACTGCATGATCTGCGGGGTGGACTGCCCGGGTGTGCGCAGGATCTCCAGCGCCGTATTGCCCGGGTTCGAGGTGGAGCTGAGGATCTTCTGCTGCGCCGTGATGCTGAGGGTGTCGAGTTCGACGGTGGGCCCGGCGTCGCCGCTGGTCGGGATCGCCGAGTCGAAGACATCCTGGGCCAGATTGTGGGCGCTGCGGGCGTCGTCCTGCACCTGCTGACTCTTGGCCGCGAAGAGCTGGTTGCCGATGCTCACCGAGATGTAACTGCCGATGGCCAGCACCGCGACGCCCGACAGGACGATCGTGATGACCACCGTGCGGAACTGCAGCGACGTGCGCCACAGCCTGAGCACGCGGCCGGGGTAGGTACGCCAGGCGAGGGGCTTCATGGGCGAGGGGTCAGCTGGAGCCCGCGCGATAGCCGACGCCCCGCACGGTCATGACGATGCGCGGGTTGTCGGGGTCTTCCTCGACCTTGGCGCGCAGCCTCTGCACGTGGACGTTGACCAGGCGCGTGTCGGCCTTGTAGTGGTAGCCCCAGACCTGCTCGAGCAGCATCTCGCGGGTGAACACCTGCTGCGGCTTAAGCGCGAGGGCGAGCAGCAGCTCGAACTCGAGCGGCGTGAGGTTGATCTTCGTGTCGCCGCGACGCACCTCGTGCCCGGCCACGTCGAGCTGCAGGTCGCCGACCTGCAGCGTGTTGGTGGCACCGGTGGGGGTCGGGCGCAGGCGGGTGCGGATGCGCGCCACCAGTTCCTTGGGATTGAACGGCTTGACGACGTAGTCGTCGGCACCGCTCTCGAGGCCGCGCACCACATCCGCCGAATCGGACTTGGCGGTGAGCATGATGATCGGCACGCCCGATTCCGCGCGGATCTCGGCGCACACCTCGATGCCGTCCTTGTTCGGCAGCATGAGGTCTAGCAGCACCAGATCGGGCCTGGTCTCTCGGAAGACGCCGAGCGCCGCCCCACCGTCCGCACTGAAGAAGGGCTCGAAGCCCTCCGAGCGCAGAACGATTCCGATCATTTCCGCGAGGGCGGTGTCATCATCGACAACGAGAATGCGTGCGGTCATCGTCCCAACTTGGCTCGTGGGCAGCCAGGGCGGCTGCGGGTTTCGCATAACAGTAGTCGAGTGTGGAAGCATAATCGTGAGGCCATAGGGGGCGGTTGTGAGCGAAGGTCAGAACGGCGCGGATCACCAGCAGTGGAGAGCGCCGGATGCTGCGGCGCCCGTTCCCCCACCCGCCCCGACAGATCCGTCCTCCCCGACCGCGCCGCCCCCCGCGGGATACACGTACCTCCCGCCCACCCCGGTCGCGCCACCCACCGTGACCGCTGGCGCCCCGGGATGGACTCCGCCCCCGAAGCCCGGGCTTATCCCGCTGCGCCCGCTCACTCTCGGCGATATCCTCGGCGGTTCGTTCCGCGTGCTCCGCCGCAACCCGCGCGCGACCTTCGGCGTCTCGCTCGTGCTGCAGGCGATCGTCACCGTCGTCACCATCGTTGTGGTCGGGCTGGTCACCTGGTCGGTGCTCTCCCGCGTCGATTTCAGCACCACGGAGGACGCGGAGACGATCGCGAACGGTGCACCGTTCCTGATCGGCCTCTCGGCGCTCGTGCCAGTCTCTCTGTCCGTCGTGGTCGGAGCGCTGCTGCAGGGCATCGTCGTACTCGAGGTCTCCCGTGCCGCGCTCGGGGAGAAGCAGAACGCCGGGCAGCTGTTCCGCCGGTTCCGCGGGCGCATCGGAGCCCTCATCGGCTGGAGCGCGCTCATCACCGGCGCGGTACTCGTGGCCGTCGGCATCCTGGTCGGCCTCATCGTGCTGTTCGTCGCCACCCTCGGCACCGCCGGGATCGTGCTCGCCGTGCTTCTCGGTCTGCTCGGGCTGGCCGGCGGCGCGGTGCTCTACTTCTGGCTAGGAACCAAACTGTCGCTGGTGCCGAGCGCGATCGTGCTCGAGCGGCTCAGCATCCGTGCGGCGGTGCGCCGCTCGTGGACCCTCACCCGCGGCTTCTTCTGGCGCACGCTCGGCATCGAGCTGCTGGTGGCGGTCATCCTCAACTTCGCGACGCAGATCGCCTCGGTGCCGCTGAGCTTCCTCAGCCCGCTCATCGTGGGGATCGTCGACCCGAACGGGCAGGGCGGCCCGACCACGATTGCGATTACCATCGGCATCGGCGTGCTGAGCCTCGTGCTGGCCCTGGTGGTCGGCGCGATCGTCGCGGTGGTGCAGGCAGCCGCGACGGCGCTCATCTACATCGACCTGCGCATCCGCACCGAGGGGCTCGACCTCGAGCTGGCCCGCGTGGTCGAGGCGCGGCAGGCCGGCGAGGAGCTGCCCGACCCCTTCCTCCCGAGCGCCACCGCGTGACCCTTCCGATGGACGTGCCGGTCGATCCCGACGCGGGCCAGGCTCGCGACTGGGTCATCGCCGAGCTGTCGCGGCCCGAGTACCGCGCGGCGGAGCCCACCTGGTTCGACCGGCTGTCCCGGGCCTTCCTCGACTGGCTCGGGTCGCTCACGGTCAACCCGAGCGGCGCGTTTCAGGCTCCCCTGCTCTTCCTCGTCGGCGGAGTCCTGGTGGCCGCTGCAGTCGTCGCCTACCTCATCTTCGGGCCGCCGCGGCTCGGTCGACGCAGTGCCGTCGTCGGCACACTGTTCGGCGACGACGACAGCCGTGACTCGGCCGCGATGCGGCGGTCTGCAGCGGATGCCGCCGGCCGTGAGGACTACAGCCTCGCCATCGAAGAACAGTTCCGCTCCATCGCGCGCGGGCTCGCCGAGCGCACGGTGGTGACGGTGACCCCCGGCACCACGGCGCACGCCTTCGCGGCACGGGCCGGGGCGGCGTTCCCCGCGCTTACGGGTCGACTCGAGAGCGCCGCCGAGACCTTCGACGGCGTGCGCTATCTCGGCCGCCCGGGCACCCTGGAGGGCTACCTCGCTCTCACCACGCTCGATACGCAACTGCGCACGGCCCGTCCGCTGCTCGACATCGCGGTCGCCGGATGACCGTCACCACCCCCACCCTGCGTGCAGCGACCCGGCGATCGCTGTTCTGGATCGCGGCCGGCGCCTTCCTGGTGCTGATCGCCGTGATCGTACTGGTGGTGAACGGCATCTCGCGCGCGGCGAGCACCCCGTTCTCGGCCACCGACCCGAGCCCGAAGGGCAGCAAGGCGATCGCCGAGGTGCTGCGGCAGCAGGGGGTGACGGTGACGGTCACCACGACGCTGCGGGCGACCGAGCGTGTGCTTGCCGCACATCCGTCGACGCTCTTCCTGGCCGACCCGAACTCGCTGCTCAGCACCGACCGCCTGACCGACCTGGTCGCCCCGGCAGACCACACGGTGGTCGCCGCCCCGACCTTCACGCAGCTGGGTGCGCTGGCTCCGGGCGTGCACGCCGCCGGAAAGGTCGACCGCGCCACCCTCGGCGCCGACTGCGTGGTTGCCGGGGCGCGGGCCGCCGGCACGATCACCGGGGCGGTCAGCGGCCTGCGGATCGATAAGGGTTCGGACGCGATCGGCTGCTTCGAGAGTCGCTCGGGGGTGTTCTCGCTGGTGCAGCAGGGCTCGCTCACCCTGATCGGCGCGAGCGGTGCCCTCAGCAACGAGAAGGTCGACGAGCGCGGCAATGCCGCCCTCGTGCTCACCCTGCTCGGCCAGGACGAGCACCTGGTCTGGTACCTGCCCGTCGCGGGCGACGCCGCCCTCGGCGGAGGCCCCACGCTGGCACAGCTCACCCCGCCGTGGGTCGGCCCGGTGCTCGTGCTGCTCGCCATCACCGCCCTCACCGCCGCCGTCTGGCGCGGGCGTCGGTTCGGGCCCCTCGTGGTGGAGAACCTGCCCGTCGTGGTGCGGGCAAGCGAGACGATGGAGGGGCGAGCTCGGCTCTACCAGCGCGGCGGCGCTCGACTTCACGCCTTCGACGCGCTGCGGATCGGCACCCTCTCCCGACTCGCCACGACCTGCGGCCTGTCCCGCACCGCGACGGTGACCGAGGTGATCGACACGGTCGCGAGCGTCACCGGGCGACCGGCCCACGACATCCGTTCGCTGCTGATCGACGCCGTTCCCGCGAACGACCGCGACCTCGTACGGCTCTCTGACGCGTTGCTGCAGCTTGAACACGAAACCGTCGCCGCCACCACACCCAGGGGAGAATGAACGAATGACCGACAGTACTGTCACCACCGCCAGCGCCGACACCGAGCTGCGCGCGCGCTTCGCGCAGGTGCGCACCGAGGTGGGCAAGGCGGTCGTCGGTCAGGATGGCGCCGTGACGGGGCTGATCATCGCGCTGCTCGCCGGCGGCCACGTGCTGCTCGAGGGTGTTCCCGGGGTAGCCAAGACGCTGCTGGTGCGCGCCCTCAGCCGCTCGCTCCACCTCGAGACCAAGCGCGTGCAGTTCACCCCTGACCTGATGCCGGGCGACGTGACGGGGTCACTGGTCTACGACGCGAAGCAGGGCGACTTCGAGTTTCGGCCGGGGCCGGTGTTCACCAACATCCTGGTCGCCGACGAGATCAACCGCACGCCGCCGAAGACCCAGTCCGCCCTGCTCGAGGCGATGGAGGAGCGGCAGGTGAGCGTCGACGGCGAGTCGCGGGCTCTGCCCACCCCGTTCATGGTCGCCGCCACCCAGAATCCGATCGAATACGAGGGAACGTACACGCTGCCGGAGGCGCAGCTCGACCGCTTCCTGCTCAAGCTGGTGCTCGAGATCCCCGAACGCGGCGACGAGGTCGAGGTTCTGCTGCGCAGTGCGGCCGGATTCAGCCCGCGCGACCTGGCGGCCGCCGGCGTGACGCCGGTGCTCGACGCGGCCCAGCTGGCGGATGCCCAGGCCCTGGTCGCGAAGGTCGGGTCCAGCCCCGACGTGCTGGCCTACATCGTCGACCTCGCCCGTGCCACACGGCAGAGCCCCTCGGTACGTCTCGGCGTGAGTCCGCGCGGTACGACGGCGCTGCTCGGCGCGGCGAAGGCCTGGGCGTGGCTCACCGGCTTCGATGCGATCACCCCCGACCACGTGCAGGCGATGGTGCTGCCCGCCTGGCGACACCGGCTGCAGCTGCGCGCGGAGGCGGAGCTCGAGGGCGTCTCCCCCGACACGATCCTGCGCTCCATCGTGCAGCAGGTGCAGGTACCGATCTAGCCGTGGCGGTTTCGGGGTGGTTCGTGCTGCTCGTCGCCCTCGGCGTCGTGCCCATGGTGGCGCTCGGCGATCCGGTCTGGCTGCTGGTCTGGCTCGCGGTCGTGGTGCTCGTCGGCGCTCTGGATCTCGTGCTCGCCGGGTCCCCCCGACGACTGTCACTCGGCCGGGAGCTGCCCGATCGCATCCGCCTCGGCGAGAGTGTGACATCCACTCTCCTGCTGGTCAACGCGGGGCGTCGGCACGTGCGCGGAACCGTGCGGGACGGCTGGCAGCCCTCCGCGGGTGCCGCACCTACCCGGGCTCATGTCAGCATCCCGGCCGGAGAGCGACGCGCGATCTCGACCACCCTGACGCCGTTCCGCCGCGGCGAGCGCCGGGCCGCGGAGGTGACGGTGCGCTCGTTCGGACCGCTCGGTCTGGTCGCCCGACAGGCGAGCATCGCGCTGCCCGGCGCGATCCGGGTGCTGCCGCCGTTCGCGTCACGGAGGCACCTGCCGTCTCGGCTGGCCCGGCTGCGCGAGCTCGATGGGCGCACCAGCGTGATGATCCGCGGGCAGGGTACGGAGTTCGACAGCCTGCGCGAATACGTGCGCGGCGACGATGTGCGATCGATCGACTGGCGGGCCACCGCGCGGCGCAGCGACCCGACCGGCAGTTCCGGACCGGAACTCGTCGTGCGCACCTGGCGCCCGGAGCGCGACCGGCGCGTGATCGTGATCATCGACAGCGGTCGAACGTCTGCCGCGCGCATCGCCGACGAGCCGCGCATCGACACCGCCTTCGAGTCGTCGTTGCTGCTCGGCGCCCTCGCCACCCGTGCCGGTGACCGGGTCGACCTCGCGATCTACGACCGCCGGGTGCGCGGACGCGTGCAGGGCGCCACCGGCGCCGAACTGCTGTCGCGCATGGTGGACACGATGGCCCCCATCGAGCCGGAACTCATCGAGATGGACTGGGCCGGCGTTCCCGGGCTGGTGCGATCGATCACCGCGCATCGGGCGCTCGTGGTGCTCATGACGTCGATCGATGCACCGGGCGCCTCACGCGGCCTGCTCAGCGTTCTGCCGCAGCTCACCCGCCAGCACCTCGTGGTGGTGTCGTCGGTGACAGACCCCACGGTGCTCGATCGGGCGGCCGACCGCGACGACCGTGATGCCGTCTACCTCGCGGCGGCGGCCGAGCGGGCACTGCTCGACACGGCTCGGGTGTCTGCCGCCATCCGTCAGCTGGGCGCGGAGGTCGTCACCGGATCCCCCGCCGACCTGCCGCCCGCCCTCGCGGACAGGTACCTCGCGCTGAAGGCCGCCGGGCGGCTGTAGGCCTCGCACCGGCCCCTCCCCTTCATCATTCAGGAGGTCTTGTGACGGGAGTGACGGATGCTGCGCACGCGAGCAACACCCGCCACGCAGGCACCAGCTGCCCCACCACATCCTGAATGAGGTAGCGGGACTGGAGGCGTGATGCCGGAACTGGAGCCGCGCCGACGCGACTAGAGCCGCCGCGCCTCCGTGCCCTGTGCCGCCGTGCCGCCGTGCCGCCGCGCCCTGTGCCTCCGTGCCGCCGTGCCCTGTGCTGCCGTGCCTCCGTGTCGCCGTGTCGCCGCGCCGCCGCGCCTCCGTGCCGCTCGGTGCCTCCGTTGTGCAGGGGTACCTGCACAACGGTGGGGCGCTGGCTCGCGACATCCGTTTTCCCGATCGACTTGCGCCATCTGCAGGGTGATCGTTCGCCGCACCCTGCACGCGGCTCATGTCGATGGGTCCCGACGCCGAGCGCCCCTCCGTTATGCAGGGGTGCCTGCACAACGGCGATACCCCGCACACCGAAAGCACCCGCACAACGCAGAACCGGCCGGACACCCGAAGGTACCCGGCCGGTTCTGAGAGGAGGCGTTACTCGGCGATGCCGACGTACTCGGCCGCCTCGTTCGGCGTCTCGGCACCCATGGCGGTCGCGGCCAGCTCGGCGCGGAGCTTTGCGCCGAGGGTCGCATCGACGTTGGTCCAGTACTGGATCGCACGCTCGCGGATCTCCGCGCTCTTCACACCGCCGACCGCACCGGTCAGCGTCTCGAGGATGCGCTGCTTGGCCGCGTCGTCGAAGACCTCGCGATAGAGCGTTCCGGGCTGGCCGAAGTCGTCGTCCTCGGGGTGCAGCGTCGCCGCGGCACGCACCAGTGCGCCGTCGCTCTCCCAGCTTCCCTCACCCGCGGCAGCGGCATCCGCCACCGGACCCCCGAAGGAGTTCGGCGCGTAGACGGGCGCGTCGGCCGGCTTGAAGCCGTGGCGGGCCGCGCCATCCTGGGTGTAGCTGTGAACGGGCGCCTTGGGGGCGTTGACCGGCAGCTCGTTGTAGTTGGTGCCGACGCGGTAGCGCTGGGCGTCCGGGTAGGAGAACACGCGAGCCATGAGCATCTTGTCGGGGCTGATGCTGATGCCGGGCACGGTGTTGGCCGGCGAGAACGCCGCCTGCTCGATCTGCGCGAAGAAGTTCTCCGGGTTGCGGTTGAGCGTGAATACACCGATCTCGTGCAGCGGGTAGTCGCCGTGCGGCCAGACCTTGGTGAGGTCGAAGGGGTTGAACCGATAGGTCTTCGCGTCGTCGTAGGGCATGATCTGCACCTTGAGCGTCCACGACGGGAAGTCGCCGGCCTCGATCGCCTCGTGCAGGTCGCGACGGTAGTAGTCCGCGTCCGCTCCGGCGATCTCCTGCGCCTCTGCGCCGTACATCTCGACGTTTCCCTGGTTGGAGACGAAGTGGTACTTCACCCAGAACTGCTCACCGGCGGCGTTGATCCACTGGTAGGTGTGCGAGCCGAAGCCGGGCATGGTGCGCCACGACTTGGGCAGACCGCGGTCGCCCATCAGGTAGGTCACCTGGTGTGCGGACTCCGGCGACAGGGTCCAGAAGTCCCACTGCATGTCGGCGTCGCGGAGCCCCGAGCCCGGGAGGCGCTTCTGCGAGTGGATGAAGTCGGGGAACTTGATCCCGTCTTTGATGAAGAACACCGGGGTGTTGTTGCCGACGATGTCGTAGTTTCCCTCGGAGGTGTAGAACTTCGTCGAGAATCCGCGCACGTCGCGCCAGGTGTCGGGGCTGCCCTGCTCGCCGGCAACGCTGGAGAAGCGGATGAGCGTCTCGGTCGTCGCACCCGGCTGGAACACCGCGGCCTTGGTGTAGGCGGAGACATCGCCGGTGACGACGAACTCCCCGAACGCGCCGCCGCCCTTGGCGTGCACGATGCGCTCCGGGATGCGCTCACGGTTGAACTGCGCGAGCTTCTCGACCAGGTACCGGTCGTGAAGCGCCGTGACGCCGTTGTTTCCCGCGGTGAGCGACTGGTCGTCGCTCGCCACCGGGGTACCGGTCTGTGAGGTGGTGGGGTCGGTCACGCTGTCTCCTTCAGTGGTGGTTCGGTGGAATCGTCGAGTCGCTGGCAGTCTGCGCAGATCCCCCAGAAGGTGACCTCCGCGTGCTGCACGGTGAATCCGGCGGCGTCGCCCGGCGTGAGGCAGGGCGCATCGCCATGCAGGCAGTCGATATCGGCCACGACGCCGCACCTGCTGCAGACGATGTGGTGGTGGTTGTCGCCGATGCGACGTTCGTACAGCGCCGCGGACCCGGCCGGCTCGATCCGGCGCAGCAGTCCGGCGGCGGTGAGGTCGCCGAGCACGTTGTGCACGGACTGCACGGATGTGGTGGGCAGCTGAGCGCGCATCATCCGCCACAGGGTGTCGGCATCCGAGTGCGGAGCAGACTCGATCGAGCGGAGCAGGGCAACCCGCCCGTCCGTGACACGGAGTCCCGCCTCGCGGAGCTGCTCGTGCGGCGTCGACTGCATCACCCCAGTCAACCAGTAATCATGAACAACTCAAAACGACACGGGTGAATTTTCGGTATCCCTCCTGACCCCGGCAGGACTATCGTTCGGGTACGCGCTTCATTCTCAGCAAAGGATCAGAAATCATGGCCGATTCCCCAGCACCCGCGCTCCACTCCCTCACCGCCCGCCTCATCGCCGAGGCAGTGGGCACCTTCTTCCTCGTCGTCGCCCTCATCGGAACGGCCATCTTCACCTCCTCCTACGTCGGAATCCTCGGCGTCGCGCTGTCGATCGGCCTGGTCGTGCTGGTCGGCGCATACGCCTTCGGACCCATCTCGGGGGGCCACTTCAACCCGGCCGTCACCCTCGGCGTCGCGGCTGCCGGGCGCCTGCCCTGGAAGGACGTGTTGCCGTACATCGGGGCACAGCTGGTCGGCGGCATCGTCGGCTCCAGCCTGCTCGCCCTGATCGCGCTCGACGGCCCCAAAGGTTTCTCGAAGTCGGCACACGCCGGCGGATTCGCGGCCAACGGCTTCGGTGACCACTCCCCCGCCGGCTACGGACTGGTCGCGGCGATCGTCGTCGAGATCGTGCTCACCGCACTGTTCCTCTACGTGATCCTCGGGGTGACGCACCTGCGGGCCGCGGCAGGATTCGCGCCGATCGCCATCGGACTCACGCTGACGATCATCCACCTGGTCTCGATTCCGATCGACAACACGTCCGTCAACCCGGCACGGTCGATCGCGACCGCCATCTACGGCGGGCCGGAGTTCCTCGCCCAGCTGTGGGTGTTCATCCTCGCCCCGATCGCGGGAGCGCTGCTCGCGGGCGTCACCTTCCGCTTCCTGTTCGACCGCAAGCCGATCGTCGGCGAGAGCTCCTACCTCGACACCTATGAGCTCTCGGGCGAGGGCGACGCGAGCGCGACCCCGACCGCCTGAAGCCTACGTTTGCCCGAATTTGCAGAGATTGCGGGCGCAAGACCTGCACATTCGGGCAAACGTGCAAAGAACGGATGTCCGCGCCCGACTAGCCCGCCACCAACTGCCGCGCGCCCGCCTCGAACTCCTCGACATCCCCGGTCTGGCCCGCGCGGTAGGCACGCCGGCCGAGCACCCACTGGTAGACGAGGAACGCGGCGAGCGCGACCGTGCCGATGCCGATCTTGATCGGCCAGGGCCAGGGCTGCTTGGTGACGAAGCCCTCGATGATGCCGGAGACGAGCAGCGCCGCGATCAGCCCGATCGCGACGGTGAACAGCGACCTTCCGGCCTCGGCGAGCGCCGTCGCGCGGGTGCGAGCACCGGGCGCGATCCACGACCAGAAGATCGCGATACCGGCCGCACCGCCGGTGAAGACCGAATACAGTTCCAGCTGCCCGTGCGGGGCGATGTAGAGGAAGAACGTGTCGAGGTTTCCCTGCGACCCGAGCAGCGCGGCAGAGAGCCCGAGGTTCTGCGCGTTCTGGAACAGCAGGTACGGCGCGTAGACGCCGACGATGCCGAAGGCGACGCACTGCGCCGTGATCCACGCGTTGTTCGTCCAGACCTGACTGGCGAACGACGGTGACGGCCGGTTCGAGTAGTAGTCGACGAACTCCTTGACGTAGTCGGAGCGGTCGGCCGTAGTGCCGACCGCCGCCAGCACGCCGGGGGTGTTCAGCGCCCAGAGCGCGTACAGCAACGCGATGATCGTCGTGCCGGCGGCGACCGCAAGGGTAAGCCAGCGGATGCGGTACAGCGCCGCAGGCAGCTGCGCGCCGACGAAGCTGGAGAGCTGGCTGGTGACGTCTCTTCCAGCACCGGTGAAGCGCATCCGTGCCCGGGAGAGCGAGAGCGAGAGCCGGTCGCCCTGCACAGTCTGACCGAGGCTGGTCTTGATGGCCGACAGCTCGGTCGCCCCGGACTGGTACAGCTCGATCAATTCGTCGGACTCGGCACCGTCGAATCGGCGAGCGCGGCCGAGGCGGGCAAGCCGGTCCCACTCATCGCGGTGGGCGGCGGAGTAGGCGTCGAGGTCCATCTGCTTGAATACTACGCATGGCCGAGTCCCGCGCGACCGCGGAATGGATTGACGATTCCGAGCAGATGACCGGGGAGGCCGTCGCCCTCGACCTGCGCCCCACCGGTTTCGTGCTGCGCGGCGCCGGCGCCGCGATCGACTTCCTCGTCAGTGGGGCGGCGCTGGTGCTGCTTCTCCTCGCGATCAACTCGGAGTTCGTCTCCCGCCTGCTCGACGCGGGTACCGGCCCGGCCGCCACTGTTGCCGCGGTCGTGTTCTGCCTGGTCGTCATCCCCACCGCGGTCGAGCTGGCCACCCGCGGCAAGTCGCTCGGACGCCTCGCGGTCGGGGCGCGCATCGTGCGGGATGACGGCGGCAGCATCGGATTCCGCCACGCCTTCGTGCGCTCCCTCACCGGCGTGCTCGAACTGTTCTTCACCCTCGGCGGCATCGCGGCGGTCGTCGCGCTCCTCGCTCCGCGCTCCAAGCGGCTGGGCGACCTGCTCGCCGGCACCTACAGCCAGAACGAGCGCGTTCCCCGGCCGGTCGACAATCCGGCGACGATGCCGCCCGCCTTGGCCGGCTGGGCCGCCACCGCAGACGTCGGACGGATGCCCGAGGGCCTCGCCCGCCGCATCGCCCAGTTCCTGGCGCAGGCGCCCCGGTTGGGTCCTGCCGCGCGCCAGCGCCTGGGCGCTGAGCTGACCACCGAGGTCGCCCGCTACGTCTCGACCGTTCCGTCCGCCGACCCGGAGGTGTTCCTCACCGCGGTCACCGTTGCCCGCCGCGAGCGCGAGGCCGCGGCCCTGGGCCTGGAGCGCGAGCGGCTGGATCGCGTGCGACCCGTGCTCGACACGCTGCCGCACTCGTTCCCCGAGCGCGGCTGAGCCCGCCTGCTCTATCGAGTCAATCGCACTGCGCCGCCGTCACCTTCCCGGTGAGAAGGTAGCGGTCCACCGCGTCGTCGATGCAGGTGTTGCCCTTGTTGTAGGCCGTATGCCCGTCGCCGTTGAGGGTGAGGAGCACTCCGCTGTCGAGCTGCTTGGCCAGCGCGACCGCATCGCCGTACGGGGTCGCCGGGTCGCCGGTCGTGCCGATCACGAGGATCGGGGCAGCACCTCGGGCGCGCACCGGTGGCGGGAAGTCGGCCGGGCCGTACGGCCACTGGCCACACAGGATGTCGCCGTAGGCGTCGTACTTGCCGAGCACCGGTGCGGCCTGCTCGAGGGCGTTCGCGACGTCCTTCATGGCGGTGGGGTCGTCGTCCGAACCGTACTCGAGGCAGCCGATCGCCAGGTTCGAGACGGCACTGTTGTCGTAGTAGCTTCCGTCGTCAGCGCGGGAGTTGTAGTTGTCGCTCGACGCGAATGCCGTGCTGGCGTCACCGTGCTTCACGCGGGTGAACAGATCGTTGAGGTCTTGCCACTGCGAGGAGTCGTAGAGGTCGGCCATGATCGCGCTCGCCAGCGTGCTCGATCCGAGCAGCCGACCGTCCGCGGCGGTGAGGGGATGCTCGTCGGCATCCTGCAGGAGCGTGGTGACATCGGTCAGCGCAGTGCTCAGCGTGCCGGTGAACGAGCAGCCCCCGGTACCGATCGCCCGCTCCTCCCCGCGCAGGCAGGCGCCGAGGAAGGCCTTCAACTCATGCTCGAAAGCCTCCTCCTGCTCCGTGTTGACGGGGGCATCGACGTAGTCGCTGTCGCCGGGGTGCGAGAGGTTCCACGGGTCGAGTGCACCGTCCAACACCAGATGGCCGACGCGTTTCGGGTACAGGCCGGCATAGAGGGTGCCGAGGAAGCTGCCGTAGGAGTAGCCGAGGTAGTCGAGCTTCTCCTCACGGAGCAACGCCCGTTCGAGATCCATGTCCCGCGCGACGCTCGTGGCGTCGAGGTGGGCGAGCAACGCGCCGCTCTGCTTCTCGCAGGCGCGCGCGAATGCCTTCGCCTGTGTCGTCTTGGCGGCGACCCAGGCGTCCGACCCGACCTCGCCCGGGGTGATGCCGTAGAGGAAGTCATCCAGTTTCGCGTCGGAGAGACACGTCACGGGGGTGGACTGTCCGACCCCGCGGGGGTCGAATCCGATCACGTCGAAGTTCTTCTGGAGGGTGGGGTCGACCGCATCGTCGAGGCCGTAGTAGACGAGGTCACCTCCGGACCCACCGGGACCACCGGGGTCGACGAGGAGCGACCCCTTCTTCGTGCCCGTCGCGGGATGCTTCACCATCGCGAGTTCGATCGACCCTGCCGCAGGATGCTTCCAGTCCAGCGGCGCGTGGATCATCGCGCAGCTCATTCCGTTGTCGCAGTCCTCCCAGACGACCTTCTGCTGGTAGAACCGCGCGGTCGGCTGCAGGGCACTGAGCAGTTTCGCGGGAAGCGTCGGAATGCTGCAGCCCGTGAGCAGGAGGGACACTGCGACGACGGTCGCGGAAAGGGCAAGGATTCGTCGCACGAGAGCTCCAGAATGGTCACACCTGGTGCTGAACTGCCCCGCGGTTGCACCATTCTATGAGCGGAACTCGAGCCCGTGCTGCCCCCGATACGGGGGGTGCAGGATCGAACTCAGTGCTGAATGACGTCAGTGCTGAATGACGTCAGTGCTGAATGAGGGCCAACACCTCGTCGCGGATGCGCTCCATCGCCTCGGGCGTACCCGCCTCGACGTTGAGCCGCAGCAGCGGCTCCGTGTTGCTCGGGCGCACGTTGAACCACCAGAAGGGCTCGTCGCCCGAGACGGTGCCGGTCACGGTCAGGCCGTCGAGCTCGTCGAAGGTGCCGACGCCGGTGAAGGCCTCGACGATGCGGTTGTAGGCGGCGGGGACATCCTCGACCACCGAGTTGATCTCGCCACTGAGGGCGTACGGCGTGTACTTCGCCGAGATCGTCGACAGCGGGCCGGGCTGCGAGCCGAACTCCGCGAGGAAGTGCATGGCCGCGAGCATGCCGTTGTCGGCTCCCCAGAAGTCGCGGAAGTAATAGTGCGCGGAGTGCTCGCCGCCGAAGATCGCCCCGGTCTGCGCCATCTGGTCTTTGATCAGGGAGTGGCCGACGCGGGTGCGCACGGGGATGGCGCCTGCGGCCTCGATGGTCTCCGGCACGACATGCGAGGTGATGAGGTTGTGGATGACGAAGATGTCGCCGTCTGGCTGCGAAGCACGCACCCGGGTGATCTCGCGCAGTGCCACTACGGCGGCGACCGCGGAGGGCGTGACGGCGTCGCCGTGCTCATCGACGACGAAGCACCGGTCGGCATCGCCGTCGAACGCGAGCCCGATGTCGGCGCCGTGCTCGACGACCGCCTTCTGCAGGTCGACGATGTTCTTCGGGTCGAGCGGGTTTGCTTCGTGGTTGGGGAAGGTTCCGTCGAGCTCGAAGTACATCGGGATGATCTCGATGGGCAGTGCGGGCAGACCTGCGGCAGTGCCGAGCACCGCGGGCACGGTGAGGCCGCCCATGCCGTTGCCCGCGTCGACGACGACGCGGATCGGGCGGATGCCGCTGAGATCGACGAGCGAGCGGAGGTACGCCGCGTAGTCGGCGAGCACGTCGACCTCGCGGTATGAGCCCGGCTGCTCGACGGGGGTGACCCCCGTGGACAGGTACTCCTGTGCCCGGTCGCGGATCGACTTCAGCCCGGTGTCGAAGCTGATGCCCTGCGCGCCGGCTCGACTGAACTTGATGCCGTTGTATGTAGCCGGGTTGTGACTCGCGGTGAACATCGCCGCCGGGGCATCGAAATGGCCCGACGCGAAGTAGGTCTCGTCCGTGGAGCAGAGGCCGATGGAGAGGACATTGCCGCCACGTGCCTGAACACCGGTGGCGAATGCGGCGGCGAATTCCGGGGACGAATCGCGCATGTCGTGGCCGACCACGACATCCGTTCCCGCCCCTATTTCGTCGACAAAAGCAGCGCCGAGGGCGGTCACGACCTCGGGGGTGAGCTGCGAGCCGACGAGCCCGCGCACGTCGTAGGCCTTGATGAACGGGGACAGGTCGATCGGTGAATCCATGGGACCAACCTACCGCCGGGCCACCTCGGACCGAGGTCAGCCGAGGAGCCAGGCCTCTCGCTTGCGAGCCAGGCTGCTAACTGGCAAGCGACACGTGTCGCACGACCTGCCAGCCCAGCGGCACCGACAGTCGCTCGGCGTGCTTCACGCAGAGGTCGTAGCTGTGCGGCTCCGCGACGAGACTGAGCGGCCCGAGGACGGCCATGGAATCGGCGTAGTCGTAGGTGAGTGTGGCGATCGCGGCGTGGGAACACGCGACCTTGCTGCACAGCCTGACATCCATTTGACCCGAGCCTACGCGACGGCGCCGACGCCGCCGCGGATGCTCGCCGGTAGAATTTCAGGATGCCTCGTGCCCACTCCACCCGTTCGGGCTCCGGCGACCGCCATGGTCGCGGTCTCCGCTCGCCGGTGACCGGGCCCGATCTGCCCGCGCTGCACAGCCGCGCGGAGCTGTTCGACCTCATCGTCGGATCCACGGCGGAATACCTGAGGGACATCTGGCCGGACGAGCTGGCCAGCGCGACCTTCGAGGTCGCCGCCCTCCCCGCCGAGATCAGTTCGACGAACGGTATCGATCGGTGGCATGTCGACACCGCGGTGCGACGCGTCACGCTCTATCGGCTGCCGATCGAACGGCTGGCGCGCATTCAGCGCGGTGACGAGACTCAGCGACGCATGGTGGTCGAGAGCTGCGTGTTTCGGGCGGTGGCCGAGCTGCTCGGCAAAGACCCCTGGGACCTCGCGCCGGAGCGCTTCCGGCACCTCTAGCCCCCCGCTCCCTCTCGCGTGGGGAGCGCGCTAGCCGTAGACCCGGATCGGCGTGGAGACGGGCGTCGGCGGGCTGGCCGCGAACGACGCGAGCTGTCCGTCGCCGAGATAGCTGACGGATGCCGCCACTCGCCCCGAGGAGACCATCGAGTAGGTCGCGCCGGGGGTGACATTCGCCACGGAGGACCCGTTCGCCGGCACCGTCACCACGATCGGTGCACCCGCGCCCGTGGGCGTCAGCGTGACCGTCGCCGCCTTCGCGGTCACGTTCGCCACGCTGAGCAGCGCCGCGGGACCGGGGGCCACGGCGAGTTCGCTCGCTCCACTCTGCGCGGCGGCACCGGCGTACCAGGCGAAGTCGGTCGCGCGACCGGTGCCGACCGTCGAGGTGCGGGCAGCGGCGACCACCGGCTGGTCGGTGACCACGCGGATGGTGTAGCTCCCGTCGGGGTAGGAACCGAGCGGTACCTCCGTGACCAGACCCGCACGCAGGGTCAGTCGTGCCGTGGTCTCGACGGTGTTCGCCGCCGTCTGCGGCACGATCGTGATCTCGGCGTGCGCATCCGTCGTCCCCGGCACCAGCAGCCGGACGATGGAACTCAGGTCGGCCGAGCCGGCCTCGGCCTGTCGCGCGAACGTCGCCGTCGTGTTCGACAGCAGCACTCCGGGGATGGTGACGTCGTGGGCGGGAGCGGTCGTCGCGCCGACGATGTCGACTCCTCCCGGCTCGAGGGTGCGCACGATGGTCTGCTGCAGGTTTGCCACGATCGGTCCGCCACGACTCTCGACGTGAACTACCGGCGCCTCGATCCCCGGGGCGAAGGCGGCGAGGGAGAAGATGCGCTGGGCACCGGCGGGGACGACGATGCCGTCGGTCCCGGTGCCGACGACGATGCCCTGCGCGGAATAGGTGGTGAGCGACACGGTGGAGGACACACCGCTGGGGTTGCTGAGCGTGATCAGGGTGGTGCGACCGGTCGCGGTAGACCCGCCCACCAGCCAACTATCGGCGCCGCCCACCGGGCAGTCTGCCGCAGCGAGGCCGACGATGTCTCCGGATGCGGCGGCCTGTGTCTGGCTGCCCGCGAACAGCACGGGCTTCGCCGATGCCGGCACGCTCAGGAGGGTGGGGGCGACGGAGAGTGTGTTTTCGGTCGTCGGCAGCGCGGAGTCGTCGACGCTGTCGCGGTTGGACGCGGAGCGCACGTTCGGCCGCCCGAACGACGAGGCCTGGGTCGCCCCGGCACCGGTGTCGTCGCCCAGTCGCAGCAGCGGACCGGCGCAGACCCGCTGCTGCGAGGTCGACACGGGGGTCACCAGCTCGGAGGGCACCCTGACGGTGTGGCTCGGCAGGGGAACGAAGGTCGCCCCGAGGATCGCGGCGGCCGCGACCGCTGTGCCGATTGCACCGGCGAGCACACGCGCGCTGAGCACGACGACGCCGCGAGCGCCGAGCTTCTGTTTCGGCTCCGCCCAGTCGCCGTCGTCGGTTTCGGCGATCCCGACGAAATCGTCGGTGGCGAGGGTGTCGCCGACCGGCTCGCCGGCAAGCGGTGATTCCTGGGCGAGCTCGTCATCGGGGTCAGCCATGGTCCTCCTCCTCGGCCTCGAAGGTGTTCGCCGGCGTGGCAGCGGACGATCCGGTGGCGGTGGTCCGACGGCGACGACGAGCGGTCGGGATGCCGAGCAGCAGGGTGAGTCCGAAGACGATCCCCTGCCCGATCAGCACGACCCGTCCCCACGCGGTCGCCGTGTTCGCCGGCTGACCGCTCGTATCGACCGGACCCGCGTCGTCGACGCGCCAGAGCAGCCCGCTCGAGGTGCTGCCGACCGCCGCCAACACCGGGTTTCCGTCGAGGGCCTCCGACGCACGCTGGTGCACGGCGGGATGCCCGTCCGCGGGGGTGAGCACCACGAACCCGATGGAGAACTTCGCCAGTTCCTTCTGGGCATCCAGGCCGCTCTGCGAGGCGAGGTTGCCGGCGAGATCGGCGAGGCTGCGGCCGTTGCGCGGCAGGGTGGTGGTTGTCGCACGGAGCGTGGACTGATCGTCGAGTGTCGCCCCGGCACCGCGCTCGAGTTGCGCGATGAGACTATCGCCGGCGTGCGGGGTGAGCACGAGCGTCCCGATTCCGGGGTGGCTCTCGGCTTCAGCCGCGACAACCGCGGGCAGCACCCGTCCATCGCTCTCGCGTACCACCGGTTCGGGGAGGTACTGCGCGCCGAGCAGCGGGATGGCGAGGATGACGGTGGTCGCCGAGGCGAGGACGGCGAGCGGGATGGATGCCCGGCCGAGCGCGTCGAGCGCGACCAGCACGGCGCCGATCAGGCCGAGCCAGAACAGGCTGAGCGCGGCGCCCGGCCAGATGGAGGCGACGGATGCCCCGCTCACCGATACCTCGATGCGGGAGCCGATCACGGCCGTCGCAAACCCCAGCAGGGCGATCGCGAGGGAGGGGACGGAACGGCGGGTACCACGGACGAACAGCGCCAGCAGGGCGAGCGCGGCGACCGGCAGGAGCAGTGCCGCGACCACGATCGCGGCCCCCGCGCCGGGGAGCGATAGCGCGCTCGCGGCACGTGTCCAGCCGTCGAGACCGGGCGCGGCGGCACCGAGGGCGAGCTGCCAGGCGCTGGTCTCGGCACCGCTCACCGGCACTCCGGGCTCCGCCAGCAGTGCGAGCGGATTGCCGCGCTGCAGCTGCTGAATGGCCAGCGGGGCGAAGAGCGCCGCCAGCGGCACCGGGATGGCGATGAGTCGCAGCACCGCTGCCGGGCGGGAGACCAGCACGGCCAACCAGCCGATCAGCAGGGTCGGGATCAGGATCGGCGCCGACGCCCCCACTGCCGCAAGAAGCAGGGCCGCCGTCGCGGCTGCGGCCCACGATCGGGGTGCCGACAGCGCCGCGAGCACCAACCACGGCAGCAGGAGATGGGCGATCACCGCACCGAGGTGACCGTCTCCGAGGGATCCGAGCAGCGATGGCGCGAGCGTGTAGAGAAGGGCCGCGACCGCCGGTAACCACGGGCGCGTCGTCACGCGTCGTGCGGCGAACCAGGCACCGAGGGCGGAAAGCGGCAGGGCGAGCAGGTAGAGCAGCACGACACCGAAGGACGGCGACCAGAAGGTGATCGAGCCGAGCAGTGCGAGCACGTATGCGAAGGGATCGGATGCGCCGACGAATCCGCCGCCGATCTCACGCCAGCCGTATCCGACGTGGCTCCACAGCTCGCCGGGAGTGGCGGAGAGCGGGAGCAGCCCCCCGCCGACCAGCGACTGCGCGCTGAGGATCGGGCCGAGCGCGATGGCGCTGATCAGGGCGGCGAGCACCACGATCCACAGACCGCCGTGCGCGACGAACCCCGCCGCCGGTTCGGCCGGGCCGACGGATGCCGCGGCCTGGGTGGTCGCTGCCTCGCGCGCCTGGAGGCGGCGTTCGCGCACGTCGCGCGCGGACATCCGCAGCGGCGTTATCGCTCCCCAGCCGACACGGCGGGTGCGACGGATGCGGCTCCGGGCGCCGGGTACTCCGCCCGTGAAGGCGGCCGCGAAGGCGGCGCTGAACTCTCCGCCGACCGCCCCCGGGCGCTTCGCCAGGATTTGGCCGATCGCGCGGAAGAAGGCGAGCGGCACCAGGCTGAGCCAGTGGAAGGGCATGGCTCCCGCGGGTGCATAGACGAGACGTCGATGCAGCTGGGCGGAACGGGCGATGCGGGCACGCCGGGACGCGGAGACAGTATGCCGGCCGAAGGTCTCCGCAGGTCCCGCCGAGGAGACCTTCGCACCGGGAACCAGTGCGACGCGGAAGCCGGTGAGACGGGCGCGCACCGAGAAGTCGAGGGCGGCGTCGATGCTCGGCAGTGCCGGATCGAAGCCACCGAGGGCGCTGAAGACAGAGCGACGCACCAGCATGCCGTTCGCGGCGACGGCGAGCGCGTCATCCTGAACGTCGTGCTGGGCCTGATCGAGCTCTCCCTCGACCAGCAGCACCGAGCGGCCGTACCGGGTCATGGTCTCACCGAATTCGGCGATCACGTCGGGCTGGTCGAGCCGCATCAGTTTCGGCCCGGCGATCGCCACGGAGGGGGAGATCTCGACCGCGGCGAGCAGGCGCGCGAGGGCGGTGGGCTCCGGCGCGTTGTCGTGGGCGAGCAGCCACAGCCATTCGTCGTCCGCCTGGGAGGACGTCGACTCGGGTGGCGGCCCGACATGCAGCGCACGCTCGACCGCGGAGCCGAACGGTTGCGCCCGGGTCGTCACCAGCTGGGTGGGGCCGGATGCCGCGAGCAGCTCCGCGGTGGAATCCGACGACCCTGCGTCGACGGCCACGATCGCGTCGGGGCGCCGGGTCTGCGCGGAGATCGCCGCGAGGGTTCGCCCGAGGTACGCCGCCCCATTGCGGGCGACGAGGATCACGGTGACTCTCGCTTGCATCTAGACGACCCTATGTGCGCCGCGCGTCAGTCGCGTCGGGACACCCCGGTAACCCGTCGGTTGAGTTGCGAGCGAGGAACGAGCACGCGTATCGAAACCCGTCCCGCACTCCTCAGGCGCGCTTGCGCAGCTTGCGACGTTCGCGCTCGGAGAGACCGCCCCAGATGCCGAAGCGCTCGTCGTTCTGCAGCGCGTATTCGAGGCACTGGGTGCGGACCTCACACGACACGCAGATCTTCTTCGCGTCGCGAGTCGATCCACCCTTTTCGGGGAAGAACGCCTCGGGATCGGTCTGCGCACACAGCGAATCCGACTGCCACGCGAGCGCATTGTCGTCTTCGGTTACGGGTTGACGAACCCCCGGCACCCCCAGCCGGACGGGGTCGACGAACCAGTCTTCCGGCACACCGCGCCGGATTCCACTGGCAGTGCTGTTCTCTTCGAACGCCATAGCACAAGCTCCCCTCCGCGATGCGTACGACGTGCCACATTCGCGTTAGGGATAATTACACCCGTGTAGTTACCCCGGAGTCAAGTCGCAGATCGTAAAGCCTCGATGCGGCGTCGAGGGTTCACGACGCGCCGTGACCCCCGATCGAGTGACACGCCCGGGGTCGGACTAGATCGCGGCGACGGCGGTGCGCGCGTCCCACGCGCTCTGCACCATCTCGCGCAGGCTGTGCCGCATCTCCCAGTCGATGTCCCGCGCCGCGAGTTCGCCGGCCGCAACGATCCGGGCCGGGTCGCCGGGGCGACGCGCGGCGATCTCCGGGGTGAACGGGATGCCGGTGGCCTCCGAGATCGCGGTCATGATCTCGCGCACGGAGACCCCGTTGCCGCTGCCCAGGTTGTAGGCGGCCTCGATCGGCTCGCCGTCATCCAGTCGACGCGCCGCGGCCACGTGCGACACGGCGAGGTCGGCGACGTGGATGTAGTCGCGCACGTTGGTTCCATCCGGCGTCGGGTAGTCGTCACCGTTGATCTTCGGCGTGCGACCGTCGACGAGGGCGTCGAAGACGAGCGGGAACAGATTGTGCGGGCTGGTGTCGTAGATGCTCTGGTCGCCGGATCCGACGACGTTGAAGTAGCGCAGGGAGGTGTGGCGGGTGCCGTAGGCGACCCCCGCATCACGCAGTAGCCACTCGCCGATGAGCTTCGATTCACCGTAGGGCGAGGCGGGCGCCTTCGGGGTGTCTTCGGTGACCAGCTCGACGTCGGGCGTTCCGTACACCGCGGCGCTGGAGGAGAAGACGATGCGATCGACACCGCGGTCCGTCATCGCCGTGAGGAGCGTGGCGGTTCCGGTGACGTTCTGCTCGTAGGTGTGCAGCGGGCGTTGCACCGAGACTCCGGCGTACTTGTAGCCGGCGACGTGGATGACCCCGGTGACGCCGAAGCGGTCGATCGTGTCGACGATGGCGTCCTTGTCGAGGATCGTGGCCTGCACGAAGGGAACGCCCTCGGGCACGAAAGCCGCGAATCCACTGGACAGGTCGTCGAGAACGACCGGGGACATCCCCGCCGCGTCCAACGCCCGAACCACATGTGCACCGATATAGCCGGCCCCGCCGGTCACAAGCCACGTCATGCTCTCAGGCTAGCGGCGCCGCGACGGCCGATCGGGAACGCGACGGTAGCCGTCGCGCGAAATGCTGACGATGGTGCCGACGATCGCTGTCGCCGAGAGGAGCCCGAGGATCGTGAGAAAGAACATGGCAGTTACGCTACGTATTGCGATTTACTGCCAACAGTGGCAGTCTTGCCCAAGACCGGTTCATTACTGCCATTACCAGGAAGCAGCCGTCCCATGCTGAAGAAAGTCGTCTGCCTCGTCCTCCCGGAGGTCGCCCCGTTCGAATTCGGCGTCATCTGCGAGGTGTTCGGCATCGACCGCAGTGCGACCGGTGGACCGACGTTCGACTTCACCGTCGCCACGGCCGTTCCCGGCCCGGTGCGCACCAGCCTCGGCTTCGAGATGGTGATCACCGAGAACCTCGACGTGGCGGCCGACGCCGACCTGATCGCCGTCCCCGCGCACGCAATCGGGCACGTCGATGAGGCCTACCTCGAGGTCATCCGGGCCGCGGAGGCCCGCGGGGCCTGGGTGCTCAGCGTCTGCAGCGGGGCATTCGCTCTCGCTGAGGCGGGCATCCTGAACGGACGTCGCAGCACCACCCACTGGATGCACACCGACCGTCTGGCCGCACACTTTCCGCAGACCACCGTCGACCCCGGCGTGCTGTTCGTCGACGATCGCAAGGTGGTGACCAGCGCGGGCACGGCATCCGGCATCGACGCCGCGCTGCACATCGTGCGCAAGGAGCATGGCGCGGCCGCGACCAACGTGATCGCCCGCCGCATGGTGGTGCCACCGCAGCGGGACGGCGGCCAGGCGCAGTACATCGACTATCCGGTGACCGAGGAGTGTGCCGACTCCTTCGCCGAGGTGGCCGAGTGGATGCTGCAGAACCTCCATGAAGACCTAACCGTCGAGCAGCTGGCCCGCCGCGCCCTCATGTCGCCGCGCACGTTCGCTCGACGATTCCGCGCCGACATGGGCACCACGCCCGCCGCCTGGCTCAACAAGCAGCGCATCATGCGCGCCCAGCATCTGCTCGAGCGCACCGACGAGCCGCTGGAGCGGATCGCCGCCGAGACCGGCTTCGGTGCTGCCGCGGTGATGCGGCACCACTTCCTCAAGGTGCTGCAGACCACACCGACCGCGTACCGCCGCGCCTTCGGGCGGCAGCTGATCGCGGGGTGACCACCCGACGGCTACCGCCAGGCGAGGATCCGCGCACCGTCCTGCGCGATCAGCGCCTCGGGGAGCGCTGCTTTGACGGTGGGCGACACGACCGCGCACCGCTCCGGATCGGCGGCGAGCAGCTGCTCCAGCGACGCGGCGGGGGTCAAACTCGACTTCGTGGCGAAGAGTCGGCTCGAGACGGCGCTGCCGCGCTCCGTCCAGGTGCCGGAGAACGACATCGCCCACTGGTTCGCCACCCCGCCCTGCAGGCCGTCGATGGAACCGTCGAAATAGAACGGGCGTTCACAGGGCCAGCTCGACATGGCATCGGCCGCCAAACCGTAGTCGCGGGTGGCGCCAGCATCGGCCAGTGCCGCCTGGGTGAGGCCGTCACGGAAGTGAACGCCCTCCGACTGCAACTCCACCAGGGACGGCTTGGACGGTGCCGGGATGCCCGAGTAGGCAACGACGGCCACAGCCGCCCCGATCGCGACCACGATTCTGCGCGACCGAGCCACGGCATCCGTCGACCTGGCGAGCAGCGCACCGATCGCGCAGACCAGCAGCACGGCGAAGATCATGATCAGCGCGTTGAAGAACTTGTACTGGAAGTAGCTGAGCTTGTGGGCATGGATGACCTGCACCCCCGCCAGGCCAGCGCCCATGATCAGGCCCACAACCCCGACGATCCCGATCGTCTCGAAGGGTGACCAGAGCTCTCCGATACCAGGGCCCAACGGATCACGCCGGCGCACGACCGACGCTCCGAGCGTCACCAGCGCGAGACCTAGCGTGATCGCCAGCGAGATCGGCAGCGCCGCAATCCCGCCGGTGGTGCCCAGGGCGTCCTCCGGCGACCCCGCACTCGAGGTCGCCCGCAGCACGAGTACGACGGCCACGATGCCCGCGGCGAGAACGACCAACAGGATGACGACGGCCGGCGTTACGGCGCGGAACTCCCGGCCCGACCGCGGCAGCGTGAGTCGCGCGCGGGGAAGCCGAAGGAATACGACCAGGAATGCGACGGCCGGGAACGGCACGAGCAGCAGCCAGGAATGCGCCACCAGCACGACGGTGGCGCCGACGGCGAGCAGTTGCAGCACGGTAGACCGCTCCGGGGTGAGAGCGAGGAGAACTCCGAGGAGCGCGCCGATCACCGCGACGAGGAACCCGGGGAAGCCGTACGAGAGCGACGACGCGCCGAATCCGAGGATCAGGAAGCTGACCTCGGCCGCGACGGCCACCCCCGCGATCTCGGTGCGGTGGCGGAAGATCGGCAGCGAGACGGTTCCGGCGGCGAGGATCACCAGCGCGGCGACCAGCACCAGGGCCGTTCCGAGTCCGTACAGCCCGATCTCCTGGTCCGCCGTGCCGACCCTGACCCCGCTCCAGCCCTCCGCCGCGGCCGCCGCCAGCGTGTGGAACTGCTGCGGGTAGTTGACATAGGCGTAGGCCGACCCGTCGGGCGCCGTTCCCCAGCCCGGGCCGAAGACGAAGTGTCTGCGGATCATGGCGAACATGTCGTAATGGCCGACGTTGTCGCCGCCGAAGCCGGTCACCAGGAGGGATCGCGCTGCCGCCCCCTTCGCGTGCTCGAAGAACGGGGCGAAGAACCAGAACAGCACCACCGCGACAGCGGGCGGGAAGGCGTCACGGAGCGCCGCCCGCGGAACGAGCCGCCGCCAGCTGCCGGAGCTCCACAAGGCGGCCACGACGAGCACCCCGGCGACCAGCGCGAGCAGCGCTCCGGCCCGGCCCACCGACAGCACCGGCGGGATGCGCACCCACCAGAGCAGCGGAACGAAACCGAGGGCGACGACCCCGTTGACGAACACGCGACGGGACAGGTCGTGGCTGCTCGGCACGCACGCGATCAGGAGTGTGGCGAACAGCACCGCGGCCGGACCGGACACCAGACCGACGGAATCGGCAGTCAGAACGAGCGCTGCGGCGGCCACCCCGACAGCGATAGCGACGGTTCGACGCCCTGCCCGCGCATTTCGAAGCCCACGCAACCTGGTCGTTCGTGGTTGCCTGCCCGACTCGCCCATGAGGAGCTACTCCCCCGTCGTCGCCAGGAACACGGTTCCCTCGCCGCGGAACGCGAGTGTTCCCTCCTCCGGAGTGACGAAGTACGCCTCGCCGCGACGGATCTCCGTCGACGACACCGCTCCGGTGATAGTCATCGACCCGGCCGTGCACAGCGCGATCGCCGGGCCGTCGATGCGGTAACCGGCATCGCCGGTCACCCGCACCATCAGGAAGTCGGGCACGTCGGGACGGAAGATCTGCACCGTCGGCGCCGGCTCCGAGGGGCGGAGGTACGGCACGGGAGCCGTACTGAAGTCGAGCACGCTGAGTAGTTCCGGCACGTCGACGTACTTGGGTGTGAGGCCGCCGCGCAGCACGTTGTCGGATGCCGCCATCAGCTCGACACCGAGACCCTGAAGGTAGGCGTGGATGTTGCCGGCCGGCAGGTACAGCGCCTCGCCCGCGGCGAGGGTCACCCGGTTGAGCAGCAGGGAGATCACGATGCCCGGGTCTCCCGGGTACTCGCGGGCGAGATCGATCACGGTAGCGAACTCGCGCGGGAAGCCCGACGTCTCCACTGCGAGAGGCGCGATGTCCGACACCAGCCGAACGAGGGTGGGTACACCCGCGCCGTTGGACAGGAGCCATTCGAAGGTCGTGCGGAGCGCGTCATCCCCCTCCAAGGAAGCGAGCAGGTCTTCCAGCGGCTGGGGCTGCGGGTCTTCGCGCCGCTGGTCGGCCGCGAGCAGAGCGTGAACGATCTGCCGCGTCTCGTCGAGCGACCGGAACCCGCACAGCGCGTCGAAGGTCTCGCTGAGCGCGAAGATCATCTCGGGCTTGGCGAAGGCGTCCTTGTAGTTGCGGTTGGGGGCGTCCAGCGGAATGCCGAGCGCGTTCTCGCGCTCGAAACCCTCGCGCGCCTGCTCCGGGGTGGGGTGCGCCTGAAGCGAGAGGGCGGATGACGCGGCCAGCACCTTCAACAGAAACGGAAGCTGCCCCGCTCCCGCCGCCCCACCGAGCGTCTTCGCCGGGTCCTTGTCGATCCAGTCCAGCAGGGTTGCCGACCCCTCGGCCTGCGCCGGGTCGACGATGCGGCTCGGCGAGCCGGGGTGCGCGCCCAGCCACAGCTCGGCCTCGGGTTCACCGCTCGGGGTGGTGCCCAACAGGTCGGCGATCGCCGAGGTCGAGCCCCAGGCGTAGGGGCGAGGGGTGTTGGCGATCTTGACGAACATCTACTGCACTCTTTCCGAGGTGAATTGGCCTGATCTGCTTGGCAGCGATCTACAAAGCGTGCTCCGCGTCAGTGAGGGCCCGTGCACCAAAAGTACAGCGCCCGCCCCGGGGATTCCGGCATCGCCTTAGAGTCGGAGGGATCGATGAGCGCCGCGGCGCCCTCGGTCCCTCTACCTGTCGATCGGTCCCTGAGCCTGTCGAAGGGCACTCGCACGAGCAACGGAGCAGAACACAATGACGTCATTCGAGCCCATCCCCAGCGACTTCTACGGTTTCGAGAACGCGCTGAGCGACCAGGAGAAGCAGACCATCGTGGCGCTGCGGGAGTTTCTCGAGACGGAGGTGCGCCCGATCATGAACGACCTCTGGATGAACGCGGAGTTCTTCCCCCGGTCGATCGTGACGGGCCTCGCCGACCTCGGCCTGTTCGGACAGCCGTGGGAGGAGACCCGGCAGTACGAGAACAGCGCGGTCTTCCGCGGCTGGGTCGCGCTGGAGCTGGCCCGCGTCGATGCCTCGATCGCCACCCTGGTCGGCATGCAGAACGGTCTCGTCATGGGCTCGATCGCCGTCGCCGGGTCGCCGGAGCAGCGCGCGGAGTGGCTGCCGAAGTTCGCCAGCGGCGAGCTGCTCGGTGCCTTCGGACTGACCGAGCCGCTCTCCGGGTCCGACACCGCCCAGGGCCTGCAGACCGTCGCCAAGCGTGACGGCGACAACTGGGTCATCAACGGCGCCAAGCGCTGGATCGGCAACGGCTCGATCAGTGACGTCACCATCGTCTGGGCCCGCGACGCCGACGACAACCAGGTCAAGGGCTTCATCGTTCCCACCAGCACCCCGGGCTACTCTGCCACCCGCATCGAGAACAAGCAGGCGCTGCGCATCGTGCAGAACGCCGACATCGTGCTGACGGATGTCGTCGTTCCGGAGGCCAACCGCCTCCAGGGCTCCAAGTCCTTCCGCGAGACGGCCGCCGTGCTGCGCCTCACCCGCGCGGAGGTGGCCTGGGCGGCGATCGGCAACTCGATCGGCGCCTACGAGGCCGCCGTCGCCTACGCCGGCGAGCGCATCCAGTTCGGCAAGCCGATCGCCTCGCACCAGCTCATCCAGGAGCTGCTCGCCAAGAGCCTCGGCAACATCACCGCCTCCATCGGTCTGGTGACCCGCGTCTCCGCGATGCTCGACGAGGGTACGCAGCGCGACGAGCACTCCTCCCTCGCCAAGGAATTCACCACCAGCCGGATGCGCGAGACCGTCGCCTGGTGCCGCGAACTGTTCGGCGGCAACGGCATCGTGATGGACTACGGCGTCGTCAAGTACTTCGCCGACGCCGAGGCGATCTACTCCTACGAGGGCAC
>Ga0247737_1000013_pt1 | contig 46307 bp, 47 predicted proteins | sample UWRJL028104C2_FD_180937 | JGI IMG/M metagenome (GOLD analysis project Ga0247737, IMG submission 180937) | Plant litter microbial communities from Arlington Agricultural Research Station in Wisconsin, United States - UWRJ-L028-104C-2 | ecosystem: Environmental > Terrestrial > Plant litter >...
CTTGAACTTCACTGTGTTCCCTTCGGGGTGGTGACCACGGCGAGCTGACATCTAGGGCTCTGCTGGCCGGGCAGACCGGTGCTGGTCCGAAGAAGACGCTATGGGCAGAGGTTAACTACCGTCGCGCTGGAAGGTGAACGGAGGGTTAACGGGGCGCGAACACCACCCTAAACGCACCGGAGTCGGGCCCTGTGGCCCTGCACCGGTCATCCAAGATAGGGAGTGTGTGCCTCGAAGGCCACGAGCCCGTCATGCGGGTGGTCGAGCGAGATGTGCAGCACGATGTAGTCGCCCGTGGCCAGTTCTGCAGCGCGGCGCAGCCGCTGATTGTCTGCCTCCCCGGTGGCCTTGGCCACCTCGTGCACGATGTGCGGGATGACCGGACCGTGGCTGCACAGCACCACCGGCTTGCGCTTCGCGAGACGTTTGTGCACGAGCGCCACCATGTCGCGCTCGTCTTCGGCGAAGGCGTCCTGCCCGATCCCCTCCTTGAGGGTGATCGGCAGTCCGGTGACCGCCGCGGTCGGCTCGATGGTGCTGATGCAGCGCAGTGCGGTGCTGCTGATGAGCTTGCGCGGCGACCACGCCGCGATCGCGGTGGCGACGCTGACGGCCTGCTCCCGGCCGCGGTGCAGCAGCGGGCGGGTCTTGTCCGGCCCGTCCCAGCTCGGGCGGGGGATCGTCTTGCCGTGCCGCAGCGCGATGATCGGGAAGGTGCGCACCAGTCCCGCCTTCACCCGTGACTCGAACAGGTCGAGCACCTCGCGGTCGCGACCGTAGGAGAGCGCGGCGCGGGCCTTCGCGATCGGGAGCCACTGAACCGAGGCGATCTCCGCGTTCGGAACGAACGTGGATGCCGCTACCGCCGCATCCGTGACCTCCGCCGCCCAGTAGTGCACGACTTTGGCCTTGCCGCCGGGCATCGTGTACTCGATGGTCTTGAGCGGGGCGCCGAGGGTGACGCTGAGACCGGTCTCCTCCTTCAGCTCGCGCACGGCGGTCTGCGGGGGAGTCTCGCCGGGATCGACTTTGCCTTTGGGCAGTCCGACGTCGGCGCGGTCGCCGCGGTGAACGATCAGTACCTGCGTCTTGCCGCCGACGAGGCGCCAGCACACCGCGCCCGCGGCGACGACCGGGGTGGAATCCGAGGCGCTCACCGCGCCGCCCCTCCGCGCTTGCGGCTGGAGATCGTCTTCTGCAGGGTGTTCTGCATATCGCGCAACGGGCGTCCCTCCGCGTCGTGATTGTGTCTCGTCCAGGTGCCCTCCCCGTCGAGCATCCACGACGACGTCTCGTTTGACATGGCGAGGTCGAACAGGTCGGAGATCTCGCGCAGGTGTTCGGGGGCGGTGAGCCGCACCAGCGCCTCGACGCGGCGGTCGAGGTTGCGGTGCATCATGTCTGCGCTGCCGATGTACACCTGCGGGTCTCCGTTGTTGACGAAGGAGAAGATGCGCGAATGCTCCAGGTAGCGACCGAGGATCGAACGGATGACGATGTTCTCGCTCATGCCCGGCAGCCCCGGCTTCATCACGCAGATGCCGCGCACCAGCAGCTCGATGGGCACGCCCGCCTCGCTCGCCCGGTACAGCGCATCGATGATCGCCTCGTCGACGATCGAGTTGAGCTTGATGCGGATGCCGGAGGGCAACCCGTTCCGCGCGTTCTCCGCCTCGATCTGGATGCGCTTGATCAGGCCCTTGCGCAGCAGTCGCGGCGCCACCAGCAGGCGCTTGAACTTCTTCTCGATCGCATAGCCCGAGAGCTCGTTGAAGAGGCGGGTGAGGTCTTTGCCGACGGTGTCGCTCGCGGTGAGCAGGCCGAGGTCTTCGTAGATGCGGCTGGTCTTCGGGTTGTAGTTTCCCGTGCCGATGTGGCTGTAATGCCGCAGCCGACCGCCCTCGTTGCGCACCACCAGGGCGAGCTTGCAGTGGGTCTTGAGGCCGACCAGGCCGTAGACGACGTGAACGCCCGCCTTTTCGAGCTTGCGGGCCCAGACGATGTTCGCCGATTCATCGAAGCGCGCCTTGATCTCGACCAGCGCAAGCACCTGCTTGCCGGCCTCCGCCGCGGCGATCAGGGCCTCGACGATGGGGCTGTCGCCCGAGGTGCGGTACAGCGTCTGCTTGATGGCGAGCACGTTCGGGTCGGCGGCGGCCTGCTCGAGGAAGGCCTGAACACTGGTGGCGAACGACTCGTAGGGGTGGTGGAGCAGGATGTCCTGGCGCGCGATCGAGCGGAAGATGTCCGGAGTCGCGTTGGGCTCGGCAGGCAGCAGCTGCACCGCGGTGGTCGGTACGTGCTTGCGGTACTTGAGCTCCGGGCGGTCGATCTTCGTCAGCTCGAACAGTCCGCCGAGGTCGAGCGGTGCCGGCAGGCGGTAGACCTCGGACTCGGTGATGTCGAGTTCCCGCACGAGCAGCGTGAGGGTGAGTTCATCCATGTCGTCGGTGATCTCGAGGCGGATCGGCGGACCGAACCGGCGGCGCAGCAGCTCACGCTCGAGGGTCTGGATGAGGTTCTCCGACTCGTCCTCCTCGACCTCGACATCCTCGTTCCTGGTGACGCGGAACTCGTGGTGGTCGAGCACCTCCATGCCGGGGAACAGGTCGCCGAGGTGGTTCGAGATGAGGTCTTCGAGCGGGATGAAACGCAGGATGCCCGTGCCATCGTTCGGCAGCTTCACGAAGCGGGGCAGCATCGGCGGCACCTTGAGGCGTGCGAACTCCTCCTTGCCGGTCTTCGGGTTGCGCACCCGAACCGAGAGGTTGAGCGACAGCCCGGAGATGTAGGGGAACGGATGCGCGGGGTCGACCGCGAGCGGCATCAGCACCGGGAAGATCTGGTTCGCGAAGATCACGTCGAGCGCTTCACGGTCGGACTGCTCGAGGTCGGCCCAGGTCTCGATGTGGATGCCGGCGTCGTCGAGGTCGGGCTTCACCAGGTCGCGGAAGGCCGCAGCGTGCCGAAGCTGCAGCTCGTGTGCGCGCGCCTGGATCTCGGAGAGCACCACGGTCGGGGCCGTTCCGACGTTCGTCGGCACAGCGAGGCCCGTGAGGATGCGGCGCTTCAGCCCGGCGATGCGCACCATGAAGAACTCGTCGAGGTTGCTCGCGAAGATGGCGAGGAAGTTGGCCCGCTCGAGCAGCGGCTGCTCCGGATCTTCGGCGAGTTCGAGCACGCGGGTGTTGAAGGCGAGCCAGCTCAGTTCGCGATCGAGGTAGCGGTCGGGCGGAAGCGTTCCGTCGTCGACCCACTCGGCCTCATAGTCATCGTCGAGGCTGTCGGTTCCGAGCCCTGCGTCGGCCAGGTAGGTCTCGTTGTCCATTGCACCATCCAACCACTCGCCGGGAAGCGTCGCTGGTGAACGAGGGATGAACCGATCAGCGAGCGCGGTGCCGGTACTGGATGTCGATGGAGTGGGTCTCGAACCCCAGCGACCGATAGAGGCCGACAGCGGCGGTGTTGTCGGCGTCGACGTACAGGGCTGCGGTACGGATGCCGCGTGCCGCCAGCCGCGCGAATCCGGCGCTCATCAGGGCTCTTCCCGCCCCACCGCCCTGGCGCGCGGGATCGACGCCGACCACGTAGAACTCGCCGACACCGTGCTCGACCTTGAGCCAGCAGTAGCCGATCATGGGGGTGTCATCAGGGTCTGTCTCGCGGGGCCCGATCACATCGCGCAGCACGAGGAAGTCGTCGGCCGCGAACCACGGCTCGCGCTCGAGTTGCTCCAGATCGGCGCGGCTGACGGAACCCTGTTCGGGATGGTGCGCGAAGGCGCGGGCGTTGAGCGCAACCCATTCGTCCTCGTCGACCCCGACGCGGAACGGCCGCACCGCCCTCGCGCTCGACACGGCGGGGGGAACCGCCACGCGCAGCTGCAGCAGCTCGCGCATCGGCTCGAGTCCGTGGCTCGCGGCAAGGGCTCGCGCCGCGGGATGGTCGCCGTGGGCCCAGATGAGCAGCTCGTGGTCGCCCGCGTCGGCGAGCAGACGGTCGAGCATTCGCGTTCCCTGGCCCCGGCCCCGGGCATCCGGATCCACCACGAATTCCGCCTGCCCCTCACCGACGATCGCGGAGGCGTCATCGAACTGAACGAGCGTGCGCACGCCGGAGCGCAGATCGATCAGGGCCTGATCGGAGAACGGAGGCTGACCGTCGACCGCCGTCGCGCGGGCGATGAGGCCCTGCAGCTCGGCAGGCACGGTACTCAGGAACTGACAGCCTGGGCGAGGCGCTCCGGGTCGTCCTCGTAGACGTTGAAGCGGTAGCCGACGTTGCGCACGGTGCCGATCAGCGACTCGAGGTCGCCCAGCTTGGCCCGTAGTCGCCGCACGTGGACGTCGACGGTGCGCGTGCCGCCGAAGTAGTCGTAGCCCCACACCTCGCTGAGCAGTTGCTCGCGGGTGAAGACGCGGGAGGGGTGGGTGGCGAGGAAGCGCAGCAGCTCGAACTCTTTGAAGGTGAGGTCGAGGGGGCGCCCATGCACCTTCGCCGAATAGCTCGCCTCGTCGATGACGACGCCGGAAGCGTTGATCTTGTTGCTGGTCTTGTCGAGTGCCTGGCGGCCGACGGCGAGACGGATGCGGGCGTCGACCTCAGCGGGTCCGGCCGACTCGAGCACGACGTCATCCGCTCCCCAGTCGGCGCTCACGGCGGTGAGGCCGCCCTCGGTGAGGATGAGCATCAGCGGCACGTTCACGCCGGTGGTGTTGAGGATCTTGCAGAGCGACTTGGCGCTGGCGAGGTCGGAGCGGGCGTCGACCAGGATGAGGTCGCAGCTCGGCGCGGTGATCAGGGAGGCCGGCTCGGCAGCGATCTGGCGCGTGCGATGGCTGAGCAACCCCAGTGCCGGCAAGACCTCGCTGTTGACGGCAGAAGTCAGGATCAACAACTGCGCCAATAGTGCCTCCCAATCTGTGCCCACAGTCTAAAGGGAGTTTTCGCGGCCGAGTACGACAGGTAGGGCACAATTGATTCGTGAGCATCGACCAGCCCGTCATCCGCAGATTTCCGCTGAGCGTGCTCCCGGTCTGGCTGCTGGTCAGCGTCGGCGCGGTTCTCGTCGTTCTGCTCGCGCCGAGCGGTCAACGCCTGAGTTGGATGCCGATCGTTCTGGTCGTCGGCGTCCTCGCCACCTTCGTCATCCAGCTCGCCCTCGATGAGAAGACCGGCCTGGTCAACCGCGTGATCATCAGCCTGAGCGGTTCCGTGCTGATACTGGGTCTGGTCACCGCCCTGCTCCCGCTGTTTGCGCTGCAGACCCGCTGATCGCGAGACCCGCTGAACGCGCCGGAGAGCGGCATAGAATCGACTCATGTATCTCGGCCTGGAAATCTTCTTCGTCGGCCTGCTCATCCTGGCCACCCTCGCGATCGGCTACGTCTCGGTGGTCGTGCTGTTCAACCTGTTCCGCGGGCAGCGCTAGGCGGCAGCATGGTCATCGAAATCGACACGAATGTCCCCTCCGAACTCGTGCCGCTGTCGTGGCTGATCGGCGTCTGGGAGGGTTCCGGTCTCGTCAACTACGAGATCACGGCCGAGGATGGCACGTCTGAGACGCGCAACGTCGAGTTCGGCCAGCGCATCAGCTTCAGCCACGACGGGCTTCCGTACCTCAACTACACGTCCTATTCCTGGCTGACCGATGAGGAGCGCACGCCGCTCGCCACCGAGGTCGGCTATTGGCGCCTGGCGCGCAAGCAGATCGAGGGCGATCCGGGCCCCGGCATGCTGCCCGGCGTCGGCGCACGGCCGTTCACCACGACCCAGTCGGTCGAGGCGCTCCGCAACAGCAACCAGGGCTTCGACATCGAGGCGTCGATCCTGCACCCGACCGGCGTGAGCGAGCTCTACATCGGCCAGGTGAAGGGCCCGCGCATCGACCTCGGCACCGATGCCGTGATGCGCTCGACCAATGCCAAGGAGCATTCCGCTTCCACCCGGCTCTATGGCCTGGTCGAGAATCACCTGCTCTGGGCCTGGGACATCGCCGCCCTCGGGCAGGAACTCGCGACGCACGCTTCGGGGCGGCTCGCTCGCCTTGAGTAATTCGCCGTTCCTCTCCCGACCCGGTGCCGTCGACGGCAGTGGGGCGGATGCGGGCGTCCCCGCGCACTACGGAAACCCTCTCGCCGAACAGCGCCCGTTGGCATCCGGCGATCGGATCGTCGACCTCTCGCACCGCGCCGTGCTCTCGATCTCGGGGGACGACCGGTTGAGCTGGATCGATTCGCTCACCAGTCAGAGCGTGAAGCGACTCGAGCCGGGGGAGTCCAGCGAGACCCTCCTGCTCGGCCCGACCGGGCGTCTGGAGTATGCGGTTCGCCTCGTCGACGACGGCACCGAGCTCTGGCTTCTGGTCGAACGCGAGGAGGCGCCGGGACTACTCGACTGGCTCACCAAGATGCGCTTTATGCTGCGCGTCGACCCGCGCGATCGCACGTCGGAGTTCGCGACGATCGGCACCTTCGGCAGCCCCGCGCTGGAGGCTGCCGCGCCGAACGGTGTCCCCCTGGTCTGGCATGACCCGTGGACCTCGGTGACGCCGGGCGGTCATCAGTACGCCACCGCCGCCGACCATGACTACAGCGAGTGGACCTACAGCGAGATCCTGGTCGACCGTGCCGCGATCGAGGCGATCACGCTGCCGGCATCCGGGCTGCTCGCGCTCGAGGCCCTGCGTATCGCCGCCTGGCGTCCGCGCTTCGCGACCGAGGTCGACGAGAAGTCGATTCCGCACGAGCTGGACTGGCTGCGCTCTGCCGTGCACCTCACCAAGGGGTGCTATCGCGGGCAGGAGACGGTCGCCAAGGTGCACAACCTCGGGCATCCCCCTCGTCGCCTCGTCATGCTGCACCTCGACGGGTCGGACGCCGTGCTTCCGGCCGCCGGCGACGAGGTGGTTCTCGGAGATTCCGTCGTCGGTCGCGTCACCTCGGTCGGCCTGCACTTCGAGCTCGGTCCCATCGCCCTCGCGGTGATCAAGCGTTCCACCGACCCGGATGTCGAACTCGCGGTGCGCTCGGAGGGCATCCTGGTTCCGGCTGCGCAGGAGGTCGTCGTGCCGCCCTCCGCCGGGGCGTCGGCCGACGTGCCGCGCCTGCCGCGCCTCGGAGCGGTTCAGCGCTAGCGCGAGCCTGCCGCGCGGCTCTGCCGCGGCCTGGCTGGGGCCCGGCTCTGAGTCCCCGTTGTTCAAGTCTTCCTGCATAACGGAGCATCATCGCGCAGGGAAAGATCGGCGCACCGCCCCGCCCCGCCCCGCACCACTTTGCACCGCGAGCGAACCGGTTGCACCGACCGCCTTTCGAGACTCCCGTTGTTCAGGTCACCCTGCACAACGGCTATCCGTTGTTCAGGTCACCCTGCAAAACGGAGCACCGTTGTGCAGGAGATCCTGCACAACAGCTAACCGTTGTTCAGGTCAGCCTGAATAACGGGAGTGTCTGAGGGGAGTGTCTGGCGGCGGTGACGAGCGGGCGCAATCATCCGCCCTCGATCGGTGCCAACCAAGGAGCGACCGGAGCCAAGCGACCCGCACCGAGCGACACCCCGCGACCCCGAGCCCGCGCCGCGCCGACAGGGCCGAGCTACCAGGCGAAGCCGAGGGGCTCCACCGCCGCCCAGTCGACGGTGAGTTCCCCGAGTTTCCAGCGCGACCTGCCTCCGTGCACCGGCCAGCCGAGATCGCGCATGCCGGCGGCCACCGCGATCCAGCGCTGCGATGGCCCGTAGACCGACAGCGGCGCGTGCACCTGCCACTGCCGATCGAGATCGAGAAGGAACTGGTGGATGCGTTCGCCGGGCACGTTGCGGTGGATCAGCACCTTCGGCAGCCGCTCCGCGACGATCGAGGGCAGCTGCAGGTCGGCGAGGCGGAGGCTGATCGTGAACGTCCGAGGACCGGAGGCCGCGACATCCACCCAGCTGGCGACCCGGCCCACCTCGTTACAGGTGCCTTCCACCAGCAGCCCGCCCGGGTCGAGGCGCGAGGTCATGCGGTGCCAGGCCTCCGGCACGGCACTCTCGTCGTACTGCCGCAACACATTGAAGGCTCGGATGATCGTGGCCCCCCGTGCGCCGGCGATCGGCACCTCGAATCCGCCGAGCCGAAAGCTCAGGCCAGGGCGCTCGGATGCCGCGGCCAGCGTCACCCGCGCCGGATCGATCTCCAGACCCAGCACCTCCACGTCCGCACGCACGCGGCTCAGCCGCTGCTGCAGTTCGAGGGTCGTGGTCGCCGAGGCGCCGAAACCGAGGTCGACGACCAACGGATGCTCGGCCCGACGGAACGCGGGCAGCTGGGCGATCCACCGGTCCACCCGGCGGAGGCGGTTGGTGCCGGTGGTTCCGCGGGTGATCGAACCGATGGGCATGGAGTCCAGTCAACTAGATTTGGAGCATGACTTACACGCTCATCCTGTTGCGCCACGGCAATTCCGAATGGAACCAGAAGAACCTGTTCACCGGGTGGGTCGACGTCGACCTCAGCGAGCAGGGGCGCGCGGAGGCGAAGCGGGCAGGCGAGCTGCTGGCCGAGTCGGGAATCCTGCCCGACATCCAGTTCACGTCACGGCTCAAGCGAGCCATCCACACCGCGGACATCGCGCTGGCCGAGGCCGATCGTGACTGGATCGACGTGAAGCGCAGCTGGCGCCTCAACGAGCGGCACTACGGCGCGCTGCAGGGCCTCGACAAGGCCGAGACGCTGGAGAAGTACGGCCCTGAGCAGTTCATGACCTGGCGTCGCTCCTTCGATGTGCCGCCGCCCCCGCTCAGCGACGACAGTGAGTTCTCGCAGGCGCACGACATCCGCTACGCCGAGCTCGGTGACGAGCTGCCGCGCACCGAGTCATTGGAGCTCGTGATCGACCGGATGCTTCCCTACTGGGAGTCGGACATCAAGCCCGTCCTCGCCACCGGCAAGACCGTGCTGGTCACCGCCCACGGTAACTCGCTGCGCGCGCTGGTCAAGCATCTCGACGGCATCTCCGACGCCGACATCGCCGAGCTCAACATCCCCACGGGAATCCCGCTCGTCTACACGCTCGACGACGACTTCCGCCCGGTCGGCCCGGCCGAGTACCTCGACCCGGAGGCCGCCGCCGCAGGCGCCGCCGCCGTGGCGAACCAGGGCAAGAAGTAGCCGCTTAACGCACGAACGGGCACCCGCGGGTGCCCGTTCGTGCGTTAGACCGGAGTCAGTCGATGACGGCGGAGGCGACCCAGTCGCCGGTGCCGAGGTACTGCACCTTCTTGGCGATCGACACCGCGTGGTCGGCGAAGCGCTCGTGGTAACGCGAGGCGAGGGTGGAGTCGACCGTGTCGACGGCCGCGCCCTTCCAGGTCTCGCTGAGCACCTTGTCGAAGACGCTGAGGTGCAGGGCGTCGATCTGGTCGTCGTCATTGCGGATCTCCTCGGCCAGCGAGATGTCTTCGGTGCGCAGCAGGTCGGTCAGCTTGTTCGCGATCTGCACGTCGAGACGGCCGAGCTCGAGGAAGGTCGGGCGCAGCGACTTCGGCACGACCTTGTCGGGGAAGCGGTAGCGGGCGAGCTGAGCGATGTGCTCGGCCATGTCACCCATCCGCTCCAGCGAGGCGCTGATGCGCAGAGCGCTGACGACGATGCGCAGGTCACGGGCGACCGGCTGCTGGCGGGCGAGGATGTTGATGGCCAGCTCGTCGAGGGCGATCGCCGCCTCATCGATCTTGGCATCCTCATCGATGACCACTTCGGCAAGGGACACGTTCGACTCGTTGAAGGCCTTCGTGGCGTTCTCGATCGCGACGGCGACAAGCCCGGCGATCTCAACGAGGCGCTCCTGCACCTCCGCCAGTTCCTGCTGGAAAACCTCGCGCATGTTCTCGATCCCTTTCACAGCGGGCCATGGAAACCCGCATAGTTATGAGCCACAATGCTCCGCGAAAGTAAACAACGGACACCGTGCCGGTGAACATCTCCCGAAGTAGCGGGCCGCGACTCTTCGACAGCGAAGACCGGCCGGGAGATGTAACTAATCTAGTGGCTATGGACTCCGCCTGGCTGGTGCCGCTCGCCTTGGCGTTCGGCCTCATCGTCGGCGCAGGCGTCGTCGTCATCCTGCTTCTCTCCCTGCGCCGCGGTCAGCGTGCGATGGATGTCACGAGCACTGCGGTGCCCGACGGCGTTGACCAGGTGATCGATGCGTTGGAGTCCGCCGGCGTCGTGCTCGACCCGAGCAATAACGTCGTGAAGGCCAGCCCGGGAGCCCTCTCGCTCGGCCTGGTCTGGAATCAGGCTCTCGTGCATCCCGAGTTGGTCGCCCTGGTCGATCGGGTTCGCCGCACCGGCGACGCGGCGACACAGGAGCTCGAGCTGGCCCGCGGTCCGTTCGGCGAGGCCAACATCCATGTCTTCGTGCGGATCGCCCGCCTGGGTGCGCGGTACATCCTGTTGCTCGCGGAGGACCGCACCGAGTCGTATCGGCTCGACGACGTGCGTCGCGACTTCGTCGCCAACATCAGTCATGAACTGAAGACGCCGATCGGCGCGGTCGGCCTGCTCGCCGAGGCACTGCAGGCGGCGTCTGACGACCCGGAGACCGTGCGCCGGTTCGCTCAGCGTCTCACCACGGAGTCCGAGCGTCTCGCCCGCATCACCCAGGAGATCATCGAGCTCTCGCGACTGCAGGCCGCCGACGCACTCTCGAAGCCCGACGTGGTGGACATCGATCACGTCGTGAGTCTCGCGGTCGATCAGAATCGTGTCGCCGCCGAGTCGCACCGCATCGAGATCGCGCGCGGCGGTGACAAGCACGCCGAGGTCTACGGCGACGAGTCGCTGCTGGCCGTTGCCCTGCACAACCTGGTGGCCAATGCCATCCAGTACTCGCCCGAAGGGTCGCGCATCGGCATCGGAGTCAACAACTCCGACGGCATCGTCGAGATCGCGGTGACCGACCAGGGCATCGGCATTCCCGAGGACGATCGCGATCGCGTCTTCGAGCGGTTCTACCGCATCGACCCGGCCCGCTCACGGCACACCGGTGGGTCGGGTCTCGGGCTCAGCATCGTCAAGCACGTGGCACAGAACCACGGCGGCGATGTGCGGGTCTGGTCACAGCCCGGCAATGGTTCGACCTTCACGATTCGCCTGCCCGAGGCATCCCATGCCCCCGTCTCTCCGCCTGCCATCGCAACACTTAAGGAAGCCTGATGACCCGCATTCTCATCGTCGAAGACGAGTCCTCGCTCAGTGAACCACTCGCCTTCCTGCTCGGGCGGGAGGGCTACGAGACCACCATCGCGCACGACGGACCCAGCGCGATCGCGGAGTTCGACCGCAACGGCACCGACCTGATCCTGCTCGACCTCATGCTGCCGGGCATCTCCGGCACCGAGGTGTGCCGCGACATCCGCACCCGTTCGCAGGTGCCGATCATCATGCTGACCGCCAAAGACAGCGAGGTGGATGTCGTGGTCGGCCTGGAGCTCGGCGCGGACGACTACGTGACCAAGCCCTACTCCACCCGCGAACTGCTCGCCCGCATCCGCGCGGTCCTGCGCCGCCGGGTGGAGGACGAGGAGGAAGAGGTCGCCATCCTCGAGGCCGGCGACGTGCGCATGGACGTGGAGCGTCACACGGTGGCGGTGCGAGGCACCGAGACCGCCATGCCGCTCAAGGAATTCGAACTACTCGAGCTGCTGCTGCGCAACTCGGGCCGCGTGCTCACCCGCGGGCAGCTGATCGACCGGGTCTGGGGTGCCGACTACTTCGGCGACACGAAGACCCTCGACGTGCACATCAAGCGCATCCGCTCGAAGATCGAGACGACACCGTCAGACCCGACGATGCTGGTCACCGTGCGCGGGCTCGGCTACCGCTTCGAGGCGTAGCGCGCGGCGCACCGCGCGCGTACCGCGCGCGGCGGCGAACGAATGCCCCCTCACGTAACGAATGCCCCGCGGCGCCGCGGGGCATTCGTTACGTGAGGGGGCGAAAGTTCTTCTGGGAGTGGCTGACGCTACTTGCTCGGCGCGCCGCTCGCGGTGGCGGTCGGCTCCGGCAGCCCCGGGATGGTGGTGGGCAGCGGCTTCGGCGACTTGGTCGGCGCGAGCTTCTTGTACTGCGACCAGGTCGTGTTGAGCACCGGAACCAGCATCTCGTGGCCGGTGTGCGAACCGTAGGTGACGAAGACCGGGAACAGCGCGCCGGCCTTGGTGTCGATGTTCTGGAAGATCAGCTGCTTCTCTTCGGTGTCGCCGAAGCTCTTCACGTCGTTGCCACCGACCTCGAAGTGCGAGGTGACCTTGCCCTTGGTGCCGGTGTACTGCACGGTGAAGTCGATCGGCTCGTCGCCGTTGTTGATGAAGCTGACGACGAAGCTCGCCAACTCCCCGTTGTTGCTGAGCAGCAGGGCGTTGCGCACGTCGAGGTTGGCGACGGTGGTGTCGACCCCGTCGCTCGGGTCGTAGGCCTTGAGGGTCGACTGCGGCGAGATGAACGTGCATCCGCTCACACCCAGTGCGAGTGCTGCCGCCAGGGCGACGGATGCGGCAATACGTGTTCTCACAGAACCCTCCAGAACGCGGTACGAAGGCCTCGATTCCGCGTCGAGACCAGCGGGAAACCTGCTTGGAGTTTAGCCTACCGACGCGACGCGGATGTCCCGGAGACCGGGCCCGCCAGGGGCCCCTGTGATAAAATCGGAGGTCTTGCGAACGGAGCCATCATGCTTTTCGAAGTCGGCGAAACCGTCGTCTATCCGCGTCACGGCGCGGCAACCATCGTCGAGGTGAAGAACCGCACGATCAAGGGCGAAGAGAAGCTCTACCTCAAACTGCACATCAACCAGCACGAGTCGGCCTCGGGCGAACTCGTCATCGAGGTGCCCGCCGAAAACGTCGATCTGGTGGGCGTGCGCGACGTGATCGACCACGGTGGTGTCGAGCGGGTGTTCGACGTGCTGCGTACGCCGTTCACCGAGGAGCCGTCGAACTGGTCTCGCCGGTTCAAGGCCAACGGCGAGAAGCTCGCCTCCGGTGATGTGCTCAAGGTCGCCGAGGTCGTGCGCGACCTGTGGCGCCGCGACCAGGACAAGGGGGTGTCGGCGGGGGAGAAGCGCATGCTCGCATCCGCCCGCCAGATCCTGATCTCCGAGTTGGCGCTGGCCGAGAAGACCGACGAGGAGCAGGCGTCGAGCGTGCTCGACGAGATCCTTGCCTCCTGAGTCCGGCTCCGGGGAAGCACAGCCCCCGAGCGTCATGGAGAGCACCGTCGCCGTCATCGTCGTTGCCGCCGGCAGCGGCACGCGGCTGGCGCAGAGTGCACCGAAAGCCTTCGTGGAGGTGGCGGGACGCAGCATCCTGGCGCACAGTCTGCAGCCCGTCTTCTCCCTCGAGACGCCCGCTCAGCTGATCGTCGTCGCACCGAGCGAACTCGTGTCGCGCGCCCGGCAGATCGCGGTCGGGGTCGCGGGCCCGGCATCGGGGTACGTCTCCGTCGTCGCGGGCGGCGCCACCCGCCAGCAGTCGGTCGCCGCGGGGCTCGCCGTGCTGGCGCCCAGCGTGCGCACCGTGCTGGTGCATGACGCGGCGCGTGCCTTCACCCCGACCCGGCAGTTCGCGCGGGTGGTCTCCGCGGTCGAAAGTTCGGGCGCCGGCGTCGTTCCCGGGCTGCCGGTCACCGACACCATCAAGCGAACGGATGTCGGCGCAGACGGTGAGACCCTGGTCGCCGAGACCGTCGACCGGTCGCAGCTCTCCGCGGTGCAGACCCCGCAGGGCTTTCCCGCGGCCGAGCTGGTCGCCGCATACGCCGCGGCGACGCAGGACTACACCGACGATGCCGCCCTGTTCGCGGCGGCGGGTCACCGGGTGACACTGGTGACCGGCGACGCCGACGCCTTCAAAATCACCACCCCGTGGGATCTGCGCCGCGCCGAGGCGCTGGCTGGCCCTTCGGTCACGGATTCGTCGCCGAGCGATCTGCGCAGCGGTCTCGGCATCGACGTTCACGCCTTCGACGACGCGAGCCCACTCTGGCTCGGCGGCCTGTACTGGCCGGGCGAGCGCGGACTCTCCGGACACAGTGATGGCGACGTCGTCGCCCACGCGGTCTGCGACGCGCTGCTCTCCGCCGCGGGCCTCGGCGACATCGGCTCCCGTTTCGGCACCGCAGACCCCCGCTTCGCCGACGCGCACGGCGACGTCTTCCTCTCCGCGACGGTCGCCATGCTCGCGGATGCCGGCTACCGCCCGCAGAACGTCTCGGTGCAGGTCGTCGGCAATTCACCGCGCATCGGGCCACGTCGTGCCGAGATCGAGGCCCGGCTGGGAACTCTGGTGGCGGCTCCGGTGAGCATCTCGGCCACGACATCCGACTTCCTCGGCTTCACGGGTCGTGGCGAGGGCATCGCGGTGATCGCGACCGCGCTCGTGCAGCGGGTGCCCTAGCCAGAGCCCGTGAGAGTGCGCTGCTGATCGTTAAGCTGTCACGGTGACTGTGCGCCTCTACGACACCAAGACCGCCGCCCTGGTTGACCTCGTGCCGATCGTCGAGGGTCGAGTCGGCATCTACGTCTGCGGCCCGACCGTGCAGTCCTCGCCGCACATCGGGCACCTGCGCTCAGCGCTGGTCTACGACCAGTGGCGCCGCTGGCTGACCTATCGCGGGTACGACGTCACGCTGGTGCGCAACGTCACCGACATCGACGACAAGATCCTCGCCAACGCCTCGCCGACCGACCTCACCGGAGAGCAGTGGTGGGCGCTCGCCTACCGCTACGAGTTGGAGTTCACCAGCGCGTACAACACCCTCGGCATCCTGCCGCCGACGTACGAGCCCCGGGCGACCGCGAGCATCCCGCAGATGCAGACGATCATCGAACGTCTGCTGGAGCGGGGCCACGCCTATGTCGCCGACGACAGCAGCGGTGACGTGTACTTCGACGTGGCCTCCTGGCCCGCCTACGGCGAGCTCACCCACCAGAACCCGGCCGACATGGCGGCGTCAGCGGATGCCGACACCCGAGGCAAGAGGGACGTGCGCGACTTCGCCCTCTGGAAGGGCCACAAACCCGGCGAACCGGAGTCGGCATCCTTCTCCTCCCCGTGGGGCGGCGGCCGTCCCGGTTGGCATATCGAGTGCTCCGCGATGTCGGAGCGCTACCTCGGCACGCACTTCGACATCCACGGCGGCGGGCTCGACCTGCGCTTCCCGCACCACGAGAACGAGTTGGCGCAGTCCACGGCCGCCGGCTTCGCCTTCACCAATCACTGGGTGCACAACGGCCTCGTCAACGTCGACGGGCAGAAGATGTCGAAGTCGCTCGGCAACTCGCTGTTCGCGGCCGAGTTCCTGCAGAAGGCGCGGCCGCTCGTGGTGCGCTACTACCTCGGTTCTGCGCACTACCGCTCGACGATCGACTACCACGAGGGTGCACTGATCGAGGCGGAGGCGGCGCTCGACCGCATCGAGGTCTTTCTCGACCGTGCCCGTCGGCGGCTCGAGGGCACCCGCTTCGAGAACGAATCGGTGCCGCTCATCCCCGAGGAATTCGCCGCGGCCATGGACGACGACCTCGCGATTCCGCAGGCGATCGCCGTGCTGCATGAGACGGTGCGGGCGGGGAACGCCGCGCTCGATGACGAAGACCTGGGAGAGGCCGCGAGCATCCAGGGTGCCGTGATCGCGATGACCGAGGTGTTGGGAATCAATCCTTTGGCCGTAGACTGGCAGACTGCCGCGAATGATCCGGCGAGCGTAGCGCTCGCGACTCTCGTCGAGAAGTTGATCGAAGACAGGGATACGGCACGCAAGGCGCGGGATTTCTCCTCCGCCGATCGCATTCGCGATGAACTTGCCGCAGCCGGCATTCAGATCGAAGACACCCCGACGGGGTCACATTGGAGTCTTGACTAATGAAGAGCAGTGGAGCGAACAAGCCCCGAGCGGGTGCGGTGCGGAAGACCCGCAAGGGACCCCAGGTTGGGTCGGGCGGCCAGGGTCGTCAGGCCCTCGAGGGCAAGAAGCCCACGCCCAAGGCCGAGGATCGCCCGTACCACCCCGCCGGCAAGGCGAAGGCGGCGAAGGAGCGGTTCGTCGCGGCCGGCGGCAAGCGCCCGTCGAGCTCCGGAGCCCCGCAGCGCCCGCAGCAGCAGTCGCGCCCGCAGCGCCCCAAGCAGACGGATGAGTTCGAGGTCGTCACCGGCCGCAACTCCGTGCTCGAGGCGCTCCGCGCCAAGATCCCGGTGACCGCGCTGTACATCGCCACCCGCATCGAGTACGACGACCGGGTCAAGGAGATCATGCAGATCGCCACCAAGCGCGGCCTGCCGATCCTCGAGGTCATGCGCCCGGAGCTCGACCGCCTCGGCGGCTTCGACTCCGTCCACCAGGGCGTTGCACTGAAGGTGCCGCCGTACGTGTACGCCCACCCGACCGACCTGCTCGACAAGATCGTCTCGCAGGGCAAGGTGCCGCTGCTGGTGGCACTCGATGGTGTGACCGATCCGCGCAACCTGGGTGCGATCATCCGTTCGGTCGCCGCCTTCGGTGGCCAGGGTGTCATCGTGCCGCAGCGTCGCTCGGTCGGCCTGACCGCCGCAGCCTGGAAGACCTCGGCCGGTGCCGCGGCCCGCACTCCCGTGGCCATGGCCTCGAACCTCACCCAGACCCTCAAGGCGTTCAAGGAGCGCGGCGTGTTCGTGCTCGGCCTGGCGGGCGACGGCGACACTCCGTTGCCCGACCTCACCTGGGCGAAGGAGCCGATCGTGGTCGTCGTCGGCAGCGAGGGCAAGGGCCTGTCGCGCCTGGTCACCGAGACCTGCGATGCCGTCGTCTCGATCCCGATCAGCGCGGCGACCGAGTCGCTCAACGCGGGAATCGCGGCAAGCGTCACGCTCTACGAGATCGCCAAGCAGCGCGCTAAGAAGTAGCGCGCCGCCCTGTCTCCCCGAACTCCAGACTTCTCCGCACCCGCGCGAGGTTCTTTATTCAGGAGGTTGTGGGGTGGATGGGATGGATGACCGCTCCTGGGTGTCACACCGCCCACTCCAGTAACGGCCGTCCCGCGACATCCTGAATTCTGTTTCGGACGGAGACGAGTCGAAGACGGGGCGTCCGCTGGAGACTAGACCTTGGAGCGCCAGTCGCTCTCGTCGTCGATGACGGCGGTGGGCAGCGTGATCGCGCTGGTGAGCGGGTCGATCATCGTGGCTTCGTCGCGGCGGTGGCGCAGCACGTTGTCCATGTACGAGGTCACGGCCTCCGCCAGCGGCACGTCGCGGTTCTCGTTCTGCGACAGATACCAGCGGTGGTCGAGCAGCTGGTGGAAGACCTCCGCCGGCTCGAGCCGCCCCTTCAGTTCGCGCGGGATGGCGCGGATGACGGGTTCGAAGACCTTGGCCAGCCAGTCGTGCGCGGCCATCTCCTCGTCCACGCCCTTCTTCTTGTAGGTCGCGGTGTACGAGTCGAGGTCGTTGAGCAGGCGACGCGCCTGGTTCTCCTGTGCGTCGAGGCCGGTCAGCCGAAGCAGGCGGCGCTGGTGATGCCCGGCGTCGACCACCTTCGGCTGGATGCGCACCTTGCTGCCCTCGTCATCCGTTCGGATGGCGAGCTCTTCGATGTCGAAGCCCAGGTCGTTGAGGCGTTCGACCCGCTCGTTGATGCGCCAGCGCTCGGAGGAGGAGAAGGATTCTGACCCGGTGAGCTCCTTCCACAGGCTGCGGTAGGCGGCGACGATGCCGTTGCTCACCTCGACCGGGTCGGCTTCCTCGTCGAGGCGACCGCCGGCGGCGAGGTCGAGCAGCTCGCCGGCGATGTTGACCCGGGCGATCTCGAGGTCGTTCTCGCGCTGACCGTTGGAGAGACCGTTGTAGAGCTGCCCGGTCTCCGCGTCGACCAGATATGCGGCGAAGGCGCCGGCATCGCGACGGAACAGGGTGTTCGACAGCGAGACGTCACCCCAGAAGAAGCCGATGATGTGAAGTCGCACCAGCAGCACCGCCAGCGCATCGACGAGGCGGGTCGCCGTGTCGGGCCGCAGGGTCTGCGAGTACAGCGCGCGGTAGGGGAGCGAGAACTTGAGGTGTCGGGTGACCAGCACCGCATTGAGCTCTTCGCCGTCATCGCTGGTGCGGTTGGTGATCACCGCGACCGGTTCCACACAGGGAACGTCGAGCTTCTGCAGGGTGCGCAGCATGTCGTACTCGCGCCGGGCGAGCTCCGCCGAGGTCTCCTTGATGGCGATCACATAGCCGCTCAGGTGCACGAAGCGCACGAGGTGTCGCGAGATCCCTTTCGGCAGCGATGCGATGACGCTGTCGGGCCAGAGGTCGAGGGGCAGGTTCCAGGGCAGGTCGAGCAACGCCGGGTCGACGGTGGCCGAGGTGATGTTGAGAGAACCGCTCATGGTGAAACGCCTTACGGATGCCGTGGTGCGATGCCGGCGATCGTGCCGACTCCCACCCTGATTGTCCCGCACGCGGCCGGAGCTCGCGAACCGTGCTGGTTGACTGTGCGGGTTGAGGTGACTGTGCGGGTTGAGGTGACTGTGCGGGTTGAGGTGACTGTGCGGGTTAAGTTGAGGTGACTGTGCGGGTTAAACGGTGATGCGGGCGACGAGAACTCGACGCCCGCATCACTGCAGTAATAGTGCGACTAGTCGGCGACTGCCTTGCTCAGGCGCTCGCCGGTCTCGATGTCGAACGCGTGGATGTGCGACGCGTGCGGCAGAACGAAGACGGTGTCGCCGGCGTTCGGGTGCTGGCGGCCATCGACGCGAGCCACGATGTCGACGCGCGAGCCGTCGACGTCGGTGTGGCCGTACAGGTAGCCGTCGGCGCCGAGCTCCTCGACGACATCGACCGCGACCTTGAGGCCCTCGCCGGTGTCGGAGACCTTGAGGTCTTCGGGGCGGACACCGATGGTCACCTTGTTGGCGGTGGTGGCGGCCATGGTCGAACGCTGGAGCGGGGCGACGGCGGTGCCGAACTTGAGGCCACCCTCGACCAGGTCTGCGCTGAACAGGTTCATCGCGGGCGAGCCGATGAAGCCGGCCACGAAGACGTTCTTCGGGTTCGCGTACAGGTCGCGCGGGGTGCCGACCTGCTGCAGCACGCCGTCCTTCAGCACGGCGATGCGGTCACCCATGGTGAGCGCCTCGGTCTGGTCGTGGGTCACGTAGACGGTGGTGACACCGAGGCGGCGCTGGAGCGACGCGATCTGGGTGCGGGTCTGAACGCGCAGCTTGGCGTCGAGGTTCGACAACGGCTCGTCCATGAGGAACACCTGCGGCTGGCGCACGATGGCGCGGCCCATGGCGACGCGCTGACGCTGACCACCGGAGAGCGCCTTCGGCTTGCGGCCGAGGTAGGGCTCCAGATCGAGCAGCTTCGCGGCCTCGAGCACGCGGACGGCGCGCTCTTCCTTGCTGACGCCGGCGATCTTGAGCGCGAAGCCCATGTTCTCGGCGACGGTCATGTGGGGGTACAGGGCGTAGTTCTGGAAGACCATCGCGATGTCGCGATCCTTCGGCGGGACATCCGTCACATTGCGGTCACCGATGAGGATGTTGCCGTCGTTCACCTCTTCGAGGCCGGCGAGCATGCGCAGCGACGTGGACTTGCCACAGCCCGAGGGGCCGACGAGAACGAGGAACTCGCCGTCGGCGACAGAGAGGTCGAGTGCGTCTACAGCGGGGCGGGACGAGCCCGGGTAGAGGCGGGTAGCTTTGTCAAAAGTGACAGATGCCATAGCGGTACTAGCTCCTTCACCGGCAGGTACGTGCCGGACGATCCGTAGTGAATGGATGGGGTGGTGCCCCGTCATTATGACACCCGAACGCGGGGCCGCCAAGCCATTTCTTGCGCGCCCGACCACCGGCGGTCCAGCATTCGTTTAGACACTTCCCAGACTGCGCGTCTACGCTCTAGAAGGTTTTTGCGCTAGATCATCTGCACGGCGCGGTCCTTTACTCCACCCGATTCAAGCGAGGTTCGATGACGTACGGAAACGATGCCGAGGGCACCACGCCCGGTGTCGACGGCACGGATGACGACGGCCTCACGCCCGAGGAACGACGCCGCGTCGCCCGTGACAAGGCCCGCAGTCTGCGCGCCAGTCACAAGAAGAAGGACCGTCGCAACCGGTGGCTGATCCGCGGTGGCATCGCCGTCGCCGTGGTCGCTGTGGTCGCCATCGTCTCCGCTGTCGTCGTCGGAAGCGTGCCCAAGCCCGCTCCTGGGCCGCGCAACATGCAGAGCGATGGCATCAAGATCGGCCAGAAGTTCAAGGTCGTCACCTCTCCCGCTCTGGCACCGGAGGAGAAGCCGACGCCGTCGAAGGACAACGCCAAAGACGTCATCGCCGTGCAGGTGTACCTCGACTACCAGTGCCCGATCTGCGGCGATTTCGAGAAGGCCAACGCCGACCAGCTGAAGACCTGGGTGAGCAGCGGCGCGGCGACGCTCGAGATCCATCCGATCGCGATCTTCGACCGGTTCTCGCAGGGTGCCAAGTACTCCACCCGTGCCGCCAATGCCGCGGCCTGCGTTGCCAACTACTCGCCGAACAGCTTCTTCGATTTCAACGCGCTGTTGTTCGCGCACCAGCCGAAGGAGAACTCGGCCGGGCTCACCGACCGCCAGATCGTCGCGCTGGCCCGGGAGGCCAAGCCCACCGAGCTCCCCGCGATCTCCGACTGCATCACGGACGAATCGTTCAAGTCGTGGGTGAACGCCGCCACCGCGCGCGCCACCACCGGACCGATCGCCGATAGCAACGTCAAGAAGGTCTCCGGTACCCCCACCGTGATCGTGAACGGGCTGAAGTACACCGGCTCGCTGAGCAAGTCGAGTGACTTCGCCGCCGCGATCGTGAAGGCGGCGGGGGATAGCTTCGTCGAGGATCCGACGCCGACGCCCACCCCGACGGAGAGCGCTCCTCCCGCACCGTGACGACGTTCTACGATGAGGGGACGCGGTTCGACGCGGTGTCGTCCCGCTCCCAGCTCATCGGAGGCGTTCCATGTCAAGCAGTGATGATGTTCAGGGCGAGCCGGTCGAGGCGGGCAGCGAGAGCGCGACGCGACAGCAGAAGATCGACGGCATCGTGGAGCAGGTCGCGGCCGACATGGTGGTCTGGGACGAGAGCAGGCCGACGAAGTTGCTGCGCGAGCGCCTGACGGAGTCGGGCATCCCGTTCACCGACGATGAGCTGCCCGCTCTGGTGGAACGCATCCGTGCCCTGGTGGTCGTCGACCGCGAGTAGCGCGCTAGCGCGGCGCGTCGCCCCACTGCTGGCCCCAGCGTGCAAGGGGCTGGAGCGATTCCATCAGGGCGGCTCCGCGCTGCGTGAGGTGATAGCTGATCTGCACGGGCGTCGAGGCGACAACCCGCCGTTCGATCAGGCCCGCGCCCTCCAGCTCCTTGGCGCGCTGGGAGAGCAGGCGGTCCGACAGCCCCGGTATGACGGCGCGGATCTCGGAGAACCGCTCGGCCCCTCGGGTGAGGGCGAGCAGGATCGCCGAGCTCCAGCGTCGGCCGATCAGCTCCATGGTGCCCTGAAAGCGATGGCATTCGTCGTCATTGATGTGCTGCAGGTCGATATTGCGGAGGTCGGTGGAGAGTTGCAGGTTAGTCACTCACTTAATGTAAGTCACTAACGACCAAATTGCCAGCGGTCTGCCGTGCGATGACACTTGACCCATGCCTGATTACGGTCTGCCGCTCCAGTTCGGAACCTTCGTCACCCCGTCCGCCGCCTCCCCGCAGACGCCGGTGCAGCTCGCCCAGCTCAGCGAAGCGCTCGGCTACGACCTCGTCACCTTCCAGGACCACCCGTACCAGCCGTCGTTTCTCGACACCTGGACCCTGATGACCTGGGTGGCGGCGTCGACCAGCTCCATCCACATCGCCCCGAACGTGCTCAACCTCCCGCTGCGACCACCCGCCGTCGTCGCCCGCTCTGCCGCGAGTCTCGACCTGCTTTCGAGCGGCCGTTTCGACCTGGGGCTCGGCGCGGGAGCCTTCTGGGACGCCGTCGATGCCATGGGCGGTCGTAAGCTCACCCCGGGCCAGGGCGTCGACGCGCTCAGCGAGGCGATCGACGTCATCCGGGGCATCTGGAACACGGATGACCGCGCTACTCTGCGGCTCGACGGGGACTACTACCAGCTGCATGGCGCCAAGCGCGGGCCGGCGCCGAGTCGCGACATCCCGATCTGGCTGGGCGCGCTGAAGCCGCGCATGCTGCGTCTCACCGGGAGGAAAGCGGATGGCTGGCTGCCGTCGTTGCCCTACCTGAAGCCGGGCGACCTCGCCCGGGGCAATGCCGCCATCGATGCCGCGGCGGAGGAGGCGGGGCGTGATCCGCGGGAGGTGCGCCGCCTGCTGAACGTCGGGGGTGCATTCGCCGCCCGCAATGGCGGACGGCTGCAGGGGCCGAGCGAGCAGTGGGTCGAGGAGCTCACCGCGCTGGCACTCGAAGACGGCATCGCGACCTTCATCGTCATGGGCGACGACCCGGCGACGCTGCAGAAGTTCTCCGCCGAGGTCATGCCGGCGGTGCGGGAGGCCGTGGAGGCGGAACGGGTCGGTTCGGGCGTCGCGATCGGCGCACCCCGACCCGCGAGTGCGATCGCCCTGCGCCGTGCCGGTATCGACTACGACGCCGTGCCGCCCGGGCTGACCGCGATCGAACCGGGAGATGCGAAGTACCGTCGCGTGCGCTCCACCTACCTGCGTGGCGGCTCTCCGGGCCTGGTGCTGCAGGTCACGAACACCGCCGAGGTGATCGAGGCCCTCGCCTACGCCCGTAGCCAGGACGTTCCGCTCGGTGTGCGCAGCGGTGGGCACGGCATCAGCGGGCGGTCGACCAACGACGGCGGGATCGTGCTGGATCTGTCACCCATGAACGACATCGAGGTTCTGGATGTCGCGAGCCGCCGCATCCGGGTCCAGCCCGGTGCACGCTGGGGCGCTGTCGCGGCCGAACTCGCGAAGCACGGATGGGCGCTGAGCTCGGGGGACTACGGCGGGGTCGGGGTCGGCGGACTGGCGACGGCCGGCGGCATCGGCTGGCTCGTGAGGGAACACGGACTCACCATCGATCATCTCCGCGCGGTCGAGATCGTCGTCGCCGACGGCTCCGTGGTGCGGGCGAGCGCAGATGAGAACACGGATCTGTTCTGGGCGGTTCGAGGTGCCGGCGCGAACTTCGGCATCGTCACCTCGTTCGAGTTCGAGGTCGACGAGATCGGCGAGGTCGGCTGGGCGCAACTCGCCTTCGACGCCAGCGACACCGCGGGCTTTCTCGAGCGATTCGGGGCGGTGGTCGAGGCCGCGCCACGCGATCTCACCGCCTCGGTCATCATCGGTGCGGCGCGCCCGAATCAGCCGTTGATCGCCCAGGTGCTCGCGGTGGTCGACTCGAGCGATGCCGACACGATCATCGAGCGACTGCAGCCGCTCGCCGAGATCGCGCCGCTGGTCGATCAGTCGGTGCAGCTGATGCCGTACTCGGCCGTGATGGCCAATGCCTCGGATGCCCCGCACGACGGACAGGGCGAGCCGACTGCGCGCTCCGGACTGATCGAGCACATCACTCCGGAGTTCGCACGGGCAACCGTCGATCTGCTCGAGCGAGGCGATTCATACTTCTTCCAGATCCGTTCGGCCGGTGGCGCCGTCGCGGATGTGCCGGAGGATGCGACCGCCTACGCCCATCGGTCCGCCAACTTCTCGGTGGCCGGCTTCGGTCGCGACAGGGCCCGCTTCGACGCGAGTTGGGATGACCTCGCGTGCCACTTCCGCGGCCTGTACCTGAGTTTCGAGACCGACCTGCGCCCCGAACGCGTCGCGGATGCCTTCCCTCCCGCGACCCTCGCGCGACTGCGGCAGCTCAAGCGCGAGTGGGACCCCGACAACGTGTTCCGCGACAACTTCAACGTGGTGGAGCGGGCATTCGTCGGGTAGTCGATCTGCGCGTGATTGTTCCCGTTCAACGCGATTGTTCCTCCTCGAGCAGGAACATATGCGTCGAACGGGAACATTCGTTAGTTCGATGGTTGACAGTTAGATTACTAACAGTTAGAGTTCTAACCATGACCGAACCGACCTTCACCACGAGCTACGACCTGTTCCGCTGGATCGGGTGGGCGCAGATGAAGGCCGGCCAAGACTGGGTGCGCGAACGCGAACTCAGCCACGAGCAGAGCTTCGCGCTCGGCTATCTCGTACAGAACCCCGGCGCCATCCAGCGCGACATCGCGGAGGTCACCCGCACCAGTGCGGCGAGCGTCTCCAGTCTGCTGGCGGGCCTCGAGCGTCGCGGTCTGATCGAGCGACGTACCGAGGGCGGCAACGAGCGCAGCAAGCGCGTCTACGCCACCCCCGCCGGTGCGGAGCTGATCTCCGGCTTCGAGGTCGCAATGGAGGCGGCGGGGGAGACGATCCTCGCGCCACTCGATGAGCGGGAACGTGAGACTCTGCACGCGCTGCTGACCAAGATCACCGCACAGCTGCCGCGACCCACGCGGTAAGCGCCGCACCCTCCCGGCCGAGCCGGGCATCCGTATTTCTTCTCCGCTGGCCGGTCTTTTCGGCGAGCCCATTCGCCCGGACGGTTCACGCTGCCCGGAAAGGATCAGTCATGTCCATATCAACACCTCAGTCCGATGCCGCCGGCACCAACCGCTGGTACCTCTCCTCGGCGCCCATCGTGCGAGCGCTCATCCACCTCGCCGTTCCGATGGCCGCCGCGCTCATCGTCGGTGCCGTCTACAACCTCATCAACGCGGGTTTCATCGGCTCGCTTCACGACACGGCTCTCCTCGCCGCGATCACGTTCGGCTCGCCGATCCTCGGCCTGGTGATGGCGGTCGGCGGAGTGTTCGGCACCGGCGGTGGCACGCTCATCTCCCGGCTCTTGGGGGCATCCGAGGCCGATCCCGCGAAGGCCGACGAGATCAAGCACGTCTCGTCGTTCTCGCTCTGGGGCGCGGTGATCACCGGCGTCGTGCTCGGCGGGATCGGCCTGCTGCTGCTGCATCCTCTGGTCGCGCTGTTGGGGGCGGATGCCGCGGCGGTTCCCGCGACGAGCGCTTTCGTCGGCGTGCTGCTGGCCTTCGTACCCGTGCTCGCGGCCGCCTTCTGCCTCGAGCAGCTGGTGCGGGCAGAGGGTGCCGCCCGTCAGGTGATGGTCGGGCTGATCGGCTCCACCGTCGCGAACCTCGTGTTCGACGTGCTCTTCATCCTGGTGCTGCACTGGGGTGTCGCGGGCGCCGCCCTCGCCATGGGGCTGTCGAACCTCGGCGTCGTCGTCTACTTCATCGTCTGGCTCACCCGGCACAGCGAGCACGTGAGCCTGGCGCCGCGCTGGTTCACGCTGTCGCCGGCGGTGCTGAAGCCGGTGTTCGGTGTGGGGGTCGGCGAGCTGCTGCAGGCGGGCTTCCTGATCGTCACATCGCTGGTGCTGAACAACCTCGCCGCGAACTACGGTGACGGTCCGCTCGCCGCGATGGGTGTCGCGGTGCGCATCGCGCAGGTGCCGGAATTCCTGCTGATGGGGGTGACCCTCGGGGTGTTGCCGCTGCTCGCCTACTCGTACGGCAAGGGGGATCGGGCGCGGCTGACATCCGCTCTCCGGGTCTCTGCCATCACCGTCGGAGGCGTCGCGCTCGCCTTCGCGACAGTGCTGTTCGTGCTGCGCGATCAGGTGTTCTCCGCCTTCGTTGCCGACCCCACCGTGCTCGCGATCGGCGTCGTCGTGCTCACCGCGCAACTGGTCGCGATGATCGCGAACGGCTTCACCGGACTGATCACCTCGGTCTTCCAGGCCACGGGCCGGGCGCTACCCGCGACGATCATGTCGGTTTCGCAGGGCGTGCTGTTCATCCCGATCGTGCTGCTCGGCAACCTCTGGTTCGGTCTCGCCGGCATCATCTGGGCGCTGACGGTTACCGAGGTGCTCGTGCTGCTGATCGGCGGAGTGCTCTGGCTCGCCTTCCGTCGGGCCATCGCCCGGGGCCTCGCCGAGGGCAGCCCGCACCGCGCGGACGAGGTGCTCGCCGCGGTGGAGGCGTAAGCGCCGCGCCCGTGCAGCGCGCTCGTGCAGTGAATGCACCCGGCAGTAACGAATGCGCCTGCGCGAGCGGGAGCACTCGTTACTGCCGGGTGCATTCGTTGGTCGCGAAGGCTAGCGTGGGGACGAGGTTCGGGTCGTCCCCGACGTCGCCTGGCGGGAGGTCGGATAGTGGCTGCCGAGGAGCATTCGATTCGTGCAGCGGTGCCGGCGCCGGCATCCGTCTCCTTGAGTGCCGACACCGGGCTGAGCGCCGCCGACGTCGCCGTGCGGGTGGACGCCGGCCAGACCAACGCCTTCGTGCAGGCCAGCAGCCGCAGCATCTGGAGCATCATCCGCGCCAACACGCTGACGCTGTTCAACGGCATCATCGGCGGCTGCTTCCTCGTGCTGCTGCTGATCGGACGGTGGCAGGATGCGCTGTTCGGCATCAGCGCGATCGCGAACGCGATCATCGGATCCACCCAGGAGTTCCGCGCCAAACGAAGTCTCGATCGGCTTGCGCTCATGAATGCGCCGCACGCGCGGGTGCTGCGCGACGGGGTGGAGGCGGACATCCCCGTCGGTGAGGTGGTGCTCGACGACGTGCTCGTGCTGCGGGCCGGAGATCAGGTTCCCGCCGACGCCGTCGTGCGCTCGACGGTCGGGCTCCAGCTCGACGAGTCGATGTTGACGGGCGAGTCCGATCCCATCGACAAGGGTGAGCGTGACGAGGTGCTCTCCGGCTCGATAGTGGTGGGCGGCTCGGGACTGGTCCGGGCGAACCGGGTCGGAGCAGACTCCTTCGCCAACCGCTTCGCCGGGGAGGCGCGCAGATTCTCACTGGTGAACTCCGAGCTCCGCACCGGCATCAACCGGGTGCTGCGCTGGATGGCCTGGATCGTCGGCCCGGTCGCACTGCTCGTGGTCAACTCCCAGATGGTGGCGAACGGCGGGTGGGAGCGCGCGATCGACTCGGGCAGCTGGCGCCTCGCGGTGGTCGCCACCGTGGCGGCCATCGTCGCGATGATCCCGCTCGGACTGGTGCTGATGACGAGCATCGCCTTCGCCGTCGGCGCGGTGAAGCTGGGGGCGCAGAACGTGCTGGTGCAAGAACTCGCCGCGGTCGAGGGTCTCGCCCGCGTCGACATCATCTGTCTCGACAAGACGGGCACGCTCACCGAGGGCGAGATCGGTTTCGACCACGCCGTCGAACTCGAGACGGATGCCGCCCCCGGCTGGCAGAGCGTGCTCGCCTGGTACGGGGTGCAGACAGACTCGAACGCGACCGCCCACTCGCTGGCGTCGACGTATCCGCAGCTGCCGACATCCGTTCCCATCCGCCGCATCGCCTTCTCCTCCGCCCGCAAGTGGAGCGCCGTCGAGTTCGCCGCGTCGCCGGTCGGGTCCTGGGTGCTGGGTGGGCCCGAGATGGTCTTCCGCGACGGTGCGCCCGTGCTCGACCGTGCCGCCGAGCTCGCGCGATCCGGTCTTCGCACCCTGGTGCTCGCCCACAGCTCGCAGCCGCTCGACGTGGAGAGTGAACGACTCCCCGCCGGCCTGACCGCGGTCGCCCTGCTGACCTTTCGCGAAAACGTGCGACCGGATGCCGCGGAGACGCTCGCCTACTTCGCCCAGCAGGGCGTGGCGGTGCGCATCATCTCCGGAGACAACCCGCAGACGGTGGCGGCGATCGCGCGAGGCCTTGGGCTGGAGGCCGGCAGCGGGTTCGATGCCCGCGAGCTGCCGGAGGGCGATGACGAGCTGGCCACCGTGCTGGAGCAGAACATCGTCTTCGGTCGGGTCACACCGCAGCAGAAGAAGCGGATCGTCCTCGCGCTGAAGGCGCGGGGCCACACGGTGGCCATGACCGGGGACGGTGTCAATGACGCGTTGGCGATCAAGGAGGCGGATATCGGCATCGCCATGAACTCCGGCTCGCCGGCGACCAAGGCCGTCGCGCGACTGATCCTGCTCGATGGCAAGTTCTCTCACCTGCCGAGTGTCGTCGCGGAGGGACGGCAGGTCATCGCGAACATCGAGCGGGTATCGATGCTCTTCCTCACGAAGACGGCGTATGCGACCGGCCTGGCGATCGTCTTCGGCGCCCTGCTGCTGCCCTTCCCGTTCCTGCCCCGTCAAGAGACCGTGATCGATGGCCTGACGATCGGCATCCCGTCGTTCTTCCTCACGCTGCTGCCGAACCGGTCTCGCTACGAGCCGGGATTCCTGCGGCGCTCCCTGAGTTTCGCCATTCCCGCCGGCGTCGTCGTCACCGCCGCGATCGCGATCTATTCGCGCATCGCCGACGACTCGGGAATCTCGGTGGAGCAGGTGCGCACGGGATCCACGCTCATCCTCACCATCGTCGGGCTGTGGATCCTGGTGGTGTTGTCCCGGCCGGTGACCACCGCGAAGGCCCTGGTGATCGGGGCGATGATGATCGGGCTGATCCTCGTCTACTCGCTGCCGATCACCGTGGACTTCCTTCAGATCACCGACCCCGGATTCGACACGGCGCTCCTGATCGTCGTCGTCGCCGCCCTCGCCATCGGCGGCATCGAAGTGGTGCGGTTCGCGCACCTCCGCTTCGTCAGGCGGATGTCTGCGCAAAGTAACGCCGCACTCGCCCCGTCCACAGCACCACGATCACCCCGCCGTTGATGAGCACCCCGATGAGCTGGGCCCACAGGTCATCCGGATTCAGCACAAGGGAAACCAGGGACACCAGCGCCGCCAGCCCGATCAACGCCGTCGCGAGCACACGGGCCTTGCGGTCGCCGCGGGCGATGCCGGAGGCGACGGAGACGATCATGAAGCCGACGAGCACCACCACCGCGCCCGCGATCGTGACGACAGTTCGGGCGGTGGAGTCGCTCTCCGGCACGGCGTACCGGGCCAGGATCAACAGCACGCCGAGCACGATCGAGGCGATAGCGCTGATGTAGGTCAGCACCACGACGACGGTCAGTTCGGGCGGTCTGGCGACGGTTGCCGCGTCTCCGGTCATGGCAGCCATGATGGCAGAGCGTTGGGTGGTCGTGAAGGGTTCTTGCCATCGTGCTCGGTCGCGGAGCACCATGAACGGCATGACGAAATATCTCATCACCTTTCCGAGTGAAGCGATGGTGCTCACGGCCGAGGAGTTCCAGCAGGCGGGGATCGACTCTCGCGCCGTCATCGAGGAGGCGAAGGAGGCCGGCGTCTACGTCTTCGGTGGCGGAATCGACGAGAATGTCGACCCGGTGCTGGTTTCTGCCGACGGGTCGGTGTCGGCCGAGATCTATCCGGGAACCCCGCTCAACGGCGGCTTCACCGTGCTCGAAGTGCCGACCCGCGACGACGCCGTGCTCTGGGCGCGGAAGATCGCGGTCGCCTGCCGGTGTGGGCAAGAGCTGCGCGAGTTCATGTACGACCCGGCGAGCTAGTCATCGCGCGCATGAAACTGCTGCTGACGTCGGGCGGCGTCACGAACGACAGCATCCGCGAGGCGCTGGTCACGATGCTGGGCAAGCCCCTCGACAAGTGCGGCGCGCTGTTCATCCCGACCGCGCAATGGGGCCAGCCCGCGTGTTCGCCCGAAACGGTGTGGATGTCGACCGCCGGGCGCTGGCCGGGTGAAACCGGCCTGGTTCAGCTGGGCTGGAAGTCGGTGGGGGTGCTCGAGCTCACCGCTCTGCCCTCCATCGAGCGCGATAGGTGGGTGGCCTGGGTGCGCGATACCGACGTGCTGCTGGTGGACGGCGGGGAAGCGGCCTACCTGGCGCACTGGATGCGGCAGTCCGGCCTCGCCGACCTTCTGCCCGAGCTGGAGGACACCGTCTGGGTCGGCGTGAGTGCCGGCAGCATGGTGATGACCCCGCGCATCGGTCGTGAGTTCGCCGACTGGATGCCCGGGGGCAGTGACGAGACCCTGGGCGTCGTCGATTTCAGCATCTTTCCTCATCTCGACTACCCCGGCTGGACGAGCAACAGCCTCGCCGCCGCGCGCCGCTGGGCGATGACGATTCCCGGCCCTGCCTACGCGATCGATGAACAGACCGCGATCACCGTCGTCGACGGCGCCGTGTCCGTCGTTTCGGAGGGGAAGTGGGAGCTGCTGAACGCGTGAGCGTATCGTCCCGAACTATTTGACAACTGTAAAAGAAGGGTTCAGGCTGAACGGACCCGGCAATGCCGGCTCACACTGAGGAGAACTCGCGATGATCGACCATGTCTACATTTCCGTGTCCGACCCGGAGCGCTCGCTGGCCTTCTACAGCGCTGCGCTGGCGCCGCTCGGCTACGTGCCCTTCTTCAACTACGACTCCGCCACCGGCCCCGCCTCCGTGCCGGATCTCTGGGGTCTCGCCAACGGTCCCTCGACCATCTGGTTGCGTCAGCGCCAGCCCGGCGAGACTGGTCTGTACCTCGGCCTGGTCGCTGCGGATCACGCCGCTGTTGACGCCACCTATGACGCCGCGCTTGCGGCCGGTGCAACGGATGACGGGAAGCCCGCCATCCGGGCGTACTTCGCCGACGGCTACTACGCGGCCAACATCATCGATCTCGACGACAACCGGCTGGAGATCGTCAACAAGAGCTGAGGATGCGGGTGGAGCCCCTTGTCGGATTCGAACCGACGACCCCCGCTTTACAAGTGCGAATTGGACCCTTGAGGTAGCAGTGAAGGGTGCCGAACTTCCGCGGAATTCAGGCGTTTTCAGTGACGTTGGGCACTCCCCGTAGTCCCTCGATGTTCCTCAGTTGTGGGCAAACAGTGGGCACGGGAGTCGCCGAGTGGCCCGAGCGCCCGCTGTTTCTCACTTCTGAGGCATGCCTGCCGGTAGGTTGAGGGCACTCAGTCTCGAAGGGGAAACATGCCTACGACCGGTATTGACTTTGGCCTGGCGGGTATCGGGCATCAACTGAAAAGCTTGCTCTTGCGAGTTCCTCTTTACCAGCGGTCCTACGCTTGGGAGACAGACCAGGTTACTGATTTCTGCTCTGACCTGCGGAACGCCTTCAATGGCAATCCCCGTGAGCACTTCATGGGGACGATTGTGTTGTCAGAAGACGACAGCGTTCGAGTCACGGTCATCGACGGCCAGCAGCGATTAGCGACAGCAGCACTCTTCCTGGCGGCGCTGCGCGACTACTACATCGCGAATGGCGAGGATAACCGAGCGGACGGTATCAACCGTGACTATCTGAACTCCTACTCAGATTCCGATGACGCCTTTGAGCCGCGCCTCAAGCTGAACTCGGAGGATGACGAATTCTTCCGTCAGTACATCGTCACCGGAAGCACCCCGGTCGCGCCAACGCGAGATTCGCACCCATTGATTACGGCCTCGTACGAAATGCTCTACAGCTTCATTGAGGCCGAAGCCGCGTCAGCCGGGACCGGGTGGGTCCAAAGATTGGTTGAATGGCGAAAGTTCATCGAAAGCGACGTACGCGTGATTCACGTAACGGTGCCGACCGAGTCAGATGCATTTCTCATCTTTGAGACGTTGAACGATCGCGGCGCAAAACTGACGCTTGCGGACCTGCTCAAGAGCTACCTCTTCGGGAAGGCTGCTACGACGACCTCCGGCCTAGATCAGGTTCGTGAGCGGTGGCTTTTCGCCCTCGGAGCGCTCGACACGGATCAGGATCTATTCGTGAATTTTCTGCGACAGTATTGGAGTTCCAAGAATGGGGCAACGCGTGAACGCGACCTGTACAAGAAGATCAAGACCGACATCACAAATGCCGGTCAGGCCATAGCCTTCGCTGGGGAGATTGAAGCGGCCTCAATTCTGTATGCCGCCCTGCTAGATAGCGGAAACGCCTATTGGTCCGGCTGGGGCAGCGAGACAAAGGCAAATATCGAAACTCTCGGACGGTTGGGGCTCGAGCAAAACCGCCCGATGCTCCTTGCTGTCCTGCAGTATTTCTCGAAGGCCGAAGCGAAGAAGGCATTGCGGTTGGCAGTCAACTGGGGCGTGCGTGGACTTGTCGTCGGTGGGATTGGAGGTGGTTCTGCGGAGAAGGCTTACTGCGATGCTGCAGTGGCGGTTAGAAGCGGAAGCATCCAGACTGCAGCGCAGTTACTCACGCCGATGGAGTCCATCGTTGCGACGGACGATGAGTTCAAGGCTGCTTTTGCGGTCGCGCGGGTAGTTAAGACCAACATCTCCCGGTACTACCTTCTTGCGCTCGAAGCCTTCTTGGCGCATGACGCGGAGCCGGAGCTTGTCCCCAACTCGAACGAGGACCAGGTGAACTTAGAGCACGTTCTACCGAAGAAGGGCACGGAAGCCAAGTGGCCTCTCTTCGCCGGCGAGTTGAAGGCGCAGTGGGTAGACCGATTCGGCAACCACTGCCTGATGAAAAAGTCAGATAACAACGCTGCGGCCAACGAACCTTTTGCTACTAAGAAGCCCTTCCTTGAACTGTCTCAGCTGGAGCTGACCAAGCAGGTCGGAGCGAAGACTGAGTGGACTCCCGCAGCGATCGCGGAGCGCCAGGAGAACCTAGCGACCTTAGCGCCGCAGGTGTGGAAGCGTTCGCTTTAGCGAGGTCCAGTCGCCGGTCCGGTCCCTGGTCGGGCGAGTTGGTAGGCGTCGACAAGCCTTTGCGCAAGTGTGCGATACGACGCCGTGATCTGCACCCCAGTCTCGAACTGTCGGTGGTACTCGACTGCGAGCTCGATCAAAGGTGACCTTTTCAATGCGAGTTGTAGTCGCAAGAACTCGACCGCAGACTCGATCGTCCCTGCCCCGACTCCCTCGGCGGCAAAGCGGCCGAGGGCCGCGCCGATTGCCGCTGCGTCGTTGTACCGAAGCATCCGAAGAATATCGCTGGAGTCCTTGGCGAGAACGCGATCTGGCTTTGGGTCGGATGTCCGCTCGTCGAGCTTGATGAGTTTCGCTACGACCAGTGCCGCTGGGCTCGCCACCTTGACTGTCGCGGTCCTCGTGTCGTCGGGGGCAAGCGCGCGAAGTTCCATCGTCTTGTTGTCTTGAAGTGCTAGCTCCAACCCCGAAGTGCGGCGTGCGGTGCGCCCGCCCTGACCTTGCAAGGGCGCAGTTCGTCGGCTGGAAGCGGGCAGCGCGCCGCTGGGCACCATGAGATCGATCGGGACGCCCTCGGGCGAGAACCAAGTCCCCGGGCTCGTATGCGGGCAAAAGCCGGCAGATTCTAGAACTTCGGCGAGGTCGGGGTTCTCGAAGAGCAAGTCCGGGTCGATGGCGATGTCACCATCCGTGGTTGAGGCGGGGAGGCCGACGTCGAGCACGGGAGTCTGCAAATAGATCGCCTGAGCCCCGACGAGTACCAGCGCCTCTGACTGCGCAGCGAGCAGATCTAGGCAGTTGAGAAGTACCCGTCGGGCGACGACGTATTCGCGAGGAATCGAAGACTCAGGCATAGGGGCCCGTCGGTCGCGAAGCGAGTTCTTCGGCAAAGTCGGAGCCCGCTGCGACGTAGCGTCCGGACAGCGACAGCAGATCCCCCACTACCCGCCAGGGCCATGCCGTTCGGGTTTTACCGACCGGACGGTAGTTCTCGCGCCCCGGCCCCAAGAATTCGGTTTGGGCGACCATGATGCTGCCGTTTGCATTGTCCGGAACCAAGTCAGCCACCTTCTCTATGCGGGCGACATCGTCCGTGTAGAGCCAGAGATCGCTTGTCGGCAGGGGTGCAATGCGCGCATCCTCTTCATACCAGAGCGCCTGGGCGGCGAGGCCGGTAATGGCGTAATTCGCATTCGAGTCTCGGATGCGTTCCAGCGCCACGCTCGACCCGAGAATGGAGAAGTATCGCTTGGCCTTGAAGGTCTTCTCGAAGCTATAGTCCTCTGCCCAGCGTCGGGCGAGTCGAACTGGATCGGTGACAACGATCGGCCCACCGCCGGTCGGCTCCAAGAAGTCCTCGTTTCGAAGGAGGCTGATCACCCGGCTAGCGGTGCCCAAGGCGACTCCGGATTCACGGGCGAGGTCGCGAACTGTTGCTGCCCGGCCGTCGCTGAGTAACCGCACCATGACTTCGGAGGCCGAACGTCCTTTCAGCGATTGGAGGGCTGTCGCCTTTGCGTCCGGGTTTGGGTCCTTGGCCGAGCCCTCCTGCTTGATCCACATGAATGGACTCTGGCTTTGAAGGAGGAGGTTGCCGGTGGGATCCCAGTAGGAAAGCCCTTGGCTTTCCAGTTGGGTTTGGGCGGCGCGGGAAATGAAGGGAGAGAGCACAACTGGGACTTCGCCGTCGGATGCTCGGGCTCGCTTCATGGATGAAGGCAGGGGTCCGATTGGCGACACCTTCACATCAAGAGCGAGCGAGAATGACTCGCCCGCGACTCGCCATCGAACCGTGGCGTCTGCGCTGTCTTCTTGCTTGACTTTGGCGAGGGCGATCTCGTTCAGCGAGTCGCGGGGTCCCAGCTCGCGGAGCGCGGACATGAAGCGATCGATCAGGTCATTTGTTCCATAAAGCGTTGCGTTCCGCATTCCATGGAACATACCAGTTTATGGAACATATCGATAGACCTCCTATTCGTTTGCTATTTCACATGGGGCGAATAGGCAAACGAATACCCGTTGCTTCGAGGGCGATTTCCGCCCGACAGCGGTGCCGCCCGAACTTCCCAGTGTTCCTTTGAGTGTTCCAAGGGCTGGAAGGGGCAAAGGAATAGCTGGAGCGGTGTTTTCCCTGATCTACCGCCACCCCCGCGCTGCGCGCGATTCCCAACCTCCCCCACCCAACAAGTTGTCTGAGGGAGGTTGGGAATTGAAGGGGTGGCGGCAGATCAGGGAGAGAGACTGAGTGAAAAGAAGAACACATGTTGACGGTAGGTGCATCGAGAATGAGGTCATGAGCGGTTCGTTCGATGATCTTTCAAATGAAGAGATTGCATCCATGCCACTTGATCGGCTATCGATGCTGATCCTGGCGCACGCGGATGCGACGGGCGCCTGGAACTGGCGCAACTGGATCATTGAGTGGGAACAACGCAGCGGGGCGCGCGGAGAGCATCCGGCGTCCCTAGCGATTGCCGAGGCGTGGGGGTGGTTGATTTCGAGAGCGCTCATCGGGCCTGGACCGAAGTCCAACTACGACATCCACGGCGTGAATATCACTCGGGCGGGCAGGCTGGCCCTTGAACGCGGCGTTGACTATGTACAGGCGACGATGCGGCTGGACCTCGAACTCATGCCGATTCTCGAGCAGAAAGTTCGACCCCAGTTTCTGCTCGGAGACTATGAAATTGCCGCGCTCGCAGCGATGCGTGAGGTCGAGATCGTCGTCCGCACCAAAGCCAAGTTGGATTCAGGGCTTCTCGGGGTCAAATTGATGCGGGCAGCGTTTGCCCCGCAAGGGCCGTTGTGGAGCGAGGATCTCGATGGAGGCGAATCTGTCGCGCAGATGGAACTCTTTGCTGGCGCGATTGGTCTCTTCAAAAATCCGCCGTCTCATCGACGTGTCGACTACTCGAATCCGACCGAGGCCGTGGAGGTCGTCCTGCTAGCTGATCTGCTTCTGCGGATACTGAACAGCGCTGCAGACTGAGTCCGCCTCCGGCAGTTGATGGCTTCGACGATGCTAGACGTGATAGAAGTTGGTTGGTGGATGCCGTCCCGCATACTTCGCTGGATGTGTGTCAGATCTGTTCTAATCGCTGCCTATAACTTCTATGGAAGCCAAACCCTGCACAGCATTCGAGAGGAAAATTAGGAACTCCCTCACTTGCCCCGCCGACTGCGTTCCCGCCTGAACATCCCGACCCAACGCGTCCAGGCTGAGGCCGGGTTGAACGATGACGATGCGTGCGTCAATCGTCGGCGGACGGCTAGCAATGCTCTCGTCTAAGCGACTCGCATCTTCACCGCACAGGGCGAGCAGATCGGCTCGGTCACCCGCAAGGAGCACCAGCGCGGGCGCCTCTTGTCCAGTGAGGCGCCGACCTATCCGGTTCCAAAAATCTCTGTCAGTTACATGTCGGCGACTCTTCGCCGCCTGCTGGGTAACGACCTGCATGTCCGTTACGCGGACTCCCGGGTTCGCATTGGACGAAGCTTTAGAATGCCACAACTCAACATGTGGGCGTCGGTGGCTGGGCATCTCTATCACCACATGATCGGCGATCTCCCCTCCACCGTCGTTACGCAGCACCCACCTTTGGCCGCCAGTCGGTGCGGCGATCGAACCCAACTCGTGCTCAACGCGATCGTGAATGGTGTCTGATCTTCCAGCCCGGATCGACTCCACGCCGATATCAGTTCCAGCCCACGCCCACCGCGTGTAGATCAGATCAGGGAGCCACGTTTCGGTCGCGACGGGCATGTAGGTAACGCCTCCGTAGAGTACGTAACCACTGAGGTAGTAAACCGTCGGTGGGGACAGAGTCATAAGCTCGGCGATGGATGCACTGTGCCCTGCTCCTCGCGCGAACTCGAGAACGGAACTTGTTGTGGTGAAGCGACCTTGAACGTCCTGATAGCCAGCCCAGATCGTGTCCGCTGGCTCGAGAGGGTCACTGAGTATGAGGAAGATTGCACTCGCCGTTGCAGGGGTTGACGGATCAGGTGAGAGATCCAGACTCTCCAGCGCGCGCCCATCGGGCAGCTGCCAACCGCGGCCGAGTAGGGCCGGGTTCATCTCAGCATGAAGCACCAGACCCAGGGGGAAGTCTTCGGTTCGTATTGCGCGAGCAACATTAGGCAGCAGCGGGCCGGAAGCGGACATGCGCGGAAACCAGTAACGTCCCGCAAGTTCGACGGTGAACGCCTCGTAGTCTCGCAGCGACAGATACCGTGTTTCCCAGTACTTCGACTTCGCCGCGGCCATTCCCGCGGTCGTGGCGTCGCCGTTCGACGCTTCGACCTGCGCCATCGCATGTCCGAGCGCGCGACTGTTGGTGTCACCCTCTCTTAGCCCCTGGTCCACTCCGCGGCCCGAGAACATCGCATAGGCAGCAGTGCCGGGCATTCCAGCGAAGGTATTTCGAACGCCGATTGACGACACTGAGAGCCGCTCGAGACTGTCGAATGCTTCCTGGAGATATGCGGGATTTCCATTCCGCAACTCGGATCCGGGGTCAAGCACTTCTCGGAGGGTGCTTCCGACCCGCGAATCTTGACTGTTCAAGAAGATCAAGTCGCGCCGGTTGACTTGTGAACTCTTGTGATAGCTGACCACATGGAGGTCATAGGCCGGCCGAGTCAGTTCATCCTCCAAGTACCACTTCGGCGTATCCAGTCGCATTGTGACGAGCACGAGCTGCGTGTTCGTGCCGTTCAAGCCGGAGTAGACGATCGTTTGCCGACCGACAATGCTGCCAATCTCAAGCTCGACCGGCAGATCGCCATTGGTGAAGTCCGGCACCCAGCTAGATTGCTCAGGGACCTCAAAGATTATGGCACGAGCGAGTGGGGCAATCGCCGGCAGAGCAATGCTGGCCGGTGGGCTCCGAAACGAGCTCAAGTAAGCGAGATCCAGCTTCTTCTTTTGAATCTCCTCGTCGATCAGGTCGGGAAGAATCTCGGCCCAATCAGCATCTTCCTCATAGAGCGCGCGCAGAGCCCCTTGAAGGGCTGGATAGACATCCTGGTCGCGAGCGGTCACCAGTATCGAGTGTTGAGGATGGGAAGAATTGGCTCGCGCGAGACGACCGATGAACTGCATTGTTGCGGGAACCGACTTGTGTTTGTCGTGGTAGCCGACGATTCGAAGGCTCGGCAGGTCGAGTCCCTCGCCGAGCATGTCAACGGTGATTACGGCCTTTAGCGAACCCTCGCGCCAGTTGCTTAGGATCAATTCACGGTCTCCAGTCGCGACCTTTGAGGTAACGACTTCGGCCTCCAGGCCCAGCCCCGAGTACAGGGCCTTCAAGCTTGTGGCGCGGATGACTGTGTCGGCGCGAATGAGGACTGCACTGGAAGCGTGATCGGCTTGGGTCGACGCCGAGATAACTGCTTCAGCGATTGAACGGTCTCGGTCGTCGATTGTGGAGTTGGCACTGATGCTCAAAATTAGAGGGTCGATCGGCTGATAGATCCCATCAGCCATGGCGAGACGTAGCGGGTAGTGAAAGGCGTGGGATCCAGGCAGGGCTTTGCCGTCGGCGCGACGCGGAGTGGCGGTTAGCAACACGGCTCGTGCGCCAACAAAGTGGTCGAGGATGGACCGCCAGGTTGCGGCTGGACTGTGATGAGCCTCATCGATGATCACCAGATCAAAGAAGCTGGGGTCGGCGCCGCCGCCATGTGGAAAGTGAACGGGACTGATCGAATTGGGGAGAGCGACAACTACGTCTGCCGACTCAAGGCGGTTCCAGTCAATATCCCGCCCGCGCACTTCCTCGACAATGGGGTGCAACGAGTTTGACACGGCCCCGATTTGTCGGAGCACTGCCTCCTCTCTAAATGCACCCGCAAGTTGCTGGCGAAGATCCGTGCTTGGAACGACAACCAAGACTCGATGGGAGCGAGCCAAGTACGGCAATGCTGTCGCAACCCCGGTCTTTCCGGACCCCGTTGGCATCGACAAGAGAATCCGCTCAGTCGAGTCCAAAGCCCAGTGGGACAAGGCCGCGCTCAAGGCTCCAAGTTGGGGAATACGCCATGCCGGGGATTTCGGGCGGCGAACGAACAGGAAATTGCCGTGCTGCGATTCGTAGTGCGACTCCCGCGTCATCCCCAAACCCTATTTGCCAGTTGCGATTTACTGAGAAGCATTCGATAGGCGAGTTGGTAGACACAAAGCTGCACTCTCTCGTACGCGCGCGGAAGGTCGCAGGTATGGGGTGTACTTGAGCCACGAGCGAAGGCGGGCCCTTCCGTGGCTAGCATTACCCCTTACGAGACATCCGCAGGCAAGCGATACCGCGTGCGCTATCGCAAGCCCGATCACAGCCAGACGGACAAGCGCGGGTTCACAACTAAACGCGAAGCCGAGCTGTTCCTCGCCTCCGTGGAAGTCGCCAAGAGCACGGGCGCTACATCGACCCGACGAGGGCGAGAGTCACTATCGCCGACTTGATGACCGCTTGGCTCGACAGTCGATCGGATCTGCGAGCGTCCACGCTCGATCGCGTGCAGGCCGTCGTGCGCAACCACCTCATCCCGTCGCTCGGGAATATCGCTCTCGCCGACCTCGGGCGACTGCAGGCGCAGCAGTGGGCGTCGCGGCTCAGTGCTACCCAGAGCCCTGGCTCGGTGCGAAAGTTCGTCAACGTGCTCTCTGCGGGCTTGCAGCTTGCCGTCGACGACGGGCGCATCCCGGCTAACCCAGCCGTCCGGTTGAAGCTGCCGAGGCAGTCCAAGTCGCACAAGAAGTTCCTCACCCACGAGCAGGTTGCGGCGCTGGCCGATGCCGTCGAGGCCAGGCCAGCAGGGGAGGGGTTCGAGTTGTTGATCCTCGTGCTCGCCTATACCGGGCTGCGGTGGGGCGAGCTGTCTGGACTGCGGGTGCACGACCTCGACTTCCGTCGAGGAGGCATCGAGGTGCGCACAAGGATGGTCGAAGTGAATGGCTACCTCGAGGAGTCGACGCCAAAGAACTACGAGGAGCGAACGATCCCGGTTCGGGCGTTCATCCTCGAGCAGTTGGCCGACCAGGTGAAGATCAAGTCGCTCGACTCCCGTATGTTCGGGAGTTCCAAGGCCGGGGCGGTGCTGCGCAACCGTACGTTCCGACGCGGGTGGTTCAACGACGCGGCCGCGAGCCTCGCAGTGTCGGCCGGCGCCAATGTCAAAGCCCTTCAGCGGATGCTCGGCCATAGCTCGGCGAAGGAAACTCTCGACACCTACAGCGACCTCTTCGATGATGACCTGGACGGCGTTTCGGTCGCTTTGAATGACACCGCGGCACGTCTGAATGCGGGCAAACTGTGGGCAAAGCAGTCCGGCAGGACTGCTGCGGCAGCCGAGATAGCCAGCAAAGCACTGGCTGACCAGCTACTTGAGTGGAGCCCCTTGTCGGATTCGAACCGACGACCCCCGCTTTACAAGAGCGGTGCTCTGGCCAACTGAGCTAAAGAGGCGAACGAGCATCAATATTACCGGGCTGCAGCAAACAGGATGAGACCGGCGAAACCGTCCCTCAACAGGACCAGGTCGGGAGTTCGGAGCCCTTCATCCTGTTGGCTGCGGCGAGACGGCGAGACGGCGAAATGCCGCAGCCCGCTACCGTGGACGGATGACCGCGCCCGCTCCCCATCGCGCGAGCCGAGCATCCGTTGCCCTGGGTGTCGCCGGAGCCGTCCTCATCGGGGTGTTCACCGCCACACAGTCGCGGATCAACGGCGAGCTCGGTCGGGCACTGGGCGACGGATACCTCGCGGCCCTCATCTCGTTCGGGTCGGGGCTCGTCATCCTGGCTCTCGTTCTCGCCGTCTGGGCTCCCGGTCGTCGCGGTCTGGTGCGGCTGTTCGCCAGCGTGCGCGCGGGCGCGACGCCGTGGTGGTACCTGATCGGCGGGGCCGCGGGCGGCTTCTTCGTGCTCTCGCAGGGGCTCACCGGCGCGACCCTGGGCGTCGCCCTGTTCACCGTCGCCGTGGTCTGTGGGCAGACCATCAGCGGTCTCGCCATCGATGCGCGCGGGCTCGGCGCCACCGCCCCGGCACCCATCACGATCACGCGGCTGGGCGGCACGGTGCTCGCCCTGGTCGCGGTCACCTGGGCGGTGTCGTCGCAGCTCGTCGGCGACATTCCGCTCTGGATGCTGCTGCTCCCGTTTCTCGCCGGACTCGGCATCGGCGGCCAGCAGGCGGTCAACGGTCAGGTGCGGATCATCTCGCGCTCGGCCCTCACCGCCACCGTGATGAACTTCCTGGTGGGCACCATCGTGCTGGCGGTTGCGGCGGTCATCCACGAGTCGATCGTGGGGCTGCCGACCGTCTTCCCGCAGCAGCCCTGGCTCTATGTGGGCGGCCTCATCGGCGCGATCTTCATCGGACTCTCCGTGGTGGTCGTGCGGGCGACCGGGGTGCTGCTGCTCGGCCTGGGCTCGGTCGCGGGCCAGCTCGTGATGTCGGTGGTGCTCGACCTGGTGCTGCCGATTCCCGGGCACGTCTTCGCCTGGACGACGCTCGCCGGAACCCTGCTCACCCTCGTCGCGGTCGCGCTGGCGGCGGTGCCGTCGGCCGCGATCAGAGCACGGTCACGAACTCCTCGGGGCTGATCGCGCGCTTCGCGCCGTCCCTGGCGTCCTCCGGCAGACCGCCCACGTAGAGCCAACCGAGCAGCTCCTCATTCTCGGCCAGCTGGTGCAGCTCGCGCACGGGCTGCGTGCGGGTGAGGTGTCCGGTGCGCCACATGACGCCCCAGCCGGCCTCGGAGAGCAGCAGTGACAGCATGTGGGCGACGCCGGCGGCCGTGGCATCCTGCTCCCACTTCTCCACCTTGAAGCTCGGCCGGTGCACGGCGACGACGGCGATCAACAGGGATGCCCGCAGCGGCTTGGCCGCGAGCTTGGCACCCGATTCGTCGTCGAGCCCGCTGGCGACCACCATCGCCTCGCCGAGGTGCACCCGCGCGTCGTCGCGCAGCTCGATCAGCCGCCACGGGCGGAGGGAGGCGTGGTCGGCGACGGTTCCCGCCGCGGCGATCAGCGGAAGCAGCTGGTCGTGGCTGGGCGCGGTCGCGGTCACCTTCGAGTGCGAGCGGCGGCGGCTGACCGCATCCAGGACCGTCATCGGGGCGGCTACTTCGCTTCCGTGAAATCGAGGGAGAGCGAGTTCATGCAGTACCGGTCTCCGGTCGGGGTCTGGTCCGCGTCGTCGAACAGGTGGCCGAGGTGCGAGCCGCAGCGTGCACACTGTACCTCGGTGCGGGTCATTCCGAGAGTGCTGTCGGTGATGAGCGTCACCGCGTCGGGGTTGACCGACTCGTAGAAGCTCGGCCAACCCGAGCCGGAGTCGAACTTGGTGCCGCTGGCGAAGAGTTCCGCGCCGCAGGCACCGCAGGTGTAGACGCCGGCGCGCTTCTCGTCGAGCAGGGCACCCGACCAGGGGCGTTCGGTCGCCGCCTCGCGCAGGATCGCGTAACGCGTCGGGTCGAGCTCCTGCTTCCACTCCTCGTCGGTCTTGGCGACGGGGAAGGAATCGGTGGAGGAAGTCATGGGGGTCCTTTCGAAAACCGCGCGAACCCTCCCATTAAACTCGGCCCGTGACGAAACCTGCGGCAGAGCCTCAGAAGGGCAGAGACCTCACAGAGTGGTACACCAGCTTCGGCGAGGTGGAGGCGCGCGGCCAGTCGGCGATCTACGAGGAGTGGGCTCTCGGCGTGGCGGGCGACCCGGGCATCCAGGCACTGCTGATGACGATGCCGCTGCAGAAGCGCCAGCCGAACCTGATCTTCGCCACCTCACGCCTGCTCGGCGCTCCGGTCGGGCCATACGGCCCGTTTCGCGACTGGCTGGTCGACAACTTCGCCGCGGTCGCCGCCGAGGCGGACCATCGGATGACGCAGACCAACGAAGCCCGCCGGTGCGCGTCACTGCTGCCCGCGCTGGCCCTCATCGACGGACCGATCGCACTGCTCGAGGTCGGAGCGAGTGCGGGGCTCTGCCTCTATCCCGACCGCTATGCCTATTCCTACGACGGCGGGCCGGTGCTCGGCGACAGCCCGCTGGTGCTCGAGTCGTCGACGACCGGGCCGGTGCCCGTGCCGACCGTGCTGCCCGACATCGTCTGGCGCGCCGGGGTCGACCTGCACCCGCTCGACGTGCTGAACGCCGACGACATGCTCTGGCTCGAGACCCTGGTGTGGCCGGAGCAGCGAGAGCGCCGCGAACGCCTGCTCGCCGCCGTCGAGATCGCGAAGACCGACCCGCCGCACCTGGTGGCCGGCGATGCGGTGGCCGCTGTGGCCGCGCTCGCCGCGGAGGCTCCGGATGATGCGACTCTCGTCATCGTCACGAGCGGGGTGCTCGTCTACCTGCCCGCCGCCGAACGTGCTCGCTTCGCCGAACAGGTGCGGGCGCTCGACGCGCGCTGGATCTCACTCGAGGGTCGTGGTGCGCTCCCCGAGGTGGAGGCGCGGCTGCCGGAGGCGACGCCGGCCGGGATGCCCGGGCGCTTCGTGTTGGCCTTGGACGAGCATCCGCTGGCCTTCACCGGGCCGCACGGCCAATCGCTCGACTGGTTCTGATGCTCGGCTGGTTCTGATGCTCGGCTGGCGCTGAGTTCGCGGGTGCGCGGCGAGGTTCCGGACTCTCCCAGACTGTCGACCCTAGGATCGCTACGGATAACGATCCGGCAACGGGAGGGGTGAGACGTGGCTGCAGCGCAGGAATCGGCTGACGCGGCGACCCCACCGCCCGGCGCGACCCTGAGCGAGCGGGACCAACGCATCCTCACCTTCGAGCGGCAGTGGTGGAAGCACGCCGGGGCGAAGGAGGAGGCGATCCGAGCGGAATTCGGACTTTCGGCGGCCCGTTACTATCAGGTGCTGAACGCAGTACTCGATGCACCGGGGGCGATCGCCTTCGACCCGATGTTGGTCGGGCGGCTTCACCGGATGCGGGATGCCCGAACGGCAGCCAGATCGGCCCGCCTGCTCGGACGCCCCGACAGCGCACACTGACTTCTCACCCCCAGACCTAGACCAGACCCAGACCCGGAAGAGCCATGGCGACGTACCAGAAAGACCGCTTCGACAGCGTGCCCGACGATCTGCTGCGCACCGGCGCACACCGTGGGCCCGCCAAGAAGGGCCGCGGCTGGATCGCGTTCGCCTGGGCGGCGCTTGCCACCGGCATCCTCGTCGCGGGCGGACTGTTCGGGTTGGCGGTGGTGAACGGCAAGATCGCCGACATCCCCTTCTTCGCGCCGGCGGCGAGCGAGACGCCGACCCCGAGTGCCACCCCGACCGTGGAGCCGAAGCTCGATCCGTCCATCGCGATCACGATCCTCAACGGAACCACCACCACCGGTCTCGCCGACAGGGTGGGGGACGAACTGGTGAAGCAGGGCTGGGCCGGCGCCGCGGAGCCCACCGGTACCCGCGCCAACGCGAGCACCCACGACATCAAGCAGACGGTCGTGTACTACGGCGACCCGGCGAACGAGGCGGCCGCCAAGGCGCTCGTCCTGTCGCTCAAGGTGGGCACGATCCAGCTCTCGGATGCCTACCCGCAGTCACCCCTCGTGGTCGTCCTCGGCAGCGACTTCCCGACGCCCCAGTAGCCCCTGTGTTACGCGGATGTTTAATCCGCGCATCAATCCGCTTGCGGAGCCGTTCTTCGAGCGAAAAGCCATTTTCTCCGGCGCGCCGCGCGGCTACTATCTGGGATCAGTCGCCCCATCCGGCTCGCTGTTCGCAGTCGATCCCGGTGCGCCCGTCCCGACGGGTTCGTGACTGATGAGCATCGCGGGCATCGCCGGTGCCGTACGGAAACACAGCAGGGAGTTATCAATGGCGAACGGAACCGTCAAATGGTTCAACGCTGAAAAAGGCTACGGATTCATCACCGTCGAGGGTGGGGGACAGGACGTCTTCGTCCACTACTCCGCCATCGACATGGGTGGCTACAAGGTCCTCGAAGAGGGCCAGCAGGTGACCTTCGAGGTCGGCACCGGCAACAAGGGCCCGCAGGCAGAATCAGTGCGACTCGTGCAGTAACGCACGGTCGACGAATCACAGAAACGCCGTCCGGCACGCCGGGCGGCGTTTCCGCGTTCTGCCCGGTGCTTCGGTTCTCCCGCATTCAGGACGGCATGTGACTGGTGTGCTCCGAGCTGCGGATGTTGGCAGCATCCGTCTCTCCCGCCCCTTCGGTCACGCAGCCTCCTGAATAAGGTCATGCTTGACCGGGCGAGTTTGTTCTAGTAATAATAGAACATGCTGATCAAGATCGACGGGGAATCGACGGAACCCCTCGCCGACCAGATCGCCGCCCAGCTGCGGCGGCAGATCGTCGAGGGTGTCGTCGCGCCCGGTGAGCGTCTCCCGGGCGCCCGCGAACTCGCCGCCGCGCTCGGCGTTAACATGCACACCGTGTTGCGGGCGTACGACGTCATCCGCGCCGCTGGATTCATCGAACTGCGACGCGGGCGCGGGGCGATCGTGCTCGGCGATGTTCGAGACACCCAGGCCATCTACGCCGACGCGAGAGCACTCGTTCGCAAGGCGGCAGGGCTGGGAATCGACACCACCGAGCTCGCCACGATCATCAAGGGAATGTCATGACCGAGAACATCACGTCCGCCGCTCGTCGCCCGCGGCTGAGCCCCCGGCGAGCGATCGTGCTGGTCGTCAGCCTCGCTCCGCTGGTGGTCCTCATCGCGACCGCATTGGTATTGGGGCCTCTGCTCGGGCCGACGGTCGCATCACACTGGGGCTCGCTCGGTCGTCCCGACGGCTATTCCGGCACGTGGAGCAGCTTCGCCGTGGACGCCGCGATCGTCACTGTGCTTACCGTCGCCGCGTGGGTGGTGCTGTTCGCCGGGCGATCCCGCGTCATCGCGCGGCTGTGGGTCGGGTTGATCGTGCTGGTGGCCTCGGTGCTGGCGCTGACCTGGGTGATCACCGCCGCAGCCACCGCAGCCGCACCTCGGCCCGAAGACGCCATGCTCGGGGCTGGCCTCGTGCTGCTTCTCGCGGCGGTTCCACTCGGGGCGCTGGCCTTCTGGTTGGTCGACGGCAGCGACATCCGTCCGCCGTCGGAGCGGTCGGTTGCGCCCCTGCCGTTGCTCCCCGGCGAGCGGGTCGCCTGGATCGGTCGCACGGGCAGCCGGCTGTTCGGCGCGATCGGCGTTGTCGTGGTCATCGGTGGCTTGGCGATCGGCCTCGCCTTCGTGGGCGCGACCGACGACGGGCCGATGTGGGTTGCCGGGGCGATCACCGTCATCGCCGGGCTCTCGGTGCTGGCCCTGGCGGACGTCACCCTCTCCATCGACGAACGAGGCCTCCGGCTGGTCTCGTCGGCGTTTCGAATCCCGCTGTTCCGCGTGCCCCTGGCGGACGTGACGGATGTCGTGGTCGAGACCATCGAGCCGGCGCGTTGGGGAGGATGGGGGCTCCGATTCTCGGGAGCGGGCCGCGCCTACGTCACCGGCCGGGCGGAGGGTCTCGTCGTCGGGCGGCGGCACGGCATGCCCACGGCGATCACGATTCCGCGCGCGGCGGACGCCGCCGCCGTGCTCGAGGCGCTCATCCGTCGCTGAGTGTGGCTTTTCGTGGCTGTGGGGGGCCCTATCACTCACTTGCACTCTCCAGTTCAGAGTGCCAGAATCGTTTAGCACTCTCATCCAGCGAGTGCCAATAGCTGTTGCTTTTACTGCGTCCCGGAAGGACGA
>Ga0247737_1000014_pt1 | contig 45200 bp, 35 predicted proteins | sample UWRJL028104C2_FD_180937 | JGI IMG/M metagenome (GOLD analysis project Ga0247737, IMG submission 180937) | Plant litter microbial communities from Arlington Agricultural Research Station in Wisconsin, United States - UWRJ-L028-104C-2 | ecosystem: Environmental > Terrestrial > Plant litter >...
AATGCCTATCTCGACGTGTGGTTGCAGGTCGGTCTGATCGGGCTGCTGCTGTTCGTCGGGCTGCTCGGGCTTGCGTTCATCCGTTCGTGGCTGCTCGCCTCCCGGCAGCGCAGCGTCGTCTACGCCTGGCCTGCCCTGGTGCTGGTGGTACTGATCATCTCGTCGCTCGCAGAAAGCTCGATCCTGGTGGAGTTCGGCTGGCTCGCATTCGTCGTCTGTTCGGTCAAGGCGGCACGAGAGTTGAGCTGGCGTCGGGCTCTGGCGGTGGAGCCGCCGCGGCAGTGAGCCGGCGCCATATACGATTACGGAGGTCGCGACACCCAGTTTGCGACGGATCGAAAACGGAGTGGGATGAATTCACCAACGCCCTCGGGCATCCGGGCGCGGTTGGACCGAATCCGACATTGGTACGTCCTGAACACGGTCCCCCGCGCTGACGGGCTACCGAGATATCGGCTGCTCCTCAGTTTCCCGGCTCTGCTCCTCATCGTCGGTGCCATCCTCATCGGTACCGGCATCAACGGCACCTCCTCCGGCGCGATGTTCCACCGCGTCGAGACCGGCCGCGATCCGCAGCTCATCGCCGGCTCCCCCGAACTGATCCGTTCCGACGAGTGGTACGTCGGCGCATCCTGGTACATCGCCCAGGTGCAGCAGGGCCTCCCGGAGCGCAATGAGACCGTACCCGGGGGAATGGATGCGGCACTCCCGTTCGACCTCCCGCGCGCTGATTGGTCGGTCGCGTTCCGTCCACACCTGTGGGGTTATCTCGTACTCGACGTGAACAACGCCATGGCCTGGAAGTGGTGGGCGCCCGCACTCGCGCTGATGGCCGCAGCATTCGCGTTCCTTGTCACGGTGCTCCCGCGACGACCGATCCTCGCCGCCGCGATCTCGATCGGCTTCTTCGCCTCTCCCTTCTTCCAGTGGTGGTTCCAGCCCGCGGTGTTCTGGCCGGTGGTCTGGGCGCTTGCGGCGATGACCGCGCTGCTCTGGTCGGTGAAAAACCGCTCCCGCGCATCCCGCTGGATCTGGGCCACTGTCGTCGGATATCTCACGGTGGTGATGGCCATGGGAATCTACGCGCCATACATCATCCCCGTGGTGTTTGTCGTCGCCCTGTTCGCGGTCGGGCTCATCGTGGAGCGGCTTCGAGCTGGCGCCACCCTGCTGTCGCTCGTCGGCCAGGCGGTTCCGATTCTGGTGATGGGGGCGGCCGGTGCCGTCATCACCGAACTGTGGCTGAAGTCGAAGAGCGCCACGGTCGATGCCTTCCTTGCTACTACCTACCCGGGTGAGAGGCTCACGCCAACCGGGGCGGGCGATGCTCTGTCTCTGGCTCGCACGATCAGCTCTTCCTTCAGCGAATCGCTCAAGCGCGGCGCCGGGTTCCTCGGTACCAATTCGTCCGAAGCATCGACGTTCTTCTTCATCGGCATCTTCCTAGTCCCCATCGTCGGCTGGATCGTCTACCGCAGCATTCGGCAGAAGTCAGGGCTGCCGTGGGTGTTGCTCGGGCTGGTGGCGTCGGTGTTCCTGTTCCTCGCCTTCGCCTATGTGCCTGGCTGGAACGCGATCGCCCACGTGCTCTTCCTCGACCGCACCACCGATGGGCGGACCCGCATCGGGCTGGGTCTGGCCTCGATCGCGATCCTGGCGTACGTGATCAGATATCTCGATCAGCAGCAGATACGCGCACCGAAGACGATCTCGATCGTGACCGCCGGCCTCTTCCTCATTTCACAGGTCGGCATCGCGGGGGCGTTCATCGTGGTCGAAGGAGCAGCCAAGTTATTCTCCGTCGCACCGCTCTGGTGGTTGTTCGCCGCGATATCCGCCGCGGCGATCCTGCTGGTCGCCCGACGCCGTATCGCCCTCGGCGCGCTCGCATTCGTGCTGGTGACGGTGCTCAGCACCATCACGGTCAATCCGATCTACCGCGGGATCTTCGACCTGCGCACCACCGCCGCATCCAGGCAAATAGTGCGAATCGATAAGGCGAACCCGGGAAACTGGGTCGGTCTCGGCGATATCGAGACGGGGGCCCTCGTGCTCGAATCGGGGGTGAGGGCGTTCAACGGCGTTCAGGGTGCACCGTCACGAGTCATGTGGAAAGAAATAGATCCGACCAGCAAATACGTCGGGCTCTGGAACCGCCTCGCGGGCGTGGGGTGGGTGCCCGGGACCGGCGAACCCGTTGTGCAGAACCCGGCACCAGATCAGATCCTGATCACCTTCGACGCCTGCTCCGCGTTCGCGCAGAAGCATGTGAACTACCTGCTGACCGACCACGCCGACTTGAACACGAGCTGCCTAGTGGCGGATGACAGCTACCCTCTGCCCAAGGGCAAGCAACTCACCATCTACCGGGTTGTCGCTCCGCGCTGATCGGGCTTAGATAGCAGGATTTTCCTCACGGAGCGATGCCAGGTCGGACTCGACCATGATGTGTACCAACTGTTCGAAGTCGACACTGGGGCTCCAGCCCAATGACTTCAGCCGGGTCGGGTCTCCGACGAGCTTCTTCGGGTCGGCCGGCCGGTACAGGGCTGGGTCGATCACCACGTGGTTCTCCCAGCCCTCGATGCCGAGGTAGGCGAACGCGGTCTCGACGAACTGGCGAACAGAGTGCGCGACGCCGGTGGCGACCACGAAGTCGCCCGGCTCGTCCGCCCCGATGATGGCGAGCATGGCATCGACGTAGTCGGGCGCGTAGCCCCAGTCGCGCGAGACGTCGATGTTGCCGAGGGTGATCGTCTGTGCGAGGCCCAGCGAGATGCGCGCGGCCTCCCGCGAGATCTTTCGAGCGACGAAAGACTCCGGTCGTCGGGGAGACTCGTGGTTGTAGAGAATGGCCGAGCTCGCGAACATCCCCCTCGCCCGGTAGACACCGACCATCTCGTGGGCGAAGGACTTGGCCGCGCCGTACGGTGTGACAGGGATCCGAGGGGTCAGCTCGTTCTGCGGCACGACATCGGTGTCGCCGAAGATCTCCGCGCTGGATGCTTGCAGCATCCGGACTTCGACGCCGGTCTCCTCCTGAAGGTTCCAGGCCGCCTCGAGCAGACGCACCGGGCCGATGCCGAGCACGTCGGCGGTCTCGGTCGGGAACTTCCACGACCGTTCGACCGATGTGTTGCCCGCGAGGTTGATGATCTGCTGCGGACGCGTCTCGCGCACCAGCGCGCTGATCGCCGCGGTGTCGGCGATGTCAGCGACGTGCGCGACGACGCCGGGGAACTCCGCGGTCAATGCCCGCGCTCCTGCGTCTGAGTGGCACAGGCCGTGCACGGTCGCGCCGTCGTCGACCAGTCGCTTGACCAGGTACTGGCCATCCTGGCCGTTCGCTCCGGTAACCAGAACGGCAAGAGGGTCGATCGGTGAAGACATGAGTCCCAAGCCTAGAGAGTGGTCAGTGCGAATGGTCAGTGCGCGGCCGCAGCCACGCGGTAGGCGGCGAGATGCGCATCCCGGCATTTCGCCCAGGTGAACGCGGCGGCATGTGGAACGCCCCCCACCGACAGCTCGGGCCCCCGGCGGATGGCCTCCAGGATGCCCGCGGCAATCGCCTCCGGATCGAGCGGGTCGAACAGCACGGCGGCCTCGCCGCACACCTCGGGGATCGAGCCCGCATTGGACGCCGCGACGGGACATCCAGACGCCATTGCCTCGAGCGGAGGCAGACCAAATCCCTCGTACAGGCTTGGGAAGGCCATCACCTGCGCCGAACGGTAGAGCGAGTGGAGCTCCCCGGTGCTGACCAACCCCTTGCGATCGACCCAGTCGGGCAGTTCGCCGAGAGTGTCGAGGCCGCCGCCCGTGAGCACCAGGCGCATGCCGGGGCGCTCGCGCCGCACGAGCTCCATCGCCTCGAACAGACGGGCGTGGTTCTTGTGCGCCCAGCCGCGCGCCGGGTAGAAGACGAAGTCCTCCCGCTCGCCGAGGTTCGGCACGAACTGGGCGGTGTCGACCCCGAGGTGGGCGACATGGATGCGCTCCGGCGAAATTCCGAGCAGCTCGACCATGCGACGCTTAGCGAACTCGCTGATGGTGATGACGGCGTCCGCCTTCCGCGCCGTTCCCTCGTAGAACCGGCGGCGGTAGAGCAACTCCGCCCGACCGAAGAGGTGCGGCAGGTCGAGGTGCTGCACGTCGAGCAGCGATTGCACGAGCGCACGCCCGCGCCCCGGGGTGGGGGCTGGCACGGTGAACGGATAGTGCACGACATCCGCGCCACCGAATGCGGAACGGATGCTGCGCGCGTGAAGATTCGCGGAGACCACGGCACCCAACCGCTCCCGCGTCGTCCCGCCCGTCGTCACCGCGGAGATGACCCGCTCGGGCACGCCCTCGCTGAAGCCCGCCGCATTGGAGGGAACGAAGGCGGTCGCACTGAGTCCGTCGACGTTCGCGAGCTCCCGGGTGAGCGCACGGGCGTAGGTCTCGCTGCCGCCCATTCCGCCGGGAACAAGGGTGAGCATGGCGAGCGCGACGTCGAGCGAGCCCGTCGAGATCGAGTCGGTAGCCAATTAGGCGGTGACGACGGTGTCGATCCAAGGGCGTCCGCTGGCCTCGAGCGCCTCGATGTCGGCGTCGACCATGATGCGAGCGAGCTGCGGGGTGAGCACCTTCGGGGTCCAGCCGAGCAGCTGCTCCGCCCGGGACGAGTCGCCGACCAGGGCGTCGACCTCGGTCGGGCGGAGGTAGCGCTCATCGAACCGGACGTACTTCTCCCAGTCGAGCCCCGCGTGCTCGAAGGAGAGCTGCAGGAAGTCCTTGACGGTGTAGTTGGTGCCGGTGGAAACGACGTAGTCGGTGGGTTCATCGTGCTGCAGCATGCGCCACATCGCCTCGACGTATTCGGGCGCATACCCCCAGTCGCGGACAGAGTCGAGGTTGCCCATGAACAGCTCTGATTGCTCGCCGGCCTTGATCCTGGCGACCGCGCGGGTGATCTTCCGCGTGACGAAGGTCTCGCCCCTGCGAGGCGATTCGTGGTTGAAGAGGATGCCGTTTACCGCGAACATCCCGTAGCCCTCGCGGTAGTTGCGAGTCACCCAGTACGAGTACAACTTCGCCGCGCCATACGGCGAGCGCGGATAGAACACCGTGTCTTCGTTCTGCGGCGGCGGTGTGGCACCGAACATCTCGGAGCTCGACGCCTGGTAGAACCGGCAGTCGAGGCCGATCATGCGGATCGCCTCGAGCAGACGGATCGAGCCCAAGCCGGTCGAGTCCCCGGTGTACTCGGGCTCGTCGAAGCTGACGCGTACGTGCGACTGTGCGCCGAGGTTGTAGACCTCGTGCGGGCGGATCGTTTCGAGCAGGGTGACCAGACGTGAGCCGTCGGTGAGGTCGCCGTAGTGAAGGAAGAGGTTCGCGCCGCTCTCGTGCGGGTCGCGGTAGAGGTGGTCGATGCGTGCCGTGTTGAAAGTGGAGGCACGACGGATGAGCCCGTGCACCTCGTAGCCCTTCGCCAGCAGGAGCTCGGCGAGGTAGCTGCCATCCTGGCCGGTGATCCCGGTGATCAGGGCGCGTTTGGGGGCAGACTCGGTCATCGTTGTTCTCCTGCGGGGATTGGGTCAGACGGTCACGGCCGATTCCGGGCCGGGCAAAGATCGCTTGACAGCCTATATCAGGGCGTCTAGCGAGCCTGAGCGCTCACCCGACGCGCCGCGACCGCGGACGCCCAGCGGATCGGGTGGTTCCACACCGGGCTGAGCGGACGCAGCCCCCGCGGCAGGTGCCGGGTCTTCACCGCCTCCGACTCGAGGCTGGAGTTCAGACGGTTGGCGACGGTCAGCGAATCGGGGTGCCAGCGGAAGGCCGAGACGGGAGTGCGGGTGTGGGCGAATTTTCCGTAGCGACGGAGCTTGAGGAAGGCGTCGAGGTCCATGGCGTACTTGAGGGTGACGTCGAAGCCACCAATCTCCTGCAGGGGATCGAGGCGGATCATCGTGCCGGGGTGCGGGATCAGATCCGGGCCCCACGGCAGGAGGAACTTCGCGAATGCGCCGGCGTTGCTGAGCCAGAGCACCTTCCCGGTCGGGTCGATGTATTCGCAGCCCCCGTAGGCGAGCACAGCATCCGGACGTGCCTCGAGGATCGACTTCAGCAGGGCCAACCCGCCCGGGCGGAACAGATCGTCGTCACCGATCCATGCGTAGTACTTCTCGCCGTCGCGCGCGGCCAGCCCGTAATTGATGGCCGCCGAGATCCCCTGCTTCGGATCGTCGACGACAGTGGCTCCGTGCTTCGCTGCGAGTTCGCGAGCAGCGGTCGCGCCGGGCGGGGCCACGACGACGAGGGTGAGCGAGACATCCTCTCGCTGCAGGTCGACTGCCTCCAGTGTTTCGGCGAGTGAGTCGAGGCGATCCCCGAGAGTCGGAAGGATCACCAATACTTCGGCGTTGGACACATGCATCCCTTGGAATGTGGGCGTTCGCCTGAGCGGCCCGCGAATTGTATAAGCTTGCTTGTCTCTGCGCGCGCCAGGTTGAGCCCTGGGACGCTTCAGCGCGAGACCGACAGAATGTAGATCCCAGTGAGTATATCCGCCCCACAATTCCCCATCGATAAGGCCGCGCGCATCTATGTCGCCGGCCACCGGGGACTCGCCGGTTCGGCGATCTGGCGTCACCTCGAGGCGTCGGGCTTCACCAATCTGATCGGGGCTCCCTCCTCCGACCTGGACCTCCGTCGGCGCGATGACGTGTTCGACTTCATGGCGGTTCAGCGCCCCGACGTCGTCATCGACGCAGCGGCCAGGGTCGGCGGCATCCTTGCCAACAACTCGTACCCCGCCGACTTCCTCAGCGACAACCTGCAGATGCAGGTGAACATCATGGATGCCGCAAACTCGGTCGACGTCGACCGTCTGCTGTTCCTCGGCTCGTCCTGCATCTACCCGAAGTTCGCGGCGCAGCCCATCACGGAGTCGTCTCTCCTCACCGGAGCACTCGAGGAGACCAATGACGCCTACGCGATCGCGAAGATCGCCGGCATCATGCAGGTGCAGGCCTCCCGTCGTCAATACGGCCGGCACTGGATCTCTGCAATGCCCACCAACCTCTACGGCCCCGGAGACAACTTCCACCCGAGCCACTCGCACGTGCTGCCCTCCCTCATCCGCCGCATCCACGAGGCCAAGCTCGACGGCGACTCCGATGTGATCATCTGGGGCACCGGCACGCCGCGCCGCGAATTCCTCCATGTGGATGACCTCGCCCACGCCGTTCTGTTCCTGCTCGAGAACTACGACTCGGGTGAGACCATCAATGTCGGTGTCGGAGAGGATCTCTCCATTCGCGAACTCGCAACTCTGGTCGCGAAGACGGTGGGCTTCGAGGGTGCGCTGGTGCAGGATCCGGGAAAGCCCGACGGCACTCCGCAGAAACTGCTCGACGTGTCACGGCTTGAGGACTTGGGCTGGACAGCTCAGATCGGACTCGACGCAGGAATCGCCGCGACCTACGACTGGTACCTCGAGCACATCGACGGCGTCCGGGCGAAATAGGTCACACTGTCGACCGCGAAGGTCGCACCGCGACGAGATAGCCGAGGTGCACTCCCAATCCGAATATCGGCCCGACGAACAGAGCGACAATGGTGCGGGATGAGAAGTCGAGCGGCAGGAGCAGCGATCCGATCGTGGCGAGCGCCCCCACGACCCATCCCAGCGAGTAGACGAAATGTTGCGATCGAGCGAGGACCGCGGGAGCGCTGACGCACATCGCCCCGACCAGCGCGGAAGAGATCACGAGCGCCGCGATGAACACCCCTTCCGGCACGAGGCGTCCCGGAAAGAGGAAAGCGAACACCGCGGGACCGATTAGCCAGCCGAGCGCCGCGAGCACGACACCTGCCGCCAGGATCACCCCGAGCAGCTTCACGAACTCCCTCCAGAAAGCCTCTCCCGCGTCGCGGAACGTGACCGTGAAGTAACTCTGCAGGGACATCGCCACCACGATCAGCGGAGCTCGGGTGAGAGTGATCGCCAGCACGAACAGCCCAAGGAGCGCGGCTGGCTCGCGCGGTGAGGTGATTCCGAGAAGCAAAGGGAAGCCGCTCACCATCACTCCGCTGGAGGCCGCTGCGACGACGGTGCGCAGGACGTTCCATGTCAAGGTCCGATAACCGACATCCAGCTGCGCGCGTCCGGCAACTGAGCGACGAATAATAGGCCAGAGCACCACGAGCGTGATCGGGAATGGTGCCACAGCCGCCCATGCCAGCGGCACGAGGTCGTGGGTCACAAGGAGCACGACGAGAACCGCGACGAGCCGCAGAACTGCGTCGACAGCGATCATGAGCGCTGCAGGTAGCCACCCGGCGAGGCCATACAACGAACCGGCGGCGACGGCAACAAGAACGTAGGAGGCGGTACCGATGGCGAGGGGCCAGACCAGGGTGAATCCGAAGGAAGGGAACACGCGCTCTGCCCACGCGGGCGAGGACGCGATCACCAGAACGAACACGATCACTGCCGCGATCCCCGCGAAGTTTCGCGCGCGGTTGACTTGCGGGGCGCTTCCGACCGCCACCGGCCGGGTGCCGCGTGCTACCTCCTGTTGCACGCCCGACAACGCGCCGATGACGAGGTACAGGGCCGCCCAGAACACTGCGAACACGGAGTAACGGGCCAGTCCGATCTGTCCTGGCACGATGATCGTCACGGCGTAGCTGGCCACCCCGGCGATGGCCGTCGCGAGAAGGATGAGCGTGAACCCAGACAGCCGCGAACGCCCGGCACTCCCCTGCTCAGTCACAGCCGCAATCCTACGGCGCGACGCAGACTCGACTATCCAGGGTCGGACCGGGGCGGATTGGTAGGATCGGGGCCATGCCGTCCCGCCTCGAACGCACGCTCATCGTGATGCCCGCGTTCAATGAAGAAGCGTCGGTCGGCGACGTCGTGCGCGAAGTGTTCGCCAAGCTCCCGGGGGTCACCGTTCTCGTGGTCGACGACGGATCAGCGGATGCCACCACTCGCGTCGCCCGCGAGGCCGGCGCACTGGTCGCCACCCTGCCGTTCAACCTCGGTGTCGGCGGCGCGATGCGCACCGGCTTCCGCTACGCGATCGAGAACCACTTCGACAACGTGGTGCAGATCGACTCCGACGGACAGCACGACCCGGCGAATGTCCCAGCCCTGCTCGCCGAGCTCGACAACGCCGACCTCGTGCTCGGTGCCCGCTTCGCCGGCGAGGGCGACTACGCCGTGCGCGGACCGCGGCAGTGGGCGATGACGGTGCTGGCCACCACGCTCAGCCGCACCGCCAAAACCAAGCTCACCGACACGACCTCCGGGTACCGTGCGAGCGGACCGCGCAGTGTCGCCCTGTTCGCCGACGAGTATCCGGCCGAATACCTGGGCGACACCATCGAGGCGCTCGTGATCGCCGCACGCAAGGGGCTCGTCGTGAAGCAGATCCCGGTGGCGATGCGGGTTCGTGCGGGCGGCGTGCCGTCGCATCATCCGTTCAAAGCAGCGGCCTATCTCGGTCGGGCGACCATGGCCCTCGTCTTCGCCCTGACCCGCCCCCGCTCGACGCTGGGCTCTGGAGCCTGATCGTGACCATCGTTACCTATATCTTCGGCATCGCCTCGGCGCTCGTCGCCCTCATCGTCGTCATCGAGATGCTGCGCAGGCACCGCTTACGTGAGCGTCACGCCATCTGGTGGCTGATCGCGGGAGTGCTCGCCCTCATCGTCGGCATTTTCCCGTCCACGCTGCAGTGGGCGGCATCCCTTATCGGCATCGAGGTGCCGATCAACCTGGTCTTCTTCGTCAGCATCGCGGTGCTGTTCCTGGTCTGCCTGCAGCACAGTTCGGAACTGACCAAGCTCGAGTCCAAGACCCGCACTCTCGCCGAGCGGGTGGCCATCCAGGAGCTGCGGTTGCGGGAGCTCGAGTCAGCGCGTCGCGCGGAGTCGACCGACTCGGAGCGTTAGGCCGGCTGCAGCAGATCCCGCAGGACGTCAGCCGATCGTTGGCTGGACAGCCGGTGGTACGAACCCGCTCGCCACTCTCGCAGAATCCGGGGAAGCCGGGCCAGGCGGTTGCGCGGATAGCTCGCCCTGACCTGTTCGAACCGTAGCTTCGCGTCCGCGAGCCGGCGCACCTCGTCGCCGACGTCGAGGGAACCGAGCCGTTCGACCAGCACTGCGGCGCGCTCTGCGAGGACGGTGTAGCGATCGGCCCGTGGCTGCAGCATCCGCTGAACCCGATAGGTGAAAGTCGCCTTCTTCACGCCGATCTGATTCGCCCCGTGCTGGCGGTAGTCGATGAGTTGAACGTCGAGCACGGCGATCTCTTCGTATGCCGCGGCGATGATCGCCAGCCACTCGTCGTGCACCCAGGAGCGAGGGAACGGTGCCGCCAACTGCACCAGCCTCGTGCGGAACATGGCTGTCGCGCCGGTTGCGAGGTTGCGGCGGATGTAGGTAGAGAACGCGTCGCCACTGCTTATCGCGGCACGATCGTCATCGCTCACCGCGAGCGCCTCGAACAGGGATGTGCCGAGCGCAGCCCCGTCGGCGTCGACGAGGTCCGCGTCACCGTGGTCGAACAGCAGCGACCTGCGCGCTGTGAGGGCGGCCAGGCCGTCAGCGACGCGATTCGGATGCCAGACATCATCCTGATCGCAGAGCGCGACGAACTCGCCCGAGCACGCCATGATGGCTCGCTCGAAATTCGCCACCACCCCGCGATTGCCGTCGACGGGAAGGACGACCAACGTCGGAGCCGCGACGCCGGCTTCTGCGATGCACCGTCTCACTATGGCCACGGTGTCGTCCGACGAACCGTCGTCGGCAAGGACGATCTCGGCGACCGGGACGGTCTGCGCGAGGATGCTGGTGATCTGCTGACGTACATGGGAGGCCCCGTTGTAAGTCGCGAGGGCGACGGAAACCGTGGACATCGGCGCTTCCACTCCTCATCGTTCAGCGATCGAAGATCGACTATAGGCGCCGTTTCGCCGCGTCCGACCGATTTGTATAGTCTTAGGCTGCCTCATTCGAACGTATTCGGGCGCTGTCGCGCCGCGCCGACCAAGGGATTTCTGTGCCGGAAACATTTCTCAACGACGTCGTAGTGATCGGCGGGGGCGGCCACGTCGGTCTTCCGCTGGCCATCGCTCTCGCAGACCGCGGCTCGAAGGTCGTCGTCTATGACGTGAGCTCGCGCGCCGTCGACACGATCAACTCCGGCAAGGTGCCATTTAGTGAGCCGGGTGCGGAGCCAGTGCTGCAGAAGGTCCTCGCGGACGGTCGCTTCACCGCTTCCACCGACGCCTCGGTCGTCGGCACCGCGCGAAACGTGATCGTCGTGATCGGCACTCCCGTCGATGAGCACCTGAACCCCGACCCGAACGCCATTCCGGCCGCGCTTGGCGGGTGCAGCGAGTACTTCCGTGACGGCCAGCTGCTCGTGCTGCGCAGCACCGTCTACCCGGGTGTCACCGCTCTGGTCGAGAAGATGGTCGCGGGCCTCGGCGTCGATATGCCGGTCGCCTTCTGCCCGGAGCGCATCGCCGAGCACAAGGCCATGGAGGAGCTGTTCACGCTCCCCCAGATCGTCTCCAGCCGCAGCGACAGCGGGCGCGCCCGTGCCGCCGAGCTCTTCGGCACCCTGACCGAGCAGATCGTGCACCTCGAGCCAGAAGAGGCCGAGCTCGCCAAGCTCTTCACGAACACCTGGCGATACATCAAGTTCGCGGCTGCCAACCAGTTCTACATGATGGCGAACGACCGCGGGCTCGACTTCGAGAAGATCCGCAAGGGCCTTACGCAGGACTACCCGCGCGCCAAGGACCTTCCCGGCCCCGGGTTCGCCGCGGGCCCCTGCCTGTTCAAAGACACCATGCAGCTCGCCGCGTTCAGCGATAACAAGTTCGCCCTCGGCCACTCGGCGATGCTCGTCAACGAGGGGCTCCCCCTCTACCTGGTCAGCCAGCTCGAGAAACGGTTCGATCTGTCCGAGCTCACCGTCGGCATCCTCGGCATGTCGTTCAAGGCCGGGTCGGATGACATCCGCTCGAGCCTCTCGTACAAGCTGCGTCGCGTGCTCAAGTTCAAGGCGAAGGCGGTGCTCAGCACCGACCCCTACGTCTCGGAGGAAGTCGACGATACGCTGCTCCCGCTCGAGGACGTGCTGCAGAAGGCGGACATCCTGATCGTCGCGACCCCGCACGACGAGTACCGCGGTCTCGACACGGACAAGCCGATTGCCGATGTCTGGAACATCCATGGCGAGGGCGTCTTGGTGTGACCGACACCACACCCAGGGTCTCCATCGTCATCCCTGCGTACAACGAAGGTGACGGCATCATCCCGGGCCTCGAGCGCATTTTCGAGGCCGTGACGCTCACGGCCGAGGTGCTCGTGGTCGTCGATACCCCCGAGGACACCACGATCCCCGCCATGGCGGAGTTCGAGGCGCGCGAGCCCCGCCTGCGTCACGTCATCAACACTTATGGTCGCGGCCCTGCGCAGGCGATCCGCTATGGGATCGACACGTCTATAGCGGACACCGTCGTCGTGACGATGTCCGACGGGTGCGATGACCCGCGACAGATCGACGATCTGGTGCGACTTGTGGAGCGCGGCGTCGTCGTAGCTGCCGCCTCGCGCTACATGCCGGGCGGACAGCAGGTGGGCGGCCCGCGGTTCAAGCAGTTCCTCTCTCGGAGCGCCGGGCAATCTCTTCAGGTGTTCACCAACGCCGGTACTCGCGATGCCACGAACTCGTTCAAGGCGTACAGTCGGTCCTTCGTTCAGTCCGTCGGCATCGACAGTCGAGACGGCTTCGAGATCGGACTGGAGCTGACGGCCAAGGCTCGTCGGCTTCGACTCCCCGTCGCGGAGATCCCGACAATCTGGCTCGACCGCACCTTCGGTCAGTCCAACTTCAAGCTCAGCGCGTGGATACCCAAGTATCTCCGCTGGTATCGGTTCGCCTTCGGTCCGCAGTTGACCGTCGACGAGCTCAAGACCAAGTCGACGAACAGCGAGACTTCGCTTGAGTCGCCAGCACGTTCAAACGAAAAGGATCACACCTCATGAAAAAAGTTGTCGTCACCGGCTCCGCCGGCTTCATCGGCGGATACATCGTCGAAGAACTTCTGTCGAAGGGCTACCAGGTCGTCGGCGTCGACAACTTCTCGAAGTACGGGCCGGTGACCAAGTCCTACGACAGCAACCCGAACTACGAGCTCGTAGTCGGCGACGTCCAGGACGTCGAACTGATGACCCGGCTCCTCTCCGACGCCGATCACTTCATCGCCGGCGCTGCGCTCATTGGGGGCATCTCCTACTTCCACACCTACGCGTACGACCTCCTTGCACAGAACGAGCGCATTATCGCGTCGTCGGTGGACGCTGCGATTGCCGCCAAGAAGGCTGGCGGCCGCCTCGAGAAGGTCACCTACATGTCGTCCTCGATGGTCTTCGAGTCGACCGATCGTTGGCCGAGCAAGGAAGGCGACGAGCGCATCGTCCCGCCGCCGCTGTCGTCTTACGGGTTCCAGAAGCTTGCAGTGGAATACTTCGCGATCGCCGCGTGGGACCAGTACAAGCTGCCCTACACGATCCTGCGCCCGTTCAACTGTGTCGGTATTGGCGAACGCCGTGCTCTCGGCGACGTGGAGATCCACTCCGGCAACGTCGCACTAGCGATGAGCCATGTCGTTCCCGACCTCGTGCAGAAGGTTCTCAAGGGGCAGGACCCGCTTCACGTCCTCGGCTCGGGTGACCAGGTCCGTCACTACACGTACGGTGGTGACCTCGCGCGCGGGATCGTACTGAGCCTGGAGCACCCGGCCGCTTTCAACAACGACTTCAACATCTCGACGGCTGATGGTCACACGGTCACCCAACTCGCTGAGATCATCTGGCACAAGATCAAGGGCGCGGACGTGCCGTTCAACATGGTCAGCGACGAGGGATTCGAGCACGACGTACAGAAGCGCATTCCCGACGTGACCAAGGCGAAGGAACTCCTCGGCTTCGAGGCAACGACCAAGCTCGAGGACATGCTCGACGAGGTCATCCCGTGGATCAAGAACGCGATTGCAGACGGCACCATCTAGTCACGGCGTTCGGGTGCGCGCTCTCGTCGTCCGCCTAGCCGACTGGACCCTCGGGCCACGTCAAGGTTCAACCTTGACGTGGCAGAGGGTGGTCGGTGGCCTCGTCCTCTTGCTCGCCGGCTCCGTACTCGCCTTCTCGCGACTCCCGGCAGGCACACGAAGCGTCTTATGGGCGGAAGACGCGAGGGTCTTCGTTGCTGACGCTCTCGCCCGGCCAGCATTCGGTGGGCTCTTTGAATCCTATGCGGGCTACATGCACGCTTTTCCCCGTTTGGCCGCCGAACTTGTAGTGACCGTCGTGCCGCTGGATTACGTGCCGCTCGCAGTCACCGTCGTGGCCTGTTCGCTGACGGGCTTTGTCGCAGCTCTGGTCTTTTTCCTGCTCGCGTCACGAATTCCCGCCGCCCTGCCCCGCCTGGCGATCTCGGCAACGATCGCCGCCCTGCCGGTAGCAGGGATCGAGGTGAATGGGAGCATCGCCAACTCCCACTGGTATCTGTTGATCGCGCTATTCGTGATCCTCGTCACGAGACAGCAGTCACGAACTCTGATCGCAGTTTCTTGCTTGACTGTCGCGTTCGCCGTGATGAGCGACCCGCTCAGTGCGATATTCATTCCACTCGTTATATTGCGCCTGATTGATATCCGCGCCCGGCGGGAACTCTGGGTGCCCCTCGTATATGCGGGGGCCCTGGTCGTTCAACTCGTCGTCGTATCCACGACGTCTGTCGACCACGCTGCAGCTGTGCCAACCCCCGGGCAGCTGGGCCGAGCTATCGGGTTTCGCGTTTTTCTCGTCGCGATAGCCGGCGAGTCGGGCTCCGCTCAACTCTTCCTCGCGATCGGGACTGCCTCATTGTTGATAGCCACGATCATCGTGGGGCTGATTGGCGCCGCTGTGTGTCGCTTTGGTCGACAATTGGGCGGATTGGCCGTTGCGAGCATCGTCTGGGCAGTCGTTTTCTTCGTACTTGCGATAGTGATCCGTTGGAAGGATCTCTACGACCCACGCGTCAGCGTCGATTGGGGTGCCAGCCGCTATTCGGTGCTGCCGACAGCTCTTATCACTATCGTCTTCGCCGCGGCGGCTGCGACCGTCGGCGACCGATTAGGGCGCAAAGCCATCAGGAGCATCGTCGCGAGTACTGCATTGGTCGTTCTAGTCGTGGCCTTGGCCGCGCCCGCGTTCTCAATAACGGCACGCTTCCCCGGCGAGGTCTGGTCTCAAGCGGTAGACCGAGCGGTTGAGGCCTGCACAGTGAATCCAAGATCCATTCAGACCATTCCGACCGCGCCGGCTACATGGGGTGTTCGCGTGAGCTGTGATGATTTGGTCGGCCGCAACTGATTGTTCAGCGGCGACGGATTCGGTTTCTCAGCTTGGCGGCGACTACGCCGATACCGCCCGTTCGAAGGTAATACACCACGCGCGACACGTTGTGAAGTGCGCCCGATCGCTTCTTTCGCTTCCGCGCAACTCGCTGGGTAGAGAGTGGGCCGAATTGACGGTCGCCGGCAGGATGCGGGTCCGCGACGAAGTCAATCAAAGGCTGCAAGACCGTCTCCCAGTAGAACCGTTCCCTCACGCGTCTCAGGTTGACACGGGTCGCAGCGATGAATTCGTCGTCGAATAGCACTCGCTCCAAAGCGTTGGCCGCAGCCGAGACATCCCCATCTGGCACGACGACGCCCAGTCCCTCCGCTTCGACTAGATCTGCGAAAACGTCGCCTTCCGTAACGACCATGGGAAGCTCGGCCCACAGATAATCGAGAATCCGCGTTCGAAAAGAAAACGTCGTCTCTATGTGATCGAAATGGGTGCTGGCTCCAGCATCCGCCTCATGTAGATAGTTCTGTCGTTGGTCGTTCTCCACCCAACTGTCGTTGAAGAATACCGAGGTATCTAGAGCACCCAATTCAGCAGCGAGCGCACGCGACTGCTGAACGATCGCCATTTCCGGAACTCCGGGGTTCGGATGTTTCGTACCTTGGAAGAACAGCCGCACTGAACTGTGGCGTTCTGACAGCTCGGCCACCGCCCTGATCAGAGAGTGAGGGTCAAACCAGTTGTACAGTCCGCCGCTCCACAGTACGACTTTGTCATCGTTCGAGATGCCCGAGTGGACACCCTTGAGGACCTGGCGTGTGTGCTCGGGACGCACGCTGCTAAGCCCGAATGGCACCACAGCGATGAGGCCGCTGAGATCCGAATCCCCGTCATAGGTGTCCGGATTGACTCGTCCAAGTGCTGCGAGCTGTCCAAGATAGAACAGCCGTTGCCGATCTGACGCGCACAGGAAGAAGTCGGCGCGCGCCATTTGCTCGTTCAGAACCGAAGTCGCGTCGCTGACTGCATCCCTCCACTCTGAGATCGGCAGCTGTCGAGCTTGCTCAAGTTGCTCAAGGTGCATGGGGTCGTAGATATCGGCAACGATTATCTTCTTCGAATCGTGCAAAGTCGTGAAGAGGGCCATTGCGAGACCCTGGAACACGATCACGTCGGCCCACGACTCATGGACGGCGAAGCTTCGCTCATCACCCGGCCGCACATAGACGAGCTCAAAAGGCGCAACTACGTCCGAAATGCCTTCAAGTGACATCAAACGAACTTCGTTTGTACGCGAGAGGGCATCGGCCATGTTCCAGGCGCGAATTGCAGGGCCAGCAACCTTACGCCCGATCGGGTCCCCAGTGATAACAAGCACCCGTCGGGGAGCCCGAGGAGCGGTTACGTCGAAATTGTCCGCTATTTTCTCATATCCTTCGACGTAGTACTCATCGGCGCCTGCCGGAGCATCCGCCAATCCGAACAATCGCCACACTTGAGAGTCGGACACGGTTCGAGAGGACTGGACTTCATCGCGTTTACGCCGCAACTCGGGAAGATGTTCAACGAACTGGTCGACCGCGTAAACCGCCGACAATGTGACTTTCGGCACCGACCGCTCAAGTTCGTCATCTCCGCCCGGTCGGCGAAGGTCGAGTTCAGTCGAATCGAGTCCGCCGTCCGAGACCCCTCTCCGGATCGCCAAGGACAGCGCGGCGGGGAGCGCTTCGTTCAAAGCGTCATCAGAAATGTTCTTATAGAGAGTGAAGAGCGCATTGCGCTCAAGAAGATAGCTCTCCTTGAATTCGCCGAATCCAACCATCGATGCGTGGTGCTTGTGGAATGCGATCGAGTTCGGCTGGTACCGATAACGCAGGCCGAGAAGGTTCAACCTCCATCCGAAGTCGACGTCTTCGAAGAACATGAAGTAGGCCTCATCGAACCCACCGAGACGCTCGAATACGACACGCCGCACAAACATCGCGGAACCGGTGCCGAACAGCACATCCGTTGCCGCAGCGTCGTACTGCTTGACCATCGGCTCGCCGGTGAACGGCTTGTATCCTTTGCCGAACCAGGTCATGCCCGCACCTATGTAATCGACATTCACGCCCTCCCAATCGAGCACCTTGCTCGCGACAGCACCGATGTCCGACGATTCCGAGAAGGTCGCCACGGCGGCGCTCACCCAGTCAGCGTCGGGCCGGGCGTCATTGTTCAGGAATGCGATGAACTCCCCTGAACTGCGCTGTACTCCGAGATTGCTCCCTCCCGCGAAACCGAGGTTTTGCTCCGATTTGATCAGCACGATCCCGGGGACCCCGCTCAGTCGATCGAAACTGTCGTCTCCCGACCCGTTCTCGACCACTACGACCTCAAGGAGTTCCTTGGGCCACGAGAGTTCGCGAAGGTGTCCGACTGCCTCGATCGTGTCTTCCGGGTGTCGAAAGTTGACCAGCACTACAGAAACGACCCCAGGACGAACGTCAGGCATTCAGCACCTTTCTTGGCGGGTTGAAAATGCATCGAGAGTCTACCAATCAGCATCTGTGCTCTTATCGCGAGCCGACTCGCTTGGAAAAAGGTACACAATCAGCGCATTTATTACGTATCGTGGGCTGGGGACGTGACTGATTTTGGCGCGCACCGATGGACGCTGGGGGCAGACATGAGAAGAAAGACTGGGCGTTGGTTGGCGCTTACGGTCGTGATTGCGCTGGCAGGGACCGTCGCCAGCGCCGTGACCATCGCGCAGCCCGCTGAAGCCACCTCAGGCGCAGACTTCGACCCTGGCAACATCATCTCCGACAGCACCTGGCACGATACTTCGGCGATGAACTCTGCCCAAGTTCAGAGCTTTCTCAGCGCGCAAGTCGCCGGTTGTTCGAACAATAACTGCCTGCGCAATTACGCCCAAGCCACATATAACAAGCCCTCTACCACTCAGTGCGCTGCGTATTCGGGGTCGTCCAGCGAAAGCGCGGCTACGATCATTGTCCGCGTTTCGGTCGCCTGCCGGTTGAATCCGCAGGTAATGCTGGTCACTCTGCAAAAAGAACAAGCTTTGATCACTGCAAAGGGACCGTCTGACTGGGCGTTGGCACACGCGACAGGGTACGGATGCCCCGACACGAATCCGTGCAACCCCGCGTATGCGGGCTTTTTCGATCAGGTGTATGGGGCGGCAGCTCAGTTTGGCCGCTACGAGACATACGCGACTTCGTATGCCTACCAGGCTCATAAGGTCGTAAACATCCTCTACAACCCCAATGCCGCGTGCGGGTCGAAGCCTGTCTATATCCAGAACCAGGCCACGGCGAATTTGTACATCTACACTCCGTACACGCCGAACGCAGCAGCGCTCAACAACCTCTACGGCACAGGAGATGGCTGTTCCGCTTACGGGAACCGAAACTTTTGGCGCATTTTCAGCGATTGGTTCGGTTCCCCCACCGGTCCCAAAGCCACGAACGGGTCCTTGGACGCCGCGGAGGGCGTGCTCGGAGGCATACAAGTGCAGGGCTGGGCGGTGGACCCGTATAACCCGTCATCAGCGTATGTGTGGGTGAACGTCGATGGAAACGGGGGTCCGGTCCCAGCTCAGAATCCGCTTCCGTGGATTGGATCGCTCTACCCCGGGATGGGGCAGAACCATGGCTACGACTACATAGTTTCAGCAAGCCCAGGAACCCATTCCGTTTGTGCTCTGCAACTCAACGGGACCGTCCTCGGCTGCAAGACGGTTGTCGTTCCCAAACCGGGAACCGCCGCCGGTTCGTTGGACTCCGTGACAACGAGCGTGGGCAAGATCTCGGTCAGCGGCTGGGATTTGGATACCACTAAGGCTGATGCCGGCTATCTCTGGGTGAACGTTGACGGCTCGGGCCGTTCGTACCCCGTCGACAAACTTCTCTCGTGGACTCAGGGGCCTTACCCCCAGTCGGGCACGAAGACGGGGTTCGCTGTCGATATCCCCTCTAGTTACGGCACCTACAGGGTCTGTGTGTACGGCGTAGGATCTATCAAATTGGGGTGCAAGACAGCATCCGTTCCTTTCGATGAAGACGGCTCGATTGTCACCGCGACCGGGGTTCTGGGTGGAATCGATGTCGCTGGCTGGAGCCTTGACCAGCGGCACCCTCAGAGTCAGACGTACGTTTGGCTGAACGTTGACGGGGTCGGCCACGCAGTCAGAGCAAATGCTGACTCGCCGACTGAAGCTCTCGCCAAGTTTCCTGCAGCCACGTACGGAACAAAGCACGGGTTCATTGACTCGATTCCAGCACAGCCAGGTAACCACGTCGTTTGCGCGACGGGAACCTCGCAACAGCGCGCGTACCCCTGCGTCACCGTGAAAGTTCCGAACAACGAGGTTGGGAGTTTCGATTCACTTACCGCCCCGGATTACTCACACATCTCCCTAACGGGCTGGTCGCTCGACCAGCGGATCAAGCCGTCGACGTACATTTGGGTGACAGTGGATGGTAAAGGTTTTGCGGCTCGTGCCGACGTTGCCCTCAATTGGATCGATTTGAAATATCATCGCGGGGCGAACCACGGATTCTCGGTTACCGTGCCCGCGGTTCCTGGTAGCCACACGGTGTGCGTGACCGGCACTGCTGAAACAGTGTCGTACGGCTGCAAGTCGGTTACCGTGCCCAGTTCAGTCGACGGAAGTTTCGACACATTATCAGTTTCTGCTTCCTCAACTCCCACCGCCCCCAAGGTCAAAGTCACAGGTTGGGCGGCCGACCGGCTTCGCAGCGAATCGCTGTACGTGTGGATCAACGTTGACGGCCACGGTGGTCCAGTCGCCGCGAATAAGTTCCTTAATTGGGTGAATGGTCTGTATCCAGGCGTCGGCGATTATCACGGATTCGACGCGGAGATTTCGATCTCTCCGGGAACTCATTCTGTCTGCGCCACAGTCACGCAAGACAGCGTGAACCTGGGGTGCAAGACGATCACAGTGCCGTAACCCTCCGTGCGGTGACGGCGGCGATCCGAAGCGCCGTTACCGTCAGGTAGCCTTGTACGCGACTAAAACGTACATCCGAGATCGTGACAGGGGCGAAGCCATGACGAGCGCAGACGTCGAACTCGAAGCGTCGCTTCTGGCGCAGTTGGCGCAGGCACGACAGGAAATTCGGGCGTTGCGATCCGAAATCGACCAACTCGCATGCGCAGTTGAGGAAAGTTCCAGCAGGACTCGAGCTGCTGAGGGGCAGCAAGAGCGGTACCGTCATCAAATTCAGGCACTCCGCGTTTCCCTCTCGTGGAGAATTACTCGCCCTCTTCGCTCTGCGAAACGACGCCTGCGAAGTCAGGCATGACGAGATGGCCGCTGCTGCGGAATTCCGCGGTAATGCTCTCGAAGGGATCCACAAACGTTGAGCGAGGATCACTTCCGCTCCCGTCCTGCTCACGTGCTGCAGTTATTGCGAGTTACGGCACGGGGCCAAGCGTAAGCAGGTCTCTCGCCACCTTGGTGAAGGAACTCGGGGTGGCTGGGTATCCCACGATCGTGGTTCGCGCGTCAGACGATGTGACGCCGCTTGAGTGGCCCGAGGGATTCACGGGACCCGACGTAATCATCCGCAAACCAAATATCGGGTACGACTTTGGATCGCTCGCGGTCGGCCTCTTCCTAGCGCCGGAAGTCCTCGCTCGAGACAAGGTACTGCTGGTAAACGATAGCCTCCTCGGTCCGTTTGCGACCCTCGGACCTCTCATAGCGGACTTCGAGTCCTCGTCCGCGGACGCCTGGGGTGCCTGTCACACGATGCAAGTGATTCCTCATCTTCAAAGCTTCTTCCTTGGGTTCAGAAGAGGGGTGCTCTCAGACCCTTCCTTGCGGGCGTTTTGGTCATCCGTGCGACACCACGAAGACAAAGCTCGAATCATCGAGAACTATGAGTTGGGGCTCAGCCGCTTGTTGTACTCCGAAGCCTTCAGTTCAGCGGCTGCATTTGACTCCGAACGCCTTGTGCACCCATCCGACAACCCCACGATCGCCGGATGGAAACGCCTGATCGATCTTGGGATGCCATTCGTCAAACGCGAGCTCTATCTCAATCCGCTGCTCGCCGTCGACGGCCATGAAATCCGCTCATACATCATGAAAACGTTCAACGAGGACCCCGAGGAATGGTAATGAACACGGCAGGTAACTCCGAATGAGGCGATACTCGGTCGCAGGAGCCAGGCGCCGTTCTGCCCGCGTGCTCAGAACTGTCGCCCACAAACTAAATCCACTTCCTGACCCCACGTCTCCGGAAACCTTTCCGGCGGGCTTCAAACTATGGGTGGCACGGCGGTCACTCCGCCAGTTCAGAGGATATCCGGATAGCTGGCCTATCTCCGAGTGGTCGGCAAACCGTTCGGCCCGGTTGGTCGTAATCATGCATGTTCATTTTCCCGAGCTGGTGAACGAGCTCTTAGACCAGCTGGCGCTCATCCCTGTCGAGTTCGACCTCATCGCTACGAACACCAGCAACGAGCTCGTCGTGATCGATCGCGAGAAGCTTCCGAGGCTGGCGAGGTCGATCGTTCTCCCAGTACAAAATCACGGGCGAGATATTCTGCCGTTGATCTCCGTGGTCAACTCCGGGATGCTGGATGGCTATGATCTCGCTCTGAAGGTCCACACGAAGAAGAGTGAATGGCGAGCTGATCACAGCGAATTGGCCGGCACTGGAGCCGAGTGGCGCCAAAGCTTGTTGTCGGAAATGCTCGGCTCGACGTCCAATGTGGAACATATTCTTTCGACCTTTGCTGCGGACCCATCGCTGGGATTGCTCACCGCGTCAGGCAGTATTGCTGGACCCGATTTCTGGGGCGGCGACAAGGAGATTGTCCGTTCGCTGCTCGAGCGCCTGCAGTTGGACCTGGATGAGCGCTCGCTCAGGTTCGCGTCGGGCTCGATGTACTGGGTGCGCGGTTTCATACTGCAGGGTCTTCGAGCACTGCAGCTCAGCCCCGATGACTTCGAGCCGGAAGCAGGGCAGGTCGATGCGACCACTGCCCACGCTGTTGAGCGTGTCATCGGTATCGTCACGGCCGAAGCCGGTTATCAGACTCGCGACACTTCCACGCTCGCGTCGGCTGACGCCGACAGCGACCATTGGAGACGGTTCATGCCAGGCGCCGAGGTGATACCGCGCGCGAAGGTGGTCCCGTTCTTCCTCCCGCAGTTTCACCCCTTTGCCGAGAATGACGAGTGGTGGGGCACTGGGTTCACTGAGTGGTCAAATGTCGCTGCTGCTCAGCCGCTGTTCGTCGGACACAATCAACCCCTCGTCCCGGCGGATCTGGGTTTCTATGACCTCCGCACGCCGGGGGTCATGGAACTTCAGGCCAGTCTGGCGGAGAAGGCAGGCGTCGGCGCGCTGATGTTCTACTACTACTGGTTTGCCGGGAAACGTCTCATGGACTTCCCCGTTGAACGATTCAGTGAGATAGACACTCCCGTTGAATTTTCGGTGATGTGGGCTAATGAAAATTGGACTCGAACCTGGGACGGGGGCGAGCAAAACATCCTTATCGGGCAGGACTACGAGCACGTACCAGCCGAACAATTCATCGACGACATCATGCCGCTGCTGCTGAACCCTAGATACCTGAGAATCGGTGGAAGTCCTGTGATCAGCGTGTATAGAGTCGCGCAGATCCCCAATTTTCCAGAAGTACTCGATCACTGGCGTTCGCGAGCGATCGACGCCGGTCTCAAGGGCCTAGTCATTCTGACAGCTGATGTGGGCTCATCCATGCAAGGGATCGACGGTGAAGTATCAGGCCACGGAGTCGACGGCCTGTTGGAGTTCGCACCTCATAACATGCCGTGGGATCATCGACCCATCGTGGATCGCGCTCTAGACGCACGCTTTTCCGGCAATCTCATGAGCTACGCGGCCATGGTCAGCCATGGCATCCGTCGCCTCGCCAAGCCGGTGGCTCAAAATAGGTTCCCGGGCGTGATGGTGAGCTTCGACAACACTGCACGACGGCAGTGGAAACCCGACCTTTGGTACGGATCCAATCCCTATACATTCCGACGCTGGCTGAACACTGCAGTTAGCGCCGTCATGGATCGCGAACCAGAACTCAGGCTCGTCATTGTGAACGCCTGGAACGAATGGGCCGAGGGGGCCGTTCTCGAACCGACGCAACGATGGGGCTCGACATATCTCCACGCTGTTAGAGACGTCATCCTGCGGTAGCGTCTCGTCCTACCGCGCCGTTCCCCGCACGCTCCTCGCCGAACCCCGAAAGTCACCGATGAAGATTGTCATGACCCTTATGGTCCGCGATGAGGTTGACATCCTCCGCGCGATGCTCGATCACCACCTAGCTGAGGGCGTCGACTTTTTCATTGTCACGGACAATGGATCATTCGACGGGACAACTGAGGTGCTGCGGGAATACCAAGACCGAGGGGTACTCGAGCTACGCTCGGACCCGATCCATCGCAAGCAGCAGGCCCCGACCGTCACCGCGATGGCGCGAGATGCCTACTCGATTTACGGTGCGGATTGGGTGCTCAACGCAGATGCCGACGAGTTTTGGGTAGCCCGAGACCCTTCGATTACCCTCAGATTTGCGCTCGAGAACATCCCCCGAGAGATCGGATCGTTCCCTGTCCCTGTCGTCGACATGATCGGTCCGCCAGCGCTTGAAGGAAGCGGATTATCGAGGTTGGTGTACCGAGACGAGCGACCCGTCGATGAGTTGTATCGACTCGGTTTACTCGCCCACTCGACAGCCGATGTTGCCCACATCGGCAGCCCGTCGGTATCCGTCGTACAAGGCAATCACTTCGTCGACATTCCGAGCACCGGATTGCCGGCAACCGCTTTTGAGTTGGAGGTGTTGCATCTTCCTTGGCGGTCGTGGAAACAGTACAGTCACAAGGTACGCAATGCGGGTCGCGCCTACGAAGCCAACCCCGAACTCACTCCCAGCCCCAATCATCATGGCATGAGGGACTACCGTCGGCTTCTTGCCGGCAGCTTGTTCGGGTGGTATCTGCTCCGACACCCTACTGACGCGCAGATAGCTGAGGGAATCGCTGCCGGCAGTCTCGTCGAAGACAGAAGGCTCACCGGCCTCCGGGCCCCGATCGCAGACATAGCGATTACGGATGATTCCGCTCAGCCGCAGCGAGAACTTGCGGCAGACGCGGGCCGCGCAATCGCTGACCTCAGGCTCAGTGAGCAGCGGGAGATCGAGTTGCGCGACCAACTCTTGGGTGCATGGCACCGCACCGACGCCGCCGAAGCGGAACTATCCGAGACCAAAGCAGCCTTGCAGGCGGCTAAAAATCGCCGAGTCGTGCGTTTGGCCGACGTTGTCATCAACTTCTTCAGCAGAGGTCGACAGAAGTAGTAAGGCAGGCATGGCTGGCGCAGCCAGACGTTCAGACAAGCCCGGTTATACTTGCCACGGCCAATTCGAGGCAAGAGGTAATCACCGGTATGACAGTTCAAGAGCGATTCGCGACCATTGATCGGCTCGCTTTCGAGGTGACCGCGAACGCAAAAGAGCGGCGGCACGGCTCCGTTACCGCGATCCGCGAAATACTCGCGCGAAGGGAGATGTTGGCACTCTTCATCCGCCGAGATCTCAAATCGAGGTACAAGGACAGCGCCCTCGGATTCGTCTGGACGTTGATTCGGCCGCTCACGCAGCTTTTCATCTACTACGTCGTTATTGGAAAATTTCTCCAAGCGGAACGCGGAATCCCAGATTTCGCGATCTACGTGTTCACCGGATTGACCATGTACGGGTTGTTCAGTGAGATCATCTCCTCTTCAACTGCATCGATCGTGGGAAACTCCGGTCTGATCAAGAAGGTTTATATGCCGCGGGAGTTATTCCCGCTCGCAAGCGTCGGGTCCGCGCTGTTCAATTTCGCCATTCAGTTCGGAATCCTGATCGTCGCCACCCTGATTCTTCGAGTATTCCCACTGTCGTGGGAGCTCCTCTACATCATCCCCAGTTTGTTAGTTGTCGTCGTATTCGGCACTGCCTTCGGACTCTTGCTATCTGCGGTGAACGTCTACTTGCGCGATATTCAGTACTTGGTAGAGGTGATCCTTTTAGTGATGCTGTGGGCCTCTCCGATCGTCTATGCGTGGCAGAACGCAGCGGGCTTCCTCAAGGGCAGTTTTCTTCTCGAGATCTACACCGACAACCCAATCACGCTGGCCGTGCTGGGCTTCCAACGAGCGATGTGGATTGGTGGGCACGACGCGGTGAGTTATCCCGGCAACCTCCTCCTCCGCCTCATCATCGCGCTCGTTGTCGGACTGGGACTAGTCGTGGTCTTTCAACGAGTGTTCTCTCGCCTGCAGGGCAACTTCGCTCAGGAGCTTTGAATGACGAATATCGACACCGCCGCCCCAAGTCTCGTCGGGCCGGACGTAGTCCGGATCAACAACGTATCCAAGAAGTTCGTTGTTCGAAAGGACAATTCGCTCAAGGAAAGGATCGTCACGCTGGGGCGTGTTGGAAAGCGTCATCGTGAGGAGTTCTGGGCTCTGGATGGCGTAAGCACGACCATCGCTGCCGGCACGACGATCGGTCTGATTGGCCACAACGGATCAGGCAAGAGCACGCTCCTCAAAGTTATCGGCGGGATCATCGAGCCGACCTCCGGAACTGTAGAACGTCGCGGGCGCCTCGCTGCGCTTCTCGAACTCGGCGCAGGATTCCATCCGGATCTCACGGGGCGGGAGAATGTGTTCCTCAACGCCGCGATTCTTGGGCTCTCGCGTGCAGAGACGGAAGATCAGCTCGAAGCGATTCTCGACTTCGCCGGCATCGGCGATTTCATCGACACCCAGGTGAAGTTCTACTCCTCCGGAATGTACGTTCGGCTTGCGTTCGCGGTCGCCGTGCACACCGATCCCGACCTGCTACTTGTCGATGAGGTCCTTGCTGTCGGTGATGAGGCCTTCCAGCGAAAATGTCTCGATACAATCCGTCGGTTCCAAAGCGAGGGGCGAACGATCGTTCTCGTCACCCATTCACTAGGGCTTGTGGTCGAAATGTGCGACCGGACCGTGCTTCTCAACCGCGGAAAAGTTGTATTCGACGGCGAGCCGGTAGAAGCGGTCGCAGCCTTCCGTGAAATTCTCGAAGAACGCCGAGTCGAACATGATGCGGCCTCGACGATTCCTAAGACACTGCCCACCGCGCGTGTACTCTCAGCGACAGTTAGCGCAGTCGGGTCGGCCCCGGGACGCTCGATTGACCCCGGGGCAGACTTGAGCGTAACCGTGAAACTGCGCACAGACGCTCCCCTCGATGATTGGATCTGCGCGCTACAGATCGACAACTCCACCGGACAGGTCGTCTATGGCACGACCAGCAGGCGGCTCGGCAAAGTTCTTCCAACACTCACCGGCGAACGCGAGGTCGAGTTCATCATTCGCGATGTCCGGTTCGGTCCAGGCAAATACTTCATCAATATTTCGTTGATGAATTCGGCCGGAGTGCACCTGCACGACCTGCCGCAGTCGACTTCGTTCAATGTTCCGGACTACAAGCTCGCCGTCGGGACTATCTACGCACTACCTGAGTTCGTAGATCACGGGTGAGATCGGCGGTCTAGGCGAGCTATTTCCCACGCAAACGAATGCTCGAGATCGCGGACGCGGCCATACGAAGCGGCTTCGTCAACCGCCAGGATGTGCTTGATTCGAGTCCATCGATCCTGACTTGTAGCAAGCGCATTTGATAGTCGCGGGGTGTTTCTGTTGGAGCCACTCGATCAGGTGCCACGGCTGGACGGACGCAGAATTCGATCAGCGGGGGAAGCACTTTCGCCCACGTTGCTTGAGTCGCGTGGGCGCGCACGCGCTCAGTGGTCTTCCGACGCTCCGTTTCGTCGAACAACATCTCTTCGAGAGCCGTCTCCAGCGCACCAACATCGCGTGGCGGCACGACCCGTCCCAGGCCGTTCTCGCTGATCTGTAGCGCGAGAGTATCGCCGTCAGTGCAGACAATAGGCAGCCCTGCCCAGAAGTAGTCCAGGATTCTCGTTCGGAAGCTGAACGCACTTTCCAGATGGTCGAGGTGTGTGCTCACACCTACGTCGGCGTCGAGTAGAAAATCAGCGCGCTGGTCGTACGGCACCCAACCCTCGTTGAAGAAGACCACCGAGCCCAGCAACCCCAGCTCGCGGGCCAGATCACGGGCGTCTGCCGCCATCTTCATCTCGGGAGAGTCGGGGTTCGGGTGCTTCACCCCCAGGAAGAACAGTCGAGTCTCCGGCCGTCGGGCAACCAACCTGTGAACGGCCCTGATCAGCGTGACCGGGTCGAACCAGTTGTAGATGCCCCCGCCCCAGATGATCACCTTGTCGTCAAGGCCGATTCCGTCAATCGCGCCCTTGATTCCGTGGCGGCGCTGGACCGGTGGATCATCCTGAACGCCAAACGGGACCACCGCGAGGAGCGAACGGAGGCTCTCATCGTGGTCATAGTTCTGAGGGTTGATTCGACCTACCGCAGCGAGCTGCCCTAGCCAGAAATCGCGTTGCTTTTCAGAGGCGCAAAGCATGAAATCGGCTCGAGCAGTTTGCTCGTTGAGATCGACAACTCTGAAGAGGACCGCCTCTTCGCGACCTTTCTCACCGAGATCCTTCGCCTCCTCCAATGTCTCAAGGTGGAACGGATCGTAGATGTCAGCGACGATGATCTTGTCGGATTGCGCGATCCAACGATGGTGCGAAAGCAGATGCCCCTGGGAAACGACGACATCGCTCCAGCCGACATGGTTCCGAAGCTCTCGCTCATTCGCGAACGAAACGTCGAAAGGGGCATCAACGGTCGTCATCTGTTTAGTGGACACGAGCCGGACATCAGTGACGTCGGCTAGCGCCAAGGCCATTTGCCACGCCCTGATCGCTGGACCGGCCATTCGTTCGCTTATGACGTCCGCGGTGATGATGAGCACCTTGGTCTTGCGAACCGGGGATTCTGGGCTAGTTAGAGTTAACGCGGCTGACACCTCGCAACCCTATCAATGCATCGGCGCGCGCCCGTTACCCCTTGAGAAACGGCCTTGAGTTCTGGCCGTAGAGGAAGTTAAAGAACTCGGGTTTTACGTAACCCTGGGTGTGATGCTGGTTTGTTTCGTCGAGCACAAACTCGATATCGACAGGCAATCGAGAGAGGGAGAGACCCCGTCGCTGGGCAAAGTAGTTGAGCCAGATGTCGTCAAGTAGTCCGAACCTGTCTGGGATCGAAGTAAAAAAGGCGTCGTCGAGAAAGATCGCTGCGCTCATTATCGAGCCCCCCGGCCCAACGTGGTCCACGCGGTCCCCTTCGCCAGCTCTGGTCCTGTCCCAGTACCCCTCCCCGATTGTCCAAGCCCACCATCCCGCAAGCACCTCCGGGCGGTACGCGGCCTGAGCCTGCGACACAAAAGCGGAGGTGAAGTTTTCATCATCGTCAATGACGATGATGGGAGTTGCGGGACGAATCTTGGCGATTGCTCGTGCCCAATAGAATCGCCCGATCGAACCCACGTTGTGCGGAGATCTTGCAAGAGTCACGGATACTAGGGATCCACGCGCGGCGAAGCGGCGGAGGACGTCCAGGTAGTACTTATGGTCTGCCCGATTGTTATTCCACAGGTACAGTTCGATTCCGTCGACGTAGTCCTGTGCGTCGAGCATCCTCAGGGTGTCGGCAAGTCGCTCAGGGCGGTTCCACAAGCACATCACAACCTGTGCGCTGGCTTCCGACCGCGCAGCAGCGTACTGGAAGTGCCGCCGACGGAATCTTCCGCGAAGAAGTCTGCTGCGTACCAGATACTTCAGGCGCCTTCGCGCCCAACCGAAATTTCTCACGCACTCATCGTAGTTTCGAAGCTGCGCAGCGAGCTCCACGCGACCGGGTCAGCCGCTAGAGAAGAGCGTCCGCCAACCCTTTCTTTGGGTAATAGCCTAAGAGCGCTGATGCGCGTCGAATGTCGGCGCAACTATAACTCCACCGAGATTCCCCAAGGACATAATGCACATCTGCGAATTGGGCCAAACTCGCGACCAGCTGACGATTCGTTGTCGCTAGCCCCCTACCAATATTGTATAACGAGTAATCCTCATTGGTCGAGATCGTCGCCGCAGCGATCAAAGCCTTGGCAGCGTCGTTAGCGTGGACGTAATCTCGCGTGAACGTATCTAGTCCGAGTAACTCGACAGGTCTACGAGCCGTCGACCTGAGAAGCTTGCTGACGAGCGAACTGGTCAATGTCTTCCCGAACACATTGAAGAGCCTCAGGGCCGATGTCTGCATTCTTGGGCGCGCATAGTGGCGAAGGATGGACTCGGCAGCGAGTTTCTGCCTCGCGTATAACGAACCCGGCTTAGTAGGGAAATGTTCGCCTACCGGCCGGTCGTAGTCGGTGCCATAGACCGCAGCCGTTGAGGGGAGCACGATCCGCCGAACGCCACCTCGGAGAGCCGCTGCGCAGAGCACGTCGACAGAATCTACGTTCACCGCCTCTGCCGCCCGCGGATCGACATCGCACGCACTCCCAAGAACAGCCGGCAGATGGATAACAGCATCAGGCTTGTGCTTCTGGATAAATCCGTTGACGGCAGCGGCGTCGGTAACGTCGACTCCCGCCTCTTTAGACCGGGGCGAGTTCGAAAACACTCCAGTGAGACCGGAATCGGATTCGATGACTCGACGCACCGCAGTGCCAAGGTGTCCATCTGCGCCAGTCACGAGGAGCTTCATTGAACTGCGAAGCCCAGCCCTCGGAGGGACTCGATCGCCACCTCGTTGCTCAATGAGTAGCTCTGTGCTCGCTTGAGCAGTTCGAGGGCTCCAGCGACGGTCTTCGTGCTCTCTGCGCCGCCCCGCTCGCGAAGGGTGAATATTTTACTGTTTGCGGTCCGTTCGACCTTGTCGGGTTCGTACGAGAGTTCTTCGTACATTTTTTCCCCGGGCCTGAGCCCAGTTATCTCGATCTTGAGTGACGGATTGACAGCTCGCACAAGGCTACGAGCAAGATCGAGTATCTTGACGGGCTCTCCCATGTCCAACACGAAGATCTCGTTCTCCCGCCCGATGACGGCGGACTGAATGATCAGCTGGCTCGCTTCGTCAATGGTCATGAAAAAGCGAGTCACATCAGCATGGGTAACTGTCAGGGGCGCCTTTCGAGCAATCTGACCGCGAAATATCTGCATCACGCTGCCGTTGCTCTGGATGACGTTGCCAAACCGCACCGCGTTGAATCGCGTGTGCGGCGACTCGCTCGCGATCGATTCCATCAGCAGCTCTCCGATGCGCTTAGTAGCGCCCATGACGTTCACCGGATTGACAGCCTTGTCCGTCGAAACATAGACGACGTTCTCGACGCCGTGACGCGCAGAAAGGTTCAAGACGTTGAGAGTGCCCCCGACATTGTTGTTGATCGCCTCGACAGGATTGTTTTGCATAAGGGGAACGTGCTTATAGGCAGCGGCGTGAAACACAACTTGAGGCCGATACTCGTCGAACAACTGCTCCATCAACACTGAGTTCTTTACATCAGCGACGCGGAGCCGCACTCTGTCGACACCCTCGAGTTGCTGCCCGAGGAAGAACATGCCGTTCTCCCACCAATCGACGCACACGAGGAGTTCCGGAGACATTGCGGCGAGTTGAGTCACCAAACGCGAACCGATTGAACCGGCGGCTCCGGTAACGAGAATCCGCTTGCCTCGTATGAATTCGGTTGACGAAACCAGGTCGTGCTTAACCGGCTGCCGCCCCACCAGGTCGAGGACGTCGACGTCGGTCAGGTCATCGATGTCAACAGTCTCCTTTGTAAGGATCTGATAGGTGCGCGGAATGATTGCTATCTCGACATGGCTGGCGTCGATCGTGTTGATGAACGAGCGCACCGTCGTCGCGTCGACGGACGGTATCGCGAAATACACAGCGTCAACGCTGTGCTCGGCAACCACGGAATTCACCGAACCTAGCGTTCCGAGCACATCGTCTCCGGTTGCCCGGTCGTCCAGAAATCCGACTACCGTGCCGCCGCGCCCTCGAAGGTCCTGCGCCAGGGCCTGCCCCGCGGCACCGCGCCCAACGACAAGCACCCGCCGGGAATCCATAGCGCGCTCAGCCCTGGTCGTCTTCAGCGGCGAGCAACTCGGTCAAGTAGGCGCCGTATCCGCTCTTTGCCAGCGGCGCTGCGAGGTACGAGAGCTGTTCCCGATCAATCCACCCAGCCCGCCATGCGATCTCCTCGATGCACCCGATCTTGAATCCCTGCCTGTCTTCGATTACGCGCACATATTCGGAGGCTTGCATCATCGACTCGAAAGTGCCCGTATCCAGCCAGGCAGTTCCACGGTCAAGGACCTGCACCTGCAGAGCGCCGCGCTCGAGATAGCGCTCATTGACTGTACTTATCTCCAATTCCCCGCGAGCACTCGGCTCGATAGACTTGGCGACTTCGATTACGCGGTTGTCGTAGAAGTACAGCCCAGGAACTGCATAATTGCTCTTCGGATGTTCCGGCTTCTCCTCGATCGAGAGAGCAGCGAATGCATCGTCGAACTCGACAACGCCGTAGGCAGTGGGGTTGCTCACATGGTATGCAAAAATGAGGGCGCCTTTAACGTCACCGTTCGCGCGAAGTGATGATCCAAGTCCGGCACCGTGAAAAATGTTGTCGCCGAGAACGAGCGCCACGCTCTCGTCACCGATAAAGTCTTCGCCGATCAGGAATGCCTGCGCCAAGCCGTCGGGGCTTTCCTGGACCGCATATTCCAACCGGATTCCGAGACTCGACCCATCGCCGAGCAATGCTTGAAACTGAGCGTTGTATTCCGGCGTCGTGATGATCAGAATCTCTCGAATGCCAGCCATCATCAGGGTCGACAAAGGATAGTAGATCATCGGTTTGTCGTAGATCGGCATCAGCTGTTTCGAGATGCCCTTGGTAATGGGCCACAGCCGCGTGCCCGACCCGCCCGCCAATATGATTCCGCGCATAACTAACGCTGCCTCTCGTCCAGATCTGAGTACCAGCGTTGGACGTCCTCGAACCTCGGCAGCAGCCCCGCTTCAGCTGCGTCGGCCAGAGACGGCGCATCCAAGTCTTTGGGCGAGAGCAGGAGTTCGCCAGCCTCGTCGGGGAACCTAAGACCAATCGCTGCATCCAGCGGATTGATGCCGTGCTCGCGCGATGCGTTGAAGGTGTCGGTTACTAGATAGCTCACCGTCGAGTCGTCTTCGAGCGCTACGAAACAATGACCGAGGCCCTCACCGATGTAGATAGCGCGACGATCGACGGTGTCGAGCACCACGGAATCCCAGGTGCCAAAGGTAGGAGAACCCAACCGGATGTCGACAACAAAGTCCACGACGGCCCCGCTGGTGACGGTGACGTACTTCGCTTGGCCAGGCGGAAGGTCCGCGAAGTGAATTCCCCGCACGACCCCCTTTTTCGACACCGAGGTGTTTGCCTGCCGCAGGTTCAGCGAGTGGCCGACTGAGCCCTCGAGTAGATCGTGGCGGTACCACTCCAGGAATACTCCACGACTGTCCGCACGCTGTACTGGAGTTATCTCGAATGAGCCGGAAATGGATAGTTCTCGAATGTCCACGTCATCGATACTAACCGCGCACGTTGGTCGCGAAACCTTCGCCGAGGGGGGACACCCCGGGTGGCCAACTAAGATCAATGCGCCATGGCCCTATTACCTTCGTCCTCTACGCGGCCTCAGATCGCAGTAGTCACGGTGAGCTACGGGTCCGAAGACGTCTTGCCAACATTCCTGCGATCCATCGGCCACGCTGCCGCGATCAATCCGCTTGTCGTGATAGTGGACAATAAAGCGACTGCCGACTCCCCGGTGGCGACGATCGCAGCGGAATGGGGGGCCGAATATTTAGCGCTTCCGGATAACCCTGGATATGGGGGCGCGCTCAACGCAGCTGTCGCCTTACTTCCTGCGAGCATCGAGTGGGTGGTCCTCAGCAACCCGGATGTGGTGCTGGGCGAGGCTTCCATCGACCTCCTCGTCGCTGCCGCGTCCTCGGATACCGCCATCGCATCGGTCGGACCTCGAGTGCTTACCCAAGACGGAGAAACTTATCCATCCGCTCGCGCCATTCCGTCTCTTCGCACAGGTATTGGGCACGCGATGTTCGCAAACCTCTGGCCAACAAATCCCTGGACACGTTCGTACCGCAACGAGTCGGATGAGACGAATACTTCGCGCGACGCGGGTTGGTTGTCGGGCTCATGTCTTGTCGTGCGCCGAGCGGTCTTTGACCAGATCGGTGGGTTTGACACTGATTACTTCATGTACTTTGAGGATGTGGACCTTGGTTACCGGCTTGGCCGGGCCGGGTTTCGCAACGTGTACGTGCCGTCTGCCGTCGTCACCCACGCGGGAGCGCATTCCACCTCCGCGGAATCGTCCCGAATGATTGCGGCTCATCACACGAGCGCTCAGCGTTTCATTCGGCAGAAGTATTCGACTTTCCTGCTCTGGCCAGTTCGCACCCTTATTTCGGCTGCGCTTAGTATCCGGTCAAGAGCGCTGAGCAGGCGAGCCGGCCACCACTAGCTGTAACTTCCTGGGGGGATTTGAAGTCGTGCAGGGTGATCAATCTGTCAGGTCAGGCTTGACCTCGTGATCCACGGATACGTTGCGATCTTAGCGGCGGGGGCTGTACTACTCGTGCTCGGAGTGGCAAGTGCGCGGGCAACCCTTCGGTTCTGGAACGAAACTCGATTCCTGGCGCCCGTCTACGCAACAGCTGGGATAGGCGTACTGCTCTGGGTCCAGTTCCTCGTCACATGGTTGCTTCCACCAGCTGGGGGCGCGGTTGCTTATCTCATCGTCGGCGTCGCCCTGATCTACGTTGGCGCGACCCGAGCGTGGACTGTGCTCGCTCCGCGAGGACTCCCCCTGATGGCCATCGTGGTCGCGCTCAGCGCTTTCTACCTGGGACTCCTTTATTTCTGGCAGTCAGGCCTCGGGGAGTTCGAACTCGCCGCGGTGCGGTTCGCACCGTCGACGACACCGATGCCCGTCGACAATGTGATCCCCTACCTGCTGAGCACTCGGATTCAGGACGGGGATAGCACCCACGCACTGATACTCTCGTGGAACGGAGGAGATCGCCCGCCGCTCGAGACGGGGTTCATCTTGATGACGCGATACATTCTTGGCGGCCTCAATATCACGTCGACAACCCTCGCATTCGCCGCAGGCTTCGTGGTGCAGCTGCTGTGGGTGCCGTCGCTGTGGGCGTTGCTTCGATCGTTCGCGTTTCCTCGTGCCGCCGCGGTCCTGGGGACGGTCCTAGCGGGGGTAGCCGCGACGAGTCTCATTAACACCACGTATACCTGGCCAAAGCTCTTGTCGGCCGCCTTAGTCATGGGCTCGCTTGCCATCTTGACGGCCGCCGTCCGCAATAGGGAGTTACGCCCGATCACCTTGCCTGTATCTGCTACTTTGTTCGCCCTTGGACTCCTCGCCCACGGTGCTGCCGTTTTCAGCCTTCCCGCGCTGTGCGTCCTAGCGATCATTCTCTTTATCCGAACTGGATGGAAACGAGCAATCCGGCCCATCGGGGTCGGCATCACGTCGGCGGTCATCGCGTACCTACCCTGGACGGCATATCAGAAGTTCGCTGATCCCCCCGGCGATCGGCTCTTGAAATGGCATCTGGCCGGCGTCGAAGTCCCAGACGATCGATCATTCTTGCGGACGCTCATCGACTCGTACGCGCACGTGAGCCCTATGGAGTTTATTCAGGCGAAGACCCATAACCTTGCGATCATTTTCGACCCCAATTTTTTAGTCGGATTGGCAAGGCTCGATCCCGAGTCAATCGGCGCGCGACGTCACTCGGAGTACTACGACACGTCCGTGGCTCTGGGCGTTGCAACACCGGTCGTTCTCGCGCTCATAGTGGCACTCATGGTTTGCGCGATTGCACGCCGCAGACCTTCATATTTCACGCGCATTTCAGCAGTCGGTGCGGGCCTTATGGGTCTATGCATTGTGTTCTGGTGGGCAGCTCTCTTCAGCGCGGGAGGAACCGTAGTCCACCAGGGTTCTCATGTCTGGATTCTGGTGCTGTACGGCATCTCCGCAGCGTGGCTTGCGACCGTGCGCTGGTGGCTCCCTGGCGTGGCCATCCTTAGTCAATTCGCGCTGACGGTGGTCTACTACGTGCCGTTTTTCGGAAGTTCTCTCATTCGTTGGCCAGCCGTCGCTAGCGCAGTTCTTGGCGCGCTACTCCTCGGGGTCAGCGTGTGGATCACGCTGCGAGACATGCAGTGCCATCTCCCCCGCCAACGGCGACTGACCTGAGGCCCGCTGCAGCCTTCATTTCGAGCTGTTCGGCGCACAAGTCGCTGCGCCCCCTACGAATGCGCCAGTACGTGAGATACCCCCATTTTTGGGGATGCTTTTCGTCACCAATGAAGTACGCACACTCATAAAATGACGAACGGCGCCAGACTGGCAGCCCACGTTCACCCGAAACGGATGCCATTGTCTCATCGCATCGCCGCGCGCCTCATTGCAGTCAGCGCCCTAGTAGCTGTCTGTCTAGTTCCTCTTTCCGCGACGTCGCCGTCGTACGCTGATGACAGCGTGTCCATTCATGTCAACTCGAGCGATTTCTCGTTGACTCAAAGCGCGTTCTACTCGGCAGATGCGTCGCAGTTCATCAGCCCGGATACGACGGAGTTCCACGTCGTGCCCCCGACCGAGGCCAGACAGTTGGACATCGCCTCGATTCGTGTCGAACTACAGTTCGGCATCAGCGAGAGTTCGCTACTGGGGACCTTCCCGAATGACGGTCAGAGTGCGGATATCGCAGTGAACCCGGCGCTGTTTCAGGGGAAGCAGAGTGCCGTCATCAGACTCACTGGCGTTCCCGGCGGTGCATCGAAGGACTCGCTCGATCTCTCGTATTCGGCCCCTTACTTGGCGAATCAGGCGACCTCGTCAACGCACATCGTTGACCTCACGTCCTCGCGATCAACCAATTACTCGTCGTTCTATGACTACTCCCCTTCGGCCCCGGTGACCGAGGTGCGTCCAGGGCAGACCGTGATCGTGACTGCGGACGCGCCGCTGTGGGCGACCGGTCCCGACGGGATCTCCACTGACCCGCAGGCTGTGACGGGCGAAATTCGCAGCGTGAACCACTCGATATACGGCACTGAGCTCGAGGTGAACACCGCATCCGACAGCTCGTCGTTGGAATTCACACTGCCCCGTCCGAACGCGAACTGGGCTGACGGCGACACCGCGATCAGGCTTTTTGAAGAGTTGTCCGACTCGCAGCATGAGTCGTACCTCAGTCTGGAACTGCCCATCCTGTATGCCCAGGCCCCATCGCTCTCTGTCAGCCGGATCAGCGGTGGTACCCGCTACGACGTGGCCGTAGCTCTTTCGCAAGCTGCCTATCCGGACCCTCGGGCGATTCCGGTGTCCGTGGTCTACATAGCCAAGGGCACGGATTACCCCGATGCTCTGAGTGCCGCGCCAGCTGCCGCCAAAGCGGGCGGACCGCTCCTCTTGACGATGCCGAACGAACTCCCGACCGCGGTAGCAGATGAAATCGCCCGTCTGCATCCTGACCGGATCATCGTCGTCGGCGGACCAGCGTCGGTTAGCCCCGGCGTCTTCACATCGCTCACGGATCTCGTCGACAACCCCTCCAACGTCAGCAGGGTTGACGGCGCTGACCGCTACGAAGTGTCCCGAAAACTCTCACAATCGATTCTTACGGATGACCCCGGACAGCGTGTGTACGTAGCCACCGGCACAAGCTTTCCGGATGCTCTGTCTGCCAGTGCGGCCGCTGGTTCCGAGGGAGACGCGGTTCTTCTCGTTCCAGGCAGTTCTCCCGCCCTCGACACCGCATCACGCGATGCCCTCCAGCGCCTCCATCCCGATGACGTAGTCGTAGCCGGCGGTCCGAACTCGGTGAGCCCAGGCATTCTCAGCGCCATTCAGGGGATGAGCTGGCCACAGGGCGCCCTCAGAATCTCGGGAGCCGATCGCTTCGAGGCCTCACGCAATATCAACCTCGACGGGTTCGCCGAAGCGACTGACGTCTTCATCGCCACAGGCGTGAAGTTTCCCGACGCCCTCGCCGGGGCGGCGATCGCGGGACAGGCGGGAGCGCCACTCTATGTGGTCCCGTCAGACTGCATTCCTCAGGGTGTCCTGGATGACATCCGAGGATTCCGAGCGGAAACCGTGACACTTCTCGGCGGAGCTGCCTCACTATCTTCGAGCGTCGAGTCACTCACTTCATGCTCCCCGGAACCCGCCACGCGCTAATGCACCTCGAATCGTCTCGGGCCGCCCTGTGCTGCTCATCAATCCACGTGACGTGACCCCTCGAAAGGACTTTCCTCATGCGAAGTCGAATTAGCGCCGCAGCCATAACCGCGATTGCGACCGTCGTGTGTGTGCAGTTTGGTCTGGCTACGTCGGAGGCTCAGGGAGAACCAATACAATCAGCATCGAGTCCTGCTGTGGTTCGCTATGGCGGGGCAGACCGGTATGAGGTCGCGGTCAACGTCGCACAGAATTTTGATCCTGGCGTGCCGGTCGTATACGTGGTCAAGGGCACCGACTATCCGGACGCGCTCAGCGCCGCGCCGGCAGCATCTGCAGCCGGCGGACCCCTGTTGCTTGTTCGCCCTGGTGACGTACCCGCCGTGGTCGATGCAGAACTGACCCGACTCCGTCCGCAGAAGATCGTCGTCGTCGGCGGCACTGCGTCGATCCAGCCGCAGGTGTTCGACAAACTGTCGACTTTCGCGCCGTCAATCGTACGGCTCGCCGGTGCCGATCGATATGACGCATCGCGCGCCGTCGTCTCCTATGCTTTCGGCGACACCGGTGTGACCAGGGTGTACGTCGCCACGGGAGCTAACTTCCCCGATGCGCTGTCGGCGAGCGCTGCCGCGGGCACCCGCGGAGCTGCGGTCGTACTGGTGCCGGGAAAAGACTCGTCTTTCACGGCGGCGACGACAACGCTCATACAGTCATTGCACCCGTACGACGCGCGCATTGCCGGTGGAGCCAACTCGGTGTCGGTCGGAATCGAGGCGACGCTCTCGGCACTCTCACTTCCGGGTGGCTCGGACCGGCTGTCAGGCGCGGACCGCTATGAAGCCTCGCGAAACATCAACCACGACACCTTTTCGACGGCGCCGAACGTCTTTATCGCAACAGGCACGAACTTCCCGGACGCGCTGGCTGGCGCCGCTCTCGCCGGTCGCGACCATGCACCGCTGTACGAGGTCCCCACGAGTTGCGTGCCGCAACACACCTATCAAGACATTGTCGCTCTCAACCCCGCCACGATCACGATCCTCGGTGGTCCCAACTCCGTCAGCCCTGCAGTCGAGTCGCTCACCGAATGCGTGAATCCGATCTCCGCCAGCGCGTCATACTCGTGCGGCAGCCCAATGGGCCTCTCTGCAACGATCGTCAACCCGAACGACTTCGATGTCGAGCTGCATTTTGCGTATTCTGGAGTCGGTGTTAATACAGGTGGCGCGGTCACCGTGGCTGCGAACGGAACGCAGACATTCAGCAGTCTGATCGCCTTCGCTGAGGATACGGACGGCCTATTCACCGTCTCGTACAGGGGATCTCAGATCTACGGCCGCTCAGTCCACGTAGATTGTGCCTCTCCCCCGCCTCCGCCGAAGCCGTCGAACCCGGGAGACTCGAAGAACTGCGGCGACTTCAGCACCTGGCCGGCGGCTCAGGCGTGGTTCGACACGTACTACCCGGACTACGGGGATATCGCGATGCTTGACCAAGACGGCGACCACATCGCATGCGAGTCCCTGCCCGGCCACCCTTGATTGCACCGAATCGACCTTTCGCACTCCTCCACCACCATCTAGAACTGCTCAGCTTCGCCGACGCGTCGCTGCTCCCGAAGAACGGATAGACGTGACCTCGACCATGACCTCTCGCCTGTTGCCCATCACCGCCGCGGTTGCGCTGCTCTGCGCGACACTCATTTCTGGGGCCCCAACATCGGCATCTGCCTCATCGGGGCTGACCATCACCGCCAACGCCGCCGATTTCGCGCTGCGGCAGTATGCGGCGTACTCCGGAGCTCGGGTGTCCTCCCCCGCACAGACGATTCATTTATCGTTCCCTGCGGAACTGGCCGCCCTCGATGTCACGACCTTGGACATCTCGGTCTCGCATTCGCCCGACGGATCAAGCACGCTCCTGAAATCCGTTCCGAATGACGGCGTTGCAGTAGATTTCTCCGCCGCATCCCTTGGGCTCGCCGCGGGACAGACCAGTTTCACCGTCACCGTCAGCGGCCGACCGACCGCTGGTGAGAAAGACGCCGTCGATCTCCAGTACTACGGCTATAGCCTTCCGACCGTGCCCGGGCAGACTCCGGATCCGATAGTGAACTTTGACCTTGCTTTGAACAACGCATATTTCTCTTCGGCGGGATATTCTTTCCTTTCGAATGATCGACCCGTCGTTCACCCGGGCGAGATTATCACCGTGGTTTCCGACCAGCCGATCTTCAGAAGCGGCCCCACCGGCACGCTGACGTCGCCGAAGGATCCCACGGGGGAGGTTCGTAGCGATGTGGGGATTTTCGGCGCCGACCTAGATCTCGTCGTCGCGTCAGACGCGAAATCTCTGACCTTCACGGTTCCTCGTCGTGGAGGCGATTGGGCCGACGACGATAACGCGGCTCGCCTGCGACAGGAATTCGCCGACAGAGCGAATACCTGGATCGCGCTTCCACTCGAGTACGCCGATGTAACACCTGACGTCGGACGCATCGGCGGCGAAACGCGGTACGACGTGGCCGTGGCTCTCTCGCAGTCAGCGTTCCCGGACAGCGCGACACCGCTCCACGTTCCTGTCGTCTACATCGCGAAGGGCACCGACTACCCGGATGCCCTCAGCGCCGCCCCTGCGGCGGCCAATGACGGCGGACCGCTCCTGCTCACGCTGCCAGACCAATTGCCGTCGGCCGTTGCCACCGAGCTGAGGCGACTGAGCCCTGACAAAATCATTGTCGTGGGTGGCCCTGCCTCAGTGAGCGAACATGTGTTCGTCCAACTGGCACAATTCGTGCCGCGCTCGGCACAGGTGACACGTATCGGCGGCGCTGATCGCTACGAGGTGTCCCGTAGGCTCGTCGACTTGGCGTTCGGTGACGAGCCGGGAGATCGGGTTTACCTGGCGACCGGGCGCAACTTCCCCGACGCCCTTTCCGCCAGTGCCGCCGCTGGCGCATCAGGGGACGCAGTTCTCCTGATCGACGGAAGCGCTCAGAGCCTCGATGACGCATCGAAGACCGCTCTCACGGGACTTCATCCCAATGACGTCGTCGTCGCCGGCGGCCCCAATTCCGTGTCCGAAGGGATCTTGACTTCGGCCCAATCGATGAACTGGCCGGGCGGCGCCTATCGGATCTCCGGTGCAGACCGGTTCGAAGCCTCTCGCAACATCAACCTCGACGGCTTCCACGATGCCACCGACGTCTTCATCGCCACCGGCCTCAAGTTCCCCGACGCCCTCGCCGGAGCAGCCATCGCCGGATCCATCGGCGCACCACTATACGTTGTACCCTCCGACTGCATCCCACCCGCAGTTCTCCAGGACATCCACAGCTATCGAGCAGAGACCATCACCCTGCTCGGCGGATCCGGCTCCCTCACCCCCGACGTCGAGAACCTCGCCCCCTGCAGGGCGTAGGCCGGAAAGGGGCTTCATGACGAAGCCCGTATTGGGTCGCTCGAATCGCGGACCGATAAACTCCTTGAGATCCGGAATAGAAAGCAGCTCTCTTCGTGAAAATCCTCGTCACCGGCGGTGCCGGTTTCATCGGCTCCAACTTCGTCCGTCGCACCCTTCAGGATGCCTATCCCGGCCTCGAAGGAGCCGAGGTCGTAGTGCTCGACGCCCTGACCTACTCGGGCAACCTCGAGAATCTCGCCCCCGTCGCCGACTCGCCGCGGTATTCCTTCGTCAAGGGCGACATCCGCGATTCTGAGCTACTCGACCAGCTGCTGCCGACCGTCGACGCCGTCGTGCACTTCGCCGCCGAGTCGCATGTCGACCGGTCGGTGCGCGACTCCGGCATCTTCGTCGAGACCAACGTGCTCGGCACGCAGCGGCTGCTGGATGCTGCGCTCCGCGCCAACCTCAAGCGCTTCGTGCACGTCTCCACCGATGAGGTCTACGGCTCGATCGCCGAGGGCTCGTGGGACGAGACACGTCCGTTGGAGCCGAACTCCCCGTACTCCGCATCGAAGGCGGGCAGCGACCTGCTCGCTCGAAGCTACTTCCGGACGCACGGCCTGAACGTGTCGATCACCCGCTGCTCGAACAACTACGGGCCGTACCACTTCCCCGAGAAGGTCATCCCGCTGTTCGTCACGAACCTCATCGACGACAAGCACGTTCCGCTGTACGGCGAGGGCAACAACATCCGTGACTGGCTGCATGTGGATGACCACACCCGCGGCATCGCGATGGTGCTGACCCGCGGCCAGGCGGGCGAGATCTACAACATCGGTGGTGGCACCGAGCTCACCAACAAGGAGCTCACCGAGCTGCTGCTCGAGGCGACCGGCAAGGACTGGTCCTACGTCGACCGGGTGCAGGACCGCCTCGGCCACGACCTGCGCTACAGCGTCGACATCTCCAAGATCCAGTCCGAGCTCGGCTACGAGCCGCAGGTTCCGTTCGAGCAGGGCCTCGCGGACGTCGTGCAGTGGTATCGCGAGAACCGCGCGTGGTGGGAGCCGCTCAAGGAGCGTGCCGCGCTCGGCTAAGTCCGACCGTTACGGCGAGGGATAGCGACCTGCCCGATACAGTGCGAGCAGGTCGCTTCCGAGCAGATCGGGCGCCCATATCGGGTCAGTCGGTGTGTTGAGCAATGTTGCAGCTGTAGGGCGTTCGATGAGTGCAACGAGATCGGCATCGATCCGTCGCTCGCTCGACAGCTCACGCAGCGCCTCTAAATTCGCCTGACCGACCAGCGCCGTAAAGTTGAATCCGATGACGAGAAGTACCAGCCCGACCACCACCGTCGATCGAATGGGCTTCGCGATGCCCAGCGATCGGTCGAGAAGCAGGGCGATCGCCGGGAGCAGCAGCAGCACGGTCACGTAGGCATAGCGTTGACCGGCCGCGCCGCTCAGCCCGAGCGCGAGCCTCGAATATGCGGTGAGCAGGGCGAACACCACCGAACCCACCACGAGCGCGTATGCCATCAGCGCCCGCCCGAGGACACCGCGTCGCACACTGAGCACGAACCAGACCGCGACCGCGACCGCCGGGATCGCGCCCAAGACGAGCACGGGGAACAGCCGCCCCAGCCCTCCCACGTACATGAGCGCGGTGTAGGCACCAAAGCCCTTCCAGTCGTCGAGCCCCGGATACCCTCCCGGCGGCCCTGAGAAGGCCGAGCTGGCGGTGAAATGCCAGACGACGTAGAGGCCCGCCGTCGGCACGAACAGCAGGCCGGTCTTCCACGACGGATGTCGCACGATTGCCACGACTCCCGCCGCCACCAAGACCGGAATCGCCGTTCCAGAGAACATCGGCGCGATCGCCGCCGCCACGACTATCACGACGATCGTGAGGCAGGTCAGCCTCTCTCGATCGACCAGCACCATCACGAGCAGAGCGAGTGCGACAGCCCCCATGAAGCCGAACTGGAATGCCCAGAGGATGTCCTCCGCCCCCGCACCGAGAAAGGTAATCAGCACCCCGAGCAGAGTCGCCAACCAGGGCAGCACCCCCACCCTCAGCAGGATGCGCCAGACGAGAGTGACCACGGCGAGGTGGGCGACGATTGCAAGGGCGAGAAACGGCAGGTAGCTGCCCAGCCCGAAGACGGTCCGGAACACTCGGAACACCAGCGCGGGAATCAGGTTCCAGTGCCCGACATGCGGTGCCATCGCGGCACCATCGAGTCGGAACACCAATACCGACCAATCGTCGGCGATGAACCACTGGTCGCGACCGATGATCAGCAACAGGATGCCGGAGATCCCCAAAGCGATGTAATGCGTGCTGCGCAAACCGATGAGTGCTCCCAGGCGCGACGACCACAGAGGGCGAACCCGCGGTTCGCCGACACGGTACCCGTCAGCGGGAGACATGTGTCGAAAGCATAATGGGATGATGACCAGCTACCTCATCACCGGCGCCAACGGCCAGCTCGGCCACGACCTGCAGACCGCCCTCGATGGGCAGGAGGTGACGGCGCTCGGCCGCGCGGATCTCGACGTCACCGACCTCGACGCGGTGCGCGCGGCGGTGGCTGGGCACGACGTGATCATCAATGCGTCCGCGTACACGAAGGTCGACGACGCAGAGAGTAATGAAGATCTCGCTTATGCAGTGAACGCTCTCGGTCCGCAGAATCTCGCGATCGCGGCAGCCGAGATCGGCGCGAAGCTCGTGACGGTGTCGACCGACTACGTCTTCGATGGCAGCGCTACGGCGCCGTACGCCGAGGACACCCCTCGAGGCGCTATCTCCGCCTACGGCCGCACCAAGGGCGAGGGCGAACGCCTCGCCCTCGAAGCCCACCCAGACGGCACGTACATCGTGCGCACTGCCTGGCTCTACGGCGCCGGTGGACCTAACTTCGCCAAGACCATGGTGAAGCTCGCCGCCGGCCGCGACACTGTCTCGGTCGTCGACGACCAGCGTGGCCAGCCGACCTGGACCGGCGACCTGGCCGCCCAGATCGTCGCCATGCTCGATTCGGATGCCCCCGCCGGCATCTACCACGGCACCAACAGCGGCGAGACGACCTGGTTCGGTTTCGCCCAGGCGATCTTCGCCGAAGCGGGCCTCAACCCGGCGCGTGTGCTGCCGACGACCAGCGCCGAGTTCGTGCGCCCGGCGCCTCGACCGAGCTATTCGGTGCTCGGCCACGACGCGTGGACGGCCGCGGGGCTCACGCCGATGCGCGACTGGCGCGAGGCACTCGCCGAGGCTGCGGCGGCTGGCGCGATCACCCCGTAAAGCCCTTGGCGGCCACGGGTAAACTCCTGGTGGGGAATCGGACAGCACCGACAATCACATTGGAGCACCATGACCACGACTCTGCGCGTGATCGTCGATCAGATCGTCGCCCCCATCCCCGGCGGCATCGGTCGGTACACCGAAGAGTTGACGCGGGAACTCATCCGCACGGCCCCGCTCGGCTGTGACGTCGAGGGCATCGTGTCGGCGTCCACCGACGCCGACTACGAGCTGATCGACACCCTGCTCCCGGGCCTCGCCGGACTGCACAAGACCACCCTCGCCCGGCGCGAGCTCGAGCTCGCCTGGCAGCACGGCTTCACCCGCCTGCCCGGCACAGGCATGCTGCACGCCACCGGGCTGTTCGCTCCGCTCTCGCGGCACGACCGGGTCAACAATCACGGCGAGCAGGTCGTCGTCACGGTCCACGACGTCGTTCCGTGGACCAACCCGGAGGCGCTCACCCCGCGCCGCCTCGGCTGGTACAAGTCGATGGCCAAGCGTGCGCACAAATACGCGGATGCCGTGGTCGTTCCCACGCACGCGGTAGCGGCAGGACTGCAGGAGATCTTCGATTTCGGCGAGCGGATCCGCGTGATCGGTGGCGCGGTCAGCTCCAAGCTGACGCTCCCCGTCGACCCGGATGCGCGGGCGGAGCGGATGGACCTGCCGGAGCGGTACCTGCTCAGCGTGGGAACCCTGCAGACGCACAAGGGGATCATCCCCCTGA
>Ga0247737_1000015_pt1 | contig 44895 bp, 41 predicted proteins | sample UWRJL028104C2_FD_180937 | JGI IMG/M metagenome (GOLD analysis project Ga0247737, IMG submission 180937) | Plant litter microbial communities from Arlington Agricultural Research Station in Wisconsin, United States - UWRJ-L028-104C-2 | ecosystem: Environmental > Terrestrial > Plant litter >...
GACTGGAGCCGGGCGGCCAGCCAGTCGATTCCGGCACGCCGGTCGACATAACGGGACTCCGGGTCCTCGCGCGGATCAGTGATCGCCGGGCTGGCGTGATGGGCGATATGGCTGCTGCGATAGAGGCGGTAGGGTAGCCACAGCGATAGCGGCGTGAAGCCGATCGCGCCGTCGACCCGGCGGATGCCGGTAGGGTGGCCATGGATCGTCTCATGCTGCAGCGATCCGTGCCAGGCGAGCAGCCATCCGCCGATCAGGACGAGGAGCGGGGCGGGTATCGAGGCGTGCCACAGCGTCGCGGCGATCCAGCCCCCATAGACCGTCAAGGCGACCGCGATGGTCGGCCAGCCAATATGTCGAACGGTCGGGGAGATGAGCGGCAGGCGGGGGGGAATCATGTGCGTTGCGGGCCTTTTCTCAGGTCCGATCAAATCTCCATCAATTTGATGGGATATTCAACGCAGGGACGGATTGGGTGCGGCCAAGTTTTGCTTTTCAGGGGTGGATCGTGCGCGTCCGTAGAGACTAGGATCGCCGATCCTCGAAAAACGTTTCCAGCCTCGCTAATAGCTTTTCCTATATCATATATTTGATATAGGTCTGCGCCGACTCCGCGCCCCGATCACGGCAAAAGCCGATGGGCGGCGGAGAGAGAATATTCCGGCGGCGCGCGCCGGTCCTTTTGGAGGGAGATGACTGATGCGTGTTCTGACGACCACAATAACCGCCGGGATGATGGGGGCCGCAGCGATGCTGGCGTCTCACGCTTTCGCGCAGGCGGCACCTGCGCCCGCAGCGCCCCAGGCCGGCCCGCCTCCGGGCGCGCGCCCAGCGCCGCCGCCGCCCATCTATGGCTGGGTGCCGAAAAAGACTCCGTTCCAGGCCTATGTCGCGCCGAACAAGGCGCATTGGAAGCTTGCCGACGTGCTCGCGCTGCACAAGGGTCAGGCGACCTGGACTCAGCCGATCGTGCGCAACAAGGATCTGACCGCCGACTGGCATCAGCTCGCGCCGGGTGGCAAGACCGTTCCAGTGCTTTCGGCCGACACGCGCGTCGCCATGATCGTGTGGAGCGGCCAGGTTCGTGTCAGCATCAAGGGCCAGGAGCCATTCGTCGCCTCCAAGGGCTTCGAGATCAATATTCCGCTGCGCCTGCCTTATTCGCTCGAGACGGTCGGCAGCGAGCCAGGGCTCTGGCTCGAAATCCATCAGACCGGCGATATCCCGATCTATCCGGTCGAGACCACACCGAACAAGCCGGCCGACGTGAAGGGCATCACCTACACCAAGTCGATCCTGTCGGGCGGCGACGGCGTCTATGACGGCACCAACAAGCCCTATCTCGATTATTACAAGGATGTGATCGGCGGGGGTGCTCGCGCGGGCGCGTTCATCGCCAGCGACCATATGTTCGTGAACAACATCCGTGGCCGCGGCACGCCGACGCCGCCGCCGAGCAACCTTGGCCATTTCCATACCGATTACAGCGAGTTCTGGTTCATCATGGAAGGTAATGTCGATTACCAGATCCAGGGCGTTCCGTTCTTCACCGCCTCGGCGGGCGACGTGGTGACGGCCGAGGTCGGCCGCTGGCATCGCGCCAGCTTTGGTGCGCCCGTCGGCGAGATGGCGACCCGCGTCGCGATCAACCCCTATCCGCGCGGCCTGCACAACTACACGCCGGAATCGAACGGCCGGCAATAAGCCTGTCCAGGACCCGGATTACCGCAAGAACATGAGGGACCCCGCCTGCGACTACAGGCGGGGTTTTCCTTGCGCGGCGCCGGCGCCTCAGCGCGCGAGCGCGGCCAGCTTGCCGGTGTCGACCGAGGCGACGGCCTGTTTCAGCGTGTCGATATTGGGGGCGTCGCCATCGGCGGACACCATGAAGCGGCTCGCGACCATCGTGCCGTAGCTGCCGCTGTTCGAGTCAGTGTTCCACTTCTCGTTGACCATCGCGCCGCCGACCATTTCGGTCTTTTCATAACCGGTCGCGGTCTGCTTGTTCGACTGCATGTTCATCGCGCCGCCCAGCGACGCCAGCGCCCCGGCCGCGCCCATGTCGGTGACGGACAGGCTGAAGCTCTGGTCGCCCGAGGTATAGCGCCCCTCGGCATGGCTGCCGGCGATCCCGCCGACGCCGCCGCTCTGCGATTCGATGTCGCCGCGCGTGAAGCTGCCGATCGAGGTCGGCAGCATCGCCTGCAGCGCGGCGGCGGGGATCGGCGTCGCCGTCCCGTTCTGCATCTTCTCGGTGGCGGCCTGCATCCTGGCGACGGCATCATTGGCCTTGTCGAGATCGACCTTGCCGACGCCCGGCAGGTTGAGCGATCCGCTGACCGTGCCGCCATCGGCGGCGGCGCTGATCAACGGCCGCGCCATCGACGAACCGACCTGAGTCGCGATGGCGCCGCAGACCAGGAACACGACGATCGAGACGATCATCACCACCACGATATAGGTGGTCGCCTTGCCCTCCGGCACTTTCATCAGGATCGGCAGGCCTACCCAGAGGAGGTAAAGGCCGTACAGCCCGAGCAGGCCGAGCCAGGCGAGCGACGGGATGACCTGGAAGATGCCGGCCAGCCAGCCGGCCGTCCCGGTAAAGGCCGCGACCTTGAATGCCGAGACCGCATTCCTGGTGCCGCCGAAATTGGGCGCCAGCGTGTTGATGATCAGCGACAGGACATAGACGCCGATCAGCGCCATGACATAGCCGACCACGGCAGTGCCGACCGCTGCGCCGATCGATGGGCGCACGGTGATGCCGAGAAAGCTGTAGCCGAAGACGAGCGCGCCGATCAGGCCGGCGACCGGGCCGATCGCCGCGAGCGGCACGACCCACCCGGTATAGATGCCCTTGATCGTCATCGGTTCCGCGTCGATCCGCGGCCATTCCTCGGCGGGCGCGATCAGCAGTCGCTTGATCCGTTCCACCATGTTCGTGGGTTGGTCGCCTGGAATTTGCGTTGCCATTGGCTGCTCCCTGTTGCTCTGGCCCCTCGATGCGTGACCCTAGGCCCGGCTTTTCCGAAGGATAGGATCAAGGCGACATGCGCGCGGTTTCGCCCCGATCCGGCCATATCATGTTTTGCGCGCCGGGAGCAGCGCCGGCGGAGTCAGCGCAGCGGTTTGCCCGAATCCTTCCAGCGGTCGAGGATCTGCGAGTCGCCGGCCAGCGAGTCCGATGCGGCCGCCGGTTTCAGGACGCTGGTCTGGGCATAGGCTGGCTGGATCATCGCGACGGCGGTGCGCGGTGCCGGGACCGCCAGGGTGGTCGACGCCAGGGTGGTCGACGCCAGGGCCGGGTCGGGCGTCACCGGGCGGGCGTGCGGGCCGGGCAGGGGCTCGTTTCCGGCATAGCGCTGGCTGAACGCGGCGGGCGTGCCCCACCAGCCCTGCCAGCGGTGGAAGAAATGCGCGCCCAGCGCGGCGGTCATCACCAGGCTCCTGTTCCAGGCCGGCGTGACCGCATAGGTGTGATAATGGGTGGCAAGGCCGACGGGCGCGAAGACGCGACCGTTCAGCGCCGCCGCCGCGACGTTCAGCGCGCGGATCCAGTAGGTGCGCGACGGTACCCGCGCCATCGACCCGTCACAGGCATAGCTGAACTGGCAGCCACTGGTGCGTTCCGATCCCTGATAGACCACGCCGCACACGGTCGCCGGAAAGGCGGGATGGCGGACGCGGTTGAGGATCACCTGGGCCACGCCCTGCTGCCCGGCATCGGGCTCGGTCGCGGCTTCGTAATAGATCGCGGTGGTCAGGCACTGCAACGCGCGCGCGCGATCGGTCTGGCTGGCATTGGCCATGGAAAAGGGCTGGGCCGGGCGGATCGAGGCGTCCGTCGCCAACACCATCGCCTTGGCAGGCAATGGCAAGTCGGGCAGCCGGGTCGTGCCGGTCGCGCCCGAGCCGGGGGCGGCGCTTTCGTCGGCGATGTAGAGCAGGGCGGCGCCGGGGAAATGATCCTCGGCCTCATAACCCGCGGGCCTGGCGGGAGCCGCGGCGGCCCTCGCCTGCTGGTCGACGATCGCGCGGATCGCGGCATGAGCCGAGACGCCGGCACAGATCAGCGCGACGATCCCGACCAGGCCCAGCTTGCCCAGCCGCCGCATCCGAAACCAGTCAGTGATCATGCGCCACGCCATGGCTTCGCCATAGCGGATCGAGCCTCGCCGCGCTGCCCCTGATTTGGGGGTGTGTCGCAGCGAAACACTTGATGGTTAACGTAATTTTTGAAATGCCCGGTTCGCTCGGGAACCGGAAGGGATGAGGGTGACGGCCTTTTGCGCCACCCTCATCCGAGCGCGAAAAGGGTTATTTGAGCGCAGCGCTATCCAGCTTGAGCGCGCTGGCGGGGATGAGTTCGAGGTTGGGATAATCCTTCCTGAGGGCGTCGATGAAATCCTTCGAATCGCCCACCACGATGATGCTTGCCTTGCTCGGATCAAGCAGCGTGGCCGCCGCCGCCTGCACCGCTGCCGGGTCGACCGCGGAGACCTTGGTCGTGAAGGCCTTGAGCTCGCTCAGCGGCACGTCCTGCACGACATAGTCGCCCAGCACGTCGGCGATGCCATCGGTCGTCTCCACGCCGCGGCCGAAGCCGCCGATCAAGGTTGCCTTGCGTGGCTCGAGCTCGTTCGCGGGCACCGGCTCGGTGCCGAGGCGCTTCATCTCGGCGACCATGATCGCGACGGTTTCCGGGGCGGTCGGGTTCTTGGTCTGAGTCCGGGCAGAGATCGATCCGGGCTCGCGCCGGGCGGTCAACGAACTGCCCGCGCCATAAGCGAGGCCGCGCTTGATCCGGATCTCCTGGTTGAGCCGTGACGAGAAGCCACCGCCAAGCACGGTGTTGGCGACGCTGGCCGGATAAAAGCTCGGGTCGCGGCGTGCGATGCCCGGGCGAGCGACGACGACACCGGCCTGACCCGCGCCGGGCATGTCGACGACGATCACGCGTGGTTCGGGCGACGGCTGCGCGGCCGGCGCGGCGGCTGCCTGCGCGGCACCGGGCTTCCACCCGGCGAAGTCCTTCTCCGCCAGGGCTTTGGCGGCAGCGAGGGTGATGTCGCCGACCAGGATGAGCGTCGCCTGTTTCGGCTGCCAGGTGCGGCCATAGGCGTAGCGGATGTCGGACGCCTTGATCGCCTTCAGCGATTCGGGCGTGCCCGACAGGGCGTGGCCATAAGGCTGGTTGCCGAACACGGCGCGGCCGGCGACCAGCCCGGCGAGCTGCGCGGGGTCCTTGATCGTGACCGTGACGCCGTCGATCGCCTGGGTGCGGGCTCGTTCGATCTCCTCATCGGCAAAGGCGGGGTTCTGCGCGACATCGGCGAGGATGGTCAGGGCGGGCGCGGCCTGGTCCGATTTCACCGTCACCGAGATCGAGGATCCGTCCCAGCTCGCATCGCTGCCGATCGACCCGCCAAGCGCCTCGATCTGCGCCGCGATCTGCGTTGCCGACCGCGTCTTCGTGCCCTTGGTCAGCAGGTCGGCGGTCAGGCTGCCGACGCCGGCGCGGTCGGCCGGGTCGGCGGCACCGCCGCCGGTCGCGACCAGGGTCGCGGTGATCAGCGGCAGGTCATGCTTCTCGACCACGATCACGCGCAAGCCGTTGGCCAGCGTGACCTCCTGTGGCGACGGGATTGCGGCGGCGATCGGCGTTCCCGCGACGGGCGGCGCCACGCGCTGGTCGTCCGGGGCCGGGGTCACGATCGCGACATCGGCCGGTGTGACCAGCGGCGCGACCCGTACCGTGGAGGCGATCGTCACCGTGTCGCCCTTGGCGCCCGCCGGGGCACTTTCGGCCGGGAGATAATGGATCGCGGCGGACCGCTCGTCGCGCAGGTATTTCTTCGCCACGCGCTGCAGGTCGGCCGCGGTGACCTTCGCGATCTCCGCGATCTGCCGGTCGGATGCGCGCGGATCGCCGTTGATGATCACCGAGGCGGCGAGCGCCGAAGCCTTGCCCTCCGCCGTCTCGCGGCCCCGGAGCACCCCGGTCAGGATCTCGTTCTTCGCCTCGGACAATTCGGGCGCGGTGACGGGTGCGTTGCGCAGGCGGGCGACTTCGCGCCGCAGCGCCGCCTCGCCCGCATCGGCGGTCTTGCCCTGCGCAAGGATCGCGAACACGGCCAGATTGCCCGGCCCCTGCTTGGTGTCGAGATAGGTCTCGGCGCTCTGGGCGAGCTGATCGCGATAGACGAGCGTCTCGTACAGCCGCGAGCTCTCGCCCTGCGACAGCACGGCGTTCAGCACGGTCAGCGCGGGCATGTCCGCATTGCTGTCGGGCGGTACCGGATAGCTGATCATCACCGCAGGCAATGGCGTGTTCTGCTCATAGACGGTGACATGCGTCGCCTTGGTCCGCTCCGGCTCGGTGACGGTCACGCGCGGGATCGGGCGGTCCGGCTTCTTGATGCCCGCGAAATACTGGTCGACCCAGGCATCGAGCTGCTTCGGGTCGAAATTGCCCGATACGACCAGGATGGCATTGTCCGGCCGGTAATAGGTCGCATGGAAGGCGCGGACATCGTCGATCGTGGCGCTTTCCAGATTCTCCAGGCTGCCGATGCCCGGCCGTGCATAGGGGTGCGTCGTGTACGAAATCTCCGGGAAATAGATCGAGAAGAGCTTGCCATACGGCTGGGCGAGGGTGCGCAGGCGCAGCTCCTCCTTCACCACGTCGCGCTCGGAGGCGAAGCTCTTGGGCTCGACCACCAGGCTGGCCATGCGGTCGGCCTCGGCGAACAGCAGGCGCTGCAGATGGTTGGCCGGCACCACCTCGTAATAATTGGTGTAATCGTCATTGGTGGAGGCGTTGTTGTAGCCGCCGACATCCTCGGTCAGCCGGTCCATCTGCTCCGAGACGAGATTGCGCGTGGCCTTGAACATCAGATGCTCGAACATGTGCGCGAAGCCCGACCGGCCGGCCGGATCGTCCTTCGAGCCGACATCGTACCACACCTGCACCGCGACGTTCGACGTACCGGTATCGTGGATCGCGTAGACCTTTAGCCCATTCGCCAGCGTGCGTTCCGTGAAATCGAGCGGTTTGGCGGCGGCGGACGGCGCCGGCGCCTTTTGGGCGTGCGCGGCCATGGGGGCCGAAAGGGGGAGGAGGGCGGCGCCGAGCAATAGGGCGGCACGGAAAAGACGCATGTGCGACTCCGATGTGGGAGGTTGTTGTCGAGCGGTGTCGCGCCGGTGCCGAGCTGTGTCAAATGCACGGCACACCGTCGAATGCGCCGAATCGCGCGCGGCCGGACCAGGCTTTAGCGGCCCGAGCGTGCCTTCGCCGCATCGGCGGGGCCGTTGGGCCCGACCGGGCCGATCGGCGTGGCGGCGTTGCTCGCCGCGCGCTTCTCGGCAGGCGTCACCACGCCGTCATGGTTGCTGTCCATGCTGTCGAACGCCGCGAGCGCGCGCGTGCCCGCTTCGGCGCGGCTGAGTTTGCCGTCATGGTTGGTATCGACCGCGCTGAAGGCTGCGTCAGCGGCGGTGAGCATCTTCTGCGCCTCTTCCTTCGACGGCGCGCCTGGCGTGCCGGGTGGCGTGCGGTTCAACACGGCGGCCATGCGCTTGCCGAACTCGGCGCGACTCATGAAATTGTCCTTGTTGGTGTCGGCGAGGTCGAACACCTGCTTCACCTGCGCCTGGACCTGCGCGCGCGTCACATTTCCGGCGACAGGCCTGGCCTTTGCCGCCTGGGCATGCAGGGGCGGAACCACCGCAAACGCGGCAAGTGTCGCTAGTCCGGCGAAATCGATGGGGCGCATGATACTCCTTTCACAGGCGAGCCGACGGGGCGGCGCGCGGCATTTCCGGACAGGCGCTAGGCGCGACAAGCTATCCGTAGCGTGAACGCGCATGGACAAGCTGGTCGGACGTGCCCGCTGGGCGGTCTGCGCCCCGTCCAGCGTGATTTCGCACCTGCGAAAATCTATGGCGGGAAATTGAACGTGCCGGCGGGTCGTCATGTTCCGACCCGGACGCCCGTTCCCGCAGGGAAACGCGCCCCAACCGGCTTCCGGCCGTACGGCATCGACCAAATGGCCTTGTAAATCTACGACCGGCATATTCCGTAACAATAGTGCAGCGCTGCAACAGAGGTCCGACTCAAGCTGTACACCCGCTTTACAAAGGTTCTTGCAAGATACAGCCTGATAACATCCAGGGCGTGTAATGACACTCCTGAACAGGCTGCACGTTTTAAGTGCGTAACTCGGGGAATATGTTTCAATGCCAGTAAACACTCTTTCGCGCCTGCGTGCGGGCGCGGCACCTATTGCTATGCTTGTCGCGCTGGCGGCTGCTCCGGCCTTTGCGCAGACTGCGCCCTCCGACACCGCCGACCAGTCGGCCGAGGCAGCGGATGCGCCCGACATCGTGGTGACCGGATCGCTGTTTCGCCGCACCGACACCGAAACGCCATCGCCCGTCACCGTGCTGACCGCCGACAATCTCGAAAAGGCCGGCATCACCACCGTCAACGACGCGATCCGGTCGGTCTCGGCCGACAGCGCGGGCTCGATCGGCACCGGCTTCCAGAGCGGCTTCTCGGCCGGTGGCGCTGCGGTCTCGCTGCGCGGTCTCGGCGTGTCCTCGACCCTGGTGCTGGTCGATGGCCTGCGCTCGACCAACTTCCCGATCAACGACGATGGCCATAATGCCTATGTCGATCTCAACTCGATCCCGTTCAGCCTGATCGAGCGCGTCGAAGTGCTAAAGGATGGCGCTTCCTCCACCTACGGCGCCGATGCGATCGGCGGCGTGGTCAATCTGATCTTGAAGAAGCAGTTTACCGGCATCTCCGGCAGCGTCGCGGCTGGCGCAGCACAGGAAGGCGACGCGGGGCATCAGCGCGCCGACCTGACGCTCGGCTATGGCGATTATGCGGAGAAGGGCTGGAATTTCTACGTCAACGGCGAATATCAGCGCGACGGCCGCGTCACCAATCACAGCCGCGGTTTTCCGTACAATACGACCGATCTCAGCGCGATCGGTGGCCTGGACAACAACACCGCTGACAGCACGCTGACCACCGCGACGCCGAACGCCGTCGTGGTCCGCACCAACCAGACCGATCTGAACAATCCGCTGGCGGGCGGCACGGCGCTGTTCGCGAGCGGGCTGCAGCCCAATGGGTCGGTCTATAGCAACTATACCTCGCTGAACCTCAATTGCGCGCGCGGCAGCTATACTGTCGCGACCGGTGCCGCCCGCGGTACGGGCTGCAAGCACGACCTGGTCGACGAATATTTCCAGCTCCAGCCGCTGCAGGAACGCTACGCGTTCAACGGCCGGCTGAGCATCCGGCTGAGCGACAATATCGAAGCCTATATCACCGGCAGCTATTCGCATGACTTTGTCAGCATCCTGAACGCACCGCGCGCGCTGCGCGCCACCCAGCCGTTCGGCGGGGCTCCCGCGCTCGCCTCGAGCAACCCGGGCATCGTGCTGCCGGTCTATGTGTGCGGCACGGGCACCAACTGCGCGACCGCCACCGACCGCCGCCTCAACCCGAATAACCCCTATGCGGCCGCCTTTGCCAATGATCCGGCGAACGGCGCGGCGCGCATCTATTACCTGTTCGGCGATATCAAGGCCGGCAGCGACCGCAGCAACGAAGTGATCCGCGGCGCGGGCGGGCTGCGCGGCAGCTTCGAAGGCGGGTGGGACTGGCGCGTCGATGCGGTCGGCGCGAAGGACAATCTCAGCATCACGCAATATGGGTTCATCAACATCCCGAACCTGCTCAATGCGATTAACACCGGTGCGTATAATTTCGTCGATCCCTCGCTGAACAGCGCGGCGATCCGCAGCTTCGTTTCGCCCAACGTCACCACGCCTTCGACGTCGTCGATGGTGTCGCTCGACGCGTCGATCACCAAATCGCTGCTCGAACTGCCGGGCGGCGCCTTGCAGCTCGCGATCGGCGGCCAGGTCCGGCGCGAGACCCTGACCAACAACAACCAGAATGCGCGGCTCGATACCTATACGCTGACCACGTCGTCGGCATTCGGCAAGCACACCGTCTCGGCCGGCTATTTCGAAATCGACGCCCCGGTGCTCGACATTCTCGATCTCACCGCCTCGGGCCGGTACGATCATTATTCGGAAGGGTTCAGCCACTTCTCGCCCAAGGTCGGCTTCAAGTTCACCCCGATCAAGGAAGTAGCGATCCGCGGCACCTATTCGCAGGGTTTCCGCGCCCCGACCTTCGCCGAAAGCAACCCGCTCAGCCAATTTGCCGGCTTCTCCACCTTCACGCCGCCGGCGTCGTTCCTGGCGGTGCATGGCGGGGTCCAGGGCAATACCAACCCCTATGCCCAGGCCTATCAGCTCGGCTCGGGCCTGGTCGGCAATCCCAATCTGGAGCCCGAGACCTCGCGCAGCTTCACCGCGGGCGGGATCTTCCAGCCGGTGCCGTGGCTGAGCTTCACGGTCGATTATTACAACGTGAAGAAATCGAACCTGATCGTTGCCGGCCCGGCCACCGGCGATGCGCGCAACGCCTATTACAGCAAGTCGACCCTGGCCGAGGCGATCGCCGCGGTCGCGGCGGTCGGGCCGGGCTATTCCGTCAATGTGGTCGACGCGCCCGATCCGCTGTTCCCCAATGCACTGCCGCGCGTGCTGATCATCAATGCGCCGTTCGTGAACGCCAATTATGCGATCACCTCGGGCATCGACTTCTCGGCCACCGCCAAGATCCCGATCAGCGACGGCATCCGCTTCACCAGCCGGCTCGAAGTGACCGATGTGCTGCAATATGATTTGCACACGGCGACCGGCGTACAGAAATTCGCGGGCACGCTCGGGCCGTACGAGCTGTCGTCGGGCAACGGTACGCCGAAATGGCGCGGCAACTGGCAGAACACGCTGGAGGTCGGCAATTTCTCGCTGACCGCGACGGCCTATTATGTCGGCCGGATCAAATCGATCGCCAATGACGAACGCGTGGGTGACGATTGCACGCTCAACAACCAGTACGCCACAGGTGACACGGCGAAGGGCGCGCAATTCTGCTACATCCACAGCTTCATCAACACCAACCTGAACGCCCAGGCGCGGGTCAACGACAAGTTCACGCTATTCGTGGACGTCGGCAATCTGTTCAACGCCCGGGCACCGATCGCGCCCGGCGCCTATGCCAGCGCGCCGAACTTCCTGACGAGTTGGCATTATGCCGGCCTGATCGGGCGGACCTTCAAGGCGGGGGCGAACTTCTCCTTCTGATCCGTTCGTTTGCCTGAGGGGGTGGTTCCGCGAGGAGTCGCCCCTTTTTTTGTCAGTCGCAGGCCCAGGGGGCATGGGCCAGCGCCGCGGCAAGATGATCGATCACTGCCTGCACGCGCAGCGGCCGCAGCGGTGAGGGCGGCATGATCAGGTGGAGCGCCAGCGGCGGCGGCGTCCAATCGGGCATCGCGATTTCGAGCGTGCCTTCGCCCAGTTCGCGCCAGACGAGAAATTCAGGCTGGATCGCGATGCCCTGACCCGCGACCAGTGCCGGACCGAGCATATCGGCGTTGTCGGTCCACATCGCGACCGACGGCTGGACGACTTCCTCGCCGAATTGCGGATGGGCGAAGCGCCAGGAGCCGGGGGTCGCACCGCCGGTATAGGCAAGGGCGCGGTGGTCGCGAAGCTGCGCGGGATGCGTCGGGCGGCCCCGCGCATCGAGATAGGTCGGCGATGCGACAAGGAGTAGCCGAACGGTGCAAAGGCGCCGTGCGAGCAGGGACGAATCCTCGAGGCGCGCGATACGCAGCGCCAGGTCGAAACCCTCGGCGACCAGATCGACCTGCCGGTCGCTGAGCGCGAAATCCAGGATCACGTCGGGATAGGCGTTGAGGAAGTCGGGCAGGGTGGCCGCCATATAGCCGATGCCGAAGGAGAGCGGTGCGCTGATCCGCACGCGGCCGCGCGGGATTGCGAGTTGCTCGGCCGCCTCGTCCTCCAGCGCCTCGCCCTCGCGCAGGATCCGCATCGCGCGTTCGAGCGAGCTGCGCCCACCCTCGGTGAGCGACAGGCGCCGCGAGGTGCGCGCCAGCAGGGAGATGCCCAGCCGCGCCTCCAATCGGCCGATCGCCTTGGAAACCGTGGGATTGGACAGGCCAAGCTCCTGCGCGGCGCGCGCGAAGGAGCCGAGTTCGGCGACCTTGGCGAAGATCGCCCAGGCTTCGAGGTCGGGCAGGCGACGTGTCATTTTCGGCAATGATAAGATGCCAACGTTTCTATTTCGTCAAGTCGGCTTTGGCGCCATTTTCTCTCCAACGAAGCAACCCCGTTCTTCCAAGGAGATACACCATGATCGATCGTCGCCCCTTCGCCAGCCTCGGTGGTGCCAATCACGGCTGGCTCGATGCCAAGCATCATTTCTCGTTCGCCGGCTATTATGATCCGGCCCGCATGGGCTGGGGCCCGATCCGGGTGTGGAACGACGACACGATCGCGCCCGGCACCGGTTTTCCGCCGCACCCGCATGCCGACATGGAAATCATCACCTATGTCCGTGACGGAGCGATCACCCACCAGGACAGCCTGGGCAATATCGGCCGCACCGAAGCGGGCGACGTCCAGGTGATGAGCGCGGGTTCTGGCGTCCGCCATTCCGAATATAATCGCGAGCCCGGCACCACGCAGATCTTCCAGATCTGGATCGAACCGAAAACCCGCGGCGCCGCACCGTCCTGGGGTGCCAAGCCCTTTCCCAAAGGCGATCGCTCGGGCGGGTTCGTGACGCTGGCCAGCGGCTTCGAGGGCGATGCCGACGCACTGCCGATCCGCACTGACGCCCGAATCCTCGGCGCGACGCTGAAGGCCGGCGAGACGGCGGACTATGATCTGGGTGCCGGGCACCATGCCTATCTCGTGCCGACCAAGGGCGTGGTCGAGATCAACGGCGTGCGCATCGATGCCCGCGACGGCGCCGCGATCAGCGACGAGACCAGCCTGCGCGTCACCGCCATCGAGGATGCCGAGATCGTCCTCGTCGACGCCGCCTGAACCTGCCCACGACAACGACCACCATCAAACAAGGGAGAATGACCATGAGCATCATCACCACCCAGGACGGCACCGAGATTTTCTACAAGGATTGGGGCCCCAGGGACGCGCAGCCGATCATGTTCCATCATGGCTGGCCGCTGAGCTCGGACGATTGGGACGGGCAGATGATGTTCTTCCTCGCCAAGGGGTACCGCGTCATCGCCCATGACCGCCGTGGCCATGGGCGCTCCTCCCAGGCGGCTACCGGTCACGACATGGACACCTATGTCGCCGACGTGATCGAACTGACCGACGCACTCGACCTGAAGAATGCGATCCATATCGGCCATTCGACCGGCGGCGGAGAAGTGGCGCGCTATGTTGCCCGGGCGAAGCCCGGCCGCGTCGCCAAGGCAGTTCTGGTCAGCGCGGTCGCGCCGATCATGGTGAAGACGGCGAGCAACCCGAACGGCGTGCCGATGGAGGTGTTCGACATGGTCCGCGATCAGACCGCCACCAACCGGGCGCAGTTCTTCTACGACTTCACTTTGCCCTTTTTCGGCTACAACCGTGAGGGCGCGGAGATCAAGGAAGCGGTGCGCAACAACTGGTGGCGGCAAGGCATGATGGGCAGCGCGTTGGCACATTATGCCGGGATCGCGGCCTTCTCCGAAACCGACTTCACGGAAGATCTGAAGGCGATCGCGGTGCCTACCCTGGTGCTGCACGGCGAAGACGATCAGGTCGTGCCATTCCCGACGACCGGCAAACTATCGGCCGGAATCGTCAAGGGGGCGGTGCTGAAGTCCTATCCGGGCTATCCGCACGGTATGCCGACCACGCATGCCGATGTGATCAACGCCGACCTGCTCGCTTTCATCCAGGGCTGAACAATGAGCGCGCGGCAGGGGAGGCCCTGCCGCGCGCCTCTTCGCATATGTTTTATCCAGGCATTGAAACTTAACTCCTACTATGTTAGTAGGATTTTAGATGAGCGAGACGAACCGTCTGCCCAGCACCTGCCCGGATCACCCGGTCTGGGCCTCGCTTTCCCCCTATATCATCGGCCCCGACGATGCGGCGCTCTCCTTCGCGGCGCGGCTGGCGCGCGAGAATGGCTGGAGCGTCGCCTATGCCGGGCGCGTGATCGGGGAATACAAGAAATTCTGCTTCCTGGCGGCCACCGGCGAGACGGAGGTGACGCCCTCCGACGCGGTCGACCAGGCCTGGCATCTGCACCTGACCTATAGCCGGGATTATTGGGAGCGCTTCTGCCCCGAGATCCTCGGCCGCCCACTGCATCATGGCCCGACCGCGGGCGGTGGGGGCGAGCGGGGCCGCTTTTTCGATCAATATGCCGAAACGCTGAAGCGCTATGAAGGCGTCTTCGGCGAGGCGCCACCGGCCGATATCTGGCCGGGCGGGGCGCGGCGGCTGATCGACGATCCTAGGGCGCGCCGGGTCCACCCGCGCGACGCCTTCATCATCCCCAGGCGCATGGCGCTGCTGTCCCTGCTGACGATCCTGCTGGCAGCGGCGGCCATCCTTGCGCTTGTGGTGTCACGGTAGAGGAGCATTGATGATGTCTCTCGGACCTTTCGACCTGACTGCCGGACCGTTCCTCCAACTCTACATGATCCTGTTCGCGACGACGATGGTCGCGGGCTTCGTCATCCCGCGCTGGCTGCGCCCCGACGGTCGATCGGCGCGCATGACCGATACGCGGCAGCTCGCCTATCTCGCGGGCGGCGCCACCCGCTTCGCCGATGTGGTGGTCACCCGGCTGCTGGCGGCGCGGGCGCTCGTCCTGATCGGCAAGACGAGCTTCCATGTCGCGGCGCGTCGCGGGGGCGATACGCCCGCCGAGCGCAGCGTGCTGGCGATCCCCGGCGAAGTGCACTGGTCGGTGATCGAGATGGCGCTGAAACCCTATGCGCAACCGGTGCGGCGCAAGCTGATCACAGCCGGTCTGATGATGGACGACGGGCTGACCCTGCAGATGCGCTTCTGGCAGACCTCACCCTATCTGCTGCTGCTGGTCTTCGGCAGCATCAAGCTGCTGATCGGAGTAGAGCGCAACCGGGCGGTGGGGTATCTGACCTTGCTGATGATCCTTACCGCGGTCTTCGCGATGATCCGCTGGGTCGTGGTCGATCGCCGGACCAGAGGCGGGCACGCGGTACTGAGCCGCGCCCGAAACGATGCGGAGCGACTGCGCCGCGCGCCGACCGCTAACGAAACGGACCATGCGGTGGCGCTGTTCGGCACCAGCGTGCTGATCGGATCGGGCCTGGGCGACTTCCACGCGCTGCGCACGGCGAGCTCTAGCGACGGCGGTGGCGGTTCGATCGACGGCGGAGGCGGCAGCTCGGGCGATGGCAGCGGGTGCGGCGGTGGCGGTTGCGGCGGTTGTGGCAGCTGACCGCCGGCCGGCAGGTCAGCGCTTCTGGCGCGACCTGTTGGCGTACAGCAGGGCGGCGACGACGGCGGCGGAGCCGATGCCGAGCCCGATCGTCGTCAGCGGCCAGCGCTTCGCCTTGTCGGCGTCGCCGGTCGCAGCGGCCGCTTCGCGCTGCTCTTTCGCGGCGCGGGTGGCAGCGAGGATTTCGTTCGTGTCGTCCTGGTTGTCGGTAGCCAAGTCACTCTCCCTAGGGCGGGCCAGCATAGTCCCGTCTGAACGCATCGGCAAAGGCCGTGATCCGCCCGCCCGCTATCGCGCCGCGAAGATCGGCCATCAAGGCCTGATAAAACCAGAGATTATGTTCAGTCATCAGCATCGCGCCGAGAATCTCCCCCGCGCGAACGAGGTGGTGGAGATAGGCGCGGCTCCAGGTGCCGCAGACCGGGCAGGAGCAGGCGGGGTCGAGCGGGCCGGTGTCCTCGGCGAACTTCGCATTGCGGATGTTGATCGGGCCGGTGCGCGTGAAGGCCTGACCGGTACGGCCCGATCGCGTGGGCAATACACAGTCGAACATGTCGATGCCGCGCTCGACTGCGCCGACGATGTCGTCGGGTTTGCCCACGCCCATCAGATAGCGCGGCTTGTCGGCGGGGAGTTGGCCGGGTGCGAAATCCAGGCAACCGAACATCGCCTCCTGCCCCTCGCCGACCGCGAGGCCCCCAACCGCATAGCCGTCGAAGCCGATATCGATCAGGGCCTGGGCGCTCTCGCCGCGAAGTTGCTCGTCGAGCGCGCCCTGCTGAATGCCGAAGATCGCAGCGCCCTCGGCGTGCGCGCCGCCGCCGTCGAACGCGTCGCGGCTGCGCTTTGCCCAGCGCATCGAGCGGGCCATGGCAGCGGCCTGCACCTCCTTGGTCGAGGTGGTCGGCACCAGCTCGTCGAACGCCATGACGATGTCGGAGCTGAGCAGCCGCTGGATCTCGATCGAGCGTTCGGGCGACAGGGTATGGCGCGATCCATCGAGATGGCTCTTGAAGGTCACGCCGTCTTCGGACCGGGTGGTCAGGTCGCTCAGGCTCATCACCTGATAGCCGCCGCTGTCGGTCAGGATCGGCCGATCCCAGCCCATGAAGCCGTGCAGCCCGCCGAGCCGCGCAACGCGTTCGGCGCCGGGGCGGAGCATCAGGTGATAGGTGTTGCCGAGGATGATGTCGGCGCCCGCCGCGCGGACATCGGCCGGCTTCACCGCCTTGACCGTCGCGGCAGTGCCTACCGGCATGAAGGCGGGGGTGCGGATCGTGCCGCGGCGCATCGCGATCTCGCCGGTGCGGGCCTTGCCGTCGGTGGCGTGGATGGTGAAGTCGAAACGGGGAGGCATGGCCTGCCCTCTAGCGGCGGAAGCCGGCGCCTGTCGACACGCATCGCTTCCCCGGCCTAGACGTTGCCCTGCCATGGCCGATGAAGAGAGGGAAAAGCTGCGCGAGATGGCGCGGCATCGCGGGCTGACGCTGAAGGCGTCGCGCAGGCGGAAGCCCGGCGGCGATTTCGGGCTTTATGGCCTGGTCGACGCGGCGGACCAGCCGGTGCTCGGCATCGGCGCTAAGGGGCTCGAGGCGAGCGCGGAGGAAGTCGAGGCCTATCTGCGCGACGCCATGCGTGCGACGTGGAAGAGTTCGGCAGGCACGGTGAAGGCGCGGACGAAGGTGGTGGAGCCGCCCGAGCCTGAGCCTGAACCCGAGCCCGAGCCTGAGCCCGAACCCGAGCCTGAGCCTGAGCCTGAGCCGGCGCCTGCGCCGGAGCCAGAGCCAGAGCCAGAGCCCAAACCCAAACCCGCCCTGAAACCGAAGCCGGCTCCGAAGCCGAAGCCGAAACCGAAATTAAAGGTCGCGGTCGCCAACCTGTTCGCCAAGCTGCCGGCAGCGAAGCGCGCCGAGGCTTTCACCGAATTGCTCGACCGCCCCGGCGTTCGCATCGAGCGGATCGTGTCCAACGGACAGGCGACGCCCGAGGACGAGCCGATGGTGCAGGAGCAGGACGAATGGGTCGTGCTACTGCAGGGCGAGGCGGGGATCAGCATCGAGGACTCAGTGGTGGTGACGCTCAGGCCCGGCGATCACCTGACGATCGCGGGCGGGCAGCGGCATTGGGTGACCTATACTGCCAAGGGCGAGCCGACCGTATGGCTGGCGGTGCATGTGGGCTGAATCCCCTCTTCCTTCCCTGGCGAAAGCCGGGGCCCAGTTGGGGAAGGTCAATAGGCTGGTGTTGTGCTTCGTATCTTCAGCCTTTCCAACTGGACCCCGGCCTTCGCCGGGGAACAGTGAGAAGGCGGGGAAGTCAGAGCGCCAGTTCCCAGATTTCGCCCTGTTCGGGTTTGCCGAAGCTGTGGTGCATCTCGGTCTTCACGATCTCGAGCCCGGCGCCGGCATAGATGCGCCGCGCGCTCAGCAGCACGCTGTGCGTCCATAGCCGCAAGGTCGTGTAGCCCGCTTCGCGCGCGAAGGTGACGCAGCGGTCGACCAGGTCACCGCCGATGCCCATGCCGCGTGCCCAGGGCTCGACATAGAGGAGGCGGAGCTGGGCGACGCCGTCGCCGGCATCGACCACGAAGATCGAGCCCGCCATCACGCCGGCGCTTTCAGCGATCCAGCATTGTTCGCGGCCTTCGCGATAGTCGCGCAGAAAGGTCGAGGTCACATCGCCCAACAGCACCTCCATCGGCGCCGCCCAGCCATGGCTCTCATTGTAGAGGATCGCCTGGCGCGCGGTGATCATGCCCATGTCGCCGGCGCGGAAGGTGCGGACGCCATAGCCAGCCGCATCGCCTGCCGAGAGCAGGCCGCGCGCCGTGTCCAGCGCGGCGACCAGGACGCGCCGATCCGCCTCGGCCAGTGGCGCAACGCGGTATTCGAGCACCTCACGCTGGCGCTTGTCGAGATCGGCGAACATCTCCCGGCCCGCCGCAGTCAGCGAGATCGGGCGGCGGCGGGCGTCGTCGCCACGGCCGCGCTCGATCCAGCCATTCGCCTCGAACTTGCGCAGCATCCGGCTGGCATAGCCGGCATCGAGCCCGATCACCTCCTGCAGGTCGGTTGCCACGGGCCGGTCGCGGGTCGCGATCTCATAGAGCAGGCGACCCTCGGCGAGCGACAGGGTGCTGCCGAGGAAGCGCTGATCGAGGGCGCCGGAGAACTTCGTATAGAAGCGGTTGAACGCTCGCAGCGAGGGAATGGTCGACTCCATGCCCGATTGATGCGTCTAATACTTGACGATGTCAAGTAATCATGGTGGCGCGAAATGCTCCAGCATCTCGTAGAAGGTCGTATCGGCCGCGGCCTGGGATCGCGGGTCGGTCACGCCCTTTGGCTCCGCTTCCGCGATCGCATATTCCGCCTCGACGAACGCTTCGATCTCGGCGGGCATTGGCGCCAGGCCGAGTTCGCGTGTTTCGGCCTTGCGAGCGATCATATCGGCGATGATCGTGCGAACCTTCGCCGGTGGCGCGCATTCTGTGATCAGCGTCGGGAAATGCATCGGTGGCGTGGCGGTCGGATGATAGCGCATCCAGCGCAGCACTGCGGCCGGTCGCAGGATGTAGAAAAGTCGCTTGATCGCAATCCCGTCTCCGTCGCCCGCGCGCTTCCATTGTTGCAGGCCAAGATGGAGATAGTGGCGCCGGACCAGCGGGAGCGGTGCATGAGCGTCGGCAAAGGCGAGCAGCGCATCGCGGAATGCCCGATCGCCGCGATACACGATCGGCGAGCGCAGCCATTCGATCGCCACCGCATTGCCTTTCACGATCAGCCGCAGGGCCTTCGCGACGTCCCAACCATTGACGTCGAGCAGCCCGTCGAGCGGCGTCTCGATCACGTCGCGCTTTGGCCAGAGCGTCAGATAATCCTGTCGCCGCCGGACGAACAGGAAGCGGCAGTCATAATCGCTGTCGGGCGAGGCAAAGCCCCAGGCGCGGCTGCCGCTCTCGATCGCCAGCGGCATCGCGACGTGGTCGTCGCGCACGATAGCCTCGAGTCGAGCGTCGATCACCGCGACGGTCGCGGCGTCGAAATCATCGGGGATCGATCGCATCAGCTTTGCCGCTCGCCCCCGGATACGATTTCGCCCAGCAGCAGCCGGGCGACCTCGTCGGGATGTTCGAAAAACAGGTCCGGCCCGGCATTCACCAGCGCCTCGCGGTGGGCATAGCCCCATAGCACCGCGCCGGCGGTGACTCCGGCCTTGCGCGCGGCGGCGATGTCGCGCGTCTCGTCGCCGATCGCGATCGCCTCATAAGGCTCGACATAAGCGCGGCGCAGCACCCGGCGATAGCGCGACGCCTTGCCGAACAGCGATGCGCCGCATTCGAACCAGTCGATCCGGGCGACATTGGCGGGCCCCAATATGGCCCGCGCATTCGCCTCGGAATTCGAGGTGACGAGCGCGATCCTGAACCCCGCATCGGCTAGACCCTTAAGCAGCGGTTCGACCCCCTCGAACAGCGCGATCTTGTCGGTCTGCTCGGCGAGCAGCGCGTGAAGATATCGGCCGATGCCGGGCAGTTTCCAGCGCGGGATGCCGAGATAGCGGATCACCTCGCGGCTCGGGCGGCCGCGCAGCACCTCGATCTCCTCGGGCGTGACCCGACGGAAGCTGAAGCGTTGCGCGAGTTGGTCGGACATCGACAGGAACCAGTCGCCGCTGTCGGCCAAGGTACCGTCGAAATCGAAGATCACGAGGCGATAGCGGCGCGACGCCTGGTCCGGAGCGGCGATGCCTTTGGGGCCATCCGGAGTGGCGCAGAAATTCACGTTACCGCTTGCGCTTCTTGTCGCGCGGATCGGGGCGATCGCCCACGGCCGTGGCGCGGATCGTCAGCAGTTCGGCGCGGGTCACGGCGCCATCCTTGTCGGCGTCGAAGCGCGCGAAGAGCGAGTCGAACTGGGCCTGCAACTCGGCCAGGGTGATGCGATTGTCGCCATCGGTATCGATCGAGAAGGGGCTGGGCAGGGCGTTGCGATCGCCAAGCCACATGAGCGCCCAGTCGCTATAGCCGATATAGCCGATCGATCCGCCGTGCGTGGTGTCGATGGCGGCGAAACTGCGCTGCACACAGGCCTGCAGTTCGGGGCGCGTCACCTTCGCGTCGCCGTTCGCGTCACAGGCGGCGATCATCACCGCGACCGGCTCGGCCACGATCGTCGCTGGTGGCTGGCCGGCGGACGTGCCGATCGGTGGGCTGGTGCCGGAAGGAAGCGTGACCGGCACCCTTTCCTTTGCATCCTGGGCCGCTGCGGGAAGTGCGGCGAGCAGGACCAGGCCAAGCAATGCCCTGGAGGCGATCGACAAACACATGGCGGAGAGGGCTTTCACTGGATCGGCACGCTCGCTCATCAGGGTTGCTTGACCGATAGCCGGATTCGGGTGGGCGGCGATAGGTTGTTGTGCAGTGCGGCGGGATCAGCAGTGCATGGGGCAGGGTTTGGAACGGAAGGCCGCAGGTTGAATCGAGGTGGTCGCGATAGGGGCGTGTTGGGAATGTCATGAGGGTCGCTGACATTCTGAAGAGTCGGGCAATGGCGGCTCTAACTATAGATAGCGCCGCATAAGTTATTGTTATAATATAGAAAGTTATTATCCGACGGTTTCGGAAACAATGCTTAAGTCATTCCGGCTGTGCTTGTGCGATCGAATCCTGCCGTTTACGAAGGGCCAGGCAGTCGGGGGACTAATGTGGACGTTCTGGTGTGCGACGACCATCCGATTGTCGCCTCAGCGATTGCGATGACGATCGAGGTGACGTTCGATGCGACCGTCCATGTTGCCAACAGCTATCGCCAGGCACTGACGCTCGCCGCTGGCTGTTCGGACCTTAGGCTGTGCCTGCTCGATATCCATATTCCCGGTGAGGACGCGCGCGAGGGGCTTCGCGCATTGCAGGCGCAGGAGCCCGACGCGCGGTATATGTTGTTCTCCGGTTCCGAGCAGGATGCCGACTTGATGATGACGGTCGAACTGGGACTGCACGGCTTCCTGCCCAAATCCTCGACGCCGGAAGTGGTCGAGGCGGCGCTGCGGCTGGTGCTCGCCGGCGGCACCTATCTGCCGAGCGGGATCGGCCGGCTGGCGATGCGCAATACGGGGCCGTCCGAGGCAGTCGGCGTGGCGCCGGCGCCGGCACCGGCCGTCCCTGTCGGTACCCCTTTCTATGGGCATCTGACCGATCGCCAGCACGATGTGCTCCGGCATGTCGCGCTGGGCCGCTCGAACAAGGAGATCGCGCGCGACATGGCGATCTCGCCTTCCACAGTGAAGGGACATGTCGCGCAGATCATCGCGGTGCTGGGCGCCGCCAACCGTACCGAAGCGTCTGCGAAGGCGCGCGATCTCGGGTTGATCTCCGGGACGTGATGAAGGGCTGGTGGACAGGCGGATCCCTTCGTTCCTCTCCAGTGGGAGAGTATACGGAGAGTTGAGAGCACAGCGATCTAGTCGGAGTTGGCGAGGGGTTCCGGAGCTATCGATAGCTCCGGAACCCCTCGCCAACTTCAGATAAGCAGCAAGCTGCCAGGCTTTAGTATCCTCTCCCACTGCAGAGGAAGATCAATAGGAGCGCGGGACCAGCAGGTCGCCCAGCATCTCGCCCGCAGCGCGCGTGGGATCGGAAAACGGCACCGCGACGTCGTTTCGCGCCATCCGGCTGAACAGGCGCATATGCCCAAGCCGCGCTTGCGAGGCGGCAGCGTTGGTCAAGGGATCGACCACCTGAGTCCAGAATTTCGCCAGCCGCTCGACCGAGTCGGTCCGCGCCCATGGCCGGCCGGGCAGGGCAGTGGTGCGCGACGGGGTGACCAGTACCATCACTGCATCGCGACGCTGCACCTTGCTGCGTTCGTTGAACGCGTTGCCGACGACCGGCAGGTCGCCGATCAGCGGGGTCTTCGAATAAGTGCGGTCGTCGACGCTTTCATTGAGGCCCGACAAGAGCAAGGTCTCACCGAAGCGGATCTCGGCGGTGGCGACGACCTTCTGGCGAAACGTCGTCAGCGCCTCGTTGAAGGTGCCGGCGGCGTCGGCGGTGAGGAAGCTGCGCCCGGTTTCGATGCGCACGCGCGTGCCCGTCGCGGTGATCTCGATCGGCGTGACCTTCATCTCAATGCCGATATCGATCTGTTCGAGCGAGCTGCTGTTGACGCCGTTGACCGCGACCTTGAGCGACCGCCCGATGAAGAATTCGCTCTGCTCTCCCTTATAGGCAGTGAGCTGCGGGCGGGCGACGACCGAGTACATCTGCCCGCCGCGGTTGAAGATGTTGAGGTTGTAGTTGAGCTGCGGGACGCTGATCGATCCGGTGATGACGCGCTGATAGTTGTCGGTGCCGGCGCGGTCGGTCGTGCGGGTCACGTTGCGGGCGACGCCATATTGCAGGCGCAACCCGTCGAGCAGGTTCAGGCCGGTCCGTTCGCGCGCCGTGTTCTGTGAGAGGATGATCGCGACGTCGACCGAGATCTGGTCGGGCGCGGTGTCGAGCGGCGCTACCTCACCCGGTACCGGAGCGACCGGTACGTCGAGCGGTGCCGTCTGGAGGATTTCGCCGACGCGTGCGGTGGTGGCGGGTGCCTCCTGCGGGAACGCTAGGGCCAGGGCCGCCGCATATTTTTTGGCAGCGACACCATCGCCGGCAGCCGCCGTCGCCAGCGCCGCGATCCGCAGCGTCGCGGCATCGGGCTGCGCCGCCAGCGCCACGGCGCGCTCGGCGGCGACGCTCGCCAGGCCCGAATCGCCACTCATATAGGCCGCCGCCGCGACCGCGGAGACCAGCCGTGCATCGTTCGGCCGCAACAGCAGGGCGCGGGAGAAATGCGACAGAGCATCGTTATAGCGCCCGCCCTCGAACGCCGCGCGTCCGGCCATTGCCGAGGGCCAGAATTGACCCGGCTCGGCGCGGATTGCCAGGTCGTATCCGGCCATCGCCATATCCATCGCCTCCGGTCGGGTCGCCGCCGCCATATGATAGGACAGGCCAAGCAGCGCCTGGCTGCTCGCATCGCGCGGCTGGCGCGAGGCGACCTCGGCAAAGGCGGCGATGGCGCCCGGCGCGTCGCCCCCGCGCAACGCCAGCGCGCCGCGTTCCTGCAGGGCCGGCAGAGTGAGGGCCGACAATTCGGCGAGCTTGTCCTTCTTGCGTGCGACGACGGGCGAGAGTGGCAGCGTCGCGATCAGCGCGGCGAGCAAGGCTGGTGGTATCTTCATGGTCGTATCCCCCTGTTTATCTGGTCGGTGCCGCGACGCAGCGGTCGGCAATGCCCGCGGCGTCGACGCGGTAGTCGCGCGTCGCATCGCCGCAGCGAGTCGGCATGAAGCCCATCGCGATCGGCCTGCCGCTGCGGTTGAGCGTCGGCCCGCACACGTCGCGCTCGGCGCGGACGATGAGCCGGTCATGGCTGGCAACCGCGCATAGCGGGATCGACTTGTCCCCGGCGGTAAGCAGCATCGCCAGTGCGAGAATGGCAGGGGCCGGCGCGGGTAGTGGCATGACGATCCTTCGGCTGCGAGATGAGGGCGGTTGTGCCGCGCCGCCGCCTGCCGGGCATCGCCCGTCGGACCCGGCCATTTGGCCCGGGCCGCGCCGAGGTTGTTGCGCGAAGCTCAGTCACGAGGGACAAGGGCGCCGGGGAGATGCGCTGCATGACCGGCAAGACGAGGCAGGCAACCGAATATCAGCGTATGCGCGCGGCGGAATCGCGCCTGGAATTCGCGCTCGCCGGGATCATGACCTTCCTGATCGCGGGCACGCTGGTCTATGTCCACACGCTGTTCGAGCCGATCGTGCCGCGCTTCAACCTGATGCTGTGGACGGGCTTTATGAGCTTCGTCACCTTGCTGCTGATCGCGGTACCGGTGACCCTGCTGATCCGCCGCCCCGACGACCTTGAGATCGCAACAATATGGTCGCGCGTCGGCAAGGTCGTGACGGTGCTGTTCGATCTCGCGGTCGCCTCCGCCGTCTGGCTGCTACTGCCCTATGCCAGCGAGCAGTTGCAGCTGTTGATGGTCGTGTTCTTCTGCGCGACGATCAGCGCCCAGGTCATCTCGGCCGCCGAATCGATCGACAATATCGCCTTCGGGGTGGTGGCGATCTTCGGGTCGACGGCGCTGTTCTTCCTTCAGACCGAGTCCAGCTATGCGATTTCGCTGGCGATCTTCCTGGTCGCGTTCGGTGCGCTGATGATCGGCGTTGCGCTGGTCCTGAAATATGCCGTGCGCAGCGCGATCATGTCGAAGATGCGCGCCGAGGACATCTCGGCCGAACTCGCGGTCGCACTGGCCGAGGCGCAGCGCGCGCGCGACGATCGCACCAATTTCATCGCCGCGGCCAGCCACGATCTGCGCCAGCCGATCCAGGCGGCGATGCTGTTTTTCCAGCAATTGCTGATGCACCCGAAGGACTCGATCCGTCTCCGCGCCGAAGACGGGGTGCGGCAGGCGTTTCAGGAGGCGAATGCGCTGCTCGACCGCATGCTCGAGCATCTCCGGCTCGAGAGCGGGACGATGCCGGTGGCGACGGCAGCGGTCGAGCTCGGCCAGCTGATCGCGACGCTCGGGGCCGAGCATGAGGTGATCGCGCGCAACGCCGGCATGCGGCTGTGCGCCTATGGCGGGACGCATTGGGTGACGGCTGACCCGCATCTGCTGACACGTATCCTGCGCAACCTGCTCCATAATGCCTTCATCCATTCGCGCGGCGAGCGGGTCTGCCTGCTGGCACGACGGACGGGGGACCGGCTGCGGCTCTATGTCGTCGATGACGGCGTTGGGATCGGAGGAGAGGGGGAAGGGAGTTTTCAGCCCTATGTCCAGGGCGCTTCGGCACGGGGCAAGGCGCATGGCATGGGTCTTGGCCTCGCCGTCTCGCGGGAAATGGCGCGGCTGATGGACGGCACGCTCGAGATCGATCCGCGGTGGACCGACGGGACGGCGCTCTATGTCGATCTGCCGCTGCTGGAAGGGGTCCGGCCCGCCGGGCCCGAGCCGGTCGAGGCCGGGATCGGCCGCGCGGCGCTGGCACCGCTGCGCATCGTGGTGATCGACGACGACGATGCCGCCCGCTCCGCGCTGGCCGACCTGCTCGGCATGATCGCATTGGAGGTCCGAGCGGTCGGGACGATTGCCGACCTCGAAAGCCTCGACATGGCGCGGCCAGACCTGATCGTGTCCGACTGGCATCTCGACGGCGGTAATCGCGGCGACGCGGCGGTGGCGGTGGCGCAGCGCAAATGGCCGGGGATCGCCGCGGTTTTCATCACTGGCGACGGATCGCCCGAGACGCTGCACGCCATGTCCTCCTCGCGCATCCCGGTGCTGTGGAAACCGACCGACATCGACGATCTCGGCGCGATTGCCGCCAGGCAGGTGGCCGGCGGGTCGGGCAACATGGCCTAGCCATTCGGGCGATGCGCGCCTCCGCCGTGGCGCGCAGTTTCCCCGGCATCGCGGAACGGCGCCCCATCGGCGACGGCCCGCACGACCGAGAGGAAACGCCGATGCCGCCATTCTATCGAGTCGCCATGGCCGCCGCCGCCATGCTGGCCTGCCCGCCCGCCTGGGCTGACGTGCCCTGTCCGAGCGAGGACGATCGTCAGCCGGATTCACCGCCCTATCCGACGATCACGACCTACACCGTGACCCGCTCGACCGCGCCTGCTGGCGACCGTGCCAGCGGCAACCACGAGGTACATGTGATCGGCGGCGACGCCGTCGAAGGCGAGATGCGGGTCGACCTGCAGCTGTCGAGCGACCTGCCGCGCAATTGCCCGCTGATCGTCGCGATCGTCGATCCTGCCGTGCCGGACAGTGACCAGCGCCTCGGCGGCGGCGATGTCGCCAAGGTGTTCCGCATCGTCGAGGCCGATCGCATCCAGGTCATGGCGGTGAATCGTCCCGAAACCGGCTATCACCAATTCTGGCTGAAGGGCGACGGTACCAACCGGCTGGTGATGCACGCAAAGACCAGGGGGCAGTTCGGCGATCACACCGCGCGCCTTGGGCTGCGCATCCGGGGCCTTGGGCCGGTCTATCCCTTTACCGTCACGCGCCGCGGCCTGCCCGACATGACGACGACCCTGTCCGCCGGCACGACGCGCTTCGGCAGCACGGTAGAAGTCGTCACCATGCTGCCCTTCACGCCCGGCCCCGGCATGATCGACGAGGCAGTGACCTTCACGGTCAAACCGGCCGGCGCGGGGAATTTCCGCCGGTTGAACCACCTCCAGAGCCTCGCGCCGACCATGACCGAGTCGCTCGACGCCGATCTCACCCCGCGCCGCGCGATCGTGCGGTTCGTGCCCGCCGGCGTGCCGCGGACGCTCAATGCCGTCATCACCGCGACGTTGATGGGACGCAGCAATACGCTGCCGATCATCATCCGGCCGGTCCCCACACCGTGCAAGCCCAAGGGGGAATGGGAAGTCATCAAGGGCGGCCTGAAGCTGACCGTCACCAATGACGGCGAATTGCCGTGCCCGCGGCTGCAGGTGACGGTCGCGGCCGCGCCGCTGAACGTTTCATCGAACAGTGGTTATTGGACGACGCAAATCTTCCCGTCGCCCGAGAGCCCGGAAGCCGGACCGCGCAGCCTGGCGCCGCCGCTGGTGCGGGCCGCCCCGCCGTCCACCACCGAGCCGACCAGCTGGGCCGGCAGCTACACCATCGCAGGGCCCGCCCCCGCGACTGGGGCCACCGTAACGGCGACGCTGCGGCCGGAGGACGGGACGTTCCCGACCATCACCCTGCCGCCGCTGGCCGTGCCGGCCGCCAGCATCGGCAAGAGCCGCTGAGCGATCCCGTCCGTTCGAAGGAGTATCCATCATGTCCATTCACCGTATCGCGCCCTTTGCCTTGCTCGCGGCATGCGCGCCGGCAACCGCCTGGGGGCAGGCCTGTCCGACCAACGACCGCCGCGGGATCAACAGCGACGTGCCGATGTTGCCGACCGTGGTGTCGTACGCCGTTACCAAGGTGACCGGCCCGGCGAACGAACGCGAGCGGGAGAGCCATGACGTCACTGTCATCGGCGGCCACGCGACGGAAGGCGATTTTCGCATCGACATGCGGCTGTCGGCGGAGGTTCCTTCCAATTGCCCGCTTGCCCTGGAAATCTTCGATCCGACCCTGTCGCTCGCACGGCGCGCTGGCGGCGAGTCCGGATCGGTCAATCGCGCCTTGCGGCGTACGACCGTCGCGGCGAGGCCGCATTACAGCGACGGGAGCAATCGCCTGTTCGTCGTCGTGGGTACGCTCGCTGCTCTCGGCACGCGCACCGACACATTTGCCTTCACCATCGGAAGTTCGGTCACCACCGTGCCGACCCCGAGCTATCCCTTCACCGTGCAGCGCCGCCCGATCGATATGGCCGTGACGAGTTCCGCCACCAGCGGTACCGGCGGGACGGACGTGACGATCACCGCGACGATGCCGGGCAGTCTCGATCCCTATGCGTTCGAGGATCCCGTCGTGTTCACGGTCGAGCCGGCTTCCGCGGGGATCTTTCGCCTGCCGGGTCGCAGCAACGCCTCTCAGCGCGGCGAAGTGATGGTCAATTTTGCCATGTCGCCCCCACGCGCGCAGGTCGTCTTCGAACCGGCACAATCGGAGACACCGATCGCCGCCACGATCAGCGCCCGAGTGGCGGGCGGTGGGAAGAGCGTGCCATTCACGGTACTGCGCGGGCCGATCGCCTGCCGGCCGGTCGCCGAATATAAAAGGGTGCCGGACGGGATCGAGCTGACGATCACCAACACCGGCGAGCTGCCCTGCCCGACCTTTCGCGCCGACATGCGCAAGGAACCATCCATTCTTATGGCCACCGAGAGCGTTCCGGCGATCGCGCCGATCCCGCAACAGGCTTTCAAGCCGGTCGCGCCGTTGCTCGACATGCGCTTGCGGCAGTCGCTCGCGTCACCTGTGACGACATCACCACCGTTGCCGACGAGCTGGACGAGGCTGTTCAGGATCAACGCTACGTCGTTGCCAGTCGGTACGGTCTTGGGAACGAAGCTGATCGCCCTTAACGGCCCTATGCTGCCGGTCGAGCTGGCGCCCTTCACCGTGCCCGCGACGCGTGGGATCATTCCTGCCCGGTAACGGGATATTCGCCAGTTGCGACGAGGGGAGGGTTGCGACCGCTCAGCCCCAACGGGGATATGATTCAGCCCTTCGACGGCAGCAGCAGAGAGCCATCGCCGTACGAATAAAACCGATACCCCTCCGCAATCGCGTGGGCATAGGCCGCCTGCATCCGTTCCAATCCCATCAGCGCCGAGACCAGCATGAACAGCGTGGATTTGGGCAGATGGAAATTGGTCACCAGGCCGTCGACACCCTTGAAGCGGTAGCCGGGGGTGATGAAGATCGCGGTGTCCCCGTCGAAGGGGTGGATCGTGCCGTCCTCGCCCGCCGCGCTCTCGATCAGGCGCAGGCTGGTGGTGCCGGCGGCGATGATGCGGCCACCGGCGCGGCGCACCTGATTGAGGCGCTCCGCCGTCGCGGCGTCGATGCGGCCCCATTCGGCGTGCATCCTGTGGGCGTCGGTATCCTCCGCCTTGACGGGAAGGAAGGTGCCCGCGCCGACATGAAGCGTCAGCGTTGCGTGGCCGATGCCGGCCTTTGTCAGGGCTTCCATCAGCGCGGGCGTGAAATGCAGCGAGGCCGTCGGGGCGGCAACAGCACCCTTTTCCGCCGCGAACATGGTCTGGTAATCCTCCGCATCGCGCGCGTCGGTCGGCCGCCTTGCGGCGATATAGGGCGGCAGCGGCATGCGGCCGGCGCGCTCGAGCAGGATCTCGACGGGCTCGTCACCTGCAAAGGTCAGGGCCAGGCTGCCATCCTCGGCGCGGTCGCTCGCGATCGCGCTGACGCCTGCGCCGAAGTCCACGCTGTCACCCTCGCGCAGGCGGCGCGCGTTGCGGATGAAGGCGCGCCAGCGGCGCGGCCCTTCGCGCTTGTGCAGCGTGGCGCCGATCTTCGCATCGCCCCGGCGGCCCTCCAACTGAGCGGGGATTACGCGAGTGTCGTTGAAAACCAGCAGGTCGCCGGTGCGCAGCTGGCCGGGAAGGTCGGTTACGCCCAGGTCGCGCGTCTTGTCGCCGTCCAGCACCAGCAGCCGCGCGGAATCGCGCGGAGACGCCGGCCGTAGCGCGATGCGCTCCGGCGGGAGATCAAAATCGAACAGGTCGACCTTCATGGGAGCGGCCTCTTCGTCGGCCCGCCATCGGCGTCGGTTACTTGGCGTTTGCCTTTGGCGTGGGCGCCTTGGCCGGCGGTGCCTTGGGCGCCGGCTTCCGTGCGGCTGCCGCCGGCGCCTTCGCCCCCAGCGGCGCGGCGGGCGCATCGGTCAGCGACAGGGTCGGGGCGGCCACCACGGGCGCGGGCGGGGGTGCCGTATAGGGCGGAGGATTGTCCGACCCGATATAGGCGTGGAGAATCTTGGTCGGGTTGGCCGGCGGCTCGCCGCGCTGGATCGCGTCTACATACTCCATGCCTTCGATCACGCGGCCGAACACGGTGTATTTGTGGTCGAGCGTCAGGCGCGGCTGGAACACGATGAAGAACTGGCTGTTCGCGCTGTCCTCGTTATCGGCAGTGCGGGCCGCCGACACGGCGCCGCGGACGTGCGGCAGGAAATTGAACTCCGCCTTCATGTCGGGCAAGGTCGATCCGCTGGTGCCGTCGCCCTTGGGGTCGCCGCCCTGCGCCATGAAGCCGTCGATCACGCGGTGAAAGGCAAGCCCGTCATAGAAATGCTGGCGGGTGAGCTCCTTCACCCGGTCGACCATCTTGGGCGCCGCATCGGGGCGAAGCCAGATGACCACCCGGCCGCCGGTCGACAGGTCGAGATACCACAGGTTAGCCGGATCCTTGGTGGGAAGCGGCATGCGCCCCAGGATTTGGGTATCGAGATTCTGGGCGGTCGCGGTGCCCGTGACGAAAAGGGCGGATACACACGCAATCAGGCTGGCAATAAAACGCATCATATCCCCGTAACATCCCGGCCCTGATATTTCGGACCCATAAGGCGTTGCAGCGCGCTTAGAGCAAATCACTGCTTGCGCCAATCTGAACATCCCGCTGCAACCGTCCTCATCCGACGCAACCGTGGCGGTCATGTGGCAGGCGCTGCGTAAAAAATCGCGTCAGCTGCCCTTGCGGCCGATCTTCTCGACCCGGGCGGCAACATCGGCCGCGACGGTGGGAGGGACGAACCGGTCGATCGGCCCGCCATAGAGTGCGATCTCCTTGACCAGCCGGCTCGCGATCGGCTGCAGCGAGACGTCAGCCATCAGGAACACCGTCTCGACGCGCGGATTGATCTGCTGATTCATGCCGGCCATTTGATATTCATATTCGAAATCGGCAACAGCGCGCAGGCCGCGCACGATCACCTTGGCGCCCTCGCGCTCGGCGAAATCCATCAGCAGCGAATCGAAGCTGACGACGTGGATCTCGCCACCGATCCCCGCGACCTCCCGCTGGACCATGGCCATCCGCTCTTCCAGGTCGAACATCGGGGACTTGGACGGATTGGTGGTGACGCCGATAACGAGCCGGTCGACCAGCTTCGCGCCGCGCCGGATTATATCCATATGGCCGAGCGTGACGGGATCGAATGTGCCTGGATAGACGCCGGTACGGGTGGTCATGTCGACGGCCTTTGCCAAGCATGCAGGATGTAGGAACGGGGACTGCGGGGGCCGGGTGCGGCTGTCAAGGCCGCATCATCTCGGCCCGCATCACATTCCAGTCGACCGGCCCGGTGATGCCGTGCACTCGGCGAAAGCTCGATGCCTGCCAGATCGTCCAGGGCCGAGCGCCCCAGTTCGGCTCGAGCACCAGCCGGCGCAGCCAGAGCGGGCGGTTCACACGCGCGCTGAGGCTATAGGCGGCATCGAATTCGCGCGTGAGATAAAGCGTGACCGGCTTGTCGAACCGCGCCTCCACCGGGCGGACAAAGGCGGCGAGTTCCTTCATCAACACCGCCGTCGAGGGGCGGGCGGCGCAATTGCCGCCAAATTCCAGGTCGATGACCGGCGACAGCGCCGCGGGATCCAGCGGTACGGTGGCGATGAAATTGGCGGCCTGGTCGGCGCCGGAGCGACATAGGGTGAAGAAATGATAGGCGCCGCGCGCAATCCCTACGCGGCCCGCCGACGCCCAATTTTCGACAAAGCGCCGGTCGCGGTGATCGCCGCCCTCGGTCGCCTTGATATAGGCGAAATCGACCCGTTGCGCGGTCAGCGCTGACCAGTCGATGATACCTTGGTGATGCGAGACGTCGATGCCCTGGCGGGGGTAGCGTGAATCGGACGGGCGCCAGTGCAGCATATATTGCCACATACCGATCCCGATTGCCGCGATCAGCAGCAACGAGGCCACGATCCCTGTGGTAAGGCCGGATCGACCTATCGGTCGCGTTCCAGCGTGAAGCGGGCGATCTGGCGCAGCAGGTCAGCTTCCTGGCCGAAGCCCTGGAGGTGCTGGATCGCCTGATCGACCAGCATCCGGGCCTGCGCGCGGGCGCGATCGACCCCGAGCAGCGACAGGAAGGTTTCCTTGCCCGCGCCCTCGTCCTTGCGCAGCTTCTTGCCCGCCGCCGCCTCGTCGCCCTCCACGTCGAGCAGATCGTCGGCGATCTGAAAGGCAAGGCCCACGTCACGGGCATAGCCGCGCAACGGCGTGCGGCTCTCCGGCGGGAGGCGTCCGAGGATCGCGCCTGCTTCGACCGAACAGGCGATGAGCGCGCCGGTCTTCATTGCCTGAAGGCGGGTGACGGTGGGCAGGTCGAAACTGGCTTTCTCGGCTTCCAGATCCATCATCTGGCCGCCCGCCATGCCAGCCGGGCCGGCGGCCCGCGCGAGATCCAGGACGAGTTCGCTGCGCACGAAGGGGTCGGGATGCGTGGCCGGGTCGCCGAGAATCTCGAAGGCAAGCGCGTGAAGGCAATCGCCCGCCAGGATCGCCGTCGCTTCGTCGAACATCTTGTGCACGGTCGGCTTGCCGCGACGCATATCGTCATTGTCCATCGCGGGCAGATCGTCATGGATCAGCGAATAGACATGGATGCATTCGACCGCGGTCGCCGCGCGGCCGGCGCAGTCGCGGTCGACCGCGAACAGTCGAGCCGTGGCGAACACCAGCAACGGGCGGAGCCGCTTGCCCCCACCGATCGCGGCATGCCGCATCGCCCGGTACAGGTCGGCGCGGGGATCGTCGGGGATCGCCAGCAGCACATCGAGCCGCCGGTCGACATCGGCCCCGACCTGGGTGAGTGCTGCCTGAAGCGACAGGGATGGTGTCATCGAATCAGGCCGCGGCAAAGGGCTGGGTGCCGGCGGCGCGGCCCTCGCTGTCCAGCCGGATCGCTTCGATCCGTGCCTGTGCGGCGTCCAGCCGATCGGCGCAGCGGCGCCGCAGCTTGTCGCCGCGCTCGTACAGGCTGATCGCCTGGTCGAGCGGCGCGTCGCCGGTTTCGAGCCGCGAGACGATCGTCTCCAGTTCCTTCAGCGCGTCCTCGAACGACAGCTCTTCAATCGGTCTCTCCATCGACCCGCTATGCGGCACGTGGGCGAGGGGGGTCAAGGACAGGCTATCGTCTTGAGGGGACATACTGAATGGCTTTAGATGTGAAAGGCCTGTTGGGAATGCATATGGCGAGCGAAGCCTTGGCATCGTCAAGGGTGTGCGAGATCAAGCCGCGCTATTCGGGCCCTGATCCTCGGCCATCACTTCGGCCACCAGATCCTTGCGGCTGAGCTTGCCGATCATCGTCTTGGGCATGGTCAGGCGAATCACGACCTGGTCGACCCGCTCGTGCCGGCCGATCTGCGGATTGAGCCAGTCGCGCAGTTCCTCGCCGGTCGCGGTCGCGCCGTCGTTCAGGGTGACATAGGCGCGCGGATGTTCGCCGCGATAGGGATCGGGCAGGCCGATCACCATGGCTTCCTTCACCGCGGGATGGTGGTGCAGCACGGCTTCGATCTGGCTCGGGAACACCTTGAAGCCGGAGACGGCGATCATATCCTTCAGGCGATCGACGATCTTGATGAAGCCATCGGCGTCGATCGTGCCGACATCGCCGGTACGGAGCCAGGTCCGGCCCTCCGCATCGGTGACATAGACCTCGCTATCGGCGTCGGGCCGATTCCAATAACCCTTCATGATCTGGGGGCCGGCGACGACGATTTCGCCCGGCTCATCTTCCGGTGGCGGCCGGGTCGGATCGCCCTTGTCGACCAGCCTGACCCAGGTGCCCGGGATCGGCTGACCGATCGTGCCGGACTTGCCTTCGCCCTCATAGGGATTTGCCGAGATCACCCCCGAGCTTTCCGACAGTCCATAGCCCTCGACCACGGTCGCGCCGGTCGCGGCCTCGAACTTCGCCTTCAACTCGGCCGCCAGCGGAGCGCCGCCGGAGATGCAGACGCGCAGCGACGAGAAATCGGTCGCGGCCAGCTTCGGATGATCGAGCAGCGCCTGGTACATGGTGGGCACGCCGGGCAAGGCAGTCGCCTTGGTGCGGTCGATCGCGGCCAGCACCTGCCCCGCCTCGAAGCGTGGCAACATCACGATGCAGCCGCCGTTGAGCACGGTGCGGTTGAGCACGCAGGTATTGGCGAAGACATGGAACAGCGGCAGCACGCCAAGGATTCGGTCGTGCATTTCGGGATGCGGATCGAGCCCCATCACCTGGCGCGCATTGGCGCTCAGATTCTGGTGAGTCAGCATCGCGCCCTTGGGCGTGCCGGTGGTGCCGCCGGTATATTGGATCAGCGCGACATCGTTGAGCGGATCGATCGTCGCCGGAGCATGGAAGCCGTCATTCGCGATCAACGCGGAAAAAGCCATGATCCGCGGGTCATGCGGGCGCTTCGTCACTTCGCTGCGCTTGAACAGGCGGTAAAGCACCGACTTCGTTGTCGGCAACGCGCCCGCGACCGACCCGACGATCAGCCGTTCGAGGCTTGACCCCTCAAGCACCTCGAGCGCGGTCGGCAGCAGCGCGCTGGCCGATAGGGTGAACAACAGTTTCGTGCCTGAATCGGCGACCTGATGCTCGAGCTCGGCCGGCGTGTAGAGCGGCGAGAAGTTCACCACCGTCGCGCCAAGCTTCAGGATGCCGTAATAGGCCGCGAGATAATGCGGCACGTTGGGCAGGAACAGGCCGATCCGGTCACCCGGCCCATAGCCCAGCGCCTTCAGCCCCGCCGCGACCCGGTTCGCGCCGTCCAGCGTTTCGGCATAGCTGTAATGCCGACCGAGGAAATCGATCAGCGGCGCCTTGCCAGCCCGTGTCGCTGCCTCGTCGAAGAAGTCGACCATCGATTGCGGCGGGTAGCTGCTGTCCCACCGCGTGGGATGGCGATAGGAATCGCGCCAGGCAATTTCTGGATCACTCATTGACAAGCGTGTAAGCAGCAGTCCGGCACGGTGCAAGCGTCAGACAAAGCGCTTCTCGGTCCAGGTGATGAGTACGGAAATGGCCACCAGTCCGAAATCGATCGCTGCGCGGAAGCTGCGCGGCGCGCTGTCTTCACGGTCATGAGTCAGGATGCGAAGGTCGGCGGACGGATGGCGCGCGGCGATGATCAGCAGCGCGGCGGCCGCGATTGCCAGTCCTGTTCGACGATTACGCATCGCTACCTCTCACCGCATCTTTCATAGGCGCGAGGTGGAATTGGGGCAAGCGACGTCAGGCCGCAAATCTGGCCTTGTTCTGGGTGCAGCGCGCCCGGTCGCGGCCTGCCGCCTTGGCCTCGAACAGCGCTCGGTCGGCGCCGCGATAGAGCGCCTTCCAGTCGGTTTCCTTGCGCAACGGTCCGCTGCAGGTGCCGATGCTCGCCGTTACCGACAAATCATAGGGCATGCGCGCCGCACGCAGGCGGGCGAGGATGTCCTCGGCCTCGACCGCGAGCCCCACGGGCGTAATGATCGCAAACTCCTCGCCGCCGATCCGCGCGACCAGCGCTTCGGGTGGCACTGACTGGCGCAAGGTGCGGGCGAACACGCGCAACACTTCGTCACCGCCGTCATGACCGATCGTCTCGTTGACTCGCTTGAAATAATCGATGTCGGCCACCAGCAATGTCTGGTCGCCCTCGCGTCCGATGGCGTGGCGCAGAAAGGCGCGGCGATTGAACAGACCAGTCAGCGGATCGGTATCGGCGAGCAGCCGCGCCGCAATCTCCTGCTCGCGCGCTTCGTCGCGTTCGAGGCTGAGCAGGCGGATGCGGTAGGCGATCGCGAGGCTCGAGAAGAGCGCCTCCATCGTCATCGTGAGGATCGTCGAATTGTCGAGCCAGAAGCTCCAGCTGATCGCGTTGAGCGAACTGGCGACCCGGAAAGCGGCAAGCACGATCGGCGCTGCCCAGCCGATCGCGAACATCCATAGATAATTGCTTCGCGTCCGCCAGCCGCGCCACAGGATCGGGATCACGATGCCGATCTGGGCGACGAACACGAACGAGAAGAACTTGTCGAACAGGGGAATTTGCGACGGCGGTAGCATAGCCAGTAGAGTGACCGTGATCAGCATCAGCGCGCAGATCGTGTTGCTTGCCTTTGCCAGCCACCCGGCGAACACCCGCGGCTCGAAGAAGCTGCGCGCGAACAGCATCGCCGCGACCGCTGCCAGGCCGAGCGAGGCATAGTTGATGCGCAGACGATCGTTGTTGACGATGTCAGGCCAGGCCCAGGCCAGCGCGCCGGACGACGAGGTCGCATAGACCATCAGCGCGAACAGCATGCCGCAATAAGCGAGCTGGAAGCGGTGGCGCAGCGCGCACCAAAGTGCGAGATTATAGACGAACAGGGCGACGCACAGCCCGGCGAAAGCGGCATAGACCGATCCCATCACCAGATTGGCATTCGCGCTTTCCGGCGGCGTCGCGATCCGCGCACCGACCAGGATGCCGCGCAGATTGGCCGCGCCTTCGATGTGCCAGAGCAGGCGGACGAGAGGCGCGCCATGCTCCGGTAATCCGCGTTCGATGATCGCGCCCAGCTGGAGATTCCGCGTGGCCGTGTGGCCGTCGGTCACCGCCGAGACGATCCTGCCATCGGCATAGAGCGCATGAAGCGTCACCCGCTCCTGCCACAGACTGCCGATGCGGACATCGATCGGCCCGGTCGCGCGAATCGGCGCCGACAGCACCCAATAGTCGCCCGAGCCGAGCCTGGTCTGGCGGACCTTGCAATCGAAGCGTCCGGGCTCGGCGAACAGCGCGCGTGGTGCCATGCCGGGCATGGCGCGCGCGACGCATACCGCGACCGGACGCCCGGCAAGGCCGGCTTGCGCCGCTGACGGCACCGCGCAAGCAAATGCGGAGACGAACAGCGCGCCGATCAGCGCCAACAGACTAAAAACCCACCCCTTGAGCATCGGCGTGGTTTACACCGCAGATGGCGAACAGAAGGTAAAGGACGGGAATATACCTACGGTTTTCGCGCGCTTTTTATGCCACCGCATGGAAGCGGCTCGTTCAGCCTCGATCAAGCCCGGATGGTGCATCCCGCCCTGACCAGGTCCGCGGGAGCGATCGTCATGCGCCTCTCTTTTGTCGTCATCATCGGCCTGTCCTGCCTCGTCGCCGTGTCGCCTGCTGGCGCGCGCGAGCCGAAACCGATCGCGCCGGGCGCGAATCCGTTGATCGACTATTCCGGCTTTGTCGCCTTGACGAAAAAGGTCGGCCCCTATCGCGCGAAACGGCTGCTCGGCATCGCAGACTTCCGTCGGCGCGCCGCCGCCGAAGGAGCGTTGCTGCTCGACGCGCGGTCGGTCGAGGCATTCCGGCGTGGCCATATCGACGGCGCGGTGAACCTGCCCTTTTCGGATTTTACCGCAGAGAGCCTGGCCGAGGTGATCGGGCCCGATCGTACCCGGCCGATCTATATCTATTGCAACAATAATTTCTGGAACGATGTCGCGCCGGTGATGACCAAGTCGATCCGGCTCGCGCTCAATATCCAGACCTTCGTCAACCTGGTCGGCTATGGCTATCCCGAGGTCTGGGAGCTGGGGGAGGCTGTCGACATGAACGATCCGGCGATTGGCTGGGTTCGCGGATAAAGCCGCTGTCCAGGGGCGGGACAGGACTGGCGCTTGTCTTTCCGCGCCGCCGCGCTTCTATAGTTAACCATCTTTGGCCGTTGGAGTCGGACATGATCCGGGGATTGCTGGTGTTTGCGGCGATAGCGGGCCTGACCACGGCGGTGCACGCCTATGACCGCTACGAGACGCGCTCGATCGCCGTCGCGGCGGTCGATCTCGACCTGTCGACCAGCGCCGGCGTCGCGGAACTCTATCGCCGCGTGGAGCGCGCCGTGAACCGGATCTGCGATGGCGACCGGGATTGCCGCGACGATGCCTGGGCCAGTACCGAGGAACAGGCCTCCGCCGCGATCGCGCGCGACCGCTGGATGCGCCGCCTTGCCCGCGAACGCGAAGCCGAACTGCGCGCCTGTGGCCGCTATGGCTGCGCCCCGCCACCGGCGCCCGTTTATTATCAACCCGCGCCGCCGCCGCCGTCGCCTTCGGTCGTCACCCAGCCCGGCGGCACGACTGTGACGGTCGTCGTTCAGACCAGCCCTGGCTATTATATGCGCTGACACGAAAAAGGCCGCGGCGTTTCCGCCACGGCCTCTTCGTTGGATGGGCTGACGCCTATTTGGCGTCGACGCTTTCGGCCTTGCCCTTCTTTTTCGGCTTCTTGGGCGGTGCGGGCACGATCTCGAACGACAGCGCGCCGTCCTTCATCTTCACGCTCACCTCGCCGCCATGGACGAGTTTGCCGAACAGCAGCTCCTCGGCCAGCGGCTGCTTGATCTTCTCCTGGATCAACCGCCCCATCGGCCGCGCACCGTAGAGCTTGTCATAGCCCTTGGTGGTCAGCCACGCCTTGGATTCATCGTCCAGGCTGATGTGCACGTGACGGTCGGCCAACTGCAGTTCGAGCTGGAGGATGAACTTCTCCACCACCCGCGCCACGACTTCCGGCGGCAGGTAGCCGAACGGCACGATCGCATCGAGTCGGTTGCGGAATTCCGGCGTGAACATCTTCTGCACTGCCTGCTCGTCCTCGCCCTCGCGGGAAAGGGTGCCGAAGCCGAGCGTCTCGCGCGCCATGTCCGACGCGCCGGCATTGGTCGTCATGATCAGGATGACGTTCCTGAAATCGACGGTCTTGCCGTGGTGGTCGGTCAGCTTGCCGTTATCCATCACCTGCAACAGGATGTTGAACAGGTCCGGATGCGCCTTCTCGATCTCGTCGAGCAACAGCACCGAATGCGGCTGCTGGTCGACCGCGTCAGTCAGGAGACCGCCCTGATCATAGCCGACATAGCCTGGAGGCGCACCGATCAGCCGGCTGACCGAATGGCGCTCCATATATTCCGACATGTCGAACCGCTGGAGCGGGATGCCCATGATCGCGGCGAGCTGCTTGGCGACTTCGGTCTTGCCCACGCCCGTCGGGCCGGTGAACAGATAGTTGCCGATTGGCTTGTCCGGATCACGCAGGCCCGCACGGCTGAGCTTGATCGCCGAGCTGAGCTTCTCGATCGCGGCATTCTGCCCGAACACGACGCGCTTCAGATCGGTGTCGAGGCTTTCCAGCGCCTTGGTGTCGTCGGTCGAGACCGATTTCGGCGGGATGCGCGCCATCGTCGCGATCACGGCTTCGATCTCGCGGGTCGTGATAGTCTTCTTGCGCTTGTTCAGCGGCACCAGCATCTGCATCGCGCCGACTTCGTCGATCACATCGATCGCCTTGTCCGGCAGCTTGCGGTCGTTGATGTAGCGCGCGCTCAGCTCCACCGCCGACTTGATCGCGTCGGGGGTGTATTTCACCTTGTGATGATCCTCGAACGCGCTGCGCAGGCCCGTCAGGATCTTGACCGTGTCCTCGATCGTGGGCTCGTTCACGTCGATCTTCTGGAAGCGCCGCAGCAGCGCGCGGTCCTTCTCGAAGTGGTTGCGGAACTCCTTGTACGTCGTGGAACCGATGCAACGGATGGTGCCGCCCGAAAGCGCCGGCTTGAGCAGGTTGGACGCGTCCATCGCGCCGCCGCTGGTGGCGCCGGCGCCGATCACGGTGTGGATCTCGTCGATGAACAGGATCGCGTCGGGCAGCTTCTCGAGTTCGTTGACGACGGCCTTCAGCCGCTCCTCGAAATCGCCACGATAGCGCGTGCCGGCGAGCAATGCGCCCATGTCGAGCGAATAGATCACCGCGGGCAGCAGCACCTCGGGCACGTCGCCCTCGACGATCTTACGCGCCAGGCCCTCGGCGATGGCGGTCTTGCCCACGCCGGGATCACCCACATAGAGCGGGTTGTTCTTCGAGCGGCGGCACAGGATCTGCACGGTGCGATCGACCTCGGGGCCGCGCCCGATCAGCGGATCGACCTTGCCGTTCTTCGCCTTCTCGTTGAGATCGACGGTGAACTGCTTGAGCGCGCTTTCGCTCTTGCCCTTGCCGTCCGGCTTCTGCGTCTTTTCTTCCTCGGCGCCCTTCACTTCGCGGGCTTCCGGGGCGGCGCCACCCTTGCCGACGCCGTGCGAGATGAAGCTGACGGCATCGAGGCGGCTCATGTCCTGCTGCTGGAGGAAATAGACGGCATAGCTTTCGCGCTCGCTGAACAGCGCGACGAGCACATTGGCGCCGGTCACCTCGTCGCGGCCAGACGACTGGACGTGGAGGATCGCGCGCTGGACGACGCGCTGGAAACCGGAGGTGGGCGAGGGGTCGGTCGCGGCATCGACCTTCAGCGCCTCGAGCTCGGTATCGAGATAATGGGCGACGGTCGCCTTGAGCTCCTCCAGCTCGACCCCGCACGAGGTCATCACCTTGGAGGCATGCTCGTCGTCGATCAGCGCGAGCAGCAGATGTTCGAGCGTCGCATATTCGTGGCGCCGCGAGGACGCGGCTTCGAGCGCCTTGTGGAGGGTGGTTTCCAGCGCTGATGCGAAAGAAGGCATTAGTTTACTCCATGCGGACCGCAACGTGACGGACGGCCCTTTCCTCTTATGTCGGAAGGCAGGGCGCCCGCATCAAGCTCTTGACGAACGCTCCGGCGTGATCGCCGTGCCGGAGCCTCGCTGCTCATCGCTTGAATAGATCGTTGGCGCTTGCCCTGTGGTTAACCGCGCGGGTCAACCGGGTCTTCGTTCGCACGATTTCAGCCTCCAGCGCTTCGATGCGCGTCTGACATTCCTCGACCGACAGGGGATCGAGGTCTTGCCGTGCAAGCTCAGTGAGCGGATCGCCCGCTTTTCGCGCCAGAATCTCGTCCGGGTCCATGGCATGGAACGTTGACCCGGCAGGCCGCGATGTCAATAAGGCGGGACTATTCCGCGACGGGGGGCGGGCGGATTTATGGTTAATATTCCAACGGTGATGCAGGCGATCGATCCAGAGACGCCCGGCGGCCCAGAAGTGATGCGTCTGGTCGAGCGCCCCGTGCCCAGTCCCGGCGAGGGCGAGGTGCTGATCCGCGTCGCCGCTGCCGGCGTCAACCGGCCCGAGGTGATGCAGCGCAAGGGGCAATATCCGCCGCCGCCCGGCGCGCCCTCGATCCTCGGCATGGAGGTCTCGGGCACGATCGTTTCCGTGGGCGAGGGCGTCCAGCCGGAGATGGTCGGCCAGCCGGTCTGCGCGCTGATCAGCGGCGGCGCCTATGCCCAATATGCCGTCGCGCCCTATGGCCAGTGCCTGCCCGTGCCCGAGGCGCTGTCGATGGTCGAGGCGGCCGCGATGCCGGAGACGCTCTTCACCGTCTGGACCAATTTGTTCGAGCGCGGTTACGCCAGCGAAGGCGACGTCGTGCTCGTGCATGGCGGCACGAGCGGCATCGGCACCATGGCGATCGGCCTGGCCAATCTGTTCGGCCTGACCATCATCGTCACCGCCGGATCGGACGACAAATGCGCCGCAGCCAAGGCACTCGGCGCGGATCATGCGATCAACTACAAGACTCAGGATTTCGTCGCCGAGGTGAAGGCGATCACCGGCGGCAAGGGGGTCGCGGTGGTGCTCGACATGGTCGGCGGGGATTATCTGCCGCGCAACCTGCAATGCCTCGCCGACGACGGCCGCCACGTTTCGATCGCGGTGCAGGGCGGTTTGATGGCGACGATCCCGATCTTCGAGATCATGCGCCGGCGGCTCACCCTGACCGGCTCGACGCTCCGCCCGCGCGACACGGCGTTCAAGAGCCTCGTCGCCGACGAACTGGCCCGAACCGTCTGGCCACATGTAGAGGCAGGCCAGCTCAAGCCGGTTATCGACAGGACCTATCCGCTGGCCGAAGCGCCGGCGGCGCATGAGCGAATGGAATCGGGCGACCATGTCGGGAAGATCGTACTGACGATGGAGTAGGCGCGCGGGGGCGCGTCATGGCGGACCAAAGGGGGGCTGAGTGGCCGAGAAGAAGCATCCCGTGATCAAGCGGGACGAGACGATCCGCAGCGTGCTGATCGGCGTCGTGGTGATCGCCGCGGTCTTTGCGATCTTCCTGTCTGACAAGCCGCTCGGGCTGACGAACCGGCCCTGGGTAGACCCCGTTGCTGAAATCCCTGCCCGCGCCGACCTGCCGGAGTTGAAGCGCTTTATTCAGAACTGGGCCTATTTCGTGCCCAAGGCGAACCACACGCCGCTGTTCGCCGTGCTCGATCGACGCCCGCCGAGGGCCGAAGGCGAGCCCAGGCCAATGCTCGGCTATTCGATCCGGGAGGTCACCGCGGCCGGCCTGCCGATGCTGTCCTACAAGGAGCTCGGTTATGTCCTGTATGTGGAGCGCGAGGGCAATTTCCAGATGGTGCCGCTCGACGAGGCCGGGCTCGACCTGCTCGCGAGCAAGACCGGCACGCATCTCGAGGCGGGCTATCTCTTCCCCTTCTGGAATCACTTCTGGGGGCTGCTGTTCCTCGTCGCGCTCGGCGGGATCGGGCTGTTCGAGCTCGGCGCGCTGCGTCGTCGGCGCGAGGCGCTCGACCTCATCTAGAAACGGCGATCGACAAGGCGGCCTTGTCGATGGCCCGCTTCATTTGATTTGACGACGGGCGCGGGCGCGCCATGAAGGCGGCGCCAAAGGGAGCGCCTCATGTCCAGCCTGATCCTCCACGAATATGCCGCGTCGGGAAACTGCTACAAGATTCGGCTGACCGCCGCGCATCTCGGCATCCCGCTCGAACGGCGCGAATATGACATCATGAAGGGCGAGACTCGGTCGGAGGCTTTCCTCGGCGGCGTCAACGCCAATGGCCGGATCCCGGTGCTCCAGATCGGCGACGATTACCTGCCGGAAAGCAACGCCGCCTGCCTCTATCTCGCCGACGGGTCGCCCCTCATCCCGCACGACCGGTTCGACCGGGCCGACATGTTCCGCTGGATGTTCTGGGAGCAATATAATCACGAGCCGAATGTCGCGACGCTGCGCTTTTGGCGTCACTTCATCGGCGAAGATCTGCTCGGCGAGCTTCAGCGTGCGCAGCTTCCGGTCAAGCAGGCAGCGGGAGACGCGGCGCTGACCTTGATGGACGATCATCTGTCCCGGTCGCCCTATTTCATCGGCGATCGCCTCACGCTCGCCGACATCGCGCTCTATCCCTACACGCATGTGGCCGAGAGCGGCGGGTTCGAGCTCATTCGCTACCCCGCGGTGACTGCCTGGCTCGGCCGGGTCGCAGCGGATCCGCGTCATATCACCATGGAAGCGTAACCTGCCGTTCACATCACTGGAATCAAGCTGTAACAAAACACGGCCATAGCGCGAGGTCATCAAGGGCTACGCGGGATGATGCCGGGATGGACGCCGTAACCAGAATCGCGATGGACAACAGCATCGCCGATTTCGCCGATTTCGCTAACTCCAAGCCGTCGATTCCGGAGCGTGAAGTCACTGAACGCCGCACGTACCGCACGATCTGGATTTCGGACATCCATCTCGGCACACGCGGCTGCAATGCGGATATGCTGATCGACTTTCTCGATCATGTCGACAGTGAGCGGATGTACTTGGTCGGCGACATCATCGACGGGTGGCGGCTAAAGAAGAAATTCTACTGGCCGGCGTCGCACAACGACGTGGTCTGGCGCATCCTGAAGCGCGCCAAGCGTGGCACCGAAGTGATCTACATCCCCGGCAATCACGACGAGGTCGTGCGCCAGTTCACCGGGCTGGATTTCGGCGGCGTCTCGATCCGCCGCAACGCGATCCATCACACCGCCGATGGCCGCCGCCTGCTCGTGCTGCATGGCGACGAGTTCGACGCGATCACGCTCGCGCACAAATGGCTCGCGCACGTCGGCGATGCGGCGTATGAATTCATGATGGCGCTCAACAGGTTGGTGAACGCGTATCGCCGCTTTTTCCAGCTGCCCTATTGGTCGCTTTCGAAGCACGCCAAGGCGAAGGTGAAGAACGCGGTGGAGTTCATCTCCAACTATGAGGAAGTGATCGCACAAGCGGCCGGCGCGCGCGGCGTCGACGGAGTCGTGTGCGGGCACATCCATACCGCGGAGTTCCGCAATATAGGCGGCATCGACTATTATAATGACGGCGACTGGGTTGAGGGTTGCACTGCGTTGGTCGAGCATTTCGACGGGCGGATGGAACTGCTGCACTGGGCCGACGAGATCGCGGAACGGGAATCCGCGAAGATCGAGATGCTGGCGGCCTGACGAGCGTGCGGATCGCGATCGCCACCGATGCGTGGACCCCCCAGGTGAACGGCGTGGTGCGGACGCTCCAGGCCGTGCGCGTCGAACTGGAACGGCAGGGGCATGTCGTGATGGTCGTCTCCCCCGACCTGTTCTACTCGATGCCTTGCCCGACCTATCCGGAGATCCGCCTGGCCTTTGCCAGGACTCACGCGGTCGGGCGGATGCTGGCGGACTTCAAGCCGCAGGCGATTCACCTTGCGACCGAAGGGCCGGTATGCCTGGCTGCGAGGCGCTGGTGCCTCATGAACGAATTCCCGTTCACCACTGCCTATCACACCCAGTTTCCCGACTATGTGTCGGCAAGGACCGGGGTGAACCCCGAATGGGTCTGGCGTTATATCCGCTGGTTCCACGCGCCGGCCCAGTCGATCCTGGCGTCCACCCCGTCGATCGCCTCGACGCTACGGGAACATGGCCTCGGCAAGGTTCGTCATTGGGGCCGCGGGGTCGATCTCTCGACCTTCTCGACGGCGGCTGCACCGGATCCGGCGCTTGCCGCGCTGCCCCGCCCGATCCAGCTCTATGTCGGCCGGGTCGCGGTCGAGAAGAACATCGAGGCGTTCCTGGCCAGCAGCCACCCGGGCACCAAGGTGATCGTCGGCGACGGCCCGGCGCGCGCCTCGCTTGAGGCGAGCTATCCCGAGGCGAAGTTCCTCGGGCCCCGCTTCGGCGCCGATCTCGCGGCCGCCTATGCCAGCGCCGACATATTCGTCTTCCCCAGCCGTACCG
>Ga0247737_1000016_pt1 | contig 43168 bp, 35 predicted proteins | sample UWRJL028104C2_FD_180937 | JGI IMG/M metagenome (GOLD analysis project Ga0247737, IMG submission 180937) | Plant litter microbial communities from Arlington Agricultural Research Station in Wisconsin, United States - UWRJ-L028-104C-2 | ecosystem: Environmental > Terrestrial > Plant litter >...
GTGGTGCCGCTCTCCGCCCGAAACCCGGCCATCCGCCACCGAGTCCGCAAGCCCGCGCCGCCGGCGCGGACCAAATCGTCGGCGACCGCCGCCACCCGGTCGTGGCCGCTCCCGCAGATCTGCAGCAGCAGGTCGCCGTGACAGCGCTCAGGGTCGATCACGTCGTTGGGGAATCGCGGCATCGCGGTCAACCGGGGCGGCCGGTGCTCGGCCAGGCCGAACCGCTCGTCGAACAGGGAGGCTCCCACCGCGAGCGTCACCTCGACGCCGGCTGCGGCGGCCTGCTCCATACGCTGCCCGAGTGCTCGCAGAGCGGCTGCTGGGGTGGCGACCACATCAAGCGCGACCAAGACGGCATCACCGGGCGGAGGCGTCACGACCCCGGGCTGACGTCTCGCCACGGCTGCCCCACCGTCAGCGGGGTTCGCCTCCGAACAACCACTGATCAACGCTGTCGCGGTCGCGACACCAGCCGCTACGACAGTCCGGCGCCGTATCGACATCGCCATCCGGCCTCCCCGCGACCTCGTTCCGAGAGCCGAGCCTAGAGGCCCGATCGACAGATAGTCACGGCCCCGAGGGCAATCCGGGACAAGATTGGGAAGCGGTCACGTCGATCGCTGATCGTCTGCCGGAACTCGGTGCCCGAACGAACAGGTCAGCGGGCTCGGGCGCGCTGAGACGGGGCCCGAGCGAGCAGCCGCAGCGCGTACGGGGCGTCGTGGCGCAGATAGCGCCCGGCCAGTCGGCGGGGTTCGGTGCCGAGGCGGTGGGCCCACTCCAGCCCGGTGCGCTGCATCCAGCGCGGAGCGCGATCGACGTCGCCGGCCACGAAGTTCACCGCCGCGCCGCAGCCCAGGAACCAGGTCCGGGGCAGTTCGGCGCGCAGCCGCGTGACCATGCGTTCCTGCTTCGGGTAGCCCAGTCCGACGAACACCAGGTCCGGGTGCGCGTCGATCACTTTCGCGCAGACATCGTCGTACGCGATGGGGTCCTCGTCGAAGCCGAAGGGCGGACAGGCCGTGCCGGCGACGCGCAACCCGGGGCATTCGCCGAGCAAGCGACCGGCGGCACGAGTGGCCCCATCGGACAAGGCAGCGGCGGACAAGGCAGCATCGGACAAGGCGGCGGCGGCCGTTGGGCAGCCGCCGAGGACGAAGATCGAGCGGCCATCGCGCCCCAGCCCCGCCGAGAGGGACCAGATCAGGCTGCTGCCCGCCACCCGTTCGGGCAGGGGCGACCCGCTCAGCCGGCTCGCCCAGACCAGCGGCATGCCGTCGGCGACGATCAGATCGGCGTCGTCGAAGTGGCGGCGGCACTCGGCGTCGCCCTGGGCGCGGCGCAGGATGTCGACGTTGGGGGTGAGGATCCGTCCGCCGCGGCCGCGGGCGAGCGCCTCCCGCACGACCGCTACCACCTCGGCCTCGGTGATCCGGTCGATCCCCGTGCCGTCGAGTTGTACGCGGTCGAAGGCCTCGACTGTCACGTAACGCCTCCTTCGCGGTTGTTGGCTCGTTATAGGAGCGAAACGAGCGAAGGTAGGCCAAAGTGGCACGTGTGCTATTTCTGGGTGGATTGGGACGAAGCGGTACAACGCTCGTGGAACGCCTCCTGGGCGAGCTGCCCGGGGTGTGCGCGCTCGGCGAGATCGTCCACCTGTGGCAACGCGACCTTCGCGACGACGAGCGCTGCGGCTGCGGCGCCCGCTTCTCGGCCTGCACGTTCTGGCGGAGGGTCGGGCATTACGCCTTCGGCGGCTGGCACAACGTGGACCTCGACCGCGTGCACGCGCTGCGCGACGCCGTCGAACGCACCCGGTACATCCCCCGACTCGCCACCGCGGTCGAGGCCGACGAAGAGGTGTACGAGTACGCGCACTTCTACGCCCGCGTCTACTCCGCGGCCGCCGAGGTGGCCGGGGCGAAGGTGGTCGTCGATTCGTCCAAGCATCCGGCGCTCGCCCACGTGCTGCGCTGGGCGCCCGAGATCGACCTGCGGGTGGTGCACATCGTGCGGGACGCGCGCGGGGTCGCGTACTCCTGGACCAAGAGGGTGTCACGGCCCGAGACCGACGGCGCCGACGAGATGACCCGCTACTCCCCCGGGCGTTCCGCCCTGTTGTGGAACGCTCACAACGCCGCGTTCGGCCTCCTCGCCAAGCGCGGCGTGGCTGTGCACCGCCTGCGCTACGAGGAGTTCCTCGCCGATCCGCGGTCGGCGCTGCTGACCTTGGCCGACTTCGCCGGACTGCGGCTGACGCCCGGCGACCTGTCCTTCCTGGGCGACGGGTACGCCGACCTGCGGGTCGGACACAGCGCCGCCGGCAACCCGATGCGCTTCACCGTCGGGCGGCTGCCGTTGCGCCACGACGACGCCTGGAAGAAGTCCCTGCCCCGCAGCCAGCGGCGTCTGGTCGGAACGGTGTGCGCCCCGATGCTGCGAGCGTACGGATATCCGCTCTCTGTAGAGGAGACTCGTTGAACTGGCCGTCCGTCGGCGTCGTCATTCCGACCCGGAACCGTCCCGAACTGGTGCGCAAGACGATCGGCGCGGTCCGTGACCAGCGCTATCCGGGCGAGGTCAAGGTCCTTGTCGTGTACGACCAGACCGAACCCGACTATCTGCTCGCCTCGGCCGAGGGCGTTCAGGTGCTGGTGCTGACCAACTGGCGTACGTCCGGTCTGGCCGGCGCCCGCAACACCGGCATCCTCGCGCTCGACACCGAGTACGTGGCCTTCTGCGACGACGACGACGTGTGGCAGCCGGACAAGTTGCGCCGGCAGGTGGCCGCGCTGCTCGCCGCGCCGGACGCCGAGATGGCGACGTGTGCGATCGAGGTCGAGTACGAGGGTAAGTGCACCGCGCGACTGGCCGGGCACAGCCGGGTCACGATCGACGAGCTCGCCCGCTCGCGGATGTCGATGCTGCACTCGTCGTCGTTCCTGGTCCGCCGCTCGTCGATGACGAACGAGGGGCTGGGCCTGGTCGCCGAGGACGCCCCCGGCAGCCAGAACGAGGACTGGGACCTGCTGCTGCGCGCGGCCCGCCGGGCGCCGATCGTGCATCTCGACGAGCCGCTCGTACGGGTCCTCTGGGGTCGCACCTCGCACTACGCCTACGAGTACGCCACCAAGATCAGTTCGCTGCGCTGGATGATGCAGCGCCACCCCGAGATCAGTGGTTGCCGGCCGGGGGCGGCGCGCGTCTACGGTCAGCTCGCGTGCTGGTCGGCGGCGACCGGCAATCGTAGTCAGGCGTGGCAGTTCAGCAAGGAGGCCGTCCGGGCGAATTGGAAGGAACCGCGCACCGCGATCGCCCTGGCCGCGATGACCGGCGCGGTGAAGGTGGAGAACGTTCTCTCCGCCCTGCACAAGCGCGGTCGCGGCATCTAGAGCCCCCCTCGACCACCCCACCCGCCACCCAAGGCCGGACTGAAGACTCGCACTTTCGGTCACGACCAAGCACGGGGTACTGTTCGGGCGTGTTCGAATTAGTTCGGTTCCCGGGTGCGGTCGGCTGATGCTGGCCCAGCAGCGACAGGCCGCGATCCTCGATCGGGTCCGGGCCGCCGGCGGCGTCCGGGTCAGCGAGCTCGCCTCCGAGTACGGCGTCTCCGACATGACCATTCGCCGCGACCTCGAGTCCCTGGCCGACCGGGGTCTGCTGGCGAAGGTGCACGGCGGCGCGACCACGGTGAGCCCCGGTTCAGCTCATGAGCCCGGCTTCGCGGCGAAAAGCGTCCGCCAGCGTGCGGAAAAGGCGGCCATGGCCATGCGCGCTGCGGCACTCGTGTCCCCCGGCGACGCCATCGCCCTCTCGGCCGGCACCACCACCGCCGGGCTCGCCCAGCGCCTGGTCGACGTGCCCTCGCTGACCGTGGTGACCAATTCGATCCCGGTCGCCGACATCTTCTACCGTGCCGGTCGCCCCGACCAGACCGTGGTGCTGACCGGCGGCACGCGGACGCCGTCGGACGCCCTGGTCGGCCCGGTGGCGGTGGCCGCGATCGGCATGCTCCACCTCGACATGCTCTTCCTGGGCGTGCACGGGATGAGCGAGCGGGCCGGCTACACGACCCCCAACCTGATGGAAGCCGACGTCAACCGGGCCCTCATCGAGGCCGCCGAACGCCTCGTGGTGCTGGCTGACCACACCAAGTGGGGCACGGTCGGCATCTCCTCGATCGTTCCGCTCGACCGCGCGGACGTTCTGATCACCGATGAAGGGCTGGAAGAGCCGGCCCGCACCTTGCTGTCCGAGTCAGTTCAAGATCTTGTAGTGGTGAGCGCGCAATGACCTTCACGAGCCGTACGGCGATCTGCCTGTCCGACGGTCGCGAGTTGATCTATTTCAACGAAGAGCCGACCGACTGGGCCAAGTACGAGGACACCCGGCACCTGCCGCCTCCGCCGCCCACCTCCCAGCTCCGGTACGATCCGCTGGTCGACGAGTGGATCGCCATCGCCGCGCACCGCCAGACCCGCACGTTCCTGCCGCCCAGCAACGCGTGCCCGCTCTGCCCGACCAACGCGACGTTCGCCAGTGAGATCCCGGCGCCCGACTACGACGTGGTCGTCTTCGAGAACCAGTTCCCGTCCTTCAGCGACCGGGTCAACGAGGACGAGGTCACCGAGATCACCGGCATGGTCCCGGTGCGTCCCGGCGTCGGCCGCTGCGAGGTCGTCTGCTTCACCAGCGACCACAACAGCTCGTTCGGCCAGTTGTCGCCGGCCCGAGTGCGCACTGTGGTCGACACGCTGGCCGACCGGACGACCGAGATGTCCGGCCTGACCGGGGTGGCGCAGGTCTTCCCGTTCGAGAATCGCGGCGTCGAGATCGGCGTGACCCTGCAGCACCCGCACGGGCAGATCTACGCGTTCCCGACCGTGCCGCCGCGCACGAGGTCGATGCTGGCAGCCTCCGCCCGCTACCTCGAACGCACCGGCCGCGACCTCTACACCGACGTGCTGGCGGCCGAGCGCGCCGACGGCACCCGGGTGATCAGCTCCAACGAGCACTGGACGGCGTATGTCCCGGCCGCCGCCCGCTGGCCGTTCGAGGTGCAGATCGCCCCGCACCGCAAGGTGCCCGACCTGCCCGCGCTCACCGACGACGAGCGGGACGCGTTCGGGCCGCTCTATCTCGACGTGCTGCGCCGCTTCGACGGCCTGTTCGACAAGCCGATGCCGTACATCTCGGCCTGGCACCAGGCGGTCGTCGGCGCGGGCCGCGAGTTGGGCTACCTGCACCTGCAACTGTTCAGCATCCGCCGCGCGGCCGACAAGCTGAAATACTTGGCCGGCTCCGAGTCGGCGATGGGCTTCTTCGTGAACGACATCGTCCCGGAGAAGGCCGCCCAACTGCTCCGCGACATCTGAGATCTCTCCGTGGCCGCTCATTACGCTTGAGCGGTCATGGAGAGTCACCGCACCGCCCTGGAACGCCTCGAGATCAGGCCCTTCGCCACCCGCTACGTCGCCTGCGCCGGTCGGCGATGACGAAAGGCCGCCGATCATCGCGATCGGCGGCCTTCGGGAACGGGAACGTCAGGCGAGCTTGCGGGCCAGGTTCTCGTCGAGCGCGTTCATGAACTCGTCGGTGGAGAGCCACGGGGCGTCGCGCGAGATGAGCAGCGCGAGGTCCTTGGTCATCTGGCCGCCCTCGACCGTGTCGACACAGACCTTCTCGAGCGTCTCGGCGAACTCGGTCACCGCGGGGGTGCCGTCGAGGACGCCGCGGTGCTTGAGGCCGCCGGTCCAGGCGAAGATCGACGCGATCGGGTTCGTCGACGTCTTCTCGCCCTTCTGCCACTGGCGGTAGTGCCGGGTGACCGTGCCGTGTGCGGCCTCGGCCTCGACGGTCTTGCCGTCGGGGGTCATCAGCACCGAGGTCATCAGGCCGAGCGAGCCGAAGCCCTGCGCCACGGTGTCGGACTGCACGTCACCGTCGTAGTTCTTGCAGGCCCAGACGTAGCCGCCCGCCCACTTCATCGCGGCGGCGACCATGTCGTCGATCAGCCGGTGCTCGTAGGTGAGGCCCGCGGCCTCGAACTGGTCGGCGAACTCGCTCTCGAAGATCTCGGCGAACAAGTCCTTGAACCGGCCGTCGTACGCCTTGAGGATCGTGTTCTTCGTGGACAGGTAGACCGGGTAGTTGCGGGCCAGGCCGTACCGGAACGAGGCGCGCGCGAAGTCGCGGATCGAGTCGTCGTAGTTGTACATCGCCATCGCGACACCGCCACCGGGGTAATCGGCGACGTGGAACTCCATCGGCGCCGAGCCGTCCTCGGGGGTGAACGTGACGGTCAGCTTGCCGGCGCTCGGCACGACGAAGTCGGTCGCCTTGTACTGGTCGCCGTGGGCGTGGCGGCCGATGATGATCGGCTTGGTCCAGCCGGGCACGAGTCGCGGCACGTTCTTCATGATGATCGGCTCGCGGAAGACGACGCCACCGAGGATGTTGCGAATGGTGCCGTTCGGCGACCGCCACATCTTCTTGAGGCCGAACTCCTCGACGCGGGCCTCGTCGGGGGTGATCGTCGCGCACTTGACGCCCACGCCGTGCTGCTTGATGGCGTTGGCCGCGTCGACGGTGACCTGGTCGTCGGTCTCGTCGCGGTACTGGATCGACAGGTCGTAGTACTCGAGGGGGACATCGAGGTAGGGCAGGATCAGCTGCTCCCGGATCTGCTTCCAGATGATCCGGGTCATCTCGTCGCCGTCGAGCTCCACAACCGGGTTTGTGACCTTGATTTTCGCCATTCGGCCGGCGCTCCTCTCCCGAAAATCACGCTTAGCAGTACGAGCGTACTGCAGGACTCGTCCCGTCCGCCGGGCGACCCCGGCCGCTGCGGGCCGAATCGTCACCACCAGTTTGGCGGCTCGGGTCGACGCCGGGCTCATAATGAAGCAGCCACCGAATTCGCGGCCTGGCTGACGGCCGGGAGGAGGACGGTGAACCGACCGTCGCAGGATGCGCTGGCCGCGCCGGCCCGCCTCGACTCACTCGCGCGCACCGATCTGGGCGCCGACCCGGACCCGACCTTCGACCGGATCGCCGAGATGGTGCGAACCTTGTTGAAGGTGCCGGTGGCCCTGGTGTCGCTGGTGGGCCCCGACCGGCAGGTCTTCCCCGGCGCCTGCGGGCTGGCTGATCCGTGGCAGCAAGTACGGCAGACCCCGCTGTCCCACTCACTCTGTCAGTTCGTCGTCACCGGCGCCGAGCGCCTGGTGATCGTCGACGCGCGCACCGACCCCCGGGCCCGCGGCAACCTGGCCCTCGACGACCTCGGCGTGGTCGGCTACGCCGGGATACCGCTGACCGACGTGAACGGCCAGGTGCTCGGGTCGCTGTGCGCGATCGACCACCGGCCCCGCGAGTGGACCGCGGCCGAGCTCGACCTGCTCGCCGACCTCGCCGCGAGTTGCTCGGACAGCCTGCGGCTACGCATCTCGCACCACCAGACCGAGACCGCCTTCACCCGCAGCCGGTTGCTGTTGCGCGCCAGCACAGCGCTGGCCCGCACGAGCACGCTGGATGAGGTCGTGCACGAGGTCGACGCGCTGGTCACCGGGGTACTCGACCCGGCCTACGTGGGGTTTTCGCTGCTGCAGAACGACGGGCTCCTCCGGCTCGCGTCGGGGCGGCTGCTGCCGGCCCGGATCGCGGCGCGGTGGTCCCGCTTCGACCGCACCTGGACGACCCCGACCGCGCTCGCGGTGCGCACCGGCGAGGCGGTGCTGCTGGCCGATCGGGCCGCGGTGAAGGCGCTCACCCCGGACGCGGTGGCGACCTTCGACGAGATGGGCTGGCAGTCCGCAGCGAGCGTGCCGCTGCTGGGCAAGGACGGGACGGTCGGGGCGCTGACCTTCTGCTGGAAACAGCCGAACGCGCTGGACCCGGGCGAGCAGGCGGTGCTGACCGCGCTGGGCGGCTACGTCGGCCAGACCGTCGACCGGATCCGGCTGCTCGAGGACCGGCGCACCGCCGCCGCGACGATGCAGAAGGCCCTGCTCACCGAGCTGCCCCGGCACGAGCATTTGCGGATGGCGGCACGCTACCTGCCGGCCCATCACGAGGACCAGGTCGGCGGGGACTGGTACGACGCGATTCTCCTCGACGGCGGGCGTCTGGCCCTGGTGATCGGGGACCTCGCGGGGCACAGCATCACGGCGGCCGCGGCCATGAGCCAATACCGCAGCATGCTGCGTACTCTGTTGATCGACCGGCATGAGCCGCCGTCGGCGTTGCTGCGCCGTCTCGAACACATCAGCCGTACGCTCGGCCAGCACGGCATCGCGACCGTGCTGCTCGCTTATCTCGACCCGGCGCCGGGTGGCGGTCACACGCTCACCTGGGCCAACGCCGGGCATCCGCCGCCGACACTGGTGCTGCCGGGCGGTGCGGTGATCCTGCTGGAGGGACGCGATCCGCTGCTGGGGGCGGGCCGGCACATCTCGCGCCGCAACCACGACCGGCACCTGCCGGGGGGCAGCACGCTGCTGCTGCACACGGACGGTCTGATCGAGACGCGTACGGCCACCGTGGACGACGGGCTGGCCGAGGTGCACGAGCTGTTGAAGCAGCACGTCGGCGCCGGGCCGGACGAACTGGCCGACCTGTTCCTCGACCGCAGCCGCGCGGCTGCCTCCGAGGACGACGTGGCAATCCTGATCGTCACGACGCCGAGCTGATCGCCCGCTCAACTCTCATGAGCGGGAGCGGGCCTGGCATGGCCCCGGGCGATCCCGGTTGCGGTTGTCGCGCGCCACGTCGCGTCCCTGCGAAAGGCCGGGACCACCACCGGCCCCGGCCTTACATCGCAGCTCAGAGACTTGCGACGTCCGCCTGCTTGGCGCGGACAGCCTCGGCGGCCTGCTGGAGACCGGCGATCTCGGTGTCGGTGAGCTTGTCCTCGACGACCTTCTTGATGCCCTCGGCACCGATCTGGGCCTCGACGCCCAGGTAGACGCCGGAGATGCCGTACTCGCCGTCGACCCAGGCGCAGACCGGCAGCACCTCGCCGGAGTCCTCGACCACGGCCTTGGCCATGCGGGCGGCGGCGGCCGACGGGGCGTAGTAGGCCGAACCGGTCTTGAGCAGCGCGACCACCTCAGCACCGCCGTTCCGGGTGCGGACGACCAGTTCCTCGATCTTCTCGGCGGGCAGCAGGTCGGCGAGCGGCTTGCCGTCGACGGTGCAGCGCGACGGGACCGGCACCATCGTGTCGCCGTGCGAGCCGAGCGTGAGCGCCTTGACGCTCTTGACCGGCACGGCCAGCGTCTCGGCGATCGAGTTGGTGAAGCGGGCCGTGTCGAGCACGCCGGCCTGGCCGAACACCCGGTTCTTGGGGAACTGGGTGGCGAGCTGGGCGAGCGCGGTCATCTCGTCGACCGGATTCGAGACCACGATGACAACGGCGTTGGGGGCGTACTTCGCGATGTTCTCGGCGACCTGGCGCACGATCTTCGCGTTGACCTCGAGCAGGTCCATCCGGCTCATGCCCGGCTTGCGGGGCAGGCCGGCGGTCACGACGACGACGTCGGAGCCCTCGATCGCCTCGTAGCCCTCGCCGTTGGGGCCGGTGGTGGCGCCGACAACCTTGGTCTCGAAGCCCTCGATCGGCCGGGACTGGTTCATGTCGAGCGCGAGACCGGCCGGCTTGCCGTCGATGATGTCAGTGAGCACGACGGTGTCGAAGATGTCGTACTCGGCCAGTCGCTGCGCGGTCGTCGAGCCGTAGAAACCGGCACCTACGACGGTTACCTTCTTGCCCATAGCCCTATCCACTCCCAGTCTCCGGGACGTTTTTCCGGACGCTATCAGTCGGTTAACGGCGTGTTACCGGCCGGTCGGGTCAACGCGAAGTAAGCCACTCCGCGTTGAGTCAGCTCACTTTCGCGCCGTAAGCGGTCGCGAAGAGCACCGCCTGGCCGATGTCGATCTTGGCGCCGGTGAGGTCGACGCCGCGCAGGTCGACCCCGTCGAGGTCGGCGCCACGCAGGTCGGTGCCCTTGAGGGTCACGTTGGTCAGCCGCGCGTTGGACAGATCGGCGCCGCGCAGGTCGGCCCGGCTGAGATCGGCGCCGAGCAGGTCGGCCTCGCGCAGCCGCAGACCGCCGAGCGAGGCACCGGTGAGGTTCTGCCCGCGCAGCGACACGAACCCCCAGTCGCCGCCCTCGATGGTCAGTGGCCGCAGACCACAGTCGTGGAAGTTCGAGCCGGTCAGCTTGCAGTCGACCAGCCGGGCGTCGAAGAACGAGCACCGCTGCAACGTCGACTGCAGGATGGCGACCCGTTCCAGCACCGCCGCGTTGAACCGGACGTTCCCGAATGTGCAGTTGGTGAAGACGCAGCCGGTGAGCCGCGCCTCCGACCAGTCGACGTCGTGGAACGCGCAGTCCTCGTACCGGACACCGGCGACCTCCTCCAGCGCCCAGTCACGGCCGCTGAAAGTGGTGTCCTGGACGAGATCCGACATATCAGCCGTGGTAGAAGTGCCGGGTGCCGGTCAGGTAGACGGTCATCCCGGCCTTGGCGGCGGCCTCGATCACCACGTCGTCGCGGATCGAGCCGCCCGGCTGCACGACCGCCTTGACACCGGCCGCGATCAGCACCTCGAGCCCGTCGGGGAACGGGAAGAACGCGTCGGACGCGGCCACGCTGCCCTTGGCCCGATCGGCGCCGGCCCGGTTGACCGCGAGGTGCGCCGAGTCGACCCGGTTGACCTGGCCCATGCCGACGCCGACGGTGGCGCCGTCCTTGGCCAGCAGGATCGCGTTGCTCTTCACGGCGCGGATCGCCCGCCAGGCGAAGGCGAGGTCGGCCAGCTCCGGTTCGGACGCGGCCGCACCGGTCGCGAGTGTCCAGTTGGCCGGGTCGTCGCCGGGGGCGTCGACGCGGTCGGCCAGCTGCACCAGCACGCCACCGCCGACCTGCTTGATCTCGACCGGCGCCGGGTTCCAGACCGGGGCGACCAGCACCCGCAGCTTCTTCTTGGCCCGGAATATCTCCAGGGCGCCGAGCTCGTACGAGGGGGCGACGATCACCTCGGTGAAGATGCCGTCGAGCTGCTTGGCCAGCGCCTCGGTGACCTCGCGGTTGACCGCGATGACCCCGCCGAACGCCGACACCGGGTCGCAGTCGTTGGCCTTGCGGTGTGCCTCGGCGACGTCGGCGCCGACCGCGATGCCGCACGGGTTGGCGTGCTTGATGATCGACACGCACGGCTGGTCGAAGTCGTTGGCGCTGCGCCAGGCGGCGTCCGCGTCGACGTAGTTGTTGAAGGACAGCTCGCCGCCGTGGATCAGCTCGGCCTGGGCCAGCCCGGCCGGAGCATTCGGGTCGACGTAGAGCGCGGCCTCCTGGTGCGGGTTCTCGCCGTAGCGCAGGGTGTTCGCCCGCTCGAGCGCGATGCCGGTGAACGCCGGCCACTCGCTGCGCACCAAGGTGGTGGCGGTCCAGTTGGCCACGGCCACGTCGTACTCCGCGATGTCGGCGAAGGCCCGGGCCGCGAGCACCCGCCGCTGCGTCAACGTGAAGCCACCGTTGCGAAGAGCCTCGAGGATCAGCCCGTATGCCTCGGGGGCCGTCACGACCGCGACCGAAGGATGGTTCTTGGCGGCGGCGCGCACCATGGCCGGGCCGCCGATGTCGATCTGCTCGACGCACTCGTCGACGCTCGCGCCCGAGGCCACGGTCTTCGTGAACGGGTAGAGGTTGCTGACCAGCAGGTCGAACGGCTCGATGGCGAGCTCGGAGAGTTGCGCGGCGTGGCTCTCGAGCCGCAGGTCGGCCAGCAGGCCCGCGTGCACCTTGGGGTGCAGCGTCTTGACCCGGCCGTCGAGGGTCTCGGGAAAGCCCGTCACCTGCTCGATCCGGGTGACCGGGACGCCGGCGGCCTCGACCGTCGACGCGGTCGAACCGGTGGAGACGATCTCGACCCCGGCGGCGGTGAGCGCCTGCGCGAGCTCGACGAGGCCGGTCTTGTCGTACACGCTCAGCAGCGCCCGCTTGATCGGACGAAGCCCGTCGGAGCTCATGAAAGTCGTACCTTCCTGTTTTCGATGATCCAGCCCTCGCGCACCAGCCGGCCGACCCACTCGACCAGTTGGGCCCGCTCGGCCACCTTGATCCGCTCGGTCAGCGTCTCCTCCGTGTCGTCGGCCAGCACGGGGACCGCGACCTGGGCGATGATCGGTCCGGTGTCGACGCCGGCGTCCACGAAGAAGAGGGTCGCTCCGGCGATCTTGACGCCGTAGGCCAGCGCGTCGCGCGGGCCGTGCATGCCGGGAAATGCCGGCAGCAGCGCGTTGTGCGTGTTGAGGTAGCGGTCGCCGAACGCGGCCAGGAAATGCGGGCCGACCAGCTTGAGGAAGCCGGCCGAGACGACCAGGTCGGGCTTGAACTCGGCGACGTGGGCGCAGAGGGCCACGTCCCAGTCGGCGCGCGTCTCGTAAGCCTTCACCGAATCGACGAAAGTGGGCACGCCGACGGCGGCGGCCCGATCGAGACCGGCGATGCCGTCACGGTCGGCGCCCACGGCCACGACCTGAGCGCCGTAGGCCGGATCGGCGCAGGCGTCGAGCAGGGCCTGAAGGTTGCTGCCCGAACCGGAGACGAGGACGACCAGGCGGGCGGGCGCGGGGTCGGTCACCTCAGCACCCTATCTCCGCGACCTCGGAGCGCCGACAACGGGTCGGCCGACCACCAGGCTTTTCAGGCCTTCGACGCCGGGCGGAAAACCCGGGCCGCGGCCGCCCCGAGGGTCGCGGAGACGCCGAGCACAGCGGCCGCGACCAGGCCGACCTGCCACGGGTCGGGGCCGATGGTCGCCATCCGGCCGTCCCCGAGGGGGCCACCGGAGAACTGGGCCAGCAGGCCGAGCACGATCCCGGCCACCGGGCCGGCGAGCAGGCCGCCGCCGACCACCAGAGACCAGGCCGGGACCTCGTCGCCCGCGGCCGGTTTCCCCTGGTTGGTCAGGCGCTGGGTGAGCAGCCAGCCCGCGGCCGCCCCGGCGAGCACCGGCAGGGCCAGCAGCAGCGCGCCGGTGGTGCCCAGCGGACCGTTGGGCAAGCCCGCGAGCAGCGGCAGGGTGGGCAGCGGGCCGACGGTCACCTCGGTGAACCGCACGATCGACCCGGTGCCGAGCGCGAACCCGGGGCCGAGCAGGTATGCCGCCGCCCAGACCGTGCCGTTCGCGCCGTAGGCGAGGCTGACCAGGGTGATGCCGGCCTGGCCGGCCACCCCGGTGCGGTAGGCCGAGATCATGTCGGCGGCCTGGCCCCCGCCGAACGCCACCGAGAGGCCGGTGACCGCGGCCCCGGCGGCGAGCACCAGGAACGCCGCGACCAGGCCGGTGCGCAGCCCGTGCCGCAGCGGGGCGGGCAGGCGACCGGCCCAGACACGGAGCGCGTCGGTGCCGCGCAACGCGCCGGTCAGCGCGCCGGCGCCACCGATCAGGAAAAAGTTCAGGGCGACACGGCCGGGGGTGACCTCGGTGCCGGGGCCGTCGACCGCGAGCGCGGCGATCGAGCCGAGCAGCGAATAGCCGAGAGCGATCGAAAGGGCCACCGACAGCGCGCGGCCGGTCGACCCCGAGCGGCGGGCGCCCACGGCCCGGGTGACGTGCAGCCCGGCCCAGTTGAGCCGCCAGAGGATCAGGGCGCTGAGCAGCAGTGGGGCCAGCCCGAGCGAGCCGATCGAGGTGCCGATGGGCACGCCGTGGCCGAGCAGCCAGCCGGCCAGTCCCGCGTGGGCGGCACCGGCCAGGCCGCCGCTGCCCTCGATGGTGCGGGCCAGGCCGATGACGGCGGCCACCGGAAGGTACGTGATCAGGGCGGCCCAGAGGGTCGCGAAGGCGGCAGCCACCGGGAGCGGGGCGCGGCGGCGCGGGCGCGGGGGCGGGGGCGATCGGCGCCGGGCGGGCACCCGGACCGTCGCACGCTCGCCGAGCATCTTGTCGTCGACCAGGACCGTACGCCGGTCGTCGGTCCTTTCGGCCTTGTCGATGCCCTCGGTGGGGCGGTCGATCCCCCCGGTGGGGCGGTCGATCGCCTCGGTGTTCCGCTCCACCGTCGCGGGGACGGCCACCTGCGCCGCCTCGGCGACCGCGAAGGGGTCGTCCGAATCGTCGGGGCGATCGGGTGTGCTCGGCATCGCCGACTACTTTTCCACGCCGGAGCCGGGTGGGCGATGCAAAAACGGCGGCGCGTCGCTGTTCGGGTCGTGGGGACCCGGACGACGACGCGCCGATCGCATGGCGATGACTAGCTCATGACCTCGCGCATGAGCCGGGCGGTCTCGCTCGGCGTCTTGCCGACCTTGACCCCCGCGGCTTCGAGCGCGGCCTTCTTGGCGTCCGCGGTGCCCGCGGAGCCCGAGATGATCGCACCGGCGTGACCCATCGTCTTGCCGGGCGGGGCGGTGAAGCCGGCGATGTAGCCGACCACCGGCTTGGTGACGTTCGCCTTGATGAACTCGGCGGCCCGCTCCTCGGCGTCGCCGCCGATCTCACCGATCATGACGATCGCGTCGGTGTCGGGGTCGTCCTGGAACGCCTTCAGCGCGTCGATGTGCGTGGTCCCGATGATCGGGTCGCCACCGATGCCGACGGCGGTCGAGAAGCCGAAGTCGCGCAGCTCGTACATGAGTTGGTAGGTCAGCGTGCCGCTCTTGCTGACCAGGCCGATGCGGCCGGCCGGAGTGATGTCGGCCGGGATGATGCCGGCGTTGCTGGCACCCGGCGACGCGATGCCCGGGCAGTTCGGCCCGATGATCCGGGTCTTCTGACCGCGGTCGACGTTGTAGGCCCAGAAGAAGGCCGAGTCCTGCACCGGCACGCCCTCGGTGATGACCACGGCGAGCGGGATCTCGGCGTCGATCGCCTCGATCACGGCGGACTTGGTGAACGCCGGCGGCACGAAGATGACCGATACGTCAGCGCCGGTCTCCTTGATCGCCTCGGCCACCGTCGCGAAGACCGGAAGCTCGGTGCCGTCGAAGTCGACCGTCGTGCCGGCCTTGCGCGGGTTCACGCCGCCGACCACGTTGGTGCCGGCCGCGAGCATCCGGCGGGTGTGCTTCGAGCCCTCCGAACCGGTGATGCCCTGGACGATGACCTTGGAGTCCTTGGTGAGCCAGATAGCCATTAGTTCACTTCCCCGCAGCCGCGAGCTCGGCGACCCGTTCGGCCGCTCCGTCCATCGTGTCCACCCGCTCGACCAGCGGGTTGTTCGCTCCGTCGAGGATGGCCCGACCGGCCTCGGCGTTGTTGCCGTCGAGGCGTACCACGAGCGGCTTGGTGACCGTCTCGCCGCGCTCGGCGAGCAGCGCCAGGGCCTGGATGATGCCGTTGGCCACGGCGTCGCAGGCGGTGATGCCACCGAAGACGTTGACGAAGACCGACTTGACCGCCGGGTCGCCGAGCACGATCTCGAGACCGTTCGCCATCACCTGGGCGCTGGCGCCACCGCCGATGTCGAGGAAGTTGGCCGGCTTGACGTTGCCGTGCTTCTCGCCGGCGTAGGCGACCACGTCGAGAGTGGACATGACCAGGCCGGCGCCGTTGCCGATGATGCCGACCTCGCCGTCCAGCTTGACGTAGTTGAGGTTCTTGGCCTTGGCCGCCTGCTCCAGCGGGTCGACCGCGGACTGGTCGACCAGCGCCTCGTGATCGGGGTGCCGGAACGCCGCGTTCTCGTCCAGGGTGACCTTGGCGTCGAGCGCGAGCACGCGACCGTCGCCCACCTTGGCCAGCGGGTTGACCTCGACCAGGGTGGCGTCCTCGGCGACGAAGGCCTGCCAGAGCTTCACCGCGATGTCGACGACCTGGTCGGCGATCTCGGCCGGGAACTGGGCCTGGGCGACGATCTCGCGGGCGGTGGCCTCGTCGACGCCCTTGGTGGCGTCGATGGCGACCTTGGCGACCCGCTCGGGCTGTTCCTCGGCGACCTGCTCGATCTCCATGCCGCCGGCGACGCTGGCGATGCAGAGGAAGTTACGGTTGGCCCGGTCGAGCAGGTAGGAGAAGTAGTACTCCTCCTTGATGTCGGCTGTCTCGGCCAGCATCACCTTGTGCACCGTGTGGCCCTTGATGTCCATGCCCAGGATGTCGCTCGCGCGGGCCTCGGCCTCGTCCGGGCCGTCGGCCAGCTTGACGCCGCCTGCCTTGCCCCGGCCACCGACCTTGACCTGCGCCTTGACGACGACCTTGCCGCCGAGGCGCTCGGCGATCGCCCGGGCCTCCTGCGGGGTCTCGGCGACGCCACCGCCCAGCACGGGCAGCCCGTGCCGTTCGAAGAGGTCGCGCCCCTGATATTCGAACAGGTCCACGTGTCTCCTTTCGCTCGCGACGCCATGCGCCGGCAAGCCGCACCGATGCGTCCCGACCTTATTGTTCTCGGCGGCCTTGCTGGCGTCGCCGGCGTGAAGAATGTCCGGCCCTGCGGGCCGTCATTCGCAGACTAGCGACCGGAGCCACCGCTCCGAAGTCGCGGGTGCACGGTGTGCAAGACCACACACCCGGAGTGCGGGCGACAGGCCGGGAAACGGGTGCCGCAGAAACTCGTGTACTTCGCGTAACTCGGCTCCGAGGCCCTCGTTGATTGTGATGTCGGAGCGCCGAGGCGCACCGGCGGGTAAGCGGCCGATGCCCTGTCGGTCGAGGGGTGGCGGCGGGGCATCGTGCATAGAGAGGCCGGACGTGTGAGGGGTGCGTCCGGCCTCTCCCCCTGCCCGGCCTCGCACGACGTCACCGATTCGATCGTCGGCAATGGCCAAATGGCTGGTCAGGCCACCGGTGATGCGACATTGGCGCGTACCCATTCGATGATGGAAGCGGTAGTGGCGCCCGGCGTGAAAATTCGGGCGACGCCGAGCTTTTCCAATTCGGCGATGTCGTCGGCCGGGATGATGCCGCCGCCGAATACCACGATGTCGGCCGCATCGCGTTCGGCGAGCAGTTCGACGACCCGCCGGAACAAGGTCATGTGCGCCCCGGACAGAACGGACAAACCGATCGCGTCGGCGTCCTCCTGGACGGCCGTCTCGACGATCTGCTCCGGCGTCTGGTGCAGGCCCGTGTAGACGACCTCCATGCCGGCGTCGCGCAGCGCTCGGGCCACCACCTTGGCCCCCCGGTCGTGCCCGTCCAGCCCCGGCTTCGCCACGACGACCCTGATCCGTGCTTCCATCCCGACCCTCCGTGCCACTGACCGCATTGTCACCCGGTTGCCACTGAACGAACGGTAACCTGCCCGACGGTCCCGGGGTAGCCGCCCGGCCGAATGCGAGATCACTCGCGGTGACAGCAAATGTATTCTGAGTCACCATGCTTTCCATTTTCCGAACCATTACTGCGAGTGTCCGGAGCGCTACTCCAGGAAAAACCTAGAATTCGGCCAATCACCGCGCAATACGGACCATGAACTGTCAGTGATTTGGCGCTGCGGACTTGTGACCGGCCTGCCGTTTGGCTACCGTGGCTCCCGGCTGTCAACCAGTTAACGCTGATCTGACAGCACGGATGAGTTCGGTTCTCCGGATATTCGGAGCCGTGCACATCGCCGATTTGCCACCGACGGAGGGTTGTTCGTGCGCCAGCGCTTGTCGTCTGAGCCCGATCGTTATCGCGGTCGTCGCCGCGTACCCACCCCTCCGCGCAGCCGCTACGCCATCGCCGTCACCGCTGCCTTCGCCGGAGCGGGCGTCGTCGCGCTGGGCGCCGCCAACATGCCCGACGCCAAGACCGTCGACCCGCAGGCGCTCAAGGGCCTGGGGCACAACCAGGTCGCGTCCGAGGCGCTGACCGAGCGGTCCGCCGGTGGCGACGCCGCCTCGCGCGGCGACAGCCGCGACGCGGCCGCCACGACGAAACTCAGCGCCGAGCAGACCGCGGCCGACATCTGGCTGCTTCCCCTCGAGGAATATCAGTTCACCTCGGGCTACGGGGTCCGCTGGGGCAAGCTGCACGCCGGCATCGACCTCGCCGCGCCCGAGGGTCTGCCCTACAAGGCGATCCACGCCGGCAAGGTCACTCAGGCCGGCTACTTCGGTGGCTACGGCTACGCGATCACGATCGCCGACGACAAGGGCAACGAGGTCATCTACGCCCACTCGCGCCGCCTGCTCGTCAAGAAGGGCGACGTGATCAAGGCTGGCCAGGTGATCGCCGAGGTCGGCAACACCGGCGCCTCGTACGGGACGCACCTGCACCTTGAGATCCACGTCAAGGGCAGCCCGACCGACCCGATCCCGTTCCTGCGCGACCATGGCGTCGACATCAAGCTGAAGGTCGAGTCGGTCTACGCCGGCATGGCCGCCGCTTCCTGATCCGCCGCTCCTGCGGGACACGGTCGCGCTCGCTCGCGGATTTTGCGCCTAGATCTTCTCGATCGGCGCGTGGCGCAGGATCAGCCACATCACCTGGTCGCCGAAGTCGATCTGCGCCCGGGCGCCGGGGCCCTGACCCTCGACGGTGACCACGCGGCCCAGGCCGTAGCGCTGATGGTTGACGCGGTCGCCCGCCGCGACCTTGGGGGCCTGCGGCAGCTCGCTCGCGGTCGACAGGCGGCTGCCGTCGATGCCGAGGCGGCTCGCCAGTTGCTGTGCTTTCGGCGTGCCCCCGGCGAAACCTCCGCCCCGGAAGCGGTCTCCCCCGCCGCGGCCACCCACGCCGCCGCCGGTGCCGGACCAGGACGTGTAAGAACCGGCGGTACGTTCCCAGCGGATCAGCTCGGGCGGCAGCTCCTCGGTGAAACGCGAGGGCGGGTTGTACTGCGGCTGACCCCAGGCGGCCCGGGTGACCGCGCGGGACAGGTAGAGCCGCTGGCGGGCGCGGGTGATGCCGACGTAGGCCAGGCGGCGCTCCTCCTCGAGCTCGCTGTTGTCGCCGAGCGCACGGGTGTGCGGGAAGACGCCGTCCTCGAGGCCGGTCAGGAAGACGACCGGGAACTCCAGGCCCTTGGCCGTATGCAGCGTCATCAATGTGACCACGCCCTGGTGGTCGGGGTCGTCGTCGGGGAGTTGGTCGGCGTCGGCGACGAGCGCGACCTGCTCGAGGAAGCCGGCCAGGGTGGCGACCGGCGCCTCCTCGTCCTCCTCGGCCTGGGCCTCGACGCGTTCGGTGTACTCCCGGGCGACGCTCACCAGCTCCTGGAGGTTTTCTACCCGGCCTTGGTCCTGCGGGTCGATGCTCTCCTCCAATTCGGAGAGCAGACCCGAACGCCGCAGGGCCACCTCGAGAACCTCTTCGGGGGGCGCCGTGGTGGACATCTCGCGCAGGTCGTCGAGGAGCTGGACGAAGTCGCCGATGCTGTTGGCCGCGCGGGTGGAGATGCCGGGCGCGTCCTTCGCGTGGCGCAGGGCCTGGCCGAACGAGATGCGGTCACGGTTGGACAACGCCTCGACGCACGCCTCGGCCCGGTCACCGATGCCCCGCTTGGGGGTGTTGAGCACCCGGCGGAGGCTTACTGTGTCGTCGTCGTTGACCACTGAGCGCAGGTAGGCCAACGCGTCGCGGACCTCTTTGCGCTCGTAGAAACGGACGCCGCCGACCACTTTGTAGGGCAGGCCGACCCGGATGAACACCTCTTCGAAGACACGCGACTGCGCGTTGGTGCGGTAGAAGACGGCCACGTCGCCGGGGCGCACGTCGTCCTTGTCGCTGAGGCGGTCGATCTCGCGGGCCACCCAGTCGGCCTCGGCGTGCTCGGTGTCGGCCACATAGCCGACGATCAGCTCGCCGGCGCCCTGATCGCTCCAGAGCCGCTTGGGCTTGCGCGAGGTGTTGCGGTCGATCACGGCGTTGGCCGCGGACAGGATCGTCTGGGTGGATCGGTAGTTCTGCTCGAGCAGGATCGTGCGGGCGTTGGGATAGTCGCGCTCGAACTCGAGGATGTTGCGGATCGTGGCGCCGCGGAACGCGTAGATCGACTGGTCGGCGTCGCCCACGACACAGAGCTCGGCGGGCTCGACCTCCCCGCCCTTCTCCCCCACCAGCTCTTTGATCAATGTGTACTGCGCGTGGTTGGTGTCCTGGTATTCGTCGACCAGCACGTGGCGGAACCGGCGACGATAGGCCGCCGCGACATGCGGGTGCGATTGGAGCAGATGGACGGTGGCCATGATGATGTCGTCGAAGTCGAGAGCGTGCGCCTCGCGGAGTCGACGCTGATAGATCTCGTAGGCCTCGGCGACGGCCCGCTCGTTGGGACCCTTCGCCTTCTCCTTGTATTCCTCGGGCTCGACCAGCTCATTCTTCAGGTTGGAAACCTGGGCGGCCAGACCGCGAGCGGTGTAGCGCTTGGGGTCGAGGTCGAGCTCGCGGATCACGAGCTGCATGAGGCGGCGCGAGTCGTCGGCGTCGTAGATCGAGAACGTGCTCTTGAGTCCGGCGTGCTCGTGCTCGGCGCGCAGAATGCGCACGCAGGCCGAGTGGAACGTCGACACCCACATGAGCCGGGCGCGCGGGCCGACGAGGTGGGCCACCCGCTCCTTCATCTCGCCTGCGGCCTTGTTGGTGAACGTGATCGCGATGATCTGGCCGGGATGAACGTCACGCTCGGCGAGCAGATAAGCGATGCGATGCGTGAGGACCCGGGTCTTGCCGGAGCCGGCGCCGGCCACGATCAGCAGCGGTGAGCCGGCGTGGGTCACGGCGTCACGCTGGGGCCCGTTGAGGCCGACGAGCAGCGAGTCCGGGTCGAGCCGGCTCCGCGTCGGCATGGGCGGCCGGGACTCGGCGGGAGGCCGCATGGCGGGCATGGCGAACAGATCGCCGTCGGGGGTTTCAGAAGAAGGTCGCATCGCCGGACAAGTCTATGCCGACCCCCCGACAAGAAACGCCCGCCGCACGACCACCGTCGATCGGCTTGACGACATCGACTTGTTGCCCACAGGCAGTAGCGCTTGCCAACATCGATGCACCAGGCTGTCGTGGTCGATCAACATCAACCGAGGGGAAATCGAACACCATGTACCTTCCCCGCCTGCGTCGCCTCGCGGCTCCGGCTCTGGCCCTCGCCGTCCTCGCGGCACTGCCGCTGGCTCGCGGCACCGAGACGCCCGCAGCCGCCACGCCGCCCGAGTTCCAGCCCGTCAGCGTCAGCCACGGGCTGCCCACGGGCGCGACCGTCAAGGGCCAGTTCCTCAGCTACAACGACTTCCACGGCGCGATCGACCCACCCAGCGGCAGCGGCGCGGTGGTCAACGCGGCCGGCACCTCCACCCCCGCGGGCGGGGTCGAATACCTGGCGACCTACCTCAAGAAGCTGCGCGCCGAGGCCAAGGCCGAGGGCCGCCAGACGGTCACCGTCGGCGCGGGCGACCTCATCGGCGCGACGCCGCTGGTCAGTGCCGCGTTCCACGACGAGCCGACGATCGAGCTGATGAATCAGGTCGGCCTGCAGGTGAGCTCCGTCGGCAACCACGAGTTCGACGAGGGTGTCGACGAGCTGATCCGCATCCAGCGCGGCGGCTGCCACCCGACCGACGGCTGCCAGGACGGCGACGGCTACGCCGGGGCGAAATTCACCTACCTCGCCGCGAACACGATCAACAAGAAGACCGGCCTGCCGATCCTCCCGCCGATCGACATCAAGTTCATCAACGGTGTGGCGGTGGGCTTCGTCGGCCTGACCCTCGAGGGCACGGCCGGCATCGTCAACCCGGCCGGCATCACCAAGGTGCGCTTCGCCGACGAGGTCGAGACGGCCAACAAGTGGAGCAACGTGCTCAAGCTGCTCGGCGTCAAGGCGCAGGTGCTGCTCGTGCACGAGGGCGGCCAGCAGGGCACGGCCACCCCGACGCCCGGCGTTTCCGACTGCACCGGCTTCACGGGCCCGATCGTGCCGATCGTCGCCGGGCTCAACCCCGAGTTCGGCCTGGTCGTCTCGGGTCACACGCACCGGTTCTACTCGTGCAAGCTGCCGAACAAGAGCGGCACCTCCGTGGTCACCAGCGCGGGCACCAACGGCCAGATCATCACCGACACCGACTGGTCGATCGACCGGCGCACCGGCCGCTTCGCCGAGATCACGGCAAAGAATGTGATCGTCGAGAACGGCGTGCCGGACGGCGCCGGCGGCTGGAAGCGCGACGCGGGCGGCGTCTTCCTCAAGAACCCCGACACGGCCGACGCCGCGGCCAAGAAGATCGCCGACAAATACCGGACGGCGGTCGCCCCGATCGCCAACCGCATCGTCGGCCGCATCACGGCGGACATCACCCGCACCCCGACGCCGGCCGGTGAGACCCCGCTCGGCGACGTGATCGCCGATGCCCAACTCGCCCGCACCACCGGCGAGGGAGCCCAGCTCGCGCTGATGAACCCGGGCGGCATTCGAGCCGACTTCGACGCCGAGGCGTCCCCGGGCGGCGAGGCGACCGGCGAGGTGACGTACGGCGAGGCCTTCACGGTGCAGCCGTTCAACAACCTGGTGGTCACGCAGACATTCACGGGCGCGCAGCTCAAGGCCGTACTGGAGCAGCAGTTCGCGGGCCAGAACGGCCAGACCACGACGAAGATGCTGCAGGTGTCGGCCGGCTTCACCTACACGTGGAGCGCCTCGGCCCCCCTCGGCTCGAAGATTTCCGACCTCGCGCTGAACGGCACCCCGATCGACCCCGCGGCGTCCTACCAGGTCACCACGAACGACTTCCTGGCCAACGGCGGCGACGGCTTCTCCACGCTGACCGCCGGCACCGGCCGCGTCACCGCCCCCGGCTTCGACATCGACGCGCTCGTCGCCTATCTGGGCGCCGGCGCCCCGGTCGCTCCCGGCCCGGCCAACCGGATCTCCACCATCGCCTGATCCGGCTCGGGCCGCCGCCTGCCGCGGCGGCCCGGCCGTCACTTCGGTTACCCTCAGCGTCGGCCCCGCGTCCCCTTTCGTCCGCGACGGCGGGCACCACGACCGCAAAGTTCCGCCGGGTGGCCCGTCGAGCGCCGGCCGCACCCGGGCCGGTGATCGAGTCCCACGGTTCGGGCGGTTTCCTTGCGTAGCCGTTCGCGACGGGGGCATACTCGGCAACGTGATCCAGCGGACGCGATTTTTTGCCTACGGCACCGGCTATGCCTGCTTTTCTGGCCTGGCGACCGTAGGGCGCGTCTGAACGACAGACCTACATCAAGCCCCGGGCTTCCCAGCCCGGGGCTTGATGCTTCCCGGGCCGGGTCGACCGGGGCGCAAGCACCCGAGGAGCGCGACATGACCGCCGACCTGATGGACCAGAACACCGGTGCGGGCGAGCCGCTGGCCGCCGACGAGATCCGCGCGATGCGCGAACGCATCGACGAGATCGATCAGCAACTGATCGACCTGTGGCTGGAACGGGCCCGCCTCTCTCAGACAGTGGGCAAGACCCGCATGGCCAGCGGCGGCACCCGCCTGGTTCTCTCCCGCGAACGCGAGATCGTCGAACGCTTCCGCGAGGCCCTCGGCCCCGACGGCGCCCAGGTAGCCCTGATGATCCTGCGCGCCGGCCGCGGCCCACTCTGACCAACCGGTCCTCGGCTGCGGTCGTTGCGGGTGACGAGACGTACGTCAGCGGATTTGAGGTCAGAAGCGGCGCACTACGTCTCGGTATTCGGCGTAGTGGCAGGCGCTGGGGTGGGCGGAGCGCTGGCGGATCTCGAGCAGGGGCTCGTGGTCGGCGCAGGAGGCCTGGGCCTTCCAGCAGCGGGTGCGGAAGCGGCAACCCGAGGGCGGGTCGGCCGGGGAGGGCACGTCGCCGTCGAGCATGAGCTGGTCGCGGCGGCCGCGCAGGCGGGGGTCGGGGACCGGGACGGCAGCGAGCAGCGCCTGCGTGTAGGGGTGGGTCGGCTGGTCGTAGATCGCGACGTGGTTGCCGGTCTCTACCACTTTGCCCAGGTACATGACGGCTACCCGGTCGGAGATGTGGCGCACCACCGACAGGTCGTGCGCGATGAAGACGTAGGACAGTCCCAGCTCGCGCTGCAGGCCCTCGAGCAGGTTGATCACTTGGGCCTGGATCGAGACGTCGAGGGCCGAGACCGGCTCGTCGCAGACGATGATCTCGGGGCGCAGGGCCAAGGCTCGGGCGATGCCGATGCGCTGGCGCTGGCCGCCGGAGAACTGGTGCGGGTAGCGGTTGATGTGGTCGGGGTTGAGTCCGACGATGTCGAGCAGTTCCCGCACCGCCCGGTCCTTGCCGTGGTGCGGCACGGCGTCGGGGTGGATGTCGAAGGGCTCGCCGACGATGTCACCCACTGTCATGCGGGGATTGAGCGACGTGTACGGATCCTGCATGACCATCTGGATGTTGCGGCGGGCCCGGCGCAGCGCCGGGCCGGTCAGCCGGGTCAGGTCGTCGCCGCGGACGCGGATCTCGCCACGGGTCGGCTTCTCCAGACCGACCAGCAGTTTGGCCAGCGTCGACTTGCCACAGCCCGACTCGCCCACGATGCCGAGCGTCTCGCCGCGGCGTAGCTGCAGGTCGACGCCGTCGACGGCGCGGACGGCGCCCACCTTGGTCCGGAGGACGACGCCCTTGCTGATCGGGTAATGCTTGACCAGGTCGCGGGTCTCGAGCACGACGTCAGACACCGAGGACCTCCCGGACGAAGTGGCAGCTCGCGGTGCGCCGGGGCGCGATCTGATAGGTCGGCGCCGGTTCCAGGCGGCAGATCTCCCGGGCGTACGCGCAGCGCGGGTGGAAGGCGCAGCCGATCGGGATGTCCGTGAGCGCGGGCGGCAGGCCCCGGATCACGTTGAGCGGCCGCCCCTTGAGGTCGAGCCGCGGGATCGATTCGAGCAGTGCCTTGGTGTAGGCGTGCGCGGGGTAGGCGTAGATGTCGTGGACCGGCGCCTCCTCGACGACCTTCCCGGCGTACATGACCGCGATCCGGTCGGCGACGTCGGCGACCACGCCCATGTCGTGGGTGATCAGGATCAGGCCCATGTCGCGCTGGCGTTGCAGCTCGGCGAGCAGGCTCATGATCTGGGCCTGGACGGTCACATCGAGGGCCGTGGTGGGCTCGTCGGCGATCAGCACCTCGGGGTCGAGGGCGAGCGCCATCGCGATCATGACGCGCTGGCGCATGCCGCCGGAGAGCTGGTGCGGGTAGTCGTCGACGCGGCGGCGGGCGTCCGGGATGCGCACCTGGTCGAGCAGGTCGATCGCGCGGAGCTTGGCATCCTTGCGGGACATGCCGCGGTGGACCCGGAACTGCTCGGCGAGCTGGAACCCGACCGTGTATACCGGGTTCAGCGCGCTGAGCGCGTCCTGGAAGATCATCGCGATCCGGTTGGCACGGACCTTGCGGCGCTCCTTCTCGGGCAGCCGCAGCAGGTCGACGCCGCGATAGCGCACCTCGCCCCGGGTCACGTAGCCGGGCGGGGTGTCGAGAATGCCCATGATGGCCTGCGCGGTCACCGACTTGCCACAGCCCGACTCGCCCAGCACCGCGAGCGTCTCGCCGGGGCTGAGCCGCAGGTCGACGCCGTTCACCGCGCGGGCGACGCCGTCCCGGGTGCGGAACTCCACGTGCAGGTCGTTCACTTCGAGCAGCGCGGCCCGCGGGTCGAGGCCGGGCAGCGCGTCCACTTGAGCCCTGATGTCGGTCATCGGCGCCTCACCGCAGTTTCGGGTCGAAGGCGTCGCGGACGGCGTCGCCGAGCATGATGAAGGCGAGCACGGTGGCCGCCAGGAAGATCGAGGGCCAGACCAGAGGCGCAGCGACCGTACGGGCGTAGGGGCCGGCCTCGGCGATCGCGAGCCCCCAGCTGATCGCGTCGCCCTTGAGCCCCACACCCAGGTAGGAGAGCGTGGCCTCACCGGCGATGTTGATGCCCAGCAGGACGGTCAGCACCACGATGAACGGGCTGATCGAGTTGGGCAGGATGTGCCGGAGCATCAGCCGAGCCGGGCTCGCGCCGAGCATCCGTGCGGCGGTCACGTAGTCCTGGTTCTTGGCCGAGATCACCGCCGAGCGCATCACCCGGGCCGCGGTGGTCCAGCCGAGCACCCCGAGGGTGACGATCACGGCGAAGAGGCCGTTGCTCTCCGGGTCCGACGCGAGGCGCTTGGCCAGCACGATCGCGCCGAGCAGGAACGGGATGGCCAGCACCACGTCGACGAAGCGCGAGAGCAGGGCGTCGAGCCAGCCGCCGAAGTAGCCGGCCAGGAGCCCCACGACCAGGCCGATCAGCCCGGCGATCAGGGTGGCGCTGATGCCGACGAGCAGCGAGTCGCGAGCGCCGTAGACGGTCTTGGCGTAGACGTCGCAGCCCTGGAAGTCGTACCCGAAGAGCGCGCCGCCACCCGCGCCGGCGTGCTTGCGGGCGAGCACGCAGTCGCGGGGGTCGGCCGAGGTGAACAGCGACGGCCAGAGAGCCATCAGCAGGATGACCACGACCAGCACCGCGGCGATCCAGAAGATCTTGCGGGAGCGCAGTTCGAGCCAGGCGTCACCGGCCAGGCTGCTGAGTTTGCCCTCGGACGGGACGTCGGGCGCCTCGACGGTGGAGACGACGTTGTTGTCACTCATAGCGGATCCGGGGGTCGAGAACGGCGTACAGCAGGTCGACGATCAAGTTGATCACCAGGAAGACGATCACCAGCACGCTGACGAAGCCGACCACCAGCGGACCGTCCTCGGTGCGGATGCCGCGGAAGAGGTTGAAGCCGACGCCGGGGATGTTGAAGACACCCTCGGTCACGACAGCACCTGACATCAGCGCGCCGATGTCCACCCCGATCAGGGTGATCACCGGGATCAGCGAGTTGCGCAGGACGTGCACGCCGATCACGCGCTTGGGCGCGAGGCCCTTGGCCCGGGCGGTACGCACGTAGTCGGCGCGCAGATTCTCGGCCACTGACGAGCGGGTCACCCGCAGCTCGGTCGCGACCACCAGCGTGCCCAGGACGAGGGCGGGAAGCAGCAGCTGGTAGAGGTTCGCGTCCCGGGTGGCGGTGGGCGGGAACCAGCCCAGCTGGATGCCGAAGACGAGCTGGGCCAGCGGCGCCAGCACCACGATCGGCATGGCCAGCACGACCAGGGTCAGCACCAGGGTCACGGTGTCGAACGCCCCGCCCCGCCGAATGCCGGAGAGCACACCCGCACCGACCGCGACGACGGCCGCGATGACGATCGCGAAGAGCGCCAGCCGGATCGTGACCGGCCACGCCTGGGACAGCATCTCGCTGATCGGGCGGCCGGTGAGGGACTGGCCGAGGTCGCCGGTGAGCAGGCCCTTCACGTAGTGCCAGTACTGCGTGAAGAAGCCGTCGTCGAGGTGGTAGCGAGCGTTCAGCCCGGTGCGCTGGCTCTCGGTGAGCGAACGCTCGCCGGCCAGCACCTGGTAGGGGTCGTCCACGTTGGCGAACATCAGCGCATAGACGACGAAGGTGGCCCCGAAGAAGGTGAGGACCATCTGAAGCAGGCGCCGCACGATATAGCGGAACATGTGGTGAAGCCTTTTGGGCGAGGGGCATGGGGGACGAACACAGCGGTGGCGCCACGGTTTCACCTCAACCGTGGCGCCACCACCGTTCGAGCGGACAAACTATGCGGCGATGTCGATCGTGTAGATATCGACCTTCTGGTACAGGTCCATCGTCACGTCGGTGACCCGCTCGGAGTAGCCGAAGACGTTCTGTCCGAACCGCAGCGGCAGCACGGGCATGTCCTTGACCAGAATGTCCTCCGCGTCACGCCACAGCTTCTCGGCCTGCGTGGTGGTCGGCGCGGCCGAGCCCTGACGAACCAGGCTGTCGAACGTCGAGTTCTCGTAGCCGTAGTAGTTCGACGAACCATCGCTGGTGAACAGCGGGCCGAGGTAGCTCTCCATCAACGGGTAGTCCATCGTCCAACCGAGACGGATCAGGCCCACGTCCTCCTTGGCCCGCACCTTGTCGAGCAGGACCCTGAGCTTCGGCAGGCCGACACCGGTGCAGTTGACGCCGAGGGACGCCTTGATCTGGTTGCACATCGCGTCGACCCAGGCCTTGTGGCCGCCGTCCGTGTTATACGTGATCTTGATGTCCCGGGGACCGTTGGCCGACGTGTAGAGCTGCCGCGCCCTGGTCGGGTTGTACTCGCACCACTCGCCGCAACTGTTCGGCCGGGCGCCCTTGACCCGCGGGGACACGAACGACTTGGCCGGCGTCTCGGCCCCGAGGAAGACCTGGTCGGTCATCTCCTCACGGTTGATCGCCATCGAGAGGGCACGGCGTACGTTCGGGTTCTTGTACTTGTCCTCATAGACCGGGAAGCCGACGAACCCGAACGCGGAGCTGGGCGTCTTGGCGAGACGATCGCCGAGGTCGCCGGAGGCCGAGCCGAGGTTCTCGATCGGGATCTTGGTCTCGACGTCGAGGTTGCCCGCGACCAGGTCGGCGTACTGCGCGTTGAGGTCCTGGTAGATCTTCCAGGTGATGCCCGCGACCTTGGGCACGGTGCCCTTGAAGTCGGCGACCTGCTCGACGACGACCTTCTCGTCGTGCACCCACTTGCCCTTCATCTTGAAGGGACCGTTGCCGATCGGCGCCTCACCGAAGTCCTTGTTGAGCACCCCGTCGCTCGCGAAGGCGGCTTTGGGCAGCGGAAAGAAGGTGTCGTAGCTGATGACGGACTGCCACCCGGCGAAGTCCTCGCTGAGCGTCACCTTGAAGGTCAGGTTGTCGACCTTCTTGAGCCCGCGCAACTTCTTGGCCTTGGGCTCGGGGGCCTTCTGGGGACCCTTGCCGTCGGGGTCTTCGGACTGAAGGTCGGCGAAGCCGTCGATCCGCTTGAAGAAATACGACCCGGCCTGGGCATTCGGCCCGTAGGCGCCGTAGTTCCAGGCGTCGATGTAGTTGTCGGACGTGACCGGCTCGCCGTTGCTGAAGGTGAAGCCCGGCCGCAGCTTGATGGTCCAGACCCGGTTCGCCTTGTCGTGCTGGATCGACTGCGCGGCCACGGGGTAAGGGCTGTTCTTCGCGTCAAAGCGCACGAGCGGGTAGAAGAGCGCCGCGAGCACCTGAGATCCGTTCACCTCGACCGAGTTGGACGGCACCAAACTCGATGGCTCAAGGATACCGATGCTGATGCTGTTCGGCAGAGCTTCGGTGTCGTCCGAGGAACTACCGCTGCAGCCGGCCGCCAACAAGGCGATGGCGGCCGCTGAGGCCGCCATCTTCCACTGGCTTTTACCAGGCATGGGGGGTGCCTCCTTCAGGGGCGCTCACGGGGTCGTGTGAGACGCAGCAACTGTGACACAGAGCCAAAGAGAGCCAAGACCCCGTTATCAAGCCGATATTAGTCAGACCCCTGGCACGGACCACCAACCCCGCTCAATGCAAGCCACTGACCTGCAACGATGCCTAGGCGTGCGCGGATGGCGACCCACCGCAGCGACGCTGTTCGAACCGTTCAGACGAGCCGCCGGTCGGCCGCCCATCGTGACAATTCGTAACGGTTGCTCATCTGGAGCTTTCGCAGGACGTTCGAGACATGTGTCTCGACCGTCTTGATCGAGATAAAAAGCTCCTTGGCGATCTCTTTGTACGCATAACCCCGGGCGAGCAGGCGCAGGACCTCGCGCTCGCGGTTGGTGAGCTGGTCGAGCTCGGGGTCGGCGACCGGCACGTCGGGGCGGGAGGCGAAGGCGTCGAGCACGAAGCCGGCCAGCCGAGGGCTGAAGACCGCGTCGCCGTCGGCCACCCGGCGGATCGCCGCGGCCAGTTCCTCGGGGGAAATGGTCTTGGTCACGTAGCCCCGCGCGCCGGCCCGGATCAGGCCGATCACGTCCTCCGCGGCGTCGGAGACGGAGAGCGCCAGGAAGCGGACGTGGGGGTGACTGCGACGCATGGCGTCGAGCACCGCGCGGCCGCCGCCGTCGGGCATGTGCACGTCGAGCAGCACCACGTCGGGCTCGGCCGCCGCGATCTTGCTGACCGCCTCGGCGACCGAGCTGGCCTCGCCGATCACGTCGACGTGCGCGCCCAGCTCGGCGCGGACGCCGGCCCGGAACATCGCGTGATCGTCCACCAGGAAGACCGTCAGGCGACGGTCGGTCTCGTTGGTCTCGGGCTCACTCATCGTGCTGCCTCCTTCGCGGCCGCCACGCTCTCCCGCGCCACGGACATGATCAGCCGGACCTCGGTCCCGTCGCCGGGAGCGCTGCGGATCTCCGCCTTGCCGCCGTGGCGCCGCATGCGCCCGACGATGGAGCCTCGCACGCCGTGCCGCGAGTCCTCCACTCCGGACAGCTCGAAGCCCGCGCCCCGGTCGCGCACGAAGACGCTGAGCTCATCCTCCTCGACCTCGGCATAGAGCGACACGGTCTGCACTCCGGCGTGGCGGGCCGCGTTGACCAGCGCCTCGCGGGCGGCCGCGACCAGGGCGCCGACCCGCTCGTCGCACTCGGTGTCGCCGACCACGACGGTCTCGACGGTGATCGCGTAGGTGTCCTCGACCTCGGCGGCCGCCTGCTCGAGCGCGGCAGCGAACCGCTCGGTCGGTGACGCGGTCGGCTTGTAGAGCCAGTTACGCAGGCTGCGCTCCTGGCCCCGGGCGAGCCGCTGCACCTCTTTGATGTCGGCCGAGTTGCGCTGGATCAGGGCGAGCGTGTGCAGCACCTGGTCGTGGATCATGGCGGCCAGCTCGGCGCGTTCCTGCTCGCGGATGCGGCCCTCACGCTCGGTGCGCAACTGGTTGAACATGCGCCACAGCAGCGGCGCGGCAACCACACCGACGCCGAGCAGGCCGACCAGGGCGAAGATGACGCCGTTGACCACGGCGGTGAAGCTGCCGGCCGGGGCGTAGACGGCGACCACGCCGATGATGCCGGTGGCGACCAGCACCCCGCCGCCGATGAAGCGGAAGAGGAAGAAGCGGCGGTCGCTCTCGGCCACCACGGCGGCCAGCCAGGGTTGCTGCGGCAGCGCGCCACCCAGGCGGCGCTTGGTCGGGTCGGACTGGTGCCAGATGATGCCGGCGCCGACCGCGACGACCGCGATGAGCCAGCCCGCCGTGCCGGCCACGCTGTCGTCGAAGACCAGGGCCTGGAGCAGCACGACGCCCAGGCCGATCGCGCCGAACGGGAGCAGCATGGCCAGGTCGCGGCGCTGCGGCGGGTCGGACGTCACGACCTGCTGCGGGAGGACGGCCCAGAACGCGGCGTAGAGGAGAAGGCCGAGACCGTTGAAGCCGAGCAGCACCACCAGCGCGATGCGCACGACCAGCACAGGGACGCCGAGATGCTGCGCGAGCCCGGACGCGACACCCGCGACGATGCGGTGGTCGCGAGGCCGATACAGACGGCGTGTGGGCGGGGTGGCGGCGGTGATGGCTCCTCCTCGACGACTCGTGTCCTCCGATCGTCACACGTTCGGGCGGTCCGGACCACGGGGAACTTCCCTTGGTATCGGGGCGCCGGATCTCAGGGTGGCCTCAGGGTCGTCGCCGGAAGCGGCTCGGGTGTCCACGAGGCGAGGATTGCTGCCATGAACGACGAAGCTGCCGCATCGCGGGGCCCGTCCGGTCCGTCGCAGGACGAACCGGGGTCCGCCGCCGACGCACCCACCGCGCCGGTGACTTCCGCGCCGCCGGCCCCCGACGCGCCTGCTCCGGGACCTGCTGCCCGGGAGGAGCCGACCGCCGACCACGGGGGCGGCGCGGATAACCCGCCGCCCTGGTTCCCGCCTTCCGACGGTGACCCGCCGCCCGGCTGGGGTGCTGCCGCCGGGTCGCGGCCCACCTTCTCCCGCGACCAGCTGGTACGTCCTCGTCAGGGTCGCTACCTGGCCGGTGTCAGCGGCGCCCTGGCCCGCTCGACGAATACCGACCCGGTGCTGTGGCGCGTGCTCTTCGCGGTGCTGGGTGTGCTCAGCGGCGTCGGCGTCCTGCTCTACCTGATCGGCTGGCTGGTCATTCCGGCCGAGGGCGACACCGCCTCGCCGATCGAGTCGCTGCTCGGCAAGGGCCGCTCCGGCATGGCGCCGGTCTCGGTGGTGCTGCTCGGCGGGGCCGCCGTGCTCTCGTTCGCCTTCATCGTCCAGGACGGCATGCGTGCCAGCCTGCTGGCCTGCGCGGTCATCGTGGGCGCGATCCTGCTGATCAAGCGCAGCGGCAGTCACCACCACCACCAGCATCAGCATCAGCAACCGGCCGCGACGTTTCCGCCGGCCGACGCGTCCGCACCCGGCTCCTTCGAGCCGAACGCGTTCGAACAGAACGGTCCGTTCGGCACGTTTCCGGCCACCGAGCCGGCGCCGACCCGCGCCGCACCGGCCACCGAACCGATGACCGCGCAGGCGACAGCCGCGCCCACGGCTCCGCCCATGCCGCCGCCTTACACACCGCCGACCTCCACGCCGCCGACCAGCGGTTACCGGCCGCCGTTCGCGCCGCACGGCCCCTACGCCCGGCCCACTCCGGTCACCTACCCCCCGGCGCCGCCCGCGGCGACCAAGCCGCCGAAGCGGCCGCGCGAGCGCTCCAAGCTGGGCCGCCTCACGTTCTTCGCGCTGATCATGGTGATCGGCGTGCTGGCCGCGATCGACACGGCGGGCGCGAGCATCGCGGTCTCCGCCTACTTCGCCGCCGCCCTGGTCACGATCGCCCTCGGCCTGGTCGTCGGCGGCTGGCTCGGCCGGGCCCGCGGGCTGATCGCGCTGGGCCTGCTGGCCTCGGTCGGCCTGCTGGTCTCGACCGGCGCCGAGCGGTGGGGCAGCGAGGTGGGCAACAGCGTCTACCGGCCCGCCACCCTCGCCGGGGTCGCCGACCGGTACGACTTCACCGCCGGCAACGCCACCCTCGACCTGCGCGGAATCGACTTCGCCGACAAGGAGCAGACGATCACCGTGACGATGAAGTTCGGCCAGGTGCGGGTGCTGGTTCCCGAGAACGTGGACACCACCACCTCGCTGCAGGTCGCGAACGGCCGGGCCGTGGTCTTCGACAAGGAGTTCACCGACCGCCAGGCGGACGGGCAGAGCCTGACTGACCTCGGACCGGACGGCGCCGGTGGCGGCACACTCAAACTGGACCTGCGGATGGACACCGGCAACGTGGAGGTACACCGATGAGGCCGCATCGTACGGATGGCGTCTCGCTCAGCTTCGGCGTCCTGTTCCTGCTGGTCGTGGCCTGGTGGGCGGTGTCCCGGGTGGTGACCGTGCACCTGCCCGCGGTGGGCTGGCTGGTCGCCGGCGGCCTGATCGTCTTCGGCGTGATCGGCCTGCTCGGCGCGCTCCGGTCGGCCCGTTCGACGCCCGAGCCGGCCCCGGCCCCCGCCGCCCCGGCCGAACCGGAACTGCCTGGTGACCTCACGCCCGAGGTGCACGCGTCGATCGTCCGCGAGCTGATGGAGGAACCCGTCGAGCGGATCGCCAAGGACCACCCCGGCCTGTCACCCGAGCAGCCCCGCAAGAGCTGAGGTGAGGCGCACCATATGCTCGACGGCATGACTCCTCCGTTCCCAGCCGTGTCCCGCGCGCCGATCGTGGGGGTCGGCGCCACGGCCGCTCGCGCTCTGACCGCCGAGTTCGCCCGCCACAACGCCGCCTCCTCCGCGATCGTGATCGGCGCCGACCATTCCTCACCTGTAGTGGCCAGCGCGGTCGAGGCCCTGCTCCCGGGCGACCGCCTCACCCTGGTCGCCGGCGAACGCAGCACGGCCGACCTGCTGCGCGACCACATCGACGGGCTGGGCAGCTGGATCGCCGACCGGGTGCGGGTGGCCGAGTCGCTCGACGGAATCGAGCCCGCCGACGTGGTGATCATCGGTGAGCCGGTGACCGGTTCCGCCGCCGACGTGCGGGACCTGCTCGACCGGCTGGGCAAGCACCTCACCGACGGCGCGGTCGTCATCCTCGCGGTCCCAGCGACACCGGGCCGCACGGGCGGCGCCGCGGCCGAGCTGTTCCGGCAGAGCGCGCTCTTCGGCGTCGGCTCCGACCTGGTGGTCCGCAACCAGCCACCGCTGCGCGTGCACAAGCTGCGCTTCACCCGGGCTGACCCGCAGGTGGCCGGCACGCTCGCCCCGGCCTGGCGGCCGTCGAGCGTCCCGCTCACCCGCGGCATGCACATCGACTCCAACGGCGTCGTCGCCGCGGGCATCGCGCTCGGCCTGGCCGTCGCGGCCCGCGTCGCCCGGCCGAAATCGAAGCTCTGGCTGCTGCCGGCCCTCGCGGCGGCGCCGGTCGCGGCGTTCTTCCGCGACCCCGAGCGCGAGCTGCCGGACGACCCGGCGGCGATCGTGGCCGCGGCCGACGGACGGGTGCTGTCGATCGAACGGATGACCGACGAGCGCTTCGGGCCGGGCGAGTTCCTGCGCATCGCGGTGTTCCTGTCGGTGCTCGACGTGCACGTCAACCGGGTGCCGGTGGCCGGGCGGGTCGCCGACTACTTCGTCGAGGACGGCGGCTACGCGAACGCGATGACCGCCGCCGCCGAGCACAACGTGGCGGCCTACACGGTGCTCGACACCGAGCACGGCACGGTCGTGGTGGCCCAGCGGACAGGCCTGATCGCCCGGCGAATCGTGCAGCGCACCCCGGTCGGCACGCTGGTGGCCCGGGGCGAACGCATGGGCCTGATCCGCTTCGGCTCGCGCACCGACGTCTATCTCCCCGCCGACAAGGCGGAAGCCCTGGTCAGCGTCAACGACAAGGTGGTCGGCGGCTCCTCGATCATCGCCCGCTGGACAGCCTGACCCCGACGCGATCGCGCCCGCGGGGCTGGAACGCCCGCGGGCCGCTCCCGTCCCCAGGCCGGTCGCGGTCGACGGGAACTACAAAGAGGCCGTCCCTTGTCGGGGATGGCCTCTTTGCTCAGGAACGTGGGTCAGGCCCGCTTGGCTCGGGCCCACATGATCGGGCCGCTGATCAGGTAGGCGGCCACGACCAGGACGAAGGTCAGGCGGGCGTCGACCAGGGCGCCGACCACCGGCACCAGCCAGATCCAGGCGGGCAGGCGGAACAGGCGGGCGAGCTTCGCGTACGGGAAGCTCGAGACCATCGCGAACGCCAGCAGCGCCACCCCGCCGAGCTGGACCAGGCCGGGCAGCGGCAGGTCGATCAGCACAGTGAGGGCGAGCACGGCCGCCGCCATCGTCGTCGGGACGCCGCTGAAGAACTTGCCATCCTTGGGCGAGACGTTGAAGCGGGCCAGCCGGATCGCGGCGCAGGCGGCGACCAGCATGCAGGCCACCGCGGCGGCCGGGGTGGGCACGGAGTGCGCGAGCGAGGCGTAGACCACGACGGGCGCGGCCAGGCCGAACGAGCACATGTCGGCCAGCGAGTCCATCTGGGCGCCGAACGGGCTCGACACGCCGAACTTGCGGGCCAGCGCACCGTCGAGGCCGTCGAAAACCACGCAGGCGACCAGGAAGGCGGCCGCGACGCGGACCTCGCCGTGCATCGCGAGCAGGATCGCGAAGAGGCCCAGGGCCAGGCTGGCCAGGGTGCAGCCCTGCACGATCGCGAAGCGCACGCGCCGGGCGGTGGTGTGTTCCCCGGGGAGCATCGAGATCTCGGCCGCCGGCTCGGCGACTGCGGGGATCGCGAGGTGCGGGGTGATGACGGGGCTCAGCGGCCGGGTGTGCTCGGCACCGGTGTAGATGACTTCGGCCCGGGTGGCAGTCGCGGCGCGGCCAGACTCGGCGTTGCTGCGTCCCACCCGTACCATCAGGGCCTGGCGCGCAAGACTTCCACTGCGGCGCAACCGGCCTGCCCAACGACGACCGGCGGGACGGGGACTATCCGTCGAGCGACGCCGGCGCCACGGGGTTCTCGGCACGTGCTTCCTCCATGGGGAGTAGATGATCCACCGTCATCACGGTGGGGTGTAGCCCGGTTGCCCGCCGCACATGCGGACCGGGGAAATGTGCGGGTTACACCTTCGCACAGCAAATCGACCTTGGCGAGAAGCCGTATCGACGGACGTGTCGATGCGTTACGCCATGTTCTAGCAACTCAGTTCCACGGCCGGATGGACGGGACAGGCGCCTTCGGTTCACCTCTCCCCGGCTCGATTTTACCTCGCCGTTTCCTTTCCGATCCTTGCTACCGCCGTTGCCGCCGGTTCGGTAAGGGCGAGATGCCCGGCTTCGGCCGGCGTGAACCAGCGCGCCTCGGCGGTGGATCCGCCGGCTTCCTCGGTCACCACTGGTTCCGTCGGCGCATCCACCTGAACCCTGAACAGGACTCGGATGACGTGCCAGTCGATCGGCACCCCTTCCGGCCCCAGGGCCGCGGGGTCGTAGCGGTGCGAAACCCCCAGCAGGCCGGTCACCCGGCCGTGTTGCGAAGTCTCCTCGGTCAACTCGCGGGCCAGTGCGATCTCGGGCGTTTCGCCGTGGTCGGTGCCGCCGCCGGGCAGGTGCCATCGACCGGCGCCGGGATAGCCGGCGGCGATGCGGGCGAGCAGGATCCGGCCGGCGGGGTCGGTCGCCGCCGCGTACGCCCCGAAACGTTGCACCCGATCGGGCCGGACCAATCCCTCATCCGCGCCAGGTTTGTCTGATTCGGCAGCGGCGAGGCCCAGCACGGCCGCGGTGAACGGCATGAGCGGCAGTTCGGCCGCGCGGGCGGGGCTCACCCATTCGGCCGACTCGGTGGTCCCGCTCGCCTCCGCCCGCAGCACCCCTCCGGTCGCCGACACGTCGTAGACGATGCGGTCGGTGTGCTCGAAGTCGCCGCCGGGCAGCCGGAAGACGTCGGCGGTGACGGTGTGCAGCGCGTCGACCCGTACGGACAGACCGGTCTCCTCGCCGAATTCACGGACGACCGTGTCGTCGGGGTGCTCGCCCTGCTCGACGCCACCGCCCGGCAAGGTCCAGCGGCCGGGGAACGAACTGAGGTGCGAGTTCCGGGCGAGCAGCACCCGCCCGGAGTCGTCGCGACAGATCCCGTACGCCCCGACCCTTCGGCTCTTCACCCGGCCTAGATTAGTCGCGCCTTGCGCAGCGCCTCGGCCGTGACCTCGGTGAGCTCGTCCTCGGGGAGGTCGGCGACCTCCTTGACCGGCACCCAGCGGGCCTCGGAGGTGGAGCCGCCGACGTCCTTGACGACGACCTCGGTGGGCCGGTCGACGATCACCCGGTAGAAGGCGCGGACACCGTGCCAGTCGATCGGATAGCCCTCGGGCCCGAGCGACGCCGCGTCCCGATGGCTGGCCACACCGAGCAGATCGAGGAGCCGGCCCTCCTGACCGGTCTCCTCGACGAGTTCCCGGATCAGCGCGGTGCCGGGCTGCTCGCCATAGTCGGTGCCGCCGCCGGGCAGGTGCCAGCGGCCCTCGCCGGGATAGCCGGGGGCGATCCGGGTGAGCAGCAGCGTGGCGTCCCGCGGGTCGGTGGCGATGGCGTACGCCGCGAAGCGCTGAGCCCGATGCAGCCCGTCCGGCCCAGGGTAGGCGTAGAAGGACGGGAAGTCGGGGGCCTCTTCGGGCCGGAGGTCGGCCGAGGCGGCGCTGAGCCCGAGCGCGGCCGCGGTGAACGGCCGCAGCTTGAGGCGCTCAGCCTCCTCAATGGTGTGCCAGCGGGCCAGGTCGGTCGGGTGGCCGACGCGGTCCAGCAGCGTGCCGCCGCGGAGGGCGACCGAGTAGATGAGGCGGTCGGTGTGGATGGTGACGCCGCGGTGCGGCATGGAGCGCATGTCGGCCAGCACGTCCCGAAGCCCGGTGACGGTGACAGACAGACCGGTCTCGGCGGCGGTCTCACGCACAACGGTGTGGTTGGGGTCTTCGCCGTGGTCCACGGCGCCGCCGGGCAACGACCAGACGCCCGGCGTGCCGGAGCGGCTGGAGGCACGGACGAGCAGCACGCGGCCGTCGTCATCGATGGCGACGGCGTAGGCGGCGATCCGGCGGAGCGGTTCAAGTGCGGGGGTCACAGGGCGGCATTCTGCCCGGGTTAAGGGAACTCCAGAAAACGTCTGTCAGATTCCTGACAGGTGGTTCGCGCTGCGTAATCGCTGATCAGAGCCGCACCAGGAACAGCACGCCCTTGATCGACTACCTTCGGTAGCGAAGATCTCAGGGTTGGTATCCGGGTGCTCACCGAGGTCGCGGTGGCCCTCGCACGGACAACATGGGCTGATGACACAGCTCCCCCACGGCGGCACCGAGGCGCCGTACAAGCAGTTGCGCCGGCCCCTCGACGACCGTCTCGCGGCGGGCGTGTGCAGCGGCGTCGGCCGCTATTTCGCCATCGACCCGGTCCTCGTGCGGGTGGCCTTCGCGCTGCTCGCCGTGGTCACGCTCGGCGCGGCGCTGCTGGCCTATCCCGTCCTGTGGTTCCTGATGCCCGAGGAGCCCACCCCGGCCGCGCCGATCTGGCGCGACCCGAGCGACCCCACCTGGGGTCGCCCCGCCGGCGATCGCCGTCGGTGAGTCGACAGTCGATTCTCCGGCCACCAGGCGATCACCCGCGGCGCGAAGCGGAGCCGGCAGGCTCAGCTCACTCCCACTCGATCGTGCCCGGGGGCTTGCTGGTGACGTCGAGAACGACCCGGTTGACCTCGCGCACCTCGTTGGTGATGCGCGTCGAGATCTTGGCGATCGTCTCGTAGGGCAGGCGTGACCAGTCGGCGGTCATCGCGTCCTCGCTCGAGACGGGCCGCAGCACAACCGGATGACCATACGTCCGCCCGTCGCCCTGCACTCCGACGCTGCGCACGTCGGCCAGGAGCACCACCGGGAACTGCCAGACGTCACGGTCGAGGCCGGCCGCCGTCAGCTCCTCGCGGGCGATCAGGTCGGCCGCCCGCAGGATGTCGAGCCGATCGGGGTCGACCGCGCCGATGATCCGGATCGCCAGGCCGGGACCGGGGAACGGGTGGCGTTGCACCATCTCCTCGGGCAGGCCCAGCTCGGTGCCGAGCGCGCGGACCTCGTCCTTGAACAGGGTGCGCAGCGGCTCGATCAGCGCGAACTGGAGGTCGTCGGGGAGGCCACCCACGTTGTGGTGGGACTTGATGTTGGCCGTGCCCGTGCCGCCGCCCGACTCGACCACGTCGGGGTAAAGCGTGCCCTGCACCAGGAACTCGATGTGCCGCTCGGCGTCGAGCTCGCGCGCCGCGGCCTCGAACGTCCGGATGAACTCACGCCCGATGATCTTGCGCTTCTGCTCGGGGTCGACGACCCCGGCCAGGTGACCGAGGAACACGTCGGCCGCGTCGACCACCTTGAGCCGGATGCCGGTGGCGGCGACGTAGTCCTTCTCGACCTGCTCGGCCTCGCCGGCCCGCAGCAGGCCGTGGTCGACAAAGACGCAGGTGAGCTGGTCACCGATCGCCTTGTGCACGAGCGCCGCGGCGACCGCCGAGTCGACGCCGCCGGAGAGACCGCAGATGACCTGCTTGTCACCGACCTGATCGCGGATCGCGGCGACCTGGTCCTCGATGATGTTGCCCGGGGTCCAGGTGGGCTCGAGGCCGGCGATGTCGTAGAGGAACCGCTTGAGCATTTCCTGGCCCTGCTCGGTGTGCGCCACCTCGGGGTGGAACTGCACACCGGCCCGGCGGGCGGTGAGATCCTCGAAAGCGGCGACCGGGGCGCCCGGCGTCGACGCGGTGACCGCGAAGCCCGCGGGCGCGACCGCGACGCTGTCGCCGTGGCTCATCCAGACCGGCAGATCGTCGGGGAGCTCCCGCAGGAGCGTGCCGCCCTGAGCGCTGAGCCGGGTGCGGCCGTATTCCCGGGAGCCGGTGTGCGCGACCGTGCCGCCGAGCGCCTGGGCCATCGCCTGGAAGCCGTAACAGATGCCGAAGACCGGGAGCTCGTTGTCGAAGAGCGCCGGGTCGAGCACCGGGGCGCCGGGCTCGTAGACGCTGGACGGGCCGCCGGAGAGAACGATCGCGACGGGGTTCTTCGCGAGCATCTCGGCGACGGGCATCGAGTGCGGGACGATCTCGGAATAGACCCGCGCCTCACGCACACGGCGGGCGATCAGCTGGGCGTACTGTGCGCCGAAGTCGACGACGAGAACCGGGCGGGGTGTACTCACCCGCCAAGTTTACCGGTAGCGACCCGCACGTTTCCGGCCCGGTCATAGGCGCGGACCTGCACGCTGCGTGCTCTGGCGGGCACGGCGAAGCGGCGCGTGGCCCCGGCGTGCCGTGCGGTCACCCGGCCGTTCACGACCAGTTCGAGACGGGCCACGCCGGACGGGTCGGTGGCCCGAGCAGTCATGGTGCGACCGGCCTTCGCGAGCCGTACGACCGGGCCGGCGTTGTCGGCGCGCACGGTGCGGCGCACCACGGTGCGGTTGCCGTGGCGGTCGTAGGCGCGCAGCTCCAACGCGACGGTCGCGCTGATCGGGGCGGACTGCCAGGTGAACGAGTACGGCGCGGTGGTGTCGGTGCCGATCAGCCGGCCACCGGCGTACAGCTGCACCCGGGAGACGCCGTGCTGGTCGGAGGCGGCGGCCGTGATGGTCACCCGGCCGCGCACGACGGCGCGGACGGCTCCGAAGGCCGCGGACGGGCGCAGCACGTCGCCGTCGTAGGGCAGCGACCGCAGCGCGGCGGCCACGTCGATGCGGCCCGACGGAATTGCCCGGGAGGCGAGCAGGGCGGAGCGGACCGCGGCACCGGAGGGCGCCGGGTCGGTCGAGGCGAGCAGGCCCGCCGCACCGGCGACGAACGGGGTCGCCGACGAGGTGCCGCAGTACTGCCCGACGGTGCCGGACGGCCCCTGCGCCGGGTTGCAGCCGGGGGCGGTGACGTCAACCCAGCCGCCGTAGTTGGACCAGGCGTAGCGAGTCCCGGTCGGGGTGACGCCGCCGACCGCGAGGACCGACGGGAACGCCGCCGGGAAGTGCGGAGCCGTGACCCCCCGGTTTCCGGCCGCGGCGACGACGAGGGCGCCCTTTCCTTCGGCGTACGCCACGGCGTCGCGCAGCATCGCGCTGTCCTCCGATCCGCCCAGCGACAGGCTGATGACCGACGCGCCCCGGTCCGCGGCGTAACGCAGGCCCAGGGCAATGTCGGTGTAGCTGCCGCCGCCCTTGGCGTTGAGCACCTTGACCGGCAGGATCCGGCAGAACCAGCAGACGCCGGCGATCCCGGTGCGGTTGTCGGCGGACGCGGCGATCACGGTCGCGGCCATCGTGCCGTGCCCGTTGTCGTCGGCCGCGTCGTTGTCGTGGTTGGCGAAGTCGCGCCCGGGGAGCAGGCGTCCGGCCAGGTCGGGCAGCGGACTCACGCCGGTGTCGAGCACCGCCACGATCACCCGGGACGAGCCGCGGGTGGTCGACCAGGCCTCGTCGACGCGGGTCTGCGCGATGCCCCACTGACCGCTGAGGCCGGGGTCGTTGGGCCGGACCGGGGCGGCCTGGGCCGGCGCCGCCACCATCATCGAGGCGCCCACGATCAGACCAGCGACCAACTTCCGCATGAGACCTCGCAAAGATGAAGGAGCCGGCCACGATGGCCGGCTCCTTCACGTTCGGTCCGTCGCCCGAGCGCCCAGGTTGTTCCCTGGTGCGATCAGGGTGCTCAGCGGGTGTAGCTGAACTTCGTCGACAGGCGCGAGTTGCCGGCCTTGTCGTAGCCACGCACCTGCACCGTGAAGCTCTTCGGCGCGGCGGTGGCGGCGAAGACGAACGGCGTGGTGGAGGTGTGCGTCTGCGCCACCTTGCCGTTGAGGAGCAGCTGGTACTTGCTCATGCCGTACTGGTCGGAGCCGGTGTACTTGATCGTCACCTGGCCCTTGACCTTCGACTTGTTCTTCGGCGCCGAGGTGATCTTCGTAGCCGGCAGCGTGTTGTCGATCGTCAGGGTGTTGGTGATGATCTTGTAGTTTCCGGCCTTGTCGAAGATCCGCAGCTCGACCTTCGTCGCGCCCTTGAAGCTGCTGAAGTTGTAGCTGATGCCGAACGGGGCGTTGCGGCTGGCGGCCCGGAAGGTCCCGTTCACCCAGAGGCTCGTCGCCTTGATGCCCGAGCGGTCGTCCTTGAGGTTCACCGGGCTGACCGCGAAGGTGCCCCGCTTGATCGAGCCGGTCGCCGGGGTGATGCCGGAGGCGGTCGGCGGCGTGCGGTCGGTCGGGACGTTCAGCGAGGCCGGGATGTCGATCAGGCCGTAGTTGACGCCGCCGTTGGTCAGCTTGCGCTTGGTCGCGGCGGTGTAGATCGAGCTCGCCAGCGACCAGCCGGTGTAGCTCGGGTTCTTCGCCTTCACCAGCGCGGCGGCACCGGAGACGATCGGGGCCGCGAAGGACGTGCCCTCGACCCCGGTGTTGTAGTTGCCGCTCCGGTCCATCGTCATGACCTTGCCGGGGGCGGCGACGTCGACCCATGCGGCCCCGGCTGCGTTGTAGGACGAGTACGACGACCGGGTGGCGGTGTCGGTGGTGCAGGCCGGGGTGGTCGCGTAACTCGGGCAGCGGTTGGTCGCCGCGACGGTGAGCACGTCGGGGTAGGCGGCCGGGAACTGCACCTTGGTATTGCCGGCGTTGCCCGCCGCGGCCACCACGAGCACGCTGTTCATGTTGGCGTAGGCCACCGCGTCGGCCAGCACTTTGCTCGAGTTGGAACCGCCGAGCGAGAGGTTGAGAATCTTGGCCCCGTGCTGGACGGCCCAGATGATGCCCTGCGCGACGTCGCTGTCGTAGCCGCTGCCCTTGGCGTCGAGCACCTTGACCGGCATGATCTTGCAGGTCCAGCAGACGCCGGCCATGCCCCTCGTGTTGTTGCCGCGGGCGGCGATCAGCGCGGCGACCGAGGTGCCGTGCCCACGGTCGTCGGCCGCGTTGCTGTCGTTGTTGACGAAGTCGTAACCGGCCACAGTGGCGCCGGCCAGGTCGCCGACGGCGGCGACGCCGGTGTCGATCACCGCGACCGTCACCGCGGACGGACCGCCGGTGGTGGTGGACCACGCCTGCGGGGCCCGCACCGTGTACATCTCGTTCTGCTTGCTGAAGGTCGGGTCGTTCGGCACCAGGTCGAACGCCTGGGTCCGCACATCCTGCTCGACGTAGGCCACGTTCGGGTCGCTGCGCAGGGCAGCCATCATCGACGCGCGGCGGCCGGGCGACACCGTCACGCGCGAGGCGCGGATCTCGGAGAGCGCGGTCTGCGCGGGCCCGGCGGCGGTCAGCCGGGCACCGGCGGCGGAGAGAGTGCGCGTGGCGGCGGTGCGGTCGGCGCCGGCCTTGTAGCCGATGACCAGCCGGACGGGCTGGTTCGTGGCAGTGAGCGCCGCCTTGTCGTCG
>Ga0247737_1000017_pt1 | contig 42878 bp, 50 predicted proteins | sample UWRJL028104C2_FD_180937 | JGI IMG/M metagenome (GOLD analysis project Ga0247737, IMG submission 180937) | Plant litter microbial communities from Arlington Agricultural Research Station in Wisconsin, United States - UWRJ-L028-104C-2 | ecosystem: Environmental > Terrestrial > Plant litter >...
TCCCGATCAGGAATCCCTGCAGCACGTCGCCGTCGATCGCGCCGAAGGTGAACCCGGCGAGTGCGAGCAGTTCGGCCATCTCCGCTTCCGAGGTGATGGGAACGGCGGGGTAGGCGGCGTCGTTCAGTTCGACGATTCGCGGGAGGTCGTCCGGGGTCAGGGAGCGGAGGCTGAGCATCCGACCATTGTGGTCTAATCACCTTATGCGCCAACACAACACGATCCTCCGACTCGCCGTGATGTTGGCTGTCGGGGTGGTTGCCGCTATTGCGACCGGGCTGCTCGGCGAGTGGGCGTACGCCGCGACGGTGGGCTGGTGCTTTTCCTCCGCCGTGTACTCGAGCTGGGCCTGGATCTACATCAGCAAGCTGGACGGCGACGAGACCAAGTCCCACGCCAGCCAGGAGGAGCTCTACCGCGGCTACGCCGACGCCCTGGTTCTGCTGCTGACCGTCGCCAGCCTGTTCTCGGTGATCTTCGTGCTGGTGAACGCCGCCAACACCCACGGGGTGGCGAAGGCACTGCTGGCGGCCCTCACCCTGCTCAGCGTGGCGCTGTCGTGGATTCTGCTGCACACGCTCTACACGCTGCGCTATGCCCGGGAGTACTACAAGGTGGATGGCGGGGTCGACTTCAACCAGAAGGCCCTTCCCCGATACACCGACTTCGCCTATCTCGCGTTCACCATCGGGATGACCTACCAGGTCTCCGACACCAGCATCAGCTCGCAGGAGATCAGGATGGTGGCACTCAAGCACGCCCTGCTCTCGTTCGTGTTCGGCGCGGTCATCGTCGCCTCGACCATCAACCTGCTGGTGCAGATCACCTCCTAGGCCCGCCTAGCGCGTCGTCGGCTCCGTGACGAAGTCGATCAGCTGCTCGACCCGCGCCAGCAGCACCGGCTCCAGGTCGGCGTAGCTGCGAACCTGCCCGAGGATGCGCTGCCACGCCCGGCCGATATCCGCCTGCTCGGCGTGCGGCCAGCCGAGGGCAGCACAGATGCCGTGCTTCCACTCGATGTTCCTCGGGATGACCGGCCATTGCTTCCACCCCAGCCGGGCCGGCTTGACGCCCTGCCAGACATCGACGAACGGATGCCCGACCACGAGCACGTCGCGACCGTACGGTCCGCGGGCCACCGCATCCGCAATCCGGCTCTCCTTCGAGCCTGGCACGAGGTGATCGACCAGCACCCCCACCCGGCGGCCGGGGCCAGGAGCGAAGCGCTTCACGATGGCGTCCAGGTCGTCGACGCCCTCGAGGTATTCGACGACGACACCCTCCACCCGCAGGTCGGCGCCCCAGACCTTCTCGACCAGCTCGGCGTCGTGCCGCCCCTCGACGAAGATGCGGCTGGGCAGAGCGACGCGAGCGCGCTGGTCGGCCACGGCGAACGACCCGGACGCGGTGCGGGCCGTGCCGCTCTTCGTGGTCTTCGGCGCGACCAGGGTGACGGCCTTCCCGTCGACGAGAAAGCCGGTACCGAGCGGAAAGACGCGGGTCATTCCGTCGAAGTCCTCGAGGTGCACGAGCCTTCCCTCGATGCGGTTCACGACCCCGTAGAAGCCGCTCGCACCCTCCTCGACCTCGAGGCCGGCGGTAGCCGACACCTCAGGCGCGACGGTCAGCCCGCGCTGACGACGACTGTCTTCGACCCTGCCGTCACCGAAACGATCGAACTCCACGAACCGGTTCCCCGACTAACGGGTCAGCGGTCGCCGAGCTTGTGCACGTGGAACGGCAGGAAGAGCGAGAGCGAGACGGCGATGATGCCGAGGAAGAACAGGATCGCCTCGATGCTCGGCACCGAGAAGGCGTAGCCGAACAGGAGGATGCCACCGACGAACAGCACCATTGAGACGACATAGGCGAAGTACTTCATGGTGGACCTTTCCAGGGACGAGCGGTGTATACCCAGTCTATGGAGTGCGCGCCGTCCGCCACGAACCCATCACTAGCCCAGTGCTGCTAACCCTGTGCTACTAGCCTTGGGCCTCGATCGCCACGTCGTTCCACTTCTCCCAGGTCGCGATGCGGCTGGCGTAGTCCGCCTTCGCGATCCCCAGCGGCGCGGTGCCGAAGAAGACCCGCAGGGGCGGTTCGGCGGCGTCGACGATCGTGAGGATGGCCGCGGACGACGCGTGCGGATCACCCTGGCTGCCGACCCGTGCCTCGCGCTGCTTCGCCGCCTGCTCGTGGAATTCCGCGTAGGCGGGCAGCGGCGTCGCGCGCTGAGCGGATGCCCCGCCCCAGTCGGTGGAGAATCCGCCCGGTTCGACCAGCGTGACGTTGATGCCGAAGCCGGCGACCTCCTGCGCGAGAGCCTGCGAGAAGCCTTCGAGCGCCCATTTGGACGAGTTGTAGATGCCGATGTTGGGGAAGGCCGAGATTCCGCCGATCGACGAGACCTGGATGATGTGTCCGTGGCCCTGCTCGCGCAGGATCGGCAGCGCCGCCTGCGTCACCCAGAGCGCACCGAAGAGGTTCGTCTCGAACTGTGCCCGTGCCTCCTCCTCGGTGATCTCCTCGATCAGCCCGAACTGGCCGTAGCCGGCGTTGTTGACCACGACGTCGATGCGCCCGAACTGCTGCTTCGCCTGCTGCACGGCGGCGAAGTCCGCCGCGCGGTCGGTCACATCCAGGGCGATGGGCAGCAGCTGATCGCCGTACTTGTCTTCGAGGTCATCCAGGCTCCGCACATCGCGGGCGGTCGCGGCGACCTTGTCCCCTCGCGACAGCGCCGCCTCGGTCCACTCGCGACCGAAGCCACGCGATGTTCCGGTGATGAACCACACTTTCTGGGGCACAGCTTTGTCAGACACGGTTCTCTTTTCGTGATCGAACGGGCGCGCGTAATCGAACAGGCGTTGCGCGGTACGGCCAGCCTATTCCGCGACGCCGCACCGCCGCCCTGGTTCTTGCAGGGCTAGTTCGCCTTGCGTTCCTTGGTCGCGGATGCCCCCACCACCGACAGCGGTTCCGTGATGTCCTCGAGGGACTTGCGTTCGGCATCCACCCCGATCAGGAAGGCCGTGATACCGCCGCCGATCATCAGGGCCGCGCCGATGAAGTAGCCGATGGTGAGCGGGAAGCGGTCGCTGCCGTCGCCGATCAGCGAGCCGTACAGCACGGGTGCGAGCGCTCCGGCGATCTGGCCGATCGCGAAGAAATACGAGATCGCCTGGCTGCGCAACTCGACCGGGAACGACTCGCTCGCCACCAGATATGCGGATGACGCTCCCGCCGACGCGAAGAAGAAGGCGACGCACCAGAAGATCGTCTGGGTCACCGCGGTCAGCGCACCGATGTTGAACAGGATCGCCGAGACGGCGAGCACGACTCCCGCCAGCCCGTAGGTGAGGAAGATCATCTTGCGCCTGCCCCAGGTATCAAACAGGTGACCCAGCACCAGCGGGCCGATCAGGTTGCCGATCGCGAACGGGATGAAGTAGATCGCGGTGTTCTTGACGTCGTAGAAGTTCTCCAACACGAGCGCGTAGCTGAAGAAGATGGCGTTGTACAGGAACGACTGGGTGACGAACATCACGATCGTCGTCGCGGCGCGCTTCGGATATTTCTTGAAGAAGACGCCGAGGATCTGCCGCGCTCCGACATTCTCGATCGAGCGCACCTCGATCGCCTTGCTCTCGTCGACCGGCGGGAGGTCGGTGACGCCCTCGTCGTGGATGCGCTGCTCGATCTCGTCGACCGTCTTGTTCGCGGCATCCGCCTGGCCGTGGGTGAGTTGCCACCGTGGACTCTCGGGGATGTGGCGGCGCAGGTAGATGATGATCAGACCCAGCACCGGGCCGAGGAAGAACCCGATCCGCCAACCCCAGTTCTCACTGAAGTCGGGGTGCGAGGGGTTCAGCAGGAAGAAGTTGGCGACGGCTCCGAGCGCCGCCCCGCCCCAGTAGGTGCCGTTGATCGCGATATCGACGCGCCCGCGGTAATGGGACGGGATGAGCTCATCGATCGCCGAGTTGATGGCGGTGTACTCGCCACCGATGCCGAGGCCCGCGATGAAGCGGAACACCCAGAGGAACTGCATGTTCGGGGCGAAGCCCGCGATGCCGCTGCCGATCAGGTAGACGAGCAGCGTGATGATGAAGAACTTGCGCCGACCGAGCTTGTCGGCGAGCCGGCCGAACACCAGAGCGCCGACCACCTGGCCGACGAGATACACGGTTCCGGTGAAGCCGACCTCGGTGGAGGACATGTCGAGCATCTTGGCGTAGCCGTTTGCCGAGACCATCTGGATCTCGAGACCGTCGAGGATCCACGCCGTTCCCAGCCCGACGACGATCGACCAGTGGAATCTGGTCCACGGCAAACGGTCCATCCTGGCCGGGACCAGGCTCTTCACCGAGTCCCCCATCGACCCGTCCGTGGCTTCTGCGCGCGACATCGCGTTCACGTCCTTCCGGGCGCCCCTCGACGCCACCCCGACGACAGTAGAACGACAGGGCGATCGGTGGGAGGGCGTTGCGGTGGCCGAAAAACGGGGTATTGACGATTGCCCGGCTCTGGGGTGGTCAGCCGACGGTGCCGGACTCCATCCAGATGATCTCCCAGTGATGGCCGTCGAGGTCACGGAACGCTCGCTGGTACATTGTGCCGTAGTCCCTCGGCTCGCTGTACTCCGTCGCGCCGGCGATGAGCGCGGCATCCACCAGCGTGTCGACCGCACCGCGGGAGACGGCGGAGATGCCGAGTAGAACCTCGGTCACGCCCTCGGCGATCGGTGTCGGCGTGAAGGTCGCGAAGAACGGCTTCAGCAGCAGCATGACCACGATCTCGTCGGAGATGACGACGGAGACCGCGTTGTCGTCGGTGAACTGCGGGTTGATGCGGTAGCCGAGCGCGACGAAGAACTCCGTCGATCGGGCGAGATCGGCGACCGGCAGGTTGATGAACGCCATCGTCGACACGGTCAGTCGCCCTTCAGCACAGAGATCACGTTGCCGGCCGGATCCATGAACCAGGCGATGTCCGGGCCGCGACCGCGTGAGATCCCCTTCTCGTCCGTACCCGATCCCTCCCCGTAGATCTTGGTGACGACGCCGCGACCGTTGAGGTCATCGACGGCGGACTCGACGTCGTCCACCGGGAAATTGAGGATGGTGAAGGTCGCCGGAACGTGGTCGGGCTTCACGTAGGCCAGGATCGTCGCCCCGCTGGCGAGGTGGAGTTCGAGAAAACCCATCGCATTCTCGGTGACCTCGAGTCCGAGGGTTTCGCCGTAGAACTTCTTGGCCGCCTCGAGGTCGTCGATCGAGAATCCGCTGAAGGCACGCGCTGCGCTGAACATGGCTGCTCCTGTCTGGGGCCCTGCGCCCGACTGTTGCTCCGAGCTTGTTCCTGTCGTGGGCTCCCGGTCAAGAGGCGCCGGTCACGAGGGGTGGGTGAGCATCCCATCGACGACGAGATCACGGATGCGCGGCAGAAGCTCTGCCGAGAGCGCGGCCTCATCGACCTCGAGCAGCTGTGCGATCGCGGCGATGATCGACCGCACGCTGAGGTCTCCGTCGCTCGCACCCACGAGGGCGGCGAGTCCGGTGTCGAGCGCGACGGTGCGGCCGAATCCGCCGCCCTGGCGCAGGCTCATCACGGTGGGATCCTCCGCACCGGGCCAGTAGTGCCGCTCTTCGGTCACGTCCGGGGCCACCACGAGATGTTGCCGACCGAGCTGCTCATCGTCGAGACCGGCGAGCCAGTCATGCGCGGCGAGGGCGTCGGCGATATGCGGGCCGAGGCCGGCACCCACGGGACCATCGAGCCGTTCCAGGCGGCGCAGCGGGCGCGGGTCGGAGCGCAGGGTGAGATAGCCGAAGCCGACCGCGGTCACACCGCGGGCCTCGAAGTCGTCGAGCCAGGCGTCGTAGAGGCGATCGAACTCCGGCCCAGGGCGGGTGCCGCCGTCGCGGATCCAGGTCTCCGCGTAGAGTTCGGCATCCTGCACCTCGCGCTCGATCACCCAGCCGCCGAGGCCGCTGTCGTCGATCCACCCGCCCACACGATTCAGGCCGTCGTCGTCGGCCCGGTACTCCCAGTTGCCGAGCAGCTGGGCGACGCCGCCGGGCTGCAGGTGGTCGGCTAGGCCGGCGATGACGGATGCGACGAGCGCATCCCCCACCATGCCGCCGTCGCGGTACTCGTATTCCGGAACCCCCGCTGTGCGGGGAGTGATCACGAACGGCGGGTTGGAGACGATGTGGTCGAAGCGCTCCCCCACCACCGGATCGAACAGGCTGCCCAGGCGGAACTCGATCGTCGTCACCTCGTTGAGCTGCGCGTTGAAGGCGGCGAAGTCGAGGGCGCGCTGCGAGATATCGGTGGCGACCACGCGGTCGGCGTGCCGGGCAGCGTGCAGAGCCTGGATGCCGCATCCGGTTCCGAGGTCGAGGGCGGTGGCGACGGGGCGGCCCAGCATGAGCCCACTCAGGGTCGTCGAGGCTCCGCCCACACCGAGAACGTGGTCGACCCGCAGCGGCGCACCGGTCGACAGCTCGCCGAGATCGCTGGCGATCCACCAGCTGCCGACCCCGTGCGCGTCGACGAAGCTGTACGGCCGCAGGTCAATCAGCGGCGCCCCGGTCGCATCGACCAGCCCCAGCTCGACGGCGCCCACCAGGCCGAGGCCGGGCAGCGCCGCATCGATGTGCTCGGCTGCCGCCGGAAGACCGAGCACGAAGAGGCGGGCGAGGGTCGGGAGCGCGTCCGCTCGACCGGCGAGCGCGCGGAGGGCGGGAACCCGCTGTCCACGATGCAGGGCGGCCGCGGCATCCGCTCCCCACAGTCGGGTGAGGGCCTCGACCGAGAACTGGGCGGCGACGAGGTCACGCCGCAGTGCGGCGATGAGGGGCGGCGAGGCGTTCGGGGTCAGGGCGGGAGACATCACCGTGCAATTCAACTGCATCGGGGTTGCAGCGCCGCACCTCAGCTCAGCTCAGCTCACGGCACGAGGCCGGCGATGGGGCTCTCGTCGAGGTGGGCGAGCAGATCCCCCGCGTCGTCGTAGACCGCGATAGCACCGGCCTCCAGCAGTTCGAGTCGACCGGTGCCCCCGCTCAGCAGGCCGATACAGGGCACCCCGGCAGCCGCGGCGCCGCGCACATCCCACACCGAATCGCCGACCATGATCGCCTCGCCCGGCTGCACCTCGGCCCGAGCGAGGGCGACCTGCACGACATCGGGCGCGGGCTTCGCCTGGTCGACGTCGCCGGCCGAGGTGACCACGGCGACCGTGTCGTCAATACCCATGACCGAGCGCAGCAGTTCGAGCTCGTCGTCGGGTGCCGAGGTCGCCAGAACCACCTGCAGGCCTCGTGCCGCGACCGCGTCGACGAGTTCACGCGCGTGCGCGAACGCCCGCAGTGAGCCAGCGGCGGCGAGGTAGTACTCGGAATTCAATCGCGATGCCTCCTCCCCCAGATCGCCCGCCCTCCCACCGAGCAGGTCGTCGAGCAACAGCTGCGAATCCATGCCGATCCCCCGGTGGATGCGCCAGGAGTCGACCGGATGCCCGACATCGTCGAGCGCGCGGCTCCACGCCGCGACGTGGGCGTAGTTGGAGTCGACGAGGGTGCCGTCGATGTCGAAGAGCACTGCGGGGTTTGTCATGCTGCGCACCGTACGCGCACCCTGACCTAGGCTGGAATCGACGCCGGATGGATGAGGGGGAACGTGGAAGCACTCAGCGAGACGGACATCCGCACCAGCTTCGTCAATGCCACCAAGGGCGAGATCGCGCGCATCCCCCTTCCTGGGCTGCACGAGGTGCTCTGGTCGGATCGGGAGTACCTCGGGTGGCGCGATCACGGCGCCCCCTTGCGCGGTTACCTCGTGCACTGGGTAGACGAGCGTCCCGTCGGTGTCGTTCTGCGCGCATCCAGTGTGAGCATGCGACCGGGCATCTCGGCGATGTGCTCGCTCTGTCGCACCCCGCAACCCTCCGACCAGGTCACGCTGTTCTCCGCCGCGCGAGCGGGGGAGGCAGGCCGCAACGGCAACTCGGTGGGCACCTACATCTGCGCCGACCTGGCCTGCTCGCTGATCATCCGCATCACGCCGCCGAAGCTGCCCATGCAACCCGACCCGGCCGAGATCGTCGCGCGCCGGGCCCAGGGTCTGCTCGAGCGGGTGAACAACTTCACCGCCGACGTCATGAAGACGGCCTGACCCAGCACTACTTCTGCCCGAGCACCCGCACCGCGACCTCTTCGGCATCGATCGACGCGAGAACGTCGCGGATCGCCTTGTCTTGGAAGCGCCCCTCACCGCGGGCCTTGAGAACGGCGGCGCGCTCCGCCTCGATCATGCCGAGGCGCAGTCGGGCCATCGACACCGTCTTCGGGTCGTTTCCCTGCGGTATCGCCCCCTCCATCGCACGGGTGAACAGCTCCGCATCCGCGCGGAGCTTGTCGACCAGAGGACTGTCCGGAAGCCCACGTGTCTGCTCGTCGAGGGCCTTCGCGCCGGCGGCGCGCACCTCGACCAGGAGTTGGTGGGCCTCCATATGCTCCTGATCGCTGTTGGGCTGCGGGAGTTTGAGCATCCGGATGAAGGCCGGCAGTGCGAGCCCCTGAATGAGCGTCCCCACCACGACGACGAAGGCGAGCAGCTGCAGAAATGGACGCTGCGGGGTCTCGGGCGGCAACAGGAACACGGCTGCGAGGGTGACAACTCCGCGGATTCCCGAGAAACCGACGCCCAGCGCGATCTTCCAGCTCCAGCCCCGGGCGCGCAACTGCCGGGGACCGCGGCGGAACACCAGGGTGGCGAGCAGGATCCAGAGGGTTCGGGAGACCACGAGGAACAGCAGGGTGGCCACACAGATGCCGATGGTCGCCCAGAGTCCCACCTTCGACTCGGCGGTGCCGTCGAGGATTCCCTTCAGATTGAGTCCGATGAAGAGGAACACCGAGTTCTCGAGCAGGAAGCGGATGGTGCGCCAGTTGATCGAGCTCGCGATCCGCGCCTCCGCCGACTGCACTACCGGGGCGTGATAACTGATGATCAACCCGGCGATCACCACCGCGAGCACCCCTGAACCGTGGAGCAGCTGCGCCGGGATGAAGGCGAGGAACGGGGTCGCCAGCGACAGGGCGGTGTCGATGACGGGCGAGGTCAGGCGCTTGCGGATGAACGAGGTGCCGTAACCCACGGCGAACCCGAAGCCGACGCCCACCACGACAGCCAGAACGAAATCGAGAGCGATGACCGGCGGATCGATCACGCCGACGATGGCGGAGATCGCGGCGGACAGGGCGACAAGCGCGGCCGCATCGTTGAACAGGCTCTCGCTCTCCACCACGGTGAGCAGTCGGCGGGGCAGATTGCCGCGACCGGCCACGGCGGTGACGGCCACGGCATCCGTCGGTGCCACGACCGCGGCGAACGCGAATCCGGTCGCCAGCGTGATGGCCGGCACCACCCACCAGGTGAAGAAGCCCACGGAAACCACGGTGAGCAGCACGAGCACCACCGAGAGCACGAAGATGCTGTCGCCGCGCGCACGGATGTCCGCGATCGACGAGCGGATCGCCGTCGCGAACAGCAGCGGCGGCAGCAGCGCGTACAGGATCAGATCCGGCTCGATCCTTATCGGCGGGATGCCGGGGATGAACGAGACGATGCCGCCCACGATCACCAGGCAGACCGGCGTCGACCAGCCGATTCGGCCGGTGAATCCCGTGACGGTGATGGTGACCAACACGAACGCGACGATCCAGATGATCGTCGTGATCCATGAGTCCATCCGTGCGTCCCTCGCCCGTCGGACTCGGGTGTGCCGACGCTAGGACGACAGTATCGCCGAAGCGGGCCGCTCGCTCACCCCCTGAGTTCGGTGAGGATCGATGGCCGACGGGGATTCCAGCCCAGCTCGGTGCGCGCCTTCGACCCCGTTGCCCGCTGGTCGAGCAGCAAGGCCTCGGTGAAGCCGTCGCCGAGAACGGCACGCGTCACCTCCAGATCGCCCGGTGCGACCGCACCATCCGGGCCGACGACTGCCTCGGCGAGCTGCCGGGTGGTGACGCTCTCGCCGTTCACGCCGAGATATCGCTCGCCACGGGTCGCCTTCTGCAGCGCCAACAGGTACAGGTCTGCCAGGTCGTCGACGTGCACTGTCGTCCAGTGTTGGTCCCCGGAACCGATCAGGGTGAGCGCCCCGTCCTCGGTGCGCGGCGCCCCGGAGACGACGTTCGGAATTCCCTTCCCGTAGCCGTAGACGATGCCGGGCTCGATGAGGCTCGCGGCGATTCCCGACCCGAACAGCCGCTGCACGCGTTCCTCGCGCCAGGCGGTCAGGTCGGGCGGGGCGATCGCGGCCTCCTCGGTGATGTCGTGGCCGTTGCCGTACACCCAGACGCCGCCGGTATAGATGAACGGCTTGTCGGTTCCGGTGAAGGCGGCGATGGCGGAGTCGATAACGGCATCGTCGAATTCTGCGTCGGTGCTGTCACCCGGGGTCGCCAGGTGGATGAACCCGTCACTCTGCTCCAGTTCGAGCGTCAGCCAGTCGGTATCGGGCAGGATGTGCTCGATGGCGCGGGCCCCCTCGGCTGCGACCTTCTCTCCGGCGGCGTCGTTCCGCACCACCGCGTCGACCTGGTAGCCGGCCGCGATCAATGCCCGCAGAACCGATGATCCGACGAAACCCGTGCCGCCGGTGAGGAGGATGCTCATGCTGTGCCCTTCGAAGTGGTTGACCTCCTCAGCATTCGCCGGGCCGGCGCGCTGCGCAAGGCCTCGCGTCGCACGGAGTCTCCGACGATGATTACGTCATGAGAGCGATCGTCTATACGCAGAACCTGCCGGTGAGCGATCCGGAGAGCCTGATCGACGTCGACCTGCCGCGGCCGTCACCGCGCGGCCGTGATCTGCTGATCGAGGTCGTCGCCGTCTCGGTCAACCCGGTCGACGTCAAGCAGCGCGCCGCGTCCCCCGCGCCACTCGGCGGTCGCATCCTCGGCTACGACGGTGCCGGGATCGTGCGCGAGACCGGGTCGGATGTGGGAATGTTCGAGGTCGGCGATGAGGTCTACTGGGCCGGGCAGATCAATCGGCCCGGGTCAGACGCCCAGTTTCAGCTGGTGGATGAACGGATCGTCGGCCACAAGCCGCGCACCATCGATTTCGCCGATGCTGCCGCGCTGCCGCTCACGACGATCACGGCCTGGGAGCTGCTGTTCGATCGGCTCGGGCTCACCGCCGACAGCACCGGCCATCTCTTGGTCGTCGGCGCGACCGGCGGGGTCGGATCCATGGTCGTCCAGCTCACCCGCGCCCTCGCGCCGGAGGTCACGATCGTGGCCACCGCCTCCACCCCCGAGGGGGCGAACTGGGTGCTCGAGCTCGGTGCCGACCGGGTCATCGACCATCGCCGAGGCCTGCTCGAACAGGTCGGCTCCGTCGCCCCCGGGGGCATCGACTGGATCTTCTCCTCGCACACCGAAGGCCAGATCGATACCTACGCGTCGATCCTGCGACCGTTCGGGCAGATCGCCGCGATCGACGATCCGCAGACGCTCGACATCGTGCCACTCAAGTCGAAGAGCATCGCCTTCCACTGGGAGTTCATGTTCACCCGCCCGGTGCGCAAGACGCCCGACATGGTGGCGCAGCATGAGCTGCTCGACCAGGTGGCGACACTGGTGGATGCCGGACGGATCGTGAGCACCGCGACCACCCGCCTCGCGCCGCTCGATGCCGAACGACTCCGCGAAGCCCACGGCCTGGTGGAGACCGGTCACACCATCGGAAAGGTGGTGCTGAGCGGATGGCCCGCGTGAGCCCCGTCGTGCCGGGTCCGGGTCAGGAATCGGTTCTGGGACTACCCGCGGCCGCCGCGGGTGGAGACGACGACCGACCGCATCCGGATCCGTCTGGGCGGTGAGCTCATCGTCGACACGACGGATGCCGTCCGGGTGTTGGAGACCAGCCATCCGCCGGTCTACTATCTGCCTCGCTCGGCCTTCCCGGAGGGCGCGCTGCTGCCCGCCGACGGCGCGAGCTTCTGCGAGTTCACGGGCGGCGCGCGGTACCTGACGGTGCGGGGCGGTGACGCGGATGCCGTGCGCTCCGCCTGGTTCTACCCCTCGCCGAGCCCGGGCTACGAGCAGCTCGTGGGCAGGGTCGCGGTGTACCCGAGCGCGATGGACGAGTGCGAGGTCGCCGGAGAGGCCGTGACCGCTCAGGCGGGCGACTTCTACGGCGGCTGGATCACCTCACGCGTGGTCGGCCCGTTCAAGGGTGAGCCCGGCACGCTGGGCTGGTAGGTCGCGCCCGGCGACGTGCCTCCTCGATCAGCGGCCGAGGTCAGCCGGTGCGGAAACGCGCGAAGGCCCCGGCGGAGCGGGCGAACGCGGCGGACTCCCGCTCGCTCAGGTCGCTGAACGCATCCGGTGTGACGGTCACCCCACCCGATTTCTCGGCCCGTCGCCAGGTGCCGACGATGCGGCCGCCGGCGACGATCATCGGCAGGAAGATTCCGTTGCCTCCCGGCACGATCCGGGCGAAGTGCTCGTCGTCGAGCGGCAGCGACCGGTCGGTGTACCCGAGCAGGTACTCGTCGAATCCGGGGAGCGCGTGCACCGCAGCGGATCGACGACGCCCGGCCGCCCGATCGACCTCGCGCTCCGAGGCCCAGTAGGCCTCGCCGCCGTGGTCGAGCTCGACCAGTTCGTCGCTCGCCAGCGCAAGGCCCGTGCGTGCCGAGGCGAGGGTGAGCTTCGACCACCAGGCGAAGTCGCGCAGCGTGGCCGGTCCGTGACCGGTGAAGTAGCGCAGTGCGAGCTCTCGCAGCGCCTCGTCGCCGCCGAGGTCGCGCGAGTGCGGCACCCACTCGTCGAGCAGCACGAGGGCCTGCTGGGTGCCGCTCGTCGATCCCCAGCAGAGGAGTCCCGTCTGCGCGAGGTACCAGATCACGTGGTACCCGCGCTGCGCGGCGGGGTCGATGTCGATCGACCGCAGCAGAGCGAAGTACTCGTCGCGGGCGAGTGCCCGACCCCCCTGCAGTGCGGCGATCGTCGCCTCGCGGGCACGGTCGAGCGCCGCGGCGTCGAGCCCGAGCTGGCGCTGGCGGGTGGCAGAACCGGAGAGGGTACGCGGTGAGGTGACGCGAAGCACCCAGCGCAGCTCCTCCGCGGCGACGAAGAACAGCGTGCCGCGGAACGGCGCTCCCCGCACGATCAGCCCGCCGTCCAGGGCGGCGTTCAGGTCACTCAGGCGTGAGCCGGGAGCGCGGATGCCGAGTGCCCACCCGCCCTGGATGAAGTCCTGCCCCTGCACGGCGAACAACTGCCGGGCCACGTCGAGCACCGTGAGTCGGTCGGCGTGCGGAGCCTCGATCTGCTGAGCCAGCAACCGGAGGCGCAGGATCTCGGCCGCGCCGACCGTCACCGCCATCCGCTACCGACCCGAACGCCGGTCAGCCACCCGATCCGGCCGACGCCGGCGCCTTCTTCGCGCTGTTCTTGTGCGGCAGCAGGGTGTTCGCCTCCTCCAGCGACATGCCGTTGGTCTCCGGGATGAAACGCATCACGAATAGGAACGAGAGCAGGGCGAACAGTGCGTACAGACCGTAGGTGAGCACGAGCGAGACGGATGCGAGCGGCGGGAAGGTGATCGTGACCACGAAGTTCGCGATCCACTGCGCGGCCGCGGCGACTCCCAGCGCCCGCGCGCGGATCCGCGTGGGGAAGATCTCGCCCAGCAGCACCCAGACCACCGGACCCCAGGATGCGCCGAAACTGATGACGAAGACGTTTGCGGCGATGAGAGCGACCGGTCCCCACCCGCCCGGCAGCGACGGTGCTCCCTTCACGATGTCCGCCTGGCTGAAGGCGATGGCCATCGTGGCGAGCGAGAGGGTCATGCCGGCGGAGCCGAATAGCAGAATCGGCCGGCGTCCCACCCGGTCGACCAGCGCGATCGCCACGAAGGTCACCGCGATGTTCGTGACGGAGGTGATCACCGAGATGGTGAACGAGTCCTTTTCCTGGAACCCGACCGAGCGCCAGAGAGTGGTCGAGTAGTAGAAGATCACGTTGATGCCGACGAACTGCTGGAAGATCGACAGGATGATGCCGATCCAGACGATCGGCTTCAGGCCGAATGCCTTGCCACGCAGGGCACCCTTCTGGCTCGCCTGCTCATCGGCGCTGATGGCATCACGCATGTCGCGGATCGCACGCTCGACGTCCTCCCCCGGCCAGATGCGGGCGAAGATCTTGCGCACCTCCTCGTCGCGGTGCTTGAGCACGAGGAACCGCGGTGACTCGGGCAGCGCGATAGCGAGAAGCCCGTAGACGACGGCGGGGATGACCCCGGCGAGGAACATCCAACGCCAGGCCTCGAGACCGAACCAGAAGGTCGAATTCGCGGTCCCCGCGGCGTTAGCAAACAGCGTGTCGGAGAGCAGGGCGGCGAAGATACCGATGGTGATGGCGAGCTGCTGGAGCGATGCGAGCCGTCCCCGCATCTGCTTCGGCGATATTTCGGCGATATAGGCGGGCGCGATCACGGAGGCGATGCCGATGCCCAAGCCACCGACCACCCGCCAGAGAACCAGGTCCCACACGCCGAACGCGAGGCCGGCACCGATCGCGCTCGCGAGGAACAGTACCGAGCCGATGATCATGGCGGGGATGCGGCCCCAGCGGTCGGCGAGGCGACCGGCGAAGTATGCGCCGACCGCGCATCCGATCAGGGCGCTCGCCACCGCGAGGCCGATGAGCGCGGGCTTGAGGTCGAAATCCGTCTCGATCGCGTCGACAGCGCCATTGACCACCGACGAGTCGAATCCGAAGAGGAAGCCACCCACGGCTCCGGCCACCGCGAGACCAATCACCTTGATATTCACTGACGGATTACTGGTGTCTGACATCTCGATCCTCTGTTCGGTGACTGTCACCACCGTACGCCCGTCCTCCGCCCTCGGGCAGTCGATAACTGGGCCACCCTCGCTATTAGCCGGACCGCGGCGTAGGGTCAATCCCCCGCGCAGAAAGCTTCGCGTGCCTAGCATGGGTCGTGATCTGGGAGTTATTGCGTGGGAAGCCTGTTGTATGGCAGCACCGGCGTCGAGATCACGTTCGACGACCGGGCCCTCGCCCATCTGCAGATCGTGATCACCGCCAAGCTGCGACGTCATGAGAGTTTCGTCTTCTCGTGGACCAATTCCGTCGAACGCGGGAGCGGGCGGAGCGTAATCTGGCTCGATGCCAGCAGCACGTTGATGTATCGGTACTCGGGAAGCCGCCAGCCGATGATCAACCGCGAGTGGATCGAGCAGTTGACGCGATCGGCGAACAGCCCGGGCGGTATGTTCTTCACCCCAGAACCGGGAGCCGGGCCAGCGACGGATGCTTGACCTCACGCGCATGTCGAGACCGCCCTGGGAGGCGACTCTCAGCGACGGCCAACACATGCTCGTGCTGTACTTTCTCGTGGTCGCCGGCCTGGCGCTCCTCGCCGGGCTCGTCCGTACCGTGCTCTCCAGAGTCGAGGTCGGCTCGCGATATCGGCCGGCGACAGTAGCCCGCCTCGCGATCGTCGCGATCGCGCTGGTGTCGTACGGCTTCGTCATTCTCGAGTTCGTGCGGGGCTATACCCCCGTCGCCGGCGGTTGGCGACCGAACGGCGAGGCCGTGTTCACCTTCGCCATCCGGTACATGGATTGGTCGGTCACCGTACCGCTGCTCGCCATCGAACTCCTCGCTGTCTGCGCGGTGAGCGGGGTGGCGGTGCGCACCGTGCAACGGTTGGCCGCGCTCGGTGCATTCCTGATGATCCTCGCCGGTTTCATCGGCGTCTTCGTCGTGGGCGGCGACGATCGCAGCACCATCCTGATCTGGGGCGCGATCAGCTCGGTGTTCTGGATCTTCACCGATGCCGTGCTGATCTGGGCGGTGCGCCGCTCGGTCGGCTCGTTGACCCCGCAGGCCGCCGTGCTGCTGCGCTCGGCCACCGTGCTGCTGCTCTCCGGCTGGGTGATCTATCCGGTGATCTTCGTCATCCAGGTGTTCAGCTTCGGCGGGCAGTGGACGACGATCATCCAGATCGCGCTCTGTGTGACGGATGTGCTGGTCAAGATCGGATTCGGCGGCCTGGTTCACCGTGTGGCCAAGCTGCGCACGGCAGAAGACGTGCGCGCGGGCCACGACGTTCACCCCGAGGCGATCTGGATCTCCTCGGAGAAGGTGTCGGATGCGGGGCTGCCTCGCGAGGTATACCTCTCGCCCGAGGCGGTCGTCCATCCCACCCGCGCGAAGCCGTCGGCGGGTGCGGCCGTCCCCGACACCGAGCCGGAGCAACCTCCGGACATCCCGGTCGATCTCGGCTGATCTCGGCGGGAGTGTCCGTTTCGGGCGATTCCGTTCGTTGCACCGGTATGAAACGTTTCCAATGTCGGTGGAATAAACCAGACTCTCTTCATGCTCTCCTGATAGCCGGCCCGCGCACCCTGTGCGCTCGCGGCCGCTGGCAACGTCGCCGCATCACCCATCCACCTCTCCAGCCTTGTGCGGTCCGGTCCTCGTGACCGCGGCCGTCCGCATCCCATTTCCACCGCCATTTCGACGGGAACAGCAATGACCGAAACCCTCAACACCGCAACGACGACGGGCTCGCCCGTCGATGCCGCCGACCACGCCGCAACCCTCGACCGCCGCAACCGTCTCGTCATCGGCATCCTGCTGATCTCGGTCTTCGTCATGATCCTCAACGAGACGATCATGGGCGTGGCCCTGCCGCAGCTGATGAAAGACCTCGACATCTCGGCGAGCACCGGGCAGTGGCTCACGGCCGCCTTCCTGCTCACCATGGCCGTGATCATCCCGATCACCGGGTTCCTGCTGCAGCGCTTCAGCACGCGCAGCCTCTTCATCGCCGCGATGGGGCTGTTCAGCCTCGGCACGCTGGTGGCCGCGCTCTCCCCGGGCTTCACGCTGCTGCTCGTCGCCCGGGTCATCCAGGCCAGCGGCACGGCGATCATGTTCCCCCTGCTGATGACCACGGTGATGACCCTGGTTCCGCCGGCCAATCGCGGCCGCATGATGGGCAACATCTCGATCGTGATCTCCGTCGCCCCGGCGATCGGCCCCACGATCTCGGGACTCATCCTCACGGCGTTCAGCTGGCGCTTCATGTTCATCTTCGTGCTGCCGATCGCGCTGGTCGCGCTGTTCGTGGGCGGCGCGCTGATCAAGAACGTGACCGAGACGCACAAGGTGAGCTTCGACATCCTGTCGGTCGTGCTGTCGGCCTTCGGCTTCGGCGGCCTGGTCTACGGCCTCAGCAATGCGGGCACCGCGGGCTCGCCGCTCGAGGTGTGGACCCCCCTCGCGATCGGAGCGGTCGCACTCGCCCTGTTCATCCTCCGTCAGCTGAAGCTGCAGCGCACCGACCGGGCGCTGCTCGACCTGCGCACCTTCCGCGTTCCGACCTTCACCTTCTCGATCGCGATGTTCGCGATCAGCATGATGGCGATGTTCGGCACGATCGTGCTGCTGCCGCTCTACCTGGTCAACGTGCTCGGACTTCAAGAACTCCAGGTCGGACTCCTGCTGCTGCCGGGTGGTCTAGTGATGGGTCTGCTCGCCCCCTTCGTCGGGCGCATCTACGACCGGGTCGGACCGCGCGGACTGCTGATCGCCGGATCGACGATCGTCAGCGGCGACCTGTGGGCGATGACGCTGTTGAACGCCCACAGCAGCGTCTGGATGGTTCTCGCGGCCCACGTCACCCTGAGCATCGGGCTCGCGCTCATCTTCACGCCGTTGTTCACCGCGAGCCTCGGCTCGCTGAAGCCCGAGCTGTATTCCTACGGCAGCGCGATGGTCGGCACGATCCAGCAGCTGGCCGGAGCAGCGGGAACCGCGCTGTTCGTCACGGTGATGTCATCGGTGCAGATCGCGCAGGCCTCCACCGGCATCGCGAACTCGTACGCCGACGGCGTCCACACCGCGTTCCTCTACGGCGCCGTGATCTCGCTGTTCGCCATCCCCTGCGCGTTCTTCATCCGCAAGATCGCCACCCCCGCGGGCACGGAAGCTCCGATCGGGCACTGACCCGGCGCTCTTCTCGAGCGTCGCGCCGGCTCAGGCGCGACGCTCGATCTCGGCGATGATTCCCGGCAGCACCCGGCGCATGTACGGCGCCCAGAACAGCCGCACGATGAGCCCGACCACGAGGCGCGCCCGCGGGTACGGCTCGAAGGTGTACGCCCAGCGGATGCTCGTGCCGCCCGACACCGTGGTGTAGCTCCACTCCGCGCGCGCACCCGACACCAGCCTGCCGAACAGCTTCTGGAAATCGCTCAGGCGGTACTCGAACCGGTGTGGTGCATCGACCAGCTCGAGGTGCTCGATGACACTGCCGCCGTCGGAGAGCATGAGTTGGCGGGTCTGACCCGCCGCATCCCAGGCGCCGGTCTGGTCGCGCACCTCGACCACGGCCGGCAGCGGGCCGAACCTCGGGTAGAACCCGACCGGGGTGAGCGGCGTCGAGATCTGCCAGGCACGCTCGAGGGGTGCGATGGTGACGGCGTCGACTGTTGCTGAGGTGCTGACCATGGTGGTGGTTCGGAGCGCCGGCACGGCGAGATGGTCAGGACGCCCAGATGCCCAACAGCTCCGGCGCGAGCCGCCTGCCCTGCGCCCGCCCGGCCCGCGCGGCCTCCGGCCGCACGCCGGGGTCGAGCGGGTTGCTGCCGAAGGCGGTCAGTGCCGCCTCGTCGGCGAATACCAGGGTTCGCGCGCCGATACCGATGGCGTCGATCTGCTCGGGCGCGATCGTCGGACCGAGCGGCCCGATCTCCGGTGCCGGGGTGAGCACGAGAACGGGATCGCTTCCCGCGATCAGGTCGACGTTGCTGGTCGACCGCACCCCGCCATCCGTGTAGTGCCGACCGTCGATCTCCACCGTGGGCCAGATGCCGGGAACGGCGCAGCTGGCGGACACCGCGTCGACGAGGTCGACCCCCGAGTCACGGTCGAAGATGCGCAGCTCACCGGTGTCGGTGTCGACCGCGGTGATCAACAGGCGCCGATCGGGCCACTCGCGCACGGTCAGCCGCGCTTCGATCACCGTACGGCGGGCAGATGCCGACCCGGTGTCTGCCGCCCGCGCGAAAGCCCCGACGCGGCGGCGTGCCTCCTGCGGCGAGGCGACCCCCTCCATCAGCTTCGTCATCTGCTCGCCGAAGGCGACGACATCGATCTCCGCGCCGAGTTCGGCGGTCTCCTCCGCCACCTGCTGGGCGTAGAGCTGCTCGATCGGTGTTCCGCCCGCCAGCTGCGAGGCGACCGCGGAACCCGCGGAGGTTCCGAGGTAGGTCGTCTCGGGCCGGGTGAGCGTGGCGAACACGGCCGCCGACTGCTCGGCGATGCCGGCGAGTACACCGACCTCCCACGCGATTCCAGCGAGTCCGCCACCGGACAGGACGAGGGCACCAGGCACGAGATCTCCTTAGGGTCGATTCGAGTTCGAGCGTAGCCTTCGGAGACGGAAGGAGAACCCATGACCACACCGTCATCCGCCCAGACCTACCGGATGTCCGCGACAGTTCTCGACGCGCCGGACGCCACCGCCCTGGACGCTGCGACCGCGCGCGCGGTCGAGCTCGCGGCGACCGTGGCCGAGTACCAGCCCCTGGACGATGGTCGAGTGCAGCTCGGCCCGGCGGGGCATCCGTTTTGCCTGCTCGTCGGCTGATGACGGCCGGATATTCCGCCGCACAGGTGCGCGCAGCCGAGGCGCCGCTGCTGGCCGCCGGGGTGCCGCTGATGGCGCGCGCCGCCGCGGGCCTCGCCGCGGTCATCCGTGAGCTGGCGCCCGAGCGCGTGCTGCTGCTGGTCGGCTCCGGCGACAACGGCGGGGACGCGTTGTTCGCCGGCGCCGAGCTGGCCCGCGACGGTGTACCGGTTCAGATCCTGTGCACCGGCGACCGCGTTCATGAGGCGGGGCTGAGCCGCGCTCGGGACGCGGGTGCTGTGCTGGTCGATTCGGTACCGGACGAGCTCGACGTGCTGGTCGACGGCATCCTGGGCATCGGCGCGGGGGCCGGAACCGCGCTGCGCGGGCGCGCGCGCGATGCGGTGGGGGCGGTGTTGGCGAGGCCGAAGCGCCCGCGGGTGGTCGCGGTCGACCTGCCGAGCGGGGTGAACCCCGATGACGGGAGGGTGACGGATGCCGTGGTGCTGCCCGCCGAGACGACCGTCACCTTCGGCGCGGTGAAGGCTGGCCTACTGCTGGGGCGGGGCGCCGAGCTCGCCGGCCAGGTGCGCCTGATCGAGATCGGGCTGGACCTGACCGGCATCACACCGCTGGTCGAGGATGCCACCGGCCCCGCCCAGAAGAGGGCGGTCCAGAAGAGGGCGGTCCAGAAGACGGCGGCCCAGAAGAGGGCGGTCTAGAAGAAGTCGCCGCCGCCGAAGTCGCCGCCGCCGAAGTCGCCGCCACCGAAATCGCCACCGAAGTCGCCACCCTGGTCCCAGCCGCCGTCGTATCCCGCCGCATCGGTGGTACCGCTGTGGTCGCCGCCGGCATCGGCGCCGCTGGCGTCGCTTCCGCCGTCACCAGAATCACTGCCGGAGTCGTTGCCAGAATCGTTACCGGAATCCGACGATGCATCCGCGGAATTGTCGCCGCCGAAGTCGTTCGGCATGAACGCACTGACGAGCGCGGAACCGATGACGTAGCCGGCGACGGTGCCGAGGATCGAGCTGCCGAGCATACTGCCGAAGCTCGGTCCGCCCATGCCGCCACCGTTGAAAGCGCGTTGCATGCTCCCGGGCTGCTGGAACTCGGCGCGGGTCGCCGCCTGCGCCAGGGTGGCAGGCTCGGCGTTCGCCGGGCGCTCGCTCGCGTTGGTGGCGTTCTTGGTGAGCTGCTCGAACAGGATGTCGCGCTGCTTCGGGGTCAGCTTGGCGAAGGCCTCGGTGTGCACCTGCTCGATCGTCTCGGGCGGGGCGGTGCGGAGGAGGTACTGGTAGCGCTCGACGGCGATCTCATCGTCGCTTCGCTGAGCTGTGGGGGCCGCGGGGCGGGGCGCCTGACGCTGCTGCGCCGGCTCTTCTTCGCGGCCGAGAAGACGGTCGAGGAAACCCATGATTGCTCCTTTGAATTGAATCGCATGCTGGCACTGCAGTGGGGGTGAGACAAGTATCGGGGCGGATACCTCCGCATGGCTGGGTGTTCGCGCAGAGCGGGATGAACGGCTAGAACGCGCTGATCACCGCTGCCACGTCGTCCCCGCCGTGCCCGGTCTCGCCCGAATCCTCGAACGTGTCCCGCAGTGGCGCGACCAGTCGCGTGGAGGCGCCGAGCGGTTCGAGCTCGGCGATCATGAGGTTCAGGTCCTTGAGCAACCCGTCCACGGCGAAGGAGGGGGCGAAGTCGCCGCTCAGCATGAGCCCTCCCTTGAGGTGCAGGTACGGCGAATCCGAGGCGCCTCCCGCAATCGCCTGCATGAACAGCGTCGGGTCGACCCCGAGTGCCCGACTCAGCGAGATCGCCTGCGCGGCGCCGGCAGTGAGGGCGGCAACCCAGGAGTTGCAGGCGAGTTTCACGGCACTCGCCGCGCCGATCTCCGGTCCGGCGTTGACCGTCTTGCTGCCGATCGCGTCGAGCACCGGCGCGAGCCGATCAATCAGGGTCGGGTCGCCGGAGATCGGCAGCACCAGCTTTCCCTCCTCGGCGGGCTGCTTGGTTCCGACGACCGGTGAATCGACGATGCTCACCCCTTTCGCCTGCGCGAGCGCAGCCAGTCGACGGATGCCGCTGGGCCCGACGGTTGCGCACTGCATCCAGATCGCGCCCTTCGCCACCGACCCCAGCATCTCGCCGGCGACCTCGGTCACCGCCGTCTCGTCGAACAGCATGGTCAGCACGACATCCGCGTCCGCGACTGCCACGGTGACATCGGTCTCCACCCGCACACCGTCAGCGGCGAGCGGCTCGGCGCGCTCGATGTGGCGGTTCCACGCGGTCACGTCGATTCCCGCGCGCACCAGGCTGTGCGCGATGCCCGTTCCCATGGTCCCGGTTCCCAACACTGCGACACGCATGGCTCACTCCTTGTTCGAGGGTCTGATGGGTCTTCTCAATTCTGCGCGCGATCAGCGCGCCGCAGCGAGCTCGATCCACCGGGTTCCCCGTACGCGCAGTCCGAGGGTGACCGCTCGAATACCGATGTATCCGAGCGCAAATGCCGTCCAGACGGCAAAAACCGTACCGACCGCTGTTGCCCACCACAGCAACGGCAGGTACACGGCGAGGTTGACCAGCCCGCTCAGAGCCAGGTAACGGGAGTCGCCCGCGCCGATCAGCACCCCGTCGAGCACGAAGACGAAGCCGGAGATCGGCACCCCAACCGCCATCACGAGCAGCACAGGGGGCAGCGCGTCGAGCACCGCGTTGTCTGAGCTGAAGACTCGGCCGATGACGGGTGACAGGGCAGCGACGACGACGCCGATCGCCAGCCCGGCCAGCAGCCCGAAGCGGATCAGCCGGTGCGAGACCTGAGAGACCCGCCCGACGTCGGCAGCGCCGAAACCGTGCCCGATCAACGCCTGACCGGCGATCGCCAGGGAGTCGAGCACGAAGGCGAGCAACGAGAACAGCGCGAGCGCGACCTGCAGCGTCGCGAGTCCGCTCGCCCCGAGCAGACTGCCCGCGAAGACGGTGGCCAGCATCGCCGCCCGCAGTGACGCCGTGCGGAGCAGCAGCCAGCCGCCGGATGCCGCGACGCCCGTCACCCCGGCCAGCCCGGGCCGCAGGGCCGCCCCGCTCCCCCGCGCGACCCGCACGACGATGACGAGGAAGGCGACGGCCATCGCCCATTGCGCGACGACGGTCCCCGCGGCGGAGCCGGCGATGCCCCAGCCGAAGCCGTAGATGAACAGGGCGTTGAGTCCGGCGTTCGCCGCGAAGCCGGCGGTGACGATGGCCAACGGGGTGCGGGTGTTCTGCAACCCGCGGAGCAGCCCGGTCGCCGCGAGCACGATGAGCATCGCCGGTAAGCCCCAGACCGAGATTCCGAGGTAGACGGATGCGGCGGCCGCGACATCCGCCCCGGCTCCGAACAGGGCAACGGCACCGTTCGCGAACACCAGGCCGAGCAGGAGCAGCACCACCCCGACAGCGAGCGCGAGCCAGATGCCGTGCACCCCCGCACGCAGGGCACCCGCGCGATCACCGGCGCCGAGAAGGCGGGCGACGGCGGGCGTGGTGGCGTAGGCGAGGAAGACGAGCAGACCGACCGCCGTCTGCAGGATGCTGCTGGCGATGCCCAGCCCGGCGAGCTCGGTATCGCCGAGATGGCCGACCAGCGCGGTGTCGACGAGCAGGAACAACGGTTCCGCCACCAGGGCCGCCAGGGTGGGGCCCGCGAGACGGAGGATCTCGCGATCGAGAGCGCGCCACCCGGCGCGGTCACGCGACGGGGTGATGGGTTCGCGGGGCACGCCGACAGGCTACCGGCGACGCCGCTGTCCCCCGGAGTCCTACCTCAGGGGATCAGCGCCACCTTGCCGCCCGGGTGCCCCGACTTGACCAGCCGAAGCGCCTCGATGGCGTCGGCGAGCGGGAAAGTCGTGGCCATCGGCACCACCAGCTTGCCCCGCCCGGCGAGATCGACGAGAGTTCGCCGCACCGAGTTGCGATACTGGGCGCTCGCGCTCGACGGCACCGCGCCGGCGATCATGTGGAAGCCCTCACGCTCCGCGTCTTCGCTGGCGGTCAGCGTCACGATGCGCGAGCGGTCGGCGACCAGCTCCAGCGAGACCTGCACCGCCTCGCGCGTGCCGACCGTGTCGAGGGCCACCGTGATGCCGTGGGGCGCCAGCGCGCGGACACGATCGGCAAGGCCCTCGCCGTAGCGCACCGGCTCCGCACCGAATCGCTCCAGCAGCGGGAAGTTCTTCTCGCTCGCCGTGCCGATCACCCGGGCACCGACGAACACCGCCTGCTGAATGGCGCTGACCCCGACCGCGCCGGATGCCCCGTGGATGAGCACGGTGTCGTCCGGGCCCGCGTGAGTGAGGTGCAGCATCTCCGTCGCGGTCGTGCCCGCGAGCAGCAGGTTCGCCGCCTCGGGAAAGCCGAGCGAGGGCGGCTTCATGAAGACATCGGATGCCGGCACGGTGAGCGCGGTCGCGTAGGCGCCCCGGAAGCGGAAGCCCAGCACGGCATCACCGAGCTGGAAGCCGGTCTCCGGGCCGATAGCCGAGATGATCCCCGACGCCTCATAGCCGATCGGAATCGGCAGCTGGCGGTCGGAGGGGCGGGAGATGTGCTTGAAGTCGGCCGGATTCACTCCCGCTGCGCGCACATCGATGGTCACCTCACCGATCCCGGGAGCACGCACCTCCGTATCCCGAAACTCCAGCACGTCGAGATCACCGAAATCGGTCGCCACCCAGTGCTTGGCCATCGCAGTCTCCTTCGTCGTCGATAGTTCTCCCGCAAGCGTGCCACTCCCGTTCTACCGGTGTCGATCACGCCGTGGGTGGGGGCGCCGCAGTCAGGCCCGGTCGAGGCCCCGTGCGCGCCGCTCGAGAGCGCTGAGTGCACCGTCCAGCTGCGCATCCGGCAGACAGAGACGGATGACCGGCACCCCGAGCCGCACGAACCGGCGCAGCACCTCGGGCCGAAACGGCTCCGCCGTCAATCGTGCAGAGAAGGTGCCGTCTTCGGCGAGAGTGAGCTGCGCGCGCAACAGGTCGATCCAGGTGCCGTGCACCGCGTTCGACCCGCTGCGGTAGGCGAGATAGGCGCCGTCGCCGACCGCACGCATCCGCACCTCGGCGGAGGGCCAGCCGATCTTGCGGCGCCCGGGTACCTCGGATTCGGTGATTCCGGCGGTGCTGAGCGCACGATCCAGCTCGTCGAGCAGCCGGCGTTCGACCTGCGGCTCGACCCACTGGGGAGCGGCGCCGCCCCTCTCCCCCTGCCGTGCCGTGCGCAGCAGGTCGAGCTCGGCGACGAGGCTGTCCTTGAGGTATTGGTCGAACCGGGTCCCGTCGGTCGGCGGTGGGGACAGCAGATAAACCAGTGACGAATACGAGTCGAGGTATTGGCGGGTGAGGGGGAACTGCTGATCGCCGTCCCCGTCGGCGAGGTCACGCAGCATCCGTCGACCGATCTTGACGATGCGCACCAGGTGCCCGGCGACGATCGCCTGATCGCGGGTCAGTCCCTGGGCGCTCTCGAGCACGGCCTCGACCAGGCGCACGAAATCGCCGACCAGGGCGGCCTCGGCGCGCGAACCCTCCGGCTGACGTTCTGGCATCGGATCAGCCGACGGAAACAGCGTGCAGAGCATCCACCAGCGGCACGAGTTCGGGAGTTTCGCGCGCCTCGGCGAGCGCCCGCTCCAGTGTCTGGTCGTGGGTGGGCTTCGCATCGGCGAGGAGTCGCTTACCGCCCGGCGTGAGCTCCGTGTAGATGCCACGTCGGTCGTCGGCGCACAGGATGCGGGTGAGCAGCCCACGATCTTCGAGGCGCGTGACCAGTCGCGTGGTGGCGCTGCTACTGAGCGCCGCGGCGCGCGCGAGCTGTTGCATCCGCATGTGCCAGCCGTCCTGACGACTCAGCACGTCGAGCACCGTGTACTCCACCACCGAGAGGTCGGAGCTCGCCTGAAGCGCGCGCTCGAGGCGGGAGTCGATCAGTCCGTGTAGCGCGGCGAGCGTGTACCAGCCCTGCGCGCGCACCTCGACCGCGTCGTCGTCGATGCTCATCGTTCGCTCCTGTCGTCGTACTGTCGGCCCGCTGCTCCCGCGCCACCGCCGCACCGTGGTCTTGCAGGATTACCCCGCGTGTGCAACTATTTATCACGCGTCTGCAACTATCAGCGTACGCGGAATACCCGTTGCCACACAAGGAGTTTCGATGCCCATCGGTCTGATCGCCCTCGCCATCGGCGGATTCGGAATCGGCCTGACCGAGTTCGTCATCGCCGGCCTGCTGCCGGAGGTCGCCGCCGACTTCCGGGTGATCGAGGCCGCCGCCGGCTGGCTCATCTCCGGCTACGCGCTGAGCGTCGCCGTCGGCGCCGTTCTTATCACGGCGGCCGTCACCCGGGTACCCCGCAAGACCGCGCTCATCGGGCTGATGGTGCTGTTCATCGCCGGCAACCTGATCTCGGCACTCGCCCCGACCTACGGCATCATGCTGCTCGGTCGCATCGTCGCCGCGCTCTGCCACGGAGCGTTCTTCGGCATCGGCGCCGTCGTCGCAGGAAGCCTGGTGCGGCCGGAGAAGAAGGCCGGCGCGATCGCCATCATGTTCACCGGCCTCACCCTCGCCAACGTGCTGGGCGTGCCCTTCGGCACGTTCCTCGGCCAGGCGCTCGGCTGGCGCTCCACCTTCGTCGCCATCACCATCATCGGGGTGATCGCCCTGCTCGGCATCGTCTTCCTCGTGCCGAAGCCCACCCGCGAGACCGCCCACGTGAGCAACCTGCGCGGCGAGCTGTCGGCCTTCCGTTCCGGCCAGGTCTGGCTATCGATCGCCGTGACCGTGCTCGGCTTCGGTGGGATGTTCGGCGCCTTCACCTACATCGCCTTCACCCTCACCAGGGTGACCGGGTTCCCGAGCGGCGCCGTGCCGTGGCTGCTGATCCTGTTCGGCGTCGGACTGTTCGCCGGAAATCTGCTGGGCGGCAAGGCCGCGGAACGTCGACTCGACCGCACGCTGATCGTGCTGCTCATCGGGCTCACCCTCGTGTTGGTCGGCTTCGCCCTCACCGCCACCTACCCGATCGCCGTGATCGTCGCCCTGCTGCTGATGGGCGCGTTCGGCTTCGGCACCGTTCCCGGGTTGCAGACCCGCGTCATGCTCTACGCACAGGGCGCCCCGACCCTCGCGTCGAGCTCCAACATCGCAGCATTCAATGTGGGCAACGCCCTCGGCGCCTGGATCGGCGGACTCACCATCAGTGCCGGTCTCGGCTTCACCAGCCCGCTCTGGGCGGGAGCCGCGATCACCGCGGGCGCCGTGATCGTGATGGTCGTTGCGGCGACCCGGCGGTCCGCCATCCCCGACACGGTGCATCCCGCGGTCGCCGTACCCGCCGCGGGGTGACTCGCGACCCGACAACCCGACCTCAGGAGCACCGAATTCAGGAGGGTGTGTGACCACGGAGGCGGGTCGGGCGGACGTGATTCACATCCGCCACGCAGAACCCATCAGTCCCATAACCTCCTGAATAACGAGGGTGGCTGAATGGCGAGGGTGGCGGAATGACGACGGTGGGCGCCGGAGCCGCGATTCGTGAATAAATGCGAGACCAGTCGCAGACGACGGATGGCCGCCCCGGGTTCCCGGGGCGACCATCCGTCGTTCTGCTGTGCCGCCGTCAGTCCGCGAGGATCAGGTACAGCGCGCGGCGCGCCTCGTCGATCTTCTCGACGGCGGCCTTGCGCTGGGCCTCGGTCGCTCCGTGGCGGAACTGACCGAGCACGCCCATCAGCTTGCCGACGCTCTCGACCAGCTCTCCCGCCGCCTCGGAGCGACCGGGGGTCGCCTCCCAGGCCTTGGCGAAGTCGTCCTCGTGCTCGGCGACGTAGGCGGTGCCCGTCTCGCTGAGTTCGAACTCGGTCTTACGTCCATCGCCGCGGCTCACGATGAGCTCCTCGTCGACGAGCTGCTGCAGGGTCGGGTATACCGAGCCGGGGCTCGGGCGCCAGACTCCGTTGGTGCGTTCGGCAATGGCCTTGATCAGGCCGTAGCCGTTCGACGGGCCCTCGGCGAGCAACGACAGAATGACCGAGCGGATGTCGCCCTTGCCCGCCCGACGCGACCCGCGCGGTCCGAAACCGCCGGGCCCGAAGCCCGCGCCGAAGCCGGGGAAGCCCCCGCCGAAACCGCCGGGACCATCGTGAAGATGGTCGTGGACGCGGCCGCCGTGGTGGAAGCGCGCCGTCTCGGCACGCAGGGCGCGGATGTTCTCGTACTGGTTGTTGTGGTGTGCGTTCTTCATGAAAGTCTCTTTTCGCATTCTGCTCGCAGCCACCCGGTTCGTGCCGGGCGATCGTTCCTCTGGAAATCGAGCCATCGCAGAAGTTCTGCGATGCGTCAAAGATATATCGTTAACGCGAGAAACGCAAGCCGCGGTGGCGAATCGGTGCACCCTCCAGGGAGTTGTAGACCACGGCCCACCCCGGTGAACGGTGCCGCGCGATAATCGACAGGGTGAGTCTCCTTTCCGATGCCCCGCCCGCCCGCGGCGTCATGACCTCCGACGGTCTGCGACTGGCCACATACGACTTCGGCGATCAGGACGCCCCCGCCGCCGTCGCGCTACACGGCTTCGCGTCGAGCGCCCTGCTCAACTGGCAACAGACCGGCTGGACCCGCGACCTGACCCGCGCCGGATTCCGCGTCATCGCCTACGACCAGCGCGGGCACGGCGCGAGTGACAAGCCCGAAGACCCGTCTCGCTACTCGATGGAGCAGTTGGTCACCGATCTGCTCGCGGTGCTCGACGGTTACCTGCTCGATGAGGTGGCACTGGTTGGCTATTCTCTGGGCGCGCGGGTCGCCTGGCACGCCTCGGTCGATCTGCCCACCCGCGTCGGCAGCGCCGTGCTCGGCGGCATCCCCGGCGGTGACCCGCTCACCCGCTTCCGCCTCGAAGAAGCCCGACGATTCATCGCCGACGGAACTCCGGTCGACGATCGACTCACCCACACCTACCTCTCCATGGCCGCGGGCCTGCCCGGCAACGACCTGACGGCGCTGGTCGCACTGGTCGAAGGAATGCGGGGCGGACGTCAGCCCGATCCGAGCGATCCACCGCAGCAGCCGCTGTTGTTCGCGACCGGCAGCGACGATCCGATCCTCGATGCCTCCCGCGCACTCGCCGCCGCGGTACCGCACGGTCAGTTCTTCGAGATCCCGGGCCGCAACCACTTCACCGCGCCGACATCTCGTCCGTTCCGCGATCGGGCAGTCCAGTTTCTCGCCGCCGCGAGGTAGCGGCCGGCACACCGTAAGTGCCGGTCAGGTAGCCCCGGCTAGGGTTGACGGGTGATCAAGACGCTGCAGCGAGTCGCCCCCATCGCCGTGCCGCTCGTCGCTTTCGTCCTGCTCATCGCCACCTGGCACCGTACCCTCCCGCTCGCCATCGTCATCGTCGTGGCCGTGGTGCTGATCGGCGCTGTGCTCGCCGCGGTGCATCACGCCGAGGTCGTCGCTCACCGCGTGGGCGAGCCATTCGGATCGATCGTGCTCGCGGTGGCGGTCACGGTGATCGAGGTCGGGCTGATCATCACCCTGATGATCTCCGGCGGACACGGCACCGAGACACTCGCCCGCGACACGGCGTTCGCCGCCGTGATGATCACCTGCAACGGCATCGTCGGGCTCTCGCTCCTGCTGGGATCGCTGCGCCACGGCCTCCCCCGGTTCAACCCGGAAGGCACCGGCGCCGCGGTGGCTGTGGTGGCAACCCTGGTGACGATCACGCTGGTGCTCCCCCGGTTCACGACCGGGGCATCCGGCGGACGTTTCACCGGATCTCAGCTCGCCTTCGTCGCGATCGCCGCGGTGGCCATCTACGCGGTTTTCATCTCCACCCAGACCCGGCGGCACCGCGACTTCTTCCTTCCGGTGAACGCGAAGGGCAAGCCCATCTCCGAGGAGGAGCACGCGACACCGCCGTCGATGCGCACCACGGTGGTCAGCGGCATCCTGCTCGCCGTCTCGCTGGTGTCGGTGGTCGGGCTCGGTCACGCGATCTCTCCGTCGATCGAGGCGGGGGTCGCCGCGGTGGGCATCCCCAACTCCTTCGTCGGCGTGGTGATCGCCTTCATCGTGCTGCTGCCGGAGGCCATCTCCGCCTCGCGGGCCGCCCTGCGCGACCGCATGCAGACCAGTCTCAACCTCGCCTACGGTTCTGCCATCGCGAGCATCGGTCTCACCATCCCCGCGATCGCCGTGGCGAGCATCTGGCTCGACGGTGAGCTGGTGCTCGGGCTCGAGCCGGTACAGATCGTGCTGCTGGTGCTGACCATGCTGGTAGGCACCCTGACCGTGATACCGGGTCGCGCAACGCGGCTCACCGGCTTCGTGCACATCATCATCCTGGCGGCGTTCGTCTTCCTGGCGATCAGCCCGTAGGCAGCGAGGGGGACCATGATCAGACTGTTCGACACACCGACGGCAACCACGCTGGCTCAGATCCTTCCCGTGCTGTTGCTGAGCCTCATGGTGGAGATCCGCCGCCTGGAGCTGCACCGCCGGGGCAGGAACATCGTCACCACCCGGGTGCTCCTCGGCGTCTTCTTCGGGCTGTTCGCCGTGGTCGAGACGGTTCTCGTGCTGTCGATCGACGGCCGGCTGTTCCCGCTGATGTGGAGCGACTTCATCGCCGCTGTGCTGATCTTCGCCCTGCTGGTGATGCTGTTCATCTTCTCGATGATGGGTGCCGAACGTAAGCAGAAGTAGGTCTGGCTTCTGCGCCGAGCGGCGGAGCAGACTTGAGGCAATCGAAGACTTTCCCCGATCGAACGGAGACGTCATGCATGTGACCGCCCGCATCCAGAACTCGCTCGACTCGCACTCCGTGTCGTTCGCCAGCGATGAGCGCACCCATTCGTTGACCATTCCACCGCGGGAACAGGGCCGGGGATCGAGCGTCAACGGCGGCGAACTGCTGCTGCTGGCACTGGCGACCTGCTACGGCAACGACGTCTACCGCGAGGCCGAGGCCCGCGGGGTTCCGATCGAGAGTGTGGATGTGACGGTCGACGGTGACTTCGACGGGCCTGGCGACCCCGTCCGCGCGGTGCGGTACGGCGTCTCTGTGGTGACCTCGGCCGACGAGGCGACCGTGCGCGAGCTGCTCCGGTACACCGACTCGGTCGCGGAGATCCAAAACTCCCTGCGGGTTGCGGTGCCGATCGACCTGACCTCGATCGAGATCATCGCCGACGCGTCCGCCACCGAAGACCCGGCGATCACCGCGGGCGCCGCCTCCTAGAGGGCTTCCCTGCCAATCGGGGCCTCACCGCCGATAGGCGCTGACGAACAGTTCGCCGCGGATCTCCCCCAACCGATCGATCACCCGATCGAGAAGCACCCCACTGATACCCGCCGCAACCAGGTCGTACTCGCCGATCGGCAGCAGCTTGCCGACCCTGATCCGGATGACCTCCCAGCCCACCGCGCGCAACAGCCGGTCTTTTCGACGGTCGACCTCCTCGCGCCTGCCGAGGTGTTCGAGACCGTCGCGGCCGATCGTGTCGTACTCGATCGCCACCTTCAGCTCCGCGATCGGGATGTCGGGCCAGACCTCGATGTGCGCGAAGAACGGACGGGCGACGCGCACCGCGTTCGGGCTGAGGTCCACATCGAGCCGTTCTCGGATTCCCTGCCGCAGCTCGGACTCGGCCCGCGATGCCGGTCTCGGCGCGAGCGAACTGACGAAAGCCTCCCCCACGGGCACCGCTGCCGCCCCGGCTCGAGCGTTCGTGCAGACCGGACAGCGCGAACCGAAGATCACCGACTCGACCTTTGCGGAATACGTGCCGTGGCCGGCGGCACAGACCCAGGAGTAGCGCGCCCTGGGCGAGGTTTCGTCGGCGAGCGCGTCGCGCCGAGCTGGATTCACCCGTGCCAGCAGTTCGCTGCGATTGACGGCGCTCTCCTCGAGGCGCTGGCAGAGCAGACAGCGCAGGTCGGCATCCGGGTCGGTCCAGGGCGCGATTCCGGGGTGCCCACAGGCGAACGGCGTGCCGACCTGCGGGGCGTCGGGCACCGGCATCCGTCTGGCCCTGGTCGCCCGATGCACGGCGAGTGATGCGCAGTCCGGGCACCAGGTCGAGCGACGCCGACTGGTGCCGGGCTTGCTGCGCTGCTCTTCGGGGGTGGCGGCGAAGCGATGGCCCACCTCGCACTCCCAGAGCAGCAACACCTCGGCGGCGGGCGGAATCTGCGTCAGCGTGATGCCGAAGTTGAATTCGGGGTGATATTGCCTGATCAGGGTCGGGTAGGCCTGCCAGGCCTCTCGGTATGTGCCGACCGGGTAGGGAACGTCGACACCCTTGGAACGCTGTCGGCGCGCCCACCAGGCATCCACACTCTCGGTCACGCCGCCACCGTAACCGGCGCCACCGACACTGGACACATATAACTTGGTCGTTATACGCTCGCCTCATGAACGCTCTGGATGTGCTCGGAGACCCGGTGCGACGGCGCCTGGTCGAGCTGCTGGCAGCCGGCGATCGCGCGGCCGGCGAGGTCTCCGATGTCGTCGAACATGAGTACGGCATCAGCCAGCCCGCGGTCGCGCGCCACCTGCGGGTGCTGCGCGAGGCCGGCTTCGTCACGAGTACGCCTCACGGCCCCCGACGCATCTACTCGCTCCAGCCGGTGGTGATCGACCAACTGCAACAGCAGGTCGACCGGTACCGGGCGCTCTGGAACCAGCGGCTCGACGCGCTCGAGACCCAGATCGCCCGCGGCAAGAAGGCCCGGGCGACGACGAAAGGAACGACGACATGACCGAACTCTTCGGCGAGATCACCCGGGTCGGCGCGGGTCTCGACCTGCGGTTCGAACGCATCCTGGCCACGGATGTCGACGACCTCTGGTCGGCCCTGACCGACCCCGAACGGCTCGCGCGCTGGATGAACGTCTACACCGGCGACCTGGCGCTCGGCGGGACCTGGCACGCGCTGCTCGACGACGGGTCGGACTACGCGGTCGGCATCGTCACGGCGTGCGATCCGCCGCGGTCGTTCACCACCAGCTGGCATGCGATCGAGGAGCAGCCCACCGTGCTCACGGTCACCGTCGACGCGGTGCCGGAGGGCGCGCGGCTCACACTCGTGCACGAGGGTGTGCAGTCGATCTACTACGGCCCGGGCTGGCAGACCTATCTCGAACAGCTCGACGATTATCTGGGAGCGGCCGCGACATCCGTCACCGACCCCGACCGCGTGGCGGGCGTCGCCTGGGACGTGCGCTATTCCGCGCTGCGCCCGGTCTGGGACGCGCGCTATGGGGCCATGCGCCAGCCTCCGGTCGAATAGCAGCTGTCATCCAATTCAGGCAGGACCGCGTTGACGACGGGATACTCGCTCGCTCCCCCTGTCCCGCCTGAATTAGCTGTCCCGCCTGAATTCGCTGTCCCGCCTGATTTAGCGGAGTGGCGAGCGACGGCGAGCAGCCCGAGCGGCAGAATGAGCCCCGTGGACACCGCCGGCGACAGCACCCTCAGCATCGTGCTGTTCCTCACGGTGCTCGCCCTGTTCGCGCAGGTCGCGGTTCGGCTGCTTCGCGCGACGGATGCCCGGCGCTCGTTCCCCTGGCTGGCGGTCGTTCTGGGGCTCGCCGTCGGCATCCCGTCGCTGCTGCAGTTCGCGGTGCCCGCGGTCGGCGACGCCCTACGACGCAACCCACGCCTTATCGTGCACGACGGCCAGTGGTGGCGCATCCTCACCGCCGTCGCGGCGCAGGACGGCGGGCTGATCGGCGCGGTCTTCACCCTCGTCGTGCTCATTGCGGTGGTGGCCGTCGCCCAGTGGATCTGGGGGTGGCGGATGACTCTGCTCCTGTTCTTCGTCCCCTCCATCGTGCTCAATCTGCTCGCGGTCTTCGCGTGGAATGCTCCCGGAGGCGGCAGCTCCTTCGCCACGGACGGCCTGCTCGCGAGCCTGTGCGGGTTGGCACTCGTCAGCCTGCGTGACACGATCGGGCGCCTCTGCGCCGCGCTCGTGGTCACCATCGGCGTGGTGCTGGTCGCGGCGGACGACGCGCACGGCGTCGCCATCCTGCTCGGCGCGCTCATCGGCGCGCTCCTCGGGCTCAGTCGTGCTCGGTTTCGGCGCTCTCCGCGATCGTCGTGAGCTGGTCGAGCGCGATCGGCCATGCGGCCGTCAGCATCTCGGCCATCTCGGGGTCGGCATCCATCTCTACGGTGACGGTGGTGACACCGTCCTCCTCGCGGAAGGTGTAGCTCTCGTGGGTGCCGGCGATCGCCCGGGCGATCGGGCTCGTGGTGTCGTCGACTCCGTCGAGCACCTGCCCGTCGTACTCGATCGACACGTACTCGAGCGGTCGGTTGGCCACGATGTGCCCGAGCATTCCGCCGACACTCATGCCCGCGGCATCCGCAGGGCCGAGAAAACGGATCTCGCTGCCGACCTCCCAGTCGCCCACGTAGTACGAACCCTCGTGGAATGCGCTCGTCCACTGCCGATAGCTGTCGGGCTCGAGCATGGTGCGCCAGACGGTGTCCACGGGGGCGTCGATGCTCGCGTGGAAGTGTATTTTCTCCATGCGCGACGATAACGCCGACAGCCGACATTGCGAATGGACAGGGCTACTCGGTTCGCGCCGCTATTCAGTTCGAGCCATTCGACGACGACGGATGCGGCGGATCACCAGCCAGCCGATGACGACCGCGATCGCGGCGTACACCGCGTAGTCCAGGTAGTTCGAGTAGCGATCGAGCAACTCGTATTGGGTGCCGAGGGCCGCCCCGAGCAGCACGAGCAGCGAGTTCCAGACGGCACTGCCGGCGATGGTGAACACGCTGAAGGTGAGCAGCGACATCCGTTGCGCACCGGCCGGAAGGGAGATGACGCTGCGCACGCCGGGGATCAGTCGGCCGAAGAAGACCGCCGGGCGACCGTGCCGGGAGAACCAGCGCGATGCCTTCTCGAAGTCCTCCTCATCGACAAGGGGCAGGCTCGACAGCAGGCGGATCGCCCGTGCCTCGCCCAACCAGGCGCCGAGGAAGTAGAGGACGAGCGCCCCGACCCACGCCCCCGCGGTGCTCAGCACGATCACCAGCACGATGTTCATGTCGCCGCGCTGGGCGATGAAGCCGGCGAGCGGCAGGATGACCTCGCTCGGGATCGGTGGGAAGACCGTCTCCAGCAGCGTGAACAGTCCCACTCCCCACTCGCCGATCGCGGCGATGAGCCGCGCGGCGATGCCGACCAGGCCGGAGAGGTTCTCGACGGAGCCGTCAGTGGCGGTGATCGTCATGGGGTGCAGGGTACACAGGGCTGCCGAGGATGCGCCCGGCTATTGCCGCACCGCAGACCTTGTGCACCCCGCAGTAACGAATGCACCGCGGCGCCCGGGTGCATTCGTTACTGCGGGGCGCAGACATCCAGCGTCCAGCCGACTGCTCAGCCGGCGAGCAGCTCGTCGAGGCGCTCGAAGCCCTCGGTCTGGCCTCGCTCCATGCCGCTGGCGAGCATGCCGTCGCGATCCTCGACCGCCTGGAAGGCCGAACGGGTCGAGACACGGGTGCGCCCCGGTGCCACCTCCTCGAACACGATCGACTCGAGGATGACGTGGCCGGGAACCCCGCCGAACTCGAAGGTGCGCGTGATCCGGTCGGCCGCGACGCTGTGGAAGACGCCGTAGAACTCGAACTCGTTGCCGGCGTCGTCGGCGTGTACGAAGCGCCAGATGCCACCCGGGCGCACGTCGTACTCGAGGTCGCGGATCGACAGCTCGCGCGGCCCGAGCCATTTCACGACCAGCTCCGGGTCGACGTAGGCCCGGTAGACGGCCTCGAGCGGTGCGTCGAACTCCCGAGTGACGTCGATGAACGACGTTCCGGGCTCGGCGATGACGGTGACGGGATTGCTCATTTCTCTTCCTCTTCCTTTTTCTCAGGGGTTCTCAGCAGGTCGTCCAACTGGCGGAACTGTCGTTCGGCGACCAGGCGATATCGGTCGATCCACGCCGTCAGTGCCTCGAGCGCCTCGCCGTTGAGGTGACACGGTCGGCGCTGACCCTCACGGGTGCGGGTGATGAGCCCTGCGGCCTCGAGCACCTGGATGTGCTTCGACACCCCCTGCAGGGTCATTGCGATGGGCTCGGCGAGTTCGTTGACCGTCGCCGGCCCGCGAGAGAGTCGCGCGATGATCGCCCGCCGCACCGGATCCCCGAGCGCGACGAACGCCCGGTCGAGCTGGGCCTCGTCCACACTCACTATATTCCACCAATCCTTTGATCAACCGCTTGGTTGATAATGCAACGATACGGATGTCGGCGGCGCGGGTCAATACTTTTCTGCGGGCACCCCGGCTCGCGTCGCAACCGCTGGTCGAGTAGCGCGCGAGGAACGAGCCCGCGTATCGAGACCGTCACGCGATCACGCCAGAGCTCAGCGGAGACCGAGTAGCGACTGCGCGATACTCCGCGGAGTCGGTAGCGTCGACTCATGCCTGAGCTCGAAGCCGTCGCCCTCGCCCACCTCACCCGCGCCGTGGAACTCGCCGCCGACGCGCGCGCCCGGGGAGATCATCCGTTCGGCGCGGTGTTGGTGACTACCGACGGCCGCACGGTCGAGGCGCTCAACTCGGTGAACACCGACCGCGACCCGACCGGCCATGCCGAGACCAACCTCGTGCGCGCCGCCGCTCGGTCACTGGACGCGGCCGAGCTCCCGGGGAGCACCCTCTACACGAGCACCGAGCCGTGCGCGATGTGTTCCGGAGCGATCTACTGGGCCGGCATCGGGCACGTCGTGTTCGCCCTGGCATCGGACGAGCTCACCACCCTGGTCGGCGGCGAGCCGACGCTCGACCTGCACTCGCGCGAGGTCTTCGCCCGCGGCACGCACCCGGTCGACGTCGAGGGCCCGTTCGCGCTGCCCGCCGCGACGGATGTGCACCGCGGGTTCTGGAGCTAGCAGGGTCAACGGAGCCAGGGGCTGTGCCCGTTTGTGCGGATTGTGCCCGCACGAGCAGGCCCAACGCGCACAAACGGGCACAATCGCGAACCGTGCAACCGCGAAACTCGGCGCGAACTACCCCTGCGCCCGCTCCAGCACCAGCTCGCGCACGCGAGCGGCGTCGGCGGTGCCCTTCATCGCCTTCATCACCGCGCCGATGACGGCACCGGCGGCCTGCACCTTGCCGTCCCGGATCTTCGCGAGCACGTCGGGCTGAGCCGCGAGCGCCTCGTCGATCGCGGCGATGAGCGCACCATCGTCGGAGACGACCTTAAGACCGCGAGACTCGACGACCTCGGTCGGCGAACCCTCGCCGGCCACGACGCCCTCGAGCACCTGGCGGGCGAGACGGTCGGTGAGTTCACCCGACTCGATCAGGGCGATGAGTTCGGAGACGTGTACCGGGCTGACCAGGGTCGACGCGTCCACGCCGGCAGCGTTGGCGAGGCGGGCGATCTCACCCGTCCACCACTTGCGGGCCTGCGCCGGGGAGGCACCGGCAGCCGTGGTCTCCTCGATCTCGGCGAGGAGACCGGAGTTGTAGACATCCTGAAACTCGAGGTCGGTGAAGCCCCACGCATCCTTGAGACGGCGACGGCGCACCGCCGGGGCCTCGGGCAGCGCGGCGCGCAGCTCTTCGATCAGCTCGAGCGACGGCTCCACCGGAACCAGGTCGGGCTCCGGGAAGTAGCGGTAGTCGTCGGCGTCGCTCTTCGGGCGACCGGCCGAGGTGACGCCGGTGTCTTCGTGCCAGTGCCGGGTCTCCTGCGTGATCGTTCCACCCTTGGCCAGAATCGCCGCCTGGCGCTGGATCTCGTAGCGGATCGCCCGCTCGACCGAGCGCAGGCTGTTGACGTTCTTCGTCTCGGTGCGCGTGCCCAGCTTTCCCGAGCCGCGCGGCGAGAGCGAGATGTTCGCGTCGCAGCGGATGTTGCCGCGCTCCATCTTCGCGTCGCTGATGCCGAGCGACCGCACGATGTCACGGATGGTGGACACGTAGGCCTTCGCCAGCTCCGGCGCGTCGGCCTCGGCTCCCGTGATCATGCGGGTGACGATCTCGACCAGCGGCACGCCCGCCCGGTTGTAGTCGACGAGCGAGTACTCGGCCCCCTGGATGCGGCCGGTCGAGCCTCCGACGTGTGTGAGCTTGCCGGCATCCTCTTCCATGTGGGCGCGCTCGATGTCGATCTCGAAGGTGCGACCGTCTTCGAGCTCCACCTGCACGGTGCCGTCGTAGGCGATCGGGTCTTCGTACTGGCTGATCTGGTAGTTCTTCGCAAGATCCGGGTAGAAGTAGTTCTTGCGCGCGAACCGGCTGGACGGGCGGATGCTGCAGCCCAGGGCCAACCCGAGGCCGATCGCGTACTTCACCGCCTGTTCGTTCACCACCGGCAGCGATCCCGGAAGACCGAGGTCGACGGGCGTCACGTTGGTGTTCGGCTCGCCGCCGAAGTAGTTCGGCGCATCGCTGAACATCTTGGTCTTGGTGTTGAGTTCGACGTGCACCTCGAAGCCGAGCACGGGCTCGAACATCTCGATGGCTTTGTCGTAGTCCATGAGTTCTGCTGGTTGCGCCATGAGGCAATTCTACGGGCGCGCGTCGACGTGTTTTTTCGACGGCTCCGACTCCGCCTCGATGACGGCGTCGGTCTTCTCCGACCGCACGAAGGCGATGCCGACGAGGATGAGCGCGCCACCGATCAGCTGCGGAATCGTGAGCCGTTCGCCGAGCAGCAGCCAGGCGTAGAGCGTGGCGGCGACGACCTCGAGCAGGCCCATGAACGAGGCGAGGCGCGAGCCGAGCAGCTCGCTCGCGGTGATGCTCGTGGCGTAGGCGATCGCGGTGGCGAAGACACCGACGATGAGCACCGGCACCCACCAGGGCGCGAGGGCGCCGAACATCACCACGTCGCGCGCGCTGGTGGTGAAGGGCACGAGCCCCGTGAGCCCGACCACCCCCAGCACGATGGCGCCGAGGATCAGCCCAGCTGCGGCGAGTGCCACCGGGGGCAGCCCGTCGCTCGGTCGGGCGGCGACCACGTAGTAGATGGCGCAGCCGACCATCGCGATCAGCGCGAACACCAGGCCGAGGATGTCGAGGCCGCCACCGCCGCCGGGCGCGACGACGAGAACCAGGCCCGCCACCGCGACGACGGAACCGATCAGCACGACGAGTTTCGGCATCCGTCGACTGGTCGCCCAGACGAAGGCGACGAGCAGCAGGGGCGCCATGTATTCGATCAGGATGGCGGTACCGACGGGGATGCGCTGCAGTGCCGCGAAGTAGACGAGCTGGGTGCCGGCGACACCGATCAACCCCATCGCGAGCGCGCGCCAGCGGGCACGCCAGAGCGCGTCCCACTTTCCGCGCAGGGCGACGGCGGCGACGGGCGCGAGCACGATTCCGCCGACCGCGGCTCGCACGGTGACGGCGGCGGCCGGCGACCAGCCCGCCTCGAGCAGCGGCTTCACGAAGGCTCCCGACAGCCCGAACGTCGCAGCGGCGACGAGCGCGATGAGCAGTCCGAGGGATGTCGACGAGCGCGTCACGGGAACCTCCTGGTGTCATGGCCTATCTTGGCTCACACCCCTGACATTAGGATGGCGGCGAGTAAGGAGTCAACTTGCAATTAGCCCCTGACGCGGATGAGGTGCTCGAGTTCACCGTCACCCTCGCCAACACCGATCCCACGGCCTCGCGCAGCGGCGCCGACGAGCTCGGCACGATCGAGCAACTCGACGCGCTGCTCACCGTCGCCAAATACTCCGGTCGCATCGATCACGACGAGCGGGAGCGGCGCGAGGTGGTCGCCACCCGAGACCGGCTGCGGGCGATCTGGTCGCTCACCCGTGACGATGCGGTCGACGAGGTGAACGCGATGCTGCGGGAGGCGAAGGCCCTCCCCCAGCTCACCCGACACGACGGCAGCGACTGGCACTGGCACGCCACCGCGGCGGATGCCCCGCTCGCGGAACGCATCAGGGTGGAGGTCGCGCTGGCCCTCGCCGACGTCATCCGCATGGACGCCACCGATCGACTGCGGGTCTGCGCGGCGCCGGACTGCACGGGACTGCTCGTCGACCTCTCGCGCAACGGCTCGAAGCGGTTCTGCAGTGTGCGCTGCGGAAACCGGGTCAACATGATCGCGTTCCGCGAGCGCGCGGCCGGAGCATGAGAACGGCCGGGCCGCCGAAGATCGGGGGGCCCGGCCGGGATGGCAGCGCAGTTAGTGAACCGCGATCGGCTCGCTCTCGGGAGCCGCGGACTCCACTGGAGCAGCAGCGGCGACGGGCACCCGACGGCGGAACAGCAGCGCCGCGAGCAGCGCCCCGAAGGCGAAGAAGCCCGCACTGACCCAGTAGACGACCGCATAACTCGACACGGCCGCCTCGGCCGCAACGGTGGGCGTCGTCGGAAGGTGTGCGGCGACATAGTTCGCCGCCGCGGTTGCCGCCAGCGTGTTGAGCAGCGCGGTGCCGATCGATCCGCCGACCTGCTGGCTGGTATTGACCAGCGCCGAGGCGACCCCGGCGAATCGCCGGTCGACACCGAGGGTGGCAGTCTGAATCGAGGCCGGCATGATCGAGCCCATCGCGAAACCGAGCACCATCAGGCCCGGCAGCACGTCGGCGGCGTATGTGCTGTGCAGGTCGAGCCGGGTGAGCAGCAGCATGCCGACCACGCCGAGCAGCATGCCGAACGGCACCATGATCTTCGGCCCGAAACGCGGCAGGAAGATGTTCGTCGACAGCTGTGCGGCGAGCACGAGCATGCCGATCATCGGCAGGAACGACAGCCCGGTCTGGATCGGCGAGAAGTGCAGCGAGGTCTGCAGGTAGTAGGTCACGAACAGGAAGATGCCGAACATTGCCGCGCCGGCGATCAGCACCGAGCTGTAGGCCGCCCCGCGGTTGCGGTCCAGGATGACGCCCAACGGGAGCAGCGGATGCGCGGCTCGACGCTGCCAGAGCACGAAGGCCGCGAGCAGCACGACGGCCGCGGCGAGCATGCCCCAGGTGAGCGGGGAGCCCCAGCCATCCGTCTCGGCGTTGGAGAAGCCGTAGACCAGGCCGAACAGCGCGGCGGAGACCAGGATCGTGCCGGGCACGTCGAGCTTGGGCCGCGGGCCGACCCGGTGGCTGTTGGTGACGAAGATCGTCGCACCGATGATCGCGATTACCGCGATGAAGACGTTGATGTAGAGGTTCCACCGCCAGTTGACGTCTTCGGTGAGGAAGCCGCCGAGCAGCAGTCCGACCGCTCCGCCGGCACCAGCGATGGCGCCGAATACACCGAAGGCGCGGGCGCGCTCCTTCGGCACGGTGAAGGTCGTGGTGAGCACCGCGAGGGCGGTGGGGGCGAGCATTGCACCGAAGGCTCCCTGCAGGGCGCGGGCGCCGACCAGCAGGCCGAAGCTGCCCGCGGCTCCGCCGAGAGCGGAGGCCGCGGCGAAACCGACCAGGCCGATGATGAAAGTTCGCTTGCGACCGATGAGGTCGGAGAGACGCCCGCCGAGCAGCAGCAGGCTACCGAAGGCGAGTGAGTACGCGGTGATGATCCACTGACGCTGCCCGTCAGTGAATCCGAGGTCGGCCTGGGCGGTGGGGAGGGCGATGTTGACGACGGTGGAGTCGAGCACCACCATGAGCTGGGCGAGGGCGACGACGGCAAGCGTCCACCAGCGCCGGGATGAGATCGGGGTGAGGGTTTCAGACATGACGACGACTATATACGGAAACCATCAGTTTCGGATATAGCTAGTTCCAGAACTCTTCTGGGTCTAAACTGGCGGGAGTCATCAGAAAGGGAGATCGCCGCAATGACGCAGACCGACCTCACCGACCCCACTACACCCGCCGCCGATGCCCCGAAGCTCGGGCGCAAGCGCGATCACACTCGTGATCCCGAGATCATGGATGCCGCCATCGAGGTTCTCGCCGAAGCGGGCTACGACGGCATGACCATCGACATGGTCGCGACCCGGGCCAAGGCCGGCAAGGCGACGCTGTATCGGCGCTGGGCGTCGAAGAGTGAACTGGTGCTCGACGCGGTCGCCTGTATGAAGGGCGGTCCGATCGACCACGACAGCCTCCCCGATACCGGAACTCTGCGCGACGACCTCATCGCCATGATCAAGGCGCCGACGCTGAAGGATGCCGAGCAGAAGCTCAAGGTGATGGCCGGTCTCGTCTCGATGCTGTCGCGCAACCCCGAGCTCGCGGATGCCGCGACCGCCGCGATCGTGGAGCCCCGGGCATCGGCGAACCGCTTCATCATGCGCCGGGCGCAGGAGCGCGGAGAGGTCTCCCCCGGCGCCGACATCGATACCATCGCCATGGTCAGTCCGTCGATGGCCGCCTATCGCGTGCTGATCCTGCGCAAGCCGGTCGACCGGGAATTCCTCATCTCTCTGATTGACGGCGTCATCCTTCCCGCCCTCGGGGTGAAACCGGCCGCGTAACCCGGTTCAGGCCGCGAACCACTCCGCGAGGATAGGCGCCAGCACCGTCTGATCCACGCCGTGGTGCTGACCGTCGACCGTCATCTGGCGTGCGTGCGTCCGGCAGCAGCGCGACGAGCTCGGCGAGATCTTCGACCTCCCGCTCGGTCCGCGTACACGTTTGCCCGAATTTGCAGATGCGGCGCCCCGTTTCTCTGCACATTCGGGCAAACGTGGAAGAACCTAGACGAGGGACGGCGCCTGCGAGATGAGGGTGTGACCCCAGGCGTCTTCGAGGATCGCCTCGATGGCGGCGCCGTGCTCGTAGAGCCGGGCGTCCGCTCGCGCGGGGGCCATGATCTGCAGCCCCGTCGGCAGGCCGTCCTCCGGGGCGAGTCCCATCGGCAGCCCCATGCCGGGGATGCCCGCGAGGTTCGCCGGAATCGTCGTGACGTCGTTGAGGTACATGGCCAGCGGGTCGTTGATCTTCTCGCCGAGCTTGAATGCCGTAGTGGGCGCGGCCGGGCTGATCAGGATGTCGGCCTGCGCGAACGCCGCATCGAAGTCGCGCTGGATGAGCGTGCGCACCTTCTGTGCGCTGCCGTAGTAGGCGTCGTAGTAGCCCGCGCTCAGCGCGTAGGTGCCGAGGATGATGCGGCGCTTCACCTCGGGACCGAAGCCGGCCTCGCGGGTCGCGGCCATGACATCCTCGACCGTTCCGC
>Ga0247737_1000018_pt1 | contig 41766 bp, 38 predicted proteins | sample UWRJL028104C2_FD_180937 | JGI IMG/M metagenome (GOLD analysis project Ga0247737, IMG submission 180937) | Plant litter microbial communities from Arlington Agricultural Research Station in Wisconsin, United States - UWRJ-L028-104C-2 | ecosystem: Environmental > Terrestrial > Plant litter >...
TCATCCTGATCGGGCACAGCAAGGGCGGCATCATCGGCAAACACATGATGGTGACGGATGACGTCTCCGGCCGCATCGCGCAGCTGATCGCCGTCAACTCACCCTTCGCCGGCTCCTCGCTCGCCCGGTTCGCGCCCAACCCGGCCTTGCGCGTGTTCGACCCGCGCAACGAGCTGATCGTCACGCTGGCGAAGAACATCGACATCAATGCGCGCATCACGTCGATCTATTCGCGGCTCGACCCGATCATCCCCGGCGGCAGTCGCCTCGACGGCGCACAGAACATCGAGCTGCCGATGGTGGGTCACTTCATACCACTCGGATCAGCGGATTTATTTCGGGAGGTGGCGCTGGCGATAGCCCGGAGGTAGAAGAATGACCCGCATGCAGAGACACCAGAAGCTCGTTCTCGCCATCGCGATCCTCGCCTCCTTCGTGTCGTTCCTCGACGGGTCGGTCGTGCAGGTGGCGCTCCCGGCGATCCAGCGCGAGCTCGGTGGCGGTCTCAGCACACAGCAGTGGGTGGTCGACGCGTACCTCATCACGCTCGGTGCCCTCATCCTGCTGGCCGGTTCGCTGTCAGACGTCTACGGCCGCATCGTCATCCTGCGCATCGGGCTGATCGGCTTCGGTGTCGCCTCGATCGCCTGCTTCGCGGCGCAGAACCCGGAGATGCTGATCGCGGCGCGCGCCGTGCAGGGCATCGCCGGAGCATTGCTGGTGCCGAGCTCCCTGGCACTCATCCTCTCCAACTTCAGCGGCGCGGCGCAGGCGAAGGCGATCGGGCAGTGGACGGCGTTCACCAGCGTGGCGTTCATCGCCGGCCCGCTGCTCGGCGGTGTCTTCGTCGACGTGCTGTCGTGGCGCTACATCTTCGCGATCAACGTGCTCCCGATCGCGGTCGCCCTGGTGCTGCTGGCGGTGCTGAAGCAGAAGGACGTGCGCAAGACCGGTGTCTCGATCGACTATCCGGGCGCCGTGCTCGGCATCATCGGGCTGGGGCTCCCGGTCTTCGCGCTCATCGAGCAGGGCAACCTGGGCTGGGCGAGCCCGCTCATCTGGGGGTCGATGACGATCGGGCTGCTGGCCTTCGCCGCCTTCCTCTGGCGTGAGAAGGTGGCCAAGCAGCCGATGATGCCTCTCGGGCTATTCAGAGTGCGCAACTTCGCCGTGGGCAACATCGCCACCGCCGCGATCTACGGCGCCCTGTCCCTCGGCGGATTCCTGGTCACGATCTTCCTGCAGCAGGTCGGCGGCTACAGCGCGCTGATGTCGGGTCTCGCCATCCTGCCGCCCACCCTCATCAGCATCTTCCTGTCGTCCTACGTGGGCACGCTGGCGGGCCGCCTCGGCCCGCGGCTGTTCATGAGCATCGGTCCACTGCTCGCCGCCCTCGGCTATTTCTACCTGCTGTTCGCCGCCGCGAGGCCGGACTATTGGACGCAGATCCTGCCGGGCGTGATCCTCTTCGGCCTGGGGCTCACGATCACGGTCGCCCCGCTCACCAGCGCCATCCTCGGTTCGATCGACCCTGCCCAGTCCGGCATCGGGTCGGCCATCAACAACGCGGTATCGCGCGTCGCCGGGCTCATCGCCACCGCCTTCATCGGGGTCATCATCGGCTCGAAGATCGAGCTCGCCGGCTTCGACCGGGGCGTCATCGTGACCGGCATCCTGTTCCTGATCGGTGGGGTCGTGTCGTTCATCGGCATCCGCAATCCGCCGAAGCAGGCCGCGGCGCCGGTCGCCGGGGCACAGGCACCCGCCACCGGCAGCGCTGCACCGACCACCGGCACCGCTGCACCGACCACCGGAGGCACCCCGAACGCCTGAGTCCTAGCCGAGCAGCCGGTCGCCGCTGAACACCAGCAGCACGACATTCACCAGCGCCGCCGCGATGATCAGCTGGAACAGCAGGCGGGTCGGCGGCCGTGTCAGCAGCACCCCGATCGCCACCGCGAGCAGCAGTGTGACGATGAGCCCCGCCCACTGCAGCGTCGTCGTCGCCCCGGCGGGGCCGAAAAACGCGAAGACCGCGCCGAGAACGAGTGCCACACCGAGGACGACGCCGGATGCCCGGCGCCCGATCCGGTGCGGAAGTCCGGAAATGCCCGTGCGGGCATCGTCGTCCAGGTCGGGCAGCACGTTGGCGACATGCGCCGCGACACCGAGCATCGCGCCGAGGCCGAACGCCCAGGGTGCTGCGAGCACCGGGTCGGGCCGCGAGAGGGTCACGATCGAGGGGAGCAGGCCGAACCCGATGATGTAGGGCAGTACCGAGATCGGCGTGTTCTTGAGGCCCGCGTTGTAGGCCCAGGCGGCGCCGATGAAGACCGTCTGCGCGAGCGCTGCCCAGATACCGAGGGGAACGGTCAACACAATTCCGAGCGCGGCCGAGGCGATGGCACTCGCCCGCACCAGACGGATGCTTACCAGACCTAGTGCGACCGGCTTGTCGGTGCGACCGACCGCCCGATCTCGTTCGGCATCCAGCCAGTCGTTGGACAACCCGACGGAGACCTGGTTGGCGAGCACCGCGAGGCCGAGCAGCGCGACGCGCCAGGGTGCGAGCTGCACACCGACACCGAGCAGCACCGCAACGACGGCGACCGCGATACCGGGCCCCGGGTGCGTCGACAGGGCGAGTGCACGCAGTCGGGAGGCCATGCGCCCATGCTACGGCGGCGACTCGACCTCAGCTTCGGCGGCGCGGCCCGCGGTACGGGGGCGTCACATCAGACTAAATTGGGGGCATGACGATTGCTCCATCTGCCGGCTCGCTTGCCGAGCTGTTGCCCGGTAGCTGGCACATCGGCGCCACCAACTTTCCGATGTGGCTTCGCGGCGACCGCCTCTCGCCGACCCTCACCTACGAGGTGCGCAGCGAACAGCCGCTCAAGTTTCTCGACACGGTCACCTACACGACACCGGCCGGCGTGGCGAAGACGATCGTCGGGGTCGACACGTTCCGCGGGGACGGATCGGACGCCGCCGGTTTCGTCTGGCGGGGCCGCGGTCTGCTCTTCCCGTTCGCCAGCCACTGGACGGTCGAGGGAGTCGGGCGGTCCGATGAATTCGTCGTGACGCGGTTCTCGAAGTCGTTGGTCACCCCCGCCGGCGTGGACATCATGGTGCGGCACGGCGCCCAGCTCGACGCGCAGGAGTTGCGCACCATCGTCGCCACCAGCCCCGAGGAGTTCGGCCTCGAGCCCGAAGACCTCGCAAGCCTCACCTGGCTCGAGCTGCCCACGACCGCGTAGCGCTCCCGGGCGGATGGTCGCGGCTCGCCGCCTCGGCGGGGGAAGCCCAGCGCCGCGAGCACCTCATGCGGGCGTTCGACCGGCTCGTAGTGGCCGCGCCCCGCGCCCAGCGTGCTCGACACCGTCGTGGTGACGAGATCGAAGACGGCCGGGTCCGTCATCAACCCGTAGGGCGCGTATCCCGGCAGCACGGTCAATCCGGATCCCCGACGATCTCGTCGCGCACCCGGCGCAGGTCCTCCAGCAGGAAGCCGACCAGCACCCAGTTCTCGGCATCGGGGCGCAGCACAACGAGCGGCGCGGTCAGGGCCGGGAGCTCGGCGGTGACCGGCGGCGGTTCGTTCTCCCCGCGCGGTGCCTGGGCGAGCAGGAGCACATCATGGGCGGCGCGGTCGAGCTCCGTCGCGATCGACTGCACCACGGCATCCGTTGTCAGGGAGGCGTCGTAGCGGTCGCGCACCGCGCGGGCCATGCCGGGCACCCGGGCCGCCAGCACGGTGAGGGTGTCGAGAAACGCACGGTCTCGGGCGAGTTGCCGCCGGTGCCGACCGCCCCGCGGGTTGAGCATGAGGCTCTCGTCGGCACTGGCCAGTGCCGCGGCGGCCTCGTCGCGCAGGCCGCGCAGCGTGCGGGCGCGATCGAGCACCGCCTCGACGCCGCGGCGGTCGGTGGGGATGCGCAGCACATGCGCGAGATCGCCGAGGGTCGCCGCGATCTCGGAGGCGAGCCGGGTGACGGCGTCGTGCGCCGGCCCGAACAGCACCGGAGGCACGACCAGCACGTTCACCGCGAGCCCGATCACCGCGCCGATCACGGTCTCGATGATGCGATCGAAGGCGTAGCCGGGGGTCTGCAGACCGAGGGCGAGCACGAGCATGGCGCTGATCGGGATCTGGTTGGCGGATCCGGGGGAGAGCCGCAGCACCCAGGCGAGCAGGAGCGACACCACGATCACCCCGAGCACCACCCAGGTGGAGTGACCGAACAGGTCGCCGGCAGCGTAGGCGAGCAGTACACCGACGACCACACCGACGCTGCGCTCGACCCCCTTCGCCAGCGACTGATTCACGCTCGGGGCAACCACCAGCAGTGCCGCGATGGCGGCGAAGATCGGCAGCGGCTGGTGCAGCAGCGCCGCGCAGGCGAGCCAGGCGACGATCGCGGCCAGGGAGGTCTTCACGACCTGGAGGAGGGGGCTGCGAGAGGATGCGCGCAGGGAGGCGATCAGTCGCATCCTGCCAGCGTAGCCCGCCTATTTATCCGTGTAGCCCCGCCTATTTGACGGTGTAGCCCCGCCTATTTCGTGGGCAGTTGGTACCCGCTGAGCTCGGTCGGTGCGGGTGCCGCGGTCGCGGTGGCGGCCCCGCCGAAGGCGACCGTGAGCAGCAGAGCGCTCGCGATGATGCCGACGGCGGAGACGCCGCTCGCCGTCGCCGAGACGCGGGTAAGACGTCCGGCGCGGCGGGCGCGGCGCACGATGACGGCGATCACCACGAGGCTGACGGTTGCCAGGGCAACCGTCAGCACCAGCGGGATGGTGATCGCAGTGCTGGCCGCGGGCACGGCCTCGAGCGCAGCATTCATTGCTGTGTTCCTCTCGGGTAAGGAACTGTCCGTGTCGGGTACACGAACGGTTGTCGTTGTCCGCATTTCGGGGGACTGCGGTGGCGACTCATCGAAACTAGCAGCGCCGCGTTTGCGACTTCAATACTGAGCTGCCCCCAGTTCGGGGGAGTTTCGGATGTTTTCCCCCGTGAACAAAAACGGCCGCCGCTCGATCAGCGATGTTTTCGGGCCGCGACAACGGAATCCGCAGTTTTCGCGCTGGAATCCGGCGCTGACGGGGGAAACGCGCACCATTCCGCCACCGACCGAGGAAACAGACGGTGGATGAGAGAGCTCTCATCCACTCCTCCCCGTGCTCTCATCCCCAGGCAAGACCGTTGTACTGTGACCGAATGGTCGCAAACGTGAGTGGGCCGAAGCCCACGGAAGAGGCAACGATCATGCGCACACGCACTCGATTCATCATCACCGGAGCCGCAACCCTGGCGATCCTCGGGCTCGGCACCGCCGGGGCCGTCGCCATGACGAACTCGCTCGGAGTGACCGAGCAGACCGGCCAGGTGCAGAAGATCGATTCGGTGACCACCGGTCGCGACGGCAGCGGCAGCGACGACAGCACGGCGACTCCCACCCCGAGCCCGTCCACCAGCACGGATCCCAGCGGAACCTCCACGGTGCAACCCGCCGCCCCCGTCTACATCGACGACCACGGCGGAGACCGACCCGACGGCGTCTCCGACGACGGCCCGAACCACGACCTGAACGACGACAACGGCGGCACCAGTGGCAGCGGCGGCAGCGGTTCGGATGACAGCGGCTCGGATGACAGCGGCTCCGGCCACGGCGGATCCGGCGGTCACGGCAGCGACGACTGACCGTCGCGCGCTCGGCCGGGTCAGCGGAGGCGGTAGCCCATTCCGCGCACGGTCTCGATGCGGTCTGCCCCGAACTTCGCGCGGAGGTATCGCACGTACACGTCGACCACGTTCGACCCGGGGTCGAAGTCGAAGCCCCAGACCCGGCTGAGCAGCTGTTCACGGCTGAGCACCTGATCGGGATGCCGCAGGAACTCCTCGGCGAGCCCGAATTCGCGCGCGGAGAGCTCCACCTGCCGACCGTCGACCGTCGCCCGGCGGGTACGCGTGTCGAGACTCAACCCGTCATGGCTGATGCTGCTGCCACCGAGGTGGCTCGCGTCACGCAGCCGCAGCCGAACCCGGGCGAGAAGCTCGTCGAACCCGAAGGGCTTGGCCATGTAATCGTTGGCACCGCCCTCGAGGCCCGCAACGGTATCGGCGCGGGAGTCGCGTGCCGTGAGCACGATCACCGGCAGCTGCGAGCCGGCAACCCGCAGCCGCCGCAGCACCTCGAAGCCGTCGATGTCGGGCAGCCCGATATCGAGCACCATGAGGTCGAACGACCCGGTGATCGCGAACTCCACCGCGTCGAGCCCGTTCGCCACGACGCGAGTGCTGAACCCGGCGGCACGCAGACCCTTCTCGACGAACGACGAGATGCGCTCCTCGTCTTCGACGATCACAATTCCACTCACTGCTGATCCTCCGGTGTGCTGTCGATCGGCAGCACCAGGGTGAAGGTCGAGCCGACCCCGGGTGCGCTCTCGAGCCTCACCGTACCGCCATGTGCTCGGGCGATCGCCGCGACGATGGCGAGCCCGAGCCCGGAGCCGGCATCGCCCCGACCGCCGTGCTGCTCTGTGCCGCGCCGGAAGCGCTCGAAAATCCGCTCGTGGGCGTCGCTCGGGATGCCGGGGCCGACATCCCGCACCCACAGTTCGAGCGAGTCTCCCGTGGCCCGGCTGCCCAACTCGACCTCGGTGCCGGCGGTGGCATAGCGATCCGCGTTGGAGGCGAGCTGCAACCAGGCCTGCGTGATGCTGTCCGCGTCGAGGGATACCACGGCGTGTGCGGTCTCGGCGAGAGACCAGGGGCGCCCGTCGTGGGTGGTGTCCAGCGCGGACACCTTGGCGTAGACGCTCTCGGTGAGGGAGGCGACATCCGTCGGTGCGATCTCGACCGCCGCGTCGCGCGTCGCCCGGGCGAGCAGAGCGATGTCGGCGACCAGGCCGCGCATGCGATCGACCTCGTCGAGGGTGAGATCGCGGGTGGCCCGAACCTGCTCCGGGTCGCCGGCGTCGAGCAGCTCGAGGTGGCCGCGCACGATGGTCAGGGGTGTGCGCAATTCGTGGCCGACGTCGTCGAGCAGCCGACGTTGCCCCACGATCGCCTCCTGCACCCGATCGAGCATGTCGTTGACCGTGCGGGTGAGCTCGGAGACATCGTCGTGCCCCGACACCGGGATGCGTTGGTCGAGATCTGTCGCGGTGATGCGCTCGGTGGTCTCGCGCAGCACGCGGAGGGGGCGCAGCAGGCGTCCGGCGACGAACCAGCCCACGATCGCCACGACGACCAGCGCGCCGAGCGACACCAGGGCGAAGGTGGCGAAGGCCTCGGCGATCGGAGCGAGTTCGGCATCGATGCTGAAGGCGGCCACGTAGACCCCGGTCGCGGTGTCCCCGTCAGCGTGCACCGGCACCGCGATGTAGCGCAGGGCGCCGCGCCCCGCGCCCGGCTCGCCCGGGTCGGCATGATCTGTGATCGCGGTGCCGATCACCACCCGCCCGGCCGCGGTCTCGCGGTTCACGCGGGCGATCAGCGCGGTGTCGTTCTGAAGGGTCAGCCCCACCTCGCTGCCGGGAATCACCGCCGCCCGTCCGTCGACGATGCCGAGAATCCCCTCGTTGGTGTCCGGGGTGATCTGCTGGATGGCCGCCGCGAGCAGGTCGCGCACCGTCGCGAAGTCCGTCCCCGTGGCGATCGAGCGAAGCCGGGTCGCGGTGTCGTCGAGCCGGGCATCCACCTGGGCGAGGACGCGCTCGCGCTGCAGCAGAAAGGAGGTGCCCCCGGCCACGGCCATGCCGAGCGCGGTGACGACCAGGATGACGGCGAGGATACGCACCCGCACCGGCACCGTGACCCGCCGGAGCGTCGCGCGCTGTCCCGCACTCGCCTGCGCGGGATGGTTCGGCCGTGGGCGCATCCCCTCATTATGGGCGGGCGACGGCGCGAACCCGCGGCGGATGAGAAGCCTCTCATCGTCGAGTCGGCCGGTGCTCGCGCAGCGGCTCCCCGCATCCGCATCCCGCACTGACCGCACTGACCGCACTGACCGCACTGACCGCACTGACCGCACTGACCGCACTGACCGCACTGACCGCACTTCACTATGTGCGAAATGCAGGCACATCCTGCGACACGCCGTGGCGCGCACGGATTTCATCGGCGTGTCGGAATCTCAGCATGGATTTCGCACCCGAGCGGTGAGCGCACGTGGGACCGGTCACCACGGCACAGGACATGCGGGGCAGGGCCGGAGCAGGAAGTCAGTCAGTCAGTCAGTCAGCGCGAGCGATCCGTCTAGAGCAGGCCGTCGCGTTTCATCGCCGCGGCGATCGCATCGGCCGCCCTCACCAGGGAGAGGTGGGAATAGGCCTGCGGGGTATTGCCGGCCTGACGCCCGACCGAGACGGCGTACTCCTCGCTCAGCAGTCCGACGTCGTTGGCGAAACCGACCAGTCGGCTCATCAGCCGCTGCGCATCCGCGAGGCGGTCGCTGCGGGCATACTGCTCCACGAGCCAGAACGAGCAGGCGAGGAACGGATGCTCACCCGCGGGCAGCCCGTCCACCCCGCTCTCGGTGAGGTAGCGCATGAGCACGCCGTCGTCGAGCAGCTCGGCTTCGATTGCGGCTACGGTGCCGAGCATCCGTGGGTCGGTGGAATCGATGTAGCCCACCTGGGGGAGCAAGAGCAGGGAGGCATCGACCGCCGTCCCGCCGAAGTACTGGGTGTAGGTGTTCTTCGCGGTGTCGAAACCGTGCTCCTCGATGCCCTGGCGCACCTCGTCACGGAGGCGCTCCCACAGTTTCACCGGCCCGGCGAGTCCGTAATTGCGCACGCCGTCGATGGCGCAGTCGAAGGCGGTCCAGATCATCACCTGGGAGTGGGTGAAGTGCCGCTTCTGCCCGCGGATCTCCCACAGCCCGTTGTCGGGCTTGCGCCAATTCTGTTCGACGAACGACATCAGCGCGCGTTGCAGCGACCAGGAGTACGCGTCCTCCTTGATCCCGCGCTGGCGAGCACCGCGGAGGGCGAACATCACCTCGCCGAAGATGTCGCCCTGGTACTGCTGCCAGGCGTCGTTGCCCACCCGCACGGGGGCGGCACCGTGGTAGCCGGGCAGACTGTCGACGATGCGTTCGGTGAGGCGGCGCTCGCCGGAGAGCCCGTACATGATCTGGATGTCCCCGGGGTCACCGGCGACCGCGCGCAACAGCCAGCCGCGCCAGGCGTCCGCCTCCGTCGAATAGCCGTGATCCATCAGCACGCCGAGAGTGAGCGAGGCATCGCGCAGCCAGACGTAGCGGTAGTCCCAATTGCGCGAACCGCCGAACTGCTCCGGCAGGCTGGTTGTCGCCGCAGCGACGATGCCGCCGGTGTCTTCGTGGGTGAGCGCGCGCAACACCAGCAGGGAGCGGTGCACCTGCTCGGCGTAGACGGGGGAGTCGACGCTGGCTGCTGCCCACTCGCGCCACCACTTCTCGGTGCTGCGCAGGCGTCGCTGAACATCGATCGGCGTCGGCGGCGTGCGATGCGCGGGGAACCAGGTGAGGGTCATATCGACGACGTCGCCCTCGGAGATGGTGAGCTCGGAGCGATGGCTGTGGTCTCTCGCCGTGAATTCGGCACCACGGATGATCACGGCATCCGGACCGGCCACTGCGACCAGGGCGGGCCCGTACTGGTCAGGCACCTGCCGCATCCAGGGGATGGCGCCGGCGTAGTCGAAGCGCACCCGGAGGTCTTGCGCCATCACCACGCTGCCGCGGATGCCCCGAATGCGCCGCACGAGGTCGGCGCGCCGATCGCCGATCGGCATGAAGTCGAGCACCTCGACCTCGCCCTCGTCGGTCACCCATCGGGTGGCGAGAACGAAGGTGTCATCGAGGTAGGCCCTGCTGGTCTCGAGCACCGCCCCGGCCGGAGCGAGCAGCCAGCGCCCGTGATCTTCGGTGCCGAGCAGGGCGCCGAAGGTGGAGGCGGAATCGAATCGCGGCAGGCAGAGCCAATCGACGCCGCCGTCCCGGCCGATCAGTGCGCCGGTGTGGAGATCACCGACCATCGCGTAGTCCTCGATGCGCAACGCCATGCTCGACAGTCTTGCAGAGGTAGCCTGAGCGCATGGATCACCTGATTGGGTCACTCGTCATCCTCGGGGCAGGCGGAGACCTCACCGCCCGCCTGCTGCTGCCCGGTCTCGGCCAGTGGCTCGAGAGTTCGCGCGGGCATGACGTCGAGCTGCTGGGCGTCGGCTTCGACCCCATGACGGATGCCGAATGGCGCGAGCGCGTGAGCGGCGCGTTCGCGGCGGGTGGGGCTACCGGCCCGGTGCCGACGGCACTCGCGGCGCGTACCCGCTACCTGCAGGCCGACGTGACGAAGCCGGATGACCTGGCGCGCGTGCTGGCGGAGGCGACCGGCACCCCGGCGCTGTACTTCGCACTGCCGCCGAAGGTGACGATCGCCGCCTGTGATGCGCTCGGCAAGATCGAGCTGCCGAACGGCATCGTTTTCGCGCTGGAGAAGCCCTTCGGCACCGACCTGCGCAGCGCCCGTGCGCTCAACCGGCAGCTGCTGAAGTTGGTGCCGGAGCGACAGATCCACCGGGTCGACCATTTCCTGGGCAAGTCGACGGTGCTCAACATCCTGGGCCTGCGGTTCGCCAACCGCATCTTCGAGCCGGTCTGGCGCTCCGAGGACATCGAGAGCGTCGACGTGGTCTTCGACGAGACTCTCGCGCTGGAGGGCCGCGCTGGTTACTACGACAAGGCGGGGGCGTTGATCGACATGATCCAGAGCCACCTGCTGCTGGTGATGGCCGTCGTGGCGATGGAGCCGCCGTCGAGTATCGAGGCTGATGACCTCCGCGGAGCGATGACGCAGGCCCTGCGCGCGGCCCGGGTGTGGAAGGGCGACCCGATCACCAGCGGCCGACGCGCCCGCTACCGCGCCGGCACGATCGACGGTCGCGCGCTGCCCGCCTACGCGAAGGAGCAGGGCGTCGATCCGGCACGCGACACCGAGACGCTCGCCGAGATCGCGGTCGGCATCGAGAATTGGCGGTGGGCCGGTGTTCCGTTCGTGTTGCGGTCGGGCAAGGCGCTCGCTGCACGCCAGCAGGAGATCGTGATCACGTTCAAGCCGGTGCCGCATCGCCCGACCGGTTTCACCGGCGACCCCGGTCCGGCCCGCCTGCGCCTCAGCCTCAGTCCGGACACCATCAGCCTCGACCTCAACATCAACGGTGAGGGCGATCCGTTCACCATCGATCGGGTGAGCTTCGACGTGAACTTCGCCGGCGGCGAGCTCGGACCGTACGGCGAGGTGCTGAACGGCATCCTCACCGACGATTCGACCCTGTCGGTCGGCGCAGACGAGGTGGAGGAGTGCTGGCGCATCGTCGACCCGATCCTCGCGGCCTGGCGCAAGGACGAGGTGCCGATTCAGACCTATGCGGCGGGCTCCGTGGGCCCCAGCTCGTGGAAGCGACCGATTTGGAAGGACTGACCCGGCCGGGGTCACCTCGCTAGCGCGTGCCGTCCTCGCCGAGCAACTGCTGCGCGAGGCCCGCGCCGTCGGGGGAGTAGACCCAGCGCACGACACCGGTGCGCTGCTCGGCCTTGCTGCGTCCGCCGGCGAGAACCGCCTCGCTGTTCGACAGCTGACGGATGGCGATCGCCTCGACGTTTCCCTCGTGGTCGGCCTGGAAGGCGCCGTAGATCTCCTCGTCGTGCTGCCCGTCGTCACCGACCAGCATCCACTTGATGTCCGGGAATTCCGTCGCCAGCCGCCGCAGGCTGTCGGTCTTGTGCTGCCGTCCGCTGCGGAACCAGCGGTCATGCGTCGGCCCCCAGTCGGTCAGCAGCAGTGGGCCGGCCGGGTAGAGGTTGCGCGAGAGGAAGCGGGTGAGCGTCGGCGCGACGTTCCAGGCGCCGGTGGAGAGGTAGAAGACGGGGGCACCGGGATGCTCGCGGCGCAACCTGTCGTAGAGCACAGCCATCCCGGGCACGGGTCGGCGCGCGTGCTCATCGAGCACGAAGGTGTTCCAGGCTGCGAGCAGCGGGCGGGGGAGCGCGGTCACCATGACGGTGTCATCGACGTCGGAGATGATGCCGACTCTCGAGGTCGGATCGACGATGAAGATCGGTGCCTCGACGGTCTGGGCGTCGTCCGTCTCGATGGTGATGCTGTGCCAGCCAGGGTGTAGCTGCGCCTCGACCACATGATCGACCACGCCACCACGGTCGGCGGTGACCCGGAACTCCTGGTCGCCGACGTGGATGGTGACGGCCACGTCGTTCACCGGCACGCTGGTGAAGCTGCGCCATCCTCGGATCTTCTTGTACTGGTCGCGGCCGTCGGCGGAGGGCCGGGTGAGCAACACTCGGCAGAGCACACGCACCCAGCCGGGTGCGCCGTAGCCGGTGTACGGGATGACCGTGGGAACGTACCCCCGGCGCCGGGCGCGCTTCTCCCGGAACTCATGAATGCGGTCTTCCCAGCGCGCGGCGAGGTGCATTATCGGCTCGGCCGCCGGGGCCACGACGGAGTCTTTGCGGAACCAAGCCATGCGCACAGTCTTCCATGCCCCGGTGGGCGGTCGCCGATGATCGCACTTTCGCGAGAATGTGAATAGTTTGGACATTTAGATTTAATGTGATGCCCCCTCACCGGGGGCGCGCTAGGATTTCTCGTGATTGGAAAAGAGGTCCGCCTTGCCCGAACGCACCCTTCTCGCCGACGCACCCGACGGCGCCGCACTGCTCCGCAATGAACCCGTACAGGCCCGCAGCACTGCGCGTCTCGCCACCCTCCTCGACGCCGCGGCCGCCGTGGTCGACGAGGTGGGCTACGAGCGCCTCACCACCGCCATGGTGGCCGAGCGTGCCGGCGCATCCATCGGCACCGTCTATCGCTACTTCCCCGATCGCGTCGTCGTGTTGCAGGGTCTCAGTGCCCGCTACCTGCAGCAGTTCGGCGAGCGCGCGGTGGCAATCGCGAACGACCCGCGCTACAAGACCTGGCAGGATGCCGTCTCGGCGATCATCGACGCCGTCGCCTCCGACTTCCGTCGCGAGCCCGGATTCCGCTCACTCCGTTTCGGCGACGTGCTCGACCTCGGTCAGGCACCCGGCAGCCGATCGGGCGTCTCGACGATCGCGGGACAGATCGCGGCCGCGTTGACCGCGCGCTTCGACCTCAGCATCGACGACCTGCAGCACCGACTCGATGTCGCGCTGACGATCGTCGATGCGCTGTTCTCGCGGGCCTTCGCCGAGAAGCGCTCCGGCGACTCGCGCTTCCTCTCCGAGGGCAAGGCGCTCGCGCTGGACTATCTCGCCCGCTGACGACCTCCGGGGAGATTCCGGGGTTTCTCGCGCCCTGAATACGCGCCTTAGACACAAAGCGCAACGGTGGCCATCCGAAGATGACGGTGGTGCCGAATAGTGTTTAGCTAGTCCGGTCCGGCAAGTGTCGATTCGCGTACAGCGAGGAATGAGCCGAAATCACCATGCGTTTTCTGCGTCGCAACGCCCCATTCGGAGAGTGGATCGCGTGATCGAATTCCGCGAGGTCTCCAAGCAGTTCCCCGACGGCACCCTTGCCGTCGATCGCTTCAGCCTCACCATCCCGTCGCGCCGGTTTGTCGTCTTCGTCGGGTCATCAGGCTGCGGAAAAACCACCATCCTGCGCATGATCAACCGCATGGTCGACCCCACGGCCGGCCAGATTCTGATCGACGGCGACGATATCGCCGATCGGGATGCGGTGAAGCTGCGCCGCAGCATCGGCTACGTGATGCAGCAGTCCGGTCTTCTTCCCCATCGCAAGATCGTCGAGAACGTCGCCACCGTGCCGCTGCTTACCGGCGTTCCGAAGAAGAAGGCGTACGCCGACGCGCTCGAGCTGATGGCGACCGTGGGCCTCGACCCCGCTCTGGCGAATCGTTACCCGGCACAGCTGTCTGGTGGCCAACAGCAACGCGTGGGAGTGGCCAGGGCGCTCGCGGTCGACCCGAACATCCTGCTGATGGACGAGCCCTTCGGCGCCGTCGATCCGTTGGTGCGCGCGGAACTGCAGACCGAGATCACGCGGCTGCAGCGCGACCTGGACAAGACCGTGGTGTTCGTCACCCACGATATCGACGAAGCCTTCCTGCTCGGAGATCACGTGGTGATCTTCGAAAAGGGCGGCATCATCGCCCAGCAGGGCACTCCCGACGAGATCCTGGCGCGGCCGGCGAGCGACTTCGTGGCCGAGTTCATCGGTGCCGACCGCGGCAAGCGCCGGCTCAGCGTGTCAGACCAGCCCGCCCGGGCCGGTGAGCTGCTGCTGGTCGACCAGTACGGTCACCCTGCCGGGCTGCTCGAGAGCGACGACCCGCTGCTCGCCGTCGGCACAAGCCCGAAGTCCCGCAGCGTCTCGAACAAGACGGATCAGGCGGGGGACGCCTGATGGAATGGGTATGGACGAACTTCGGGCTGATCTGGGGTTTGACGTTGAGTCAGGTGTGGCTGAGCGCTTTCCCGATCGTGATCGGTTTCGTGGTCTCCATACCCCTCGGTTATCTGGCCAGCCGATCGCGCGTGGCGCGGTCGATCCTGCTGAGCATCGGCGGCATCCTGTACACGATCCCGTCGCTCGCGCTGTTCATCATCATCCCGGTGATCATCGGCACCAGCATCCTCGACCCGATCAACGTGGTGATCGCCCTGACCATCTACGCCATCGCGATCATGGTGCGCTCCGCGGCCGATGCCTTCGTCTCCGTGCCCGAGCCGGTGCAAGACTCCGCCACCGCCGTGGGATTCTCGAGTGCTCAGCGCTTCTTCGCGGTCGACTTCCCTCTGTCCGGGCCGGTGCTCTTGGCAGGAATCCGCGTGGTCTCGGTCAGCACCGTGAGCCTGGTCAGCATCGGTTCGGTCATCGGTGTCTCCAGCCTGGGTTTTCTCTTCACCGACGGGTTCCAGCGTAATTTCCCGACCGAGATCTGGGCCGGAATCGTCGGCACCCTGGTGATCGCCGCGGTCTTCGATGGCATCCTCGTGCTGATCGGACGCATCCTCATGCCGTGGAATCGTCGCTCGAGTCCTGCGCTTGCCCGAAACGTCGCCTCCAAGCGATCGGTGGTGCTGCGCTAGTGGATCTCATCATTCAAGGTTTCACCTGGATCTTCGCCGCCGCGCAGTGGGCCGGCGGTGGGTCGATCCCCGTCCGCCTCGGTGAACACCTCTACTACACCGGGGTGAGTCTCGCGATCGCCTTCGTGATCGCGGTGCCGCTCGGCCTGTACATCGGTCACACCGGGAAGGGGCGTGGCGTCGCGATCGCCGCGAGCAATATCTCGCGAGCGCTGCCGACCCTGGGGCTCCTCGCGGTTCTCGTGCTCGTCTTCGGCGTCGGCCTTCTCCCCGCCGTGATCGTTCTCGTGATCCTTGGCATCCCGCCGCTGCTCGCCGGGGCCTACGCCGGCGTCGAGTCGGTCGATCCGCAGACGGTCGACGCAGCCAGAGCGATGGGGATGACCGAGCTGCAGATCCTGTTCAAGGTCGAGATCCCGCTCGGCGCGGCCCTGATCATCGGTGGTTTCCGCGCCGCGGCCCTCCAGATCATCGCCACCACCGTCGTAGCCGCGTACTTCGGGCTCGGCGGCCTCGGCCGATTCCTGGTCGACGGCCAGTCGCAGAACGACTACCCGAAGCTCGTCGGCGGCGCCATTCTGGTCATCGCCCTCGCCCTGGTCGTCGACGGTGTCCTCGCCCTCCTCCAAAAACTCGTCGTTCCGCGTGTGTCCGCCGGAACACGGAACACCAGGCGCACAGCACGCGGGGGAGTCATTCCTCCCGTGGCGCAGTCCAGGACACTCATCAAGGAAGGTCAGTAATCATGTTCAAGCACAAGAAGGCCGTGCACAAGAAGGCCCTGGCGATCGCCGGAGTGGCAACCGTCGCCGCTCTCGCCCTCGCCGGGTGCTCGTCGTCCAGCAGCCTTAGCGGGGGCTCCGGCTCCGACACGAAGACCGCGATCGTGGTCGGCTCCGCCGACTTCAGCGAGAACACCATCCTCGCCCAGGTCTACGGCCAGGCACTCGCCGCCAACGGCTTCGAGGTCACGTACAAGCCGAACATCGGTGCTCGCGCGGTCTACTTCCCGGCCTTGGAGAAGGGAACGGTCGACCTGATTCCGGAGTACTCCGGAAGCATCCTCTCGTTCCTCGACAAGTCGGCGGTAGCGACAGCCCCCGCCGAGGTGAACGCCGCACTGAAGAAGGCTCTGCCGTCGACGGTGGTCTCCTACGAATCGGCCGAGGCGGCGGATTCGGATTCTCTCAACGTGACGCCGGAATTCGCCAAGGCGCACAGCCTGAAGTCGATCGGAGACCTGAAGAACGCCGGGCCGATCACCCTCGCGGCGAACCCCGAGTTCGAGACGCGCCCCGACGGTCTGCCGGCCCTGAAGTCGCTCTACGGACTGGACAACGTGACGTTCACGGCGATCAAGGACGGTGGCGGACCGGGCACCCTGAAGGCGCTGCTCGACAACGAGGTGCAGGTCGCCGACATCTACTCGACCACCCCGTCGATCGAGGAGAACAAACTGGTCACCCTCACCGACCCGAAGAACCAGTTCGCCTCGCAGCAGGTCATCCCGCTGGTCTACAAGTCGAAGGCGAGCTCCAAGCTCGGCGACGTGCTGAACAAGGTCTCGGCGAAGCTCACCACCAAGGATCTCCTCGCGCTCAACGCCGAGGTCTCCGGTGACAAGAAGACCCAGCCGGACGTCGCGGCAAAGGACTGGCTGAAGAGCGCCGGTCTGGTCAAGTAATTCGGACGGTGCAGGTGTAACGGGGCTCGGTGGCTACGGCTGCCGGGCCCCGTTCTCGTCGCCGCCGTCGTGCGCGCTCGACGTGGGGGCGACATCCGTTGCCGCTGGTTTGGCCGCGGACATGTGCCGCGCCTCCCGCTTCTCCACCACCTTCTTGACCACCAGCACCAGCACCAGGAAGACCACGATGATGCCGGCGAACAGGAATCCGGCGCCGTGCAGTTGGTCGGCGAGGTGTCGATACGAGCCGGCGGCCAGCCAGCCGACGGAGACGTAGGCGAGCGCCCAGACGATGCAGGCCGGGGCGGTCCAACGCATGAAGCGGCGGTAGGTCATCGGGCTCGTCCCCACGGTCAGGGGGATGAGGGCGTGCAGCACCGGCAGGAACCGCGAGACGAAGATGGCGATGCCGCCGCGCCGGGCCAGGTAGGTCTCGGCGCGGGCCCAGTTCTTGGCTCCGATCCGCCGACCGAGCCAGCTGGCCTGGATGTGCGGGCCGAACCAGCGTCCGAGGGCGAAGCCGACGCTCTCGCCCGCCAGCGAACCGATGATGACCGCGGCGAGGGTACCGACGTACTGGGGCCAGCCGTCGATCGCGGTGGCAGACACCAGCACGATGGTGTCGCCAGGTACCACCAGGCCGATCAGGATGGAGGTCTCGCAGAACATTCCGATCAGCACGATCAGCAGGCGCAGCAGTGGATCGACATGGCGCACCGTGTCGAGAATCCACGTCAGCACGTCGTTCACACGGGCAGGCCTTCTGCGCTCGTCGGGCCAGCGCTGTTCAGATCGGGGTCGAGGCGGTCGGGGAGCGGGCGCCGCAGCCGGTCGAGTCGGGCACGCCAGGTGGCGAGCCGTCCCGGCTGTTCGGCAACGGCGGGGCCATCGACCCACGCGGTGACGATGCGGATTCCCTGCAGAGCGCTGAGCGCCCAGACCTCCAGGCCATCCAGGTCGGCCGGACTCACCGACTCGTAGAGCACGTCGATTCCGAGCGCCGTCGCCAGGGCGAGCACCGAGCGGGCGGTCACGCTGTCCACCCGTTCCAGTTCGGGCGATGGTGCGCAGAGGGCATCGCCGCGCCACCAGAGCAGAGCGCTGTACGCGCCCTCCACGACATACCCGCCGCGACCGGCAAAGCTGTCGGAGAGGATGACGGCCTCACCTGCTCCGCGCGGCTGCACCGACGTGCGGGCCGCGAGCAGGGCATCCGTGTCCGGGCCTTTGATCGTGGGGGAGCTGCGCGGGTCGGGACCATCGAAGGTCGCGAGCACGACGGAACGGCTGCGCTTGGGGGCAGAGCGGAGGCGCAGGACGAACCGAGTGCCGGAGGATCTGCCGTCCGTCTCGATACCGTGGAGCTCGACGCGGGGAAACCAGTCGCCCTCGCGCGGGATGAGATCGACGGCAGCATCCCAGAACCGCGGCGCCTCCGTGCGCGGGTCCGTGGCCGGGCGGTGCAGCTCGGCGAAGGCGTGCACGGCATCGAGGAACCGTTGCCGATGCAGGTCGAGGGCGAGCGCCGTTCCGTCGCTCACCAGCCAGGAGTCTGCCGCGGCAACGACCGTGTGCGACATGTCGCAGTAGTCGAGCGGCTGCAGCACGCCCTCATGCCAGCGGTGGATCGCGGTGACGCTCATAGACTCAGGGTATGCGCCTGCGCCCTCTCGAGGCTGACCTTTCCTGGGCGGAGCCGGCGGATGTCTTCACCCTGGCGTTCTGGGACGAGCCTCTCGCCATCTGGCTCGATGGCAGCCCGGTGTCGTACATCGGCATCGGTCAGCGCCTCGCCACCGCCTCCGTCGCCGGCGGCACGGTGACCCTCGACGGGGTGACCGGGCCCGGGGAGATCCTCGACGTACTGCGCGATGAGTTGGCGGCGGCGGATGTGGTGGCTGGCGAGGGCTTTCGCCTCGGCTGGGCCGGGTGGCTGGGCTACGAGCTCCGTCAGCAGACCCTCGGTGTGCCGGTCACCCGGGTCTCCGACCGCCCGGATGCCGCGCTGGTCTTCGTCGACCGGCTGCTCGCCTTCGATCACGCGGCCGGCACTCTCACCGCGCTGGCCCTGACGGAGGACGGGCTCGCCGATCTGCGGAGCCGCCACGCGGGTGTCGCCCTTCGACGAGCTCAGGGACCGGTCCCTGAGCTGGTCGAAGGGCGCGAGCCGGTCGACGGACGCGTCGCCACCTGGGCCGACACCGATGCCGAGTACCTCGACAAGATCCGTGCCTGCCAGGCGGCGATCTACGAGGGCGAGGCGTACCAGCTCTGCCTCACCACCGAGGCCAGCGTTGCCGGCAGCCCCGACCCGCTCACCACCTACCTGCGCCTGCGCACGGGAAGCCCCAGCCATCACGGCGGCTACATCCGCGCCGGCGAGGTCGCGTTGCTCAGCGCCTCGCCCGAGCAGTTTCTCAGCGTGACCCCGGACGGAATCGTGGAGTCGAAACCGATCAAGGGCACCCGCCCCCGGGGAGGCAGCGCCGCATCCGACGCCGCCCTCGCCCGCGAACTGCTCGCGAGCGACAAGGAACGCGCGGAGAACCTGATGATCGTCGATCTGATGCGCAACGACATCGCCCGGGTGAGTGAGGTCGGATCGGTCGCCGTGCCCTCGCTGCTCGCCGTCGAGAGCTACGCGCACGTGCACCAGCTGGTGAGCACCGTGCGCGGCAGACTGCGGCAGGGACTCGGAGCGGTGGATGCCGTCGCCGCCTGCTTCCCGGCCGGCTCGATGACGGGCGCCCCGAAGATCCGCGCGGTCGAGCTGCTCGACGCGATCGAGAACCGTGCCCGCGGCGTGTACTCCGGGGCCTTCGGCTATTTCTCGCTCGACGGCCGCGCCGACCTCGCCATGGTCATCCGGAGCATCGTCATCGATCAGCATGGCGCGACCATCGGCGCGGGTGGTGGCATCACCGCGCTCTCGGTGCCCGAGGAGGAGCTCGCCGAGGTGAAGCTCAAGGCCGCTGCCCTCCTGGCGGCCCTGGAAGCCGTCTAGGCCCTGGAGTCGGTTGGGCCCTGGAGCCGTCTGGGCTCTGAGAGCCGTCTGGCGGTCGGCGTTCGCTAACCTTATGTTTCGGGCGTGTTTCTCTCCGCCCCCATCCCCGCACACGAAGTGAGAATGCCCTTGTCGAACGACTCCGCTCCCCACGTTTCCGCGCCGCACGGCTCTTCCTCGCGCGGGGCCGACGACGAGGGCCCCCGCTACGACCCGGTGGCGCTGCAGCAGAAGTGGCTGCCGCGCTGGGAGGAGATGAAGCCGTTCCGCACGGACATCGAGGGCGATAAGCGCCCGCGCAAGTACGTGCTCGACATGTTCTCCTACCCGTCCGGCGACCTGCACATGGGGCACGCGGAGGCGTTCGCCCTCGGTGACGTCGTTGCCCGATACTGGCGTCAGCAGGGCTTCACCGTGCTGCACCCGGTCGGCTGGGACTCCTTCGGCCTGCCGGCCGAGAACGCCGCCATCAAGCGCGGTGTCGACCCCCGCGAATGGACCTACGCCAACATCGAGCAGCAGAAGGTCTCGATGAAGGAGTATGCGACATCCGTCGACTGGTCGCGGGAGCTGCACACCAGCGACCCCGAGTACTACAAGTGGAACCAGTGGCTGTTCCTCAAGCTCTACGAGAAGGGCCTCGCCTACCGCAAGGAGAGCTGGGTCAACTGGGACCCCGTAGACCAGACCGTGCTGGCGAACGAGCAGGTGCTGCCCGACGGTACCTCCGACCGTTCCGGTGCGGTCGTGGTGAAGAAGAAGCTCACCCAGTGGTACTTCAAGATCACCGACTACGCCGACCGCCTGCTCGACGACCTCAACCAGCTCGAGGGCTCGTGGCCGTCGAAGGTGCTTGCGATGCAGCGCAACTGGATCGGCCGCTCGGTCGGCGCCGACGTCGACTTCGAGATCGAGGGTCGCGCCGAGAAGGTGACGGTGTTCACCACCCGTCCCGACACCCTGTTCGGCGCCACCTTCATGGTCGTGGCCCCCGACTCCGACCTGGCCGCCGAACTCGTCGCCGGCAGCACCGACCCGGTCGTGCGCGCGACGTTCGCCGAATACCTCACCCAGGTGCAGAAGTCGACCGAGATCGAGCGCCAGGATGCCAGCCGTGAGAAGACCGGCGTCTTTCTCGACCGCTTCGCGATCAACCCCGTCAACGGGGAACGGATGCCGATCTGGGCCGCCGACTATGTGCTCGCCGACTACGGTCACGGCGCGGTCATGGCGGTTCCCGCTCACGACCAGCGCGACCTCGATTTCGCCCGCAAGTTCGACCTGCCGGTGCGCGTGGTGCTCGACACCAACGCGGCGGTCACGGGCGCCATCCCGGTGCTGCCGATCAACCCGGAGACGGGCGAGGCCGAGCTGCCCGACGATCTGCCGCCGTTGGACCCCGCCCACACCGGTCAGGCGCTGACCGGAGACGGACGGATGATCAACTCCGGTCCGCTGGACGGCCTGAGCAAGTCGAACGCGATCCGCCGCATCACCGAGATCCTGCAGGCGGCCGGCAACGGTCGTGCCGCCAAGAACTACCGGCTGCGCGACTGGCTGATCTCTCGCCAGCGCTTCTGGGGCACACCCATCCCGATCCTGTACGACGAGGACGGCGAGCTGATCCCGGTTGCCGAGGAGCAGCTGCCCGTGTTGCTGCCGCCCACCGAGGGCCTCGACCTCCAGCCGCGGGGCCAGTCTCCGCTCGGCGCGGCCGAAGACTGGGTCAACGTGACCCTGCCCGACGGCCGGCCGGGCCGCCGCGACCCGGACACGATGGACACCTTCGTCGACAGCTCCTGGTACTTCCTGCGCTTCATGGATCCGAACGACGAGACCCAGGCCTTCGCACCCAAGGAGGCGGACAAGTGGGCTCCCGTCGACCAGTACGTCGGCGGAGTCGAGCACGCGATCCTCCACCTGCTCTATGCACGCTTCATCACCAAAGTGCTGTTCGACCTCGGCTACGTGAGCTTCACCGAGCCGTTCAGCGCGCTGCTCAACCAGGGAATGGTGCTCTCCGGCGGGTCGAAGATGTCGAAGTCGAAGGGTGGCGTGAACCTGGGTGACGAGATCGCGCTGTACGGCGTCGACGCCATCCGCCTGACCATGGTGTTCGCCGGTCCGCCGGAGGACGACATCAACTGGGAGGACGTGTCGCCGGCCGGCTCGGCGAAGTTCCTCGCCCGGGCGTGGCGCCTGGCGCAGGACGTCACGAGCGCCCCCGAGATCGAGTGGAAGACGGGCGACAACGCACTGCGCCGTGTCACCCACCGCTTCCTCGCCGAGGCTCCCGGCCTGATCGAATCGTTCAAGTTCAACGTCGTCGTCGCCCGCCTGATGGAGCTGGTCAACGCCACCCGCAAGGTCATCGACTCCGGTGCCGGCGGGGGCGACGCCGCCGTACGCGAGGCGACCGAGACCGTCGCGCTCGCCCTGTCGCTCTTCGCCCCGTACACGGCCGAGGAGATGTGGGAGGTGCTCGGATACCCGGCCAGCGTCGCGCAGTACGGCTGGCGCAAGGCCGACCCGACCCTTCTCGTCGAGAGCTCCGTCACCGCGGTGGTGCAGGTCAACGGCAAGGTGCGCGAACGCCTCGAGGTGAGCCCCACGATCGACCCCGCGGAGCTCGAGCAGCTCGCCCGAGCGTCGGCCGCGGTCATCCGTGCGATCGGTGCTGGCGAGATCGTCAACGTGATCGTCAAGGCCCCGCGTCTGGTGAGCATCGCCATCAGGGGTTAGCCAGCTCCACTCCGTAACCGGTAGCGAAAACGGCCGCTCTCCCCAGCTCGGGGCGGGCGGCCGTTTCGCCCGCGCCACCCGACGTAGCGTGCTGGGGTGTCGCCCACCGAACCGCCCACCATCGTCAGGCCACGCTCGCGACTGCGCGCAGGCCTCGGCGCGGTGGTGCTGCTCGGGCTGCTCGGTGTGGCGATCGCGGTGCTGGTCAGCGCCCTCGGCTCGCACGGCGCGACGACGGAGGTGCGAGCGAGCCCCGGTGCCACCCGCTCCGCACCAGCGCGGGAATCCCGCCCGGAGATCTACGTGCATCTTCTCGGTCAGGTCGAGCATCCGGGGCTGTTCGTGCTTCACGACGGGGATCGGGCGCTAGATGCCGTCGCCGCCGCGGGCGGATTCACCCCCACCGCCGACCAGGGCAAGCTCAACCTCGCCCGCCCGTTGGTCGACGGCGAACAGATCGTCGTGCCGGCGATCGGCGAGGCGCCGCCGGTGGTATCCGGGCTCCCGCCGCCCGGCAGCGGTGCGTCGGCAGCGGGCGGCAAGATCAACCTGAACTCTGCGGACCAGGCCGCCCTGGAGACGCTTCCCCGGGTCGGCCCGGCCCTCGCCCAGCGGATCCTCGACTGGCGCAACACCAACGGGCGGTTCACGGCGATCGAAGACCTGATGAGCGTGACCGGCATCGGCGAGAAGACGTTCGACGGCCTGAAAGCTCTGGTGACGGTATGACGGGCCCGGTGGTGCTGTGAGGGCGCGCGGGGTCGATCTGCGGCTCGCTCTGCCGGTCGCTGTGGCCTGGGCGGCGACGGCGGTGCTGATCGGGATGCCCGGGGCGCTGCCGTGGGCGGTGGCAGCTCTGGCGCTGCTCGCCGCCGGCAGCGCCATGCTCGGTCGGCGTTGGCGTCCGCTTCTCGTGGTGGCCTTGGCGTGTGCGACGGCGGTGGTCCCCGTATCCATCGCGGCAGCGCAGGCCGGTGCGCGACACCCCGCAGCGCTCGAGCAGGCGGCCAGGGCTGGTCGGCAGGTGTCGGCGCGGCTGGTGGTGGAGGAGACGGTGCGGAACGGGCATCCGTTTGCGGGCACGCTCGTCAAAGCGTCCTTCGGCGACACGATGGTGCGCGGGTCCGTGCCGGTGGCGGTGTTTCCGCCGCGCGATGCGGCCCCGTCCGCCCGGCGGATTGCGATCGGGTCGACGGTCGCCGTGCGCGGCGCGCTGGTGGCCGAAGACCCGGGGGAGAGCGCGTCGTATCGACTGTTCGCCGCGGGGGTACCGATCATCGAGCGGGGCCCGCCCTGGTACCTGTCCTGGGCGGACGGGTTGCGCGCCGACTTCGGTCGACTCGCCGCGGCATTTCCCGGCGACGGGGCTGCACTGCTGCCCGGGCTGTCCATCGGCGACACCTCGGCGGTCGGCGAACAGCTCGACGCCGACATGAAGGCGTCATCCCTGACCCACCTCACCGCCGTGTCCGGCGCGAACTGCGCGGTGATCATCGGACTGGTGATGCTCGCCAGCGCGCGGTTGGGGCTGGGGCGCGGCTGGCGCATCGGCACGTCGCTGGTCGTCCTGCTCGGGTTCGTCGTGCTGGTGACCCCGGAGCCGAGCGTGCTGCGCGCGGCGGTGATGGCGGGCATCGTGCTGGCGGCGCTGGCGGGCGGCCGCCCCGCACGCGGACTCCCGGTGCTCGCGCTGGCGGTGATCGTACTGCTGATCAGCGACCCGTGGCTGGCGCGCAGCTACGGGTTCGTGCTCTCGGTGCTCGCGACCGGCGGCTTGCTGCTGCTCGCGCGGCCGCTCGCCAGTGCGCTGGCACGCTGGCTGCCGCTCCCTCTCGCGGCGGTGCTGGCCGTGCCGCTGTCCGCCCAGTTGGCCTGCCAACCCGTGCTGATCCTGCTGAACCCGACGATCCCCACCTACGGGGTGATCGCGAATGTGCTCGCCGAGCCCGCGGCCCCGGTGGCGACGGTACTGGGGCTGGTGGCCTGCGTTCTCGCGCCGTGGGCGCCGCCGGTGGCACAGGCGGTCGCCGCCGTCGCCTGGCTACCGTCAACCTGGATCGCCGCGGTTGCGACGTTCCTCGCCGGTCTCCCCGGCAACGCGATCGCCTGGCCGGGAGGTGCGCTCGGGGTCGTCCTCATCTGCGTGTTGTCCGCGCTGGTGGTGGTGCTCGCGCTCGGTCGGGGGTGGCCGCGGTTGCGTCGGGTGGTCGGGGTTCTGCTGGCCGTGGCATCCGTCGGCTACCTCGGCGTGATCGTCGGCGATCGGGTGGGCGGACAGCTGTCGCGCCCCGCGGACTGGCAGATCGCCGCCTGTGACATCGGGCAGGGCGATGCCGTACTGGTGCGCAGCGGTGGCGCTGTGGCACTGATCGATACCGGCCCCGAGCCGAGGGCGCTGAGTGGATGTCTCGACACTCTCGGCATCGCCCGCATCGACCTGCTCGTGCTGAGCCACTACGACCTCGACCACGTGGGCGGCACCGCGGCGGTCTTCGGCAGGGTCGACCGGGCGCTGCTCGGCCCGGTCTCCGACCCCGGTGACCAGCGGCTCGCCGACGATCTGGCCGCCCACGGTGCCGCGGTCGAGCATGTGAGCCGGGGGCAGACCGGGGTGCTGGGCGAACTCGGCTGGGAGGTGCTCTGGCCCAGGGCGAAGCTCGGCGGGGTGCAGCCGGGAAACGATGCGAGCGTCACCCTGCGTTTTCACGGGGTGGGCGAGTGCGCAGGAGGCTGTCTCAGTTCGCTGTTTCTCGGTGACCTCGGCGAGGAGTCACAGACCTTGCTGATGGCGGCGGGCCCGGTGGGCGACGTTCAGGTGGTCAAGGTCGCCCACCACGGCTCTGCCGATCAGAACGAGCGGCTGTACCAGGGCATCCGCGCACACGTCGGCCTGATCGGCGTCGGTGCGGCGAACACCTACGGGCATCCGACAGACCGGCTGCTCGATATTCTGCAGCGCAGCGGCAGTCGGATCGCCCGCACCGATCTGCACGGGCTGGTGCTGGTGGCACCGGGCGCCGACGGCGGCGAGCGGCTGTGGACGGAGCGGTCGCCGCCCGCCGACCGGGTGGGGCGGCACTGAGGTCGCCCGGTCACGTCGCCCGGTCACGCCGGGGCTAGAGGCAGCTGCCGATGCCGCCGTCCGTGGCGTAGACGGTCCGCGGCGGGTTGCCGTCCGCCGCCCGGATCGTGATGTACACGACGCGGTTCGACAGCGCCGGCTCGTAGTCGGTGTTCGGGTTGAGGATCTCGAACGACAGCATGCCGCCGTTGCTCTCGATGTACTCGATGCGCGACATGCCGGTGTCGATGCCGTGTTTCAGCGCGGGATAGGCGGCGCGCAGCTCGGCGGCGGTGGACCCGAGATGGATGCCCGTGGCCGTTCTCAGCGCCGGGCTCGCCGGAGCGATGCCCACCACCCTGCCGTCGATGACCTCGACATCGAAAGTCTCGTCTCCGATGTAGTTCGCCACCCAGCGATCGGCGGCCGGATCACCGTCGGCGAAGCCGTCATCGTCGGCCTCGATCTGGCAGTACTGCGGCATGTAGGTGAGCATGTCGGTCGCGCTGGGTGCGGCACCGATGTGGAGCGGCCCGAGTCCCTCGGGAGCGATCACCAGGGAATTGAAGGGGGGTTTGCGCGGGTCGGAGATCGGCGTCGGGGACGGGCCTGCGGCATCCGTCGAGGGGGTCGGCGAGCTTGCCGACGGGGTCGGCGCGGGCTTCGGCGCGGTGCAGCCGGTGATCGCGAGGCCCGCGACGGTGAGGATGACGAATGCTCGAACGATGCGCATGGCTGACGATAACCCGGGCGATGGCGCCGCGGCGTGCTCGGCTCGGCACGGCACGATAACGATTGCGTTCACGGCGGATTCGGCGGCGACGTCGACACCGCGTGCAGCGGCGACAGGGGTACCCCGTACGCTTGATTCCGGCGTCGTGGCAACGATCACGACGGCCAGACGAAAGGGTAACCATGGCGACGAGAGCTCCCGCGAAGACGGCGGTCGCCATCCCGCAACTGTCCTGGGATAAGGTGCGCCCGGCGACGGTCGTGCTGGTCTCGGGAACCGAGGACTTTCTCGCCGACCGGGCCATCCGGATGCTGCGCGACACCCTGAAGGCCGAAGACCCGAGTCTCGAGGTCAACGACATCGAGGCCGATGCCTACGGCCCGGGCGAGCTCGTCACCCTCGCCAGCCCGTCGCTGTTCGGCGAGCCGCGCATGATCCGCGCACTCACGGTGGAGAAGTGCACCGACGCCTTCATCACCGAGACGATGGCCTACCTCGAGTCGCCGGCGGACGACACCTACCTGGTGCTACGACACGGCGGGGGAGTGCGCGGAAAGAAGTTGCTGGACGCCGTGCGCGGCGGACTCGGCGGCGGTATCGAGATCGTGTGTGCCGACCTCAAGAAGGATTCGGAGAAGCTCGACTTCGCCACCAAGGAGTTCTCCTCTCGCGGCAGACGCATCACGAGCGGTGCCCTGCGCGCCCTGACCTCGGCCTTCTCCGATGATCTCGCGGAACTCGCCGCGGCCTGCCAGCAGCTGCTGTCCGACGCCTCCGAGGAGATCACCGAGGCGACGGTCGAGAAGTACTACTCCGGTCGGGTGGAGACGAACGCCTTCCGCGTCGCCGATATCGCGATCTCCGGCCGCCATGGTGAGGCGCTCATCCTGCTCCGCCACGCCCTGGCGTCGGGCGCTGACCCCGTGCCCATCGTCGCCGCGTTCGCCAGCAAGCTGCGTACCATGGCGAAGCTCGCCGGTGCGCGCGGGTCGTCCGCACAGCTGGCCCAGCAGTTCGGTCTCGCCCCCTGGCAGGTCGACCGCGCACGCCGCGACCTCCAGGGCTGGGACGATGCGGGCCTCGGCCGCAGCATCGAACTGCTCGCCGAGACGGATGCCGCGGTCAAGGGGGCTGAGCGCGATCCGGTCTACGCCATCGAGCGCATGATCGGCGTCATCAGCGCCCGCGGCCAGCAGCCCCGCTGACGCCGCGTCGGCGGACCAACGCGGCTGGCACCGCCATCAGTACCGCCACCTCTGCCCATCAGGGCTACCGCCTCCGCTGTGCGACATGCGCCTCCGCTGTGCGAAATGAAGGAAACTCTCTGGTGTCGGCATGAGAGCGGCCCGGAAATGCGGGCCGGCCACGCACGGACTCCTTCATTTCGCACGGGAGGGAGGTGGGCATCCGTGATCCGGGCGGATGTCGCGGGCACGAGAAAAGGCCCCGTCACCGAGGTGACGGGGCCTTCCGCGTATAAGTCTCTGGTTAGAGCGCTGCGACCTGCTTCGCGATGGACGACTTGCGGTTCGCCACCTGGTTCTTGTGCAGCACGCCCTTGCTGGCGGCCTTGTCGAGCTTCTTGGTGGCGAAGACCAGGGCAGCAGTCGCCTTGTCCTTGTCGCCGGCGACAATGGCCTCGCGCGTGGCGCGAACGGCCGTCTTGACCTCGCTCTTGACCGCCTTGTTGCGCTCCTGAGCCTTCTTGTTGGTGCCGATGCGCTTGATCTGCGACTTGATGTTTGCCACGTTGGTAACTTCCTATATCTATGAACGGTGAGGGCAGCCGCGAAGCCGGTGATCCAGACCTGGGGTCCGGCTGATCCGGGCTGCGATCCGCGAACATTCCGAGTGACGAAACTGCACGCGTAAGCCAACAGACAACGATACCAGCAATGCGTGGGTTTCGGGCAATCGTCTGGGTGGCGTGTGTCGGTGCCGCGCTGAACCCCGGTCACGCACGGGCAAGCGCCGCTACCGTGGAACCATGCCTTCTCTCGCGCCGCACGCGCTTTCGGTACCCGCCTCCGGCATCCGTCGCATCTTCGAGATCGCGCTGGAACTCGACGACGTGATCATGCTGGCGGTCGGCGAGCCGGATCTGCCTGTTGCGCCGCACATCCTGGCGGCCGCCGCCGAGGCCTGGGCTGAAGACCGCACGAACTACGCCCCCAACGGCGGCATCGCCCCGCTGCGGGCCGCGATCGTTGCGAAGCTCGCCCGCGAGAACGCCATCGAGGTCGACGTCGAACAGGTCTGGGTGACGGTCGGCGCGACCCAGGCGCTGCATCAGGCGCTCGCGCTGCTGCTCGAGCCCGGTGACGAGGTGCTCGTTCCCGACCCGGGCTACACCACCTTCACCATGAGCACTCGATTGCTCAGCGCGGTGCCGGTCGCCTATCAGCTGCGACCCGACAACGACTTTGCCCCCGACCTCGCCGAGCTCGAGCGTCTGGTCACCGCGCGCACCCGCGTTCTCGTCGTCAATTCGCCGTCGAACCCGCTGGGTCGCGTCTTCGACGAGTCCCAGCTGCGGGCGCTGCTCGACTTCGCGAAGCGTCACGACCTGTGGGTGCTCAGCGACGAGGTCTACGAGTTTCTTACCTTTGGTGCGAAGCACGTCAGCATCGCCAGTCTTGACGACGAGGATCGGGTCTTCACGGCGTTCTCCCTCTCGAAGACCTACGCCATGACCGGCGTGCGAGTCGGTTACCTGGTCGTGCCGCCCGGCCTCGCCCCGATCATGCGCACCGTGCAGGAGACCACGGTGAGTTGCGTCGCGATGCCCGACCAGTTCGCCGCTGTCGCCGCGATCACGGGAGACCAGCAGCACGTCTCCGATGCCCGCCAGCACTATCGTGCCAACCTCGAGGCGGCCTGTTCCCTGCTCGACGAGCGCGGCATCCGCTACCTCCGGCCGAGGGGCGCGATGTACCTCTGGCTGGACGTCTCCTACGCGAGCGGCGGAGATGTCGCGGGGTGGGCCGAGCGTCTTCTGCTGCACGAGCGGGTCGCCGTCGCACCGGGAAGCGCCTTCGGTCGCTCGGGCGAGGGCTGGATCCGCGTCTGCGCCGCGGCAACCCGCGCCGACCTGCTCGAGGGGCTGCGTCGACTGCCCAGCCCGACCTAGCCCGAACTCCTAGGCCGGCAGCCGCGGCACGCTCGCCAGCAGTCGCCGGGTGTACGGATGCTGCGGGGCGGCGAGCACGGCGGAGGTGCGGCCCTGCTCGACCACCCGTCCGTTCTCGAGCACGAGCATCCGTTCGCAGAGGGCCGCGACGACGCTCAGATTGTGGGACACGACGACGACGGTGAGCGGGTCGGCACCCGTGCCGAGCTCGGCCAGCAGGTCGATGATGCGCACCCGGGTGGAGACGTCGAGCGCACTGACGGGCTCGTCGGCGAGGAGCAGACGCGGGGTCGGCACGATGGCGCGGGCGATGGCGATGCGCTGGCGCTGACCGCCGGAGAATTCGTGCGGGAAGCGGTTCGCGGCATCCGCGGGCAGTCCCACCGACTCGAGCACCCCTGCGACCCTGGTCTGGATCGCACTTCGCGACCGCTCCAGCCGCAACGAGCGCAGCGGTTCGGCGATGATGCGCTCGACACTCTGCCGAGGGTCGAGGGAGGAGTACGGGTCTTGGAATACGGCCTGGGCGAAGCGACGGTGCGCGCGCAGCGCCGAGCGGGAGCGGGCCTCGAAGGGCACACCGTCCGTGAACAGTTCGCCGGATGATGGCCGGGCGAGGCCGAGCAGCAGACGCAGAAGCGTGGACTTGCCCGCACCCGATTCCCCGACGATGCCGAGGTTCTCACCCGGTTCGACGGCGAAGCTGACATCGACCAGGGCATCGGGCCGCCCCCGATAGGCGAATCCGACCCCGCGGGCCTCGAGAAGTGCGGTCATGGGAGCCTCCGCGGATGGTCGATGGCGCTGTCGAGTTCGCGCGCTCCGGCGACGAGTTCGCGCGTGTACGGATGCTGCGGCCTGGCGATCAGATCGCTGAGCGATCCACGGTCGACCACCTCGCCGTGCCGCAATAGCACCACCCGGTCGGCGACCCGCGAGACGACGGCGAGATCGTGGCTGATGAACAGCAGCGACATGCCGCGTTCGGCGATCACCCGATCCAGCAGGTCGAGGATCCCCGCCTGCACGGTGACATCGAGGGCGGTGGTGGGCTCGTCGGCGATGAGCAACCGCGGCCGGGTCGCGAGCGCCATCGCGATGGCGACCCGTTGGCGCTGGCCGCCGGAGACCTCGTGCGGGTACGACCGGGCGATGCGGTCGGCATCGTCCAGTCCCACCTCGAGCAGGGCATCGGTCACCGCCGCGCGCAGTTCGGCGCGGGGGAGCGACCGATAACGCTGGATCGGCTCGGCCAGCTGTCGACCGAGGCGCATGAGCGGATCGAGCGCGGTGAGCGGCTCCTGGAAGACGACGGATGCCACGCGCCCACGCAACCCGACCATGTCGCGTTCCCGGCTCCCGACGACCTGCACACCGCCGAGCCTGATGCCGCCGTGCGCGGTCAAGCCCTCGGGGAGGAGACCCATAATCGCCAGTGCGGTCAGCGACTTGCCGCTACCGGACTCGCCGATCAGCCCGAGCCGGTGACCGGCCTCGAGCTGGAAGCTGACATCACGCAGCAGCGCGCCCCCGGGGGAACGGACGCCGAGCGCGTCGACACGGAGGATGGGGTCGCTCATCGTCTTCTCCGTCTGGTCGGGTCGCCGATGTCGCGCAAGCCGTCGGCGACGAGGTTGATGCCGATGACCAGGATGACGAGCAGCACGCCCGGGGCGATCGCCCCGACCGGCGCGACCAGCACCGTGCCCTGGGCCTCCTGCAGGATGCGACCCCAGGAGGCGTTCGGCGGTGGTGCGCCGAGACCGAGGTAGGAGAGGCTCGCCTCGGCCAGCACCGCCAGCCCGAACTGCAGAGCCAAGTTGACCACGAGGGTCGGCCAGATGTTCGGCAGCAGGTGCAGGAAGACGATGCCGAGTCTGCTGGTGCCGGAGACGCGTGCCGCCGTCACATAGTCCTGCGAGAGCACGCGTTTGCCGAGGATGCGGGTGAGGCGGGCGACGATCGCACTCATGGCGATACCGATGGCGAGGATCGCCGAGTCGAGCGATGCCCCCCGCGCGGCGACGATGAGCATCGCCAACAGCAGCGTCGGGAAGGCGATCAGCACGTCGAGCAGGGCGGATAGCGTGTCGTCGAGCCAGCGGGTGGCGAAGGAGACGACGACGCCGATCGTCACACCGAGAGCGGCGCCGAGGGCCACCGACCCGATGCCGACCACAAGCGCGATCCGGGCGCCGATCATCAGCTGGGTGAGCAGATCGCGCCCGAGCTTGTCGGTGCCCGCCCAGTGCTGCGGGCTGGGCGGCGCGAGCCGTGCTCCGTTGGTGTCGCTCGGCGGGTAGGGCAGGTAGACGAGTGACACCAGCGCGATGACGACGATGATGCCGACCAGTATCCCGCCGATGGCGAGCGTGAGGGATCGGCGCCGCGGCCGCTGCTCGGCGCTGTCGACATCGAGCTGGGCTTCCGCGCTCATGCGGCTCCCTGCTGCTCGGCGCGCTCGCCGTCGGAGAGCGGCGCGGCATCCTTCGGCGCGTCATTACCGGACACGCTGTCGCGCAGTCGGGGGTCGACGAGGCGCTGAACCAGGTCGGCGAGGAAGCCGATTACCAGCACCGCGAAGGTGCTGACGAACAGGATCCCCTGGATGTCCGGATAGTCGTGCTGCGCGATCGCCTTCAGCAGCATGCTGCCGAGCCCCGGCAGGGCGAAGACGTTCTCGACGACGACCGCGCCGAGAAACGTCGTGGCCAGTTCGATGCCGAGGATGGAGATGACCGGTACGGAAGCGTTGCGCAGTCCGTGCCGCCACATCGCGGAACCGAACGTGGCGCCGAGGGCGCGAGAGGTGCGCAGATAGTCGCTGCCGAGGACATCCAGCACCGCCGAGCGCACATATCGGGTGATCGATGCCGACATCACGATGGCGACGGTGATGACCGGGAGCAGGAGCGAACGGAGGGCGTCCAGCGGATCGGCCCAGTCGTCACGCGGGAAGCCCCCGGCCGGCAAGAGACGCAGCTGCAGGGCGAAGGCCGTGATGAGGAGCACTCCGATCCAGAACACCGGAACCGCGATGCCGAGCTGGGACAGTGCCGACAGTGCCAGGCCGTACCAGCGCCGGGAACGATAGGCGGCGATGAAGCCGACCGGCACGGCGACCACGACGGCGAGCACGAAGGCGATCAGGGTGAGCGGAACGGTCACGACGAGGCGGGAGGCGATCTCGGGCCCGACCGGCAGGTCGCTGATGTAGGAGGTGCCGAAGTCGAGCGTGACGAGCTGACCGATCCAGGTGCCGAACTGCACCAGAACGGGCTGATCCGCGCCGACCCGGGCCTGGGCTGCGGCGATCTGGTGGGGGGTAGCGCCGAGCGAGAGCAGGGCATTGGCCGGGTCGCCCGGCAACAGCCGCAGCAGCACGAACAGCACCGCCATGGCGAGGAACAGCGTGACGACGAGGAAGAGCAGTCGTCGAAACAGGTATGTCGTCATGGCGTATCCACGCTAGCGCGCCGCCCCACGGGAGCGGCGCGCTCTCATCGGACTACTTCTTGACGATGCCGTAGGCGTAGAACTGCGAGTTCAGCCCGTTCACCGGGTAGCCGCTGAGCTTCGAGGAGGCTACGACGATCTGCGGATACAGGTAGAGCCAGTCGCTCGCGGCGTCGGCGACGATCTGCTCGTTCGCCTTCTTCAGCAGCGCTGTCTGTTCGGCGGTGCTCGTCGCCTGCTCGGCCTCGTCGATCCACTGCGTCACCTGCGGGTTGTCGTAGCCCCAGTAGAAGTCCGGGTTCGCGTAGAACACGATGTCGCGATCGTTGACGTGCTCCTGCAGGGTCGCCACGAAGTCGTGCGCCTTGTATACCTTCGAGTACCACTCGTCCGCGGTGATCGTGTTGATCGTCACCGTGATCCCCACCTTGGCCAGCTCGCTCTTGATGAACTCGGCCGCCGCGGGGTGCGGGTCGTAATTCGGGGTGTCGAGCGTGAAGCTGAAGCCGTCGGCCAGCCCGGCCTGGGCCAGCTCCTGCTTCGCCAGCGCCGGGTCGTAGGGATTCACCGAGGTGAGGTCCTCATACCAGGGGTCGGTCGGCGGAACCATCGAGCCGGTCAGCGTGCCGTACTTGCCCCAGATGGAGCTCAGCAGCTTCTTGTTGTCGATCGCCGACGAGACCGCCTTGCGCACCAGCACGTTGTTGAACGGAGCAACCTTGTCATTGAAGGCCAGCAGCAGCTTCGTCGTCGACTTGCCGTCGGTGACGGTGTAGTCCTTGTTCGAGGTGAACTGGCTCAGTGCATCGGGGCTCTGCTCGCTGGTGACGATGTCGACCGCGTTGGTCAGCAGAGCGTTGTTCAGCGCCGTGGCATCGGAAAAGTAGTTGAAGACCACCTCGGCGTTCTTCGCCTGGGTGCCCCAGTATCCGTCGAAGCGCTTCAGGCTCAGAGTGCTGCCGCGCTTCCACTGGTCGAGTTCGTACGGGCCGGTGCCGTCCTCGCTCGTGGTGAAGTTCTTGGCCGCGTGGTTGTAGATCGAGACGTAGCTGAGGTTGTACGGCAGCGAGATCGAGCGACCCTTGAGGGTGATGACGACGGTGGAGTCATCCGGCGTCGCGATCGAGGCGATCGGCGCCAGGCTCGACTTGCGCGCGGACTGGGACCGCGCCGACAGTACCTTCTCGATGCTGAACTTCACGTCTTCGGCGGTGAGCTTCGCGCCGGAGTGGAACGTCACGCCCTTCTGCAGGGTGAACGTGTACGTGAGGCCGTCGGCCGATGCCGAATAGTCCTTGGCGAGCAGGTTCTCGACCTTGCCGTCGTCGGTGAGCCTGAACAGCCCCTCGTAGACGTTGCCGCTGAGCGCCTCGGTCACGCCCTGTCCGCCGCCGGCGGTGTTGTCGAGGTTCTGTGGCTCGTAAACGGAGCCGATCTCGATCGTCGCGGCTTTTCCGGTGCCGTTGCTGCCCGAGCCGCCCGCCGCGCAACCGGCGAGGGCGAGCGTGGCGGTCAGAGCGATGCCTATCAGGAGTGGTGCTTTCTTCACGGGTGGGTCTCCAGTGCTGGGTCGGGTCTAGTGGGTGCCGGAGTCGGCGTGCTTGTGGAAACCGTCGGCGAAGACGATGTCGCGCTCGCCGGCCTCGATGGGCACGGTGAAGCGGTTCTGCTTCGGTGGCAGCGGGCAGTTGTACTGGTCGCTGAAGCCGCACGGCGGAACGAAGGCCTTGTTGAAGTCGAGGATCACGCGGCCCTCACTGTCGAAGGCGCTGCCCTCCGGCCGTTCGACGAAGAGGAACCGGCCAGACGGATAGGTGCCGCCCTCGGCGAACGGCAGCTGGTTGGTCGGGTCGGCGAAGACCAGCAGCAGCACGCCGCCGTCGTCGAATGCACTCAGCGTGTAGTCGATCCCATCACGGCTGAACCGGATGTCCCCGGGCACGGCCAACTCGCGGGTGCTGCCGTTGTCGCGCAGGTGCTCGAACGCCACGGTGCGATCGGCCCCGACATGGGTGAACTCGGCCTCGATCACCCAGTCCGGGGTGAACGGGAAGACGGCGACCTCGTCGAAGTGCTGGATCGCCGGGGAGTTCGCGTCCCAGAGGCGGATCCCCTCCTGCGGCTCGCCACTGTCGAGGTCGAGTCGGGCGAGGCGAGTGAGTGAAACAGTCTCGGGCTGGCCGGCGAGAGCCGCGGCATCCGTCACCGTCTCACCGGGGTTCAGCCAGCGGGTCTCGATCAGCGCGAGGTCGCCCTGCGGGCCGGTGACGCGCGCTCGGCGTGCGGCGATCCAGCTGGCGCGGGAGTCGCGAGCGGCATCGACGATGGATTCTGGGGTGGTGACGGTCACGGGCTAATCCTGTCTGTGGGGGACGGCGGGCGAGTAATCCGATTGCGGAATGTGTCGTGCTGATCGGCTCGGCGGCCGTCGTGATGTAACCGGGATCGCGGCGGGCGTATTCCTGCACGCGTCACCGGGGCTCCCGGCCATGGGACAATTGATCGCTCGGCGCCATCGCGTTCGAGCCGTACCCCAGCACAGACAGAGGAATTGCGTGAGCCCCAGAGCAGTGAAGGCCCTCGAGCCGGCATCGACCGACCCCGCCTTCATCCGCAATTTCTGCATCATCGCGCACATCGACCACGGCAAGTCCACGCTGGCCGACCGGATGCTGCAGATCACCGGCGTCGTCAGCGACCGCGACATGCGGGCGCAGTACCTCGACCGCATGGACATCGAGCGCGAGCGCGGCATCACCATCAAGAGCCAGGCCGTGCGCATGCCCTGGGAGCTCGACGGTCAGACCTACGCGCTCAACATGATCGACACGCCGGGTCACGTCGACTTCACCTACGAGGTGTCGCGCTCGCTCGCCGCCTGTGAGGGAGCGATCCTGCTGGTCGATGCGGCGCAGGGCATCGAGGCGCAGACCCTCGCCAATCTCTACCTGGCGCTCGAGAACGACCTCACCATCATTCCGGTGCTGAACAAGATCGACCTGCCCGCGGCAGACCCCGAGAAGTACATCAAGGAGATCGTCGGTCTGATCGGCTGCAAGCCCGAAGACATCCTGCTGGTTTCCGGCAAGACCGGCGTCGGCGTGCCCGAGCTGCTCGATGCCGCGACCAGACTCATCCCGGCGCCGGTCGGCGACCCGGACGCCGCGGCCCGCGCGATGATCTTCGACTCCGTGTACGACGCCTATCGCGGTGTCATCACCTACGTGCGCATGATCGACGGCAAGCTCAGCCCGCGCGAGAAGATCATGATGATGAGCACCAAGAGCGCCCATGAGGTGCTGGAGATCGGTGTGAGCGCGCCCGAGCCGACACCCACCAAGGGGCTCGGCGTCGGCGAGGTCGGCTACCTGATCACCGGTGTGAAGGATGTCCGGCTGTCGAAGGTCGGCGACACCGTCACCTCCTTCGCCAAGCCCGCCACCGTGCCGCTGCAGGGGTATTCGGAGCCGATGCCGATGGTCTTCTCCGGGCTGTATCCGATCGACGGCTCCGACTATCCGGTGCTGCGCGAGGCGCTCGACAAGTTGAAGCTCAGCGATGCAGCGCTCGTGTATGAGCCGGAGACATCCGTCGCCCTCGGGTTCGGGTTCCGCTGCGGCTTCCTCGGGCTGCTGCACCTCGAGATCGTGACCGAGCGGCTGGAGCGCGAGTTCGGGCTCGACCTGATCGCGACCGCGCCCTCGGTGATCTACGAGGTCACGACCGAAGACAAGAAGCGCACCACGGTCACCAACCCGAGCGAGTTTCCCGGCGGCAAGATCTCGTCGGTGAGCGAGCCGATCGTGAAGGCATCGATTCTCACGCCGAAGGACTTCGTCGGCACCGTGATGGAGCTCTGCCAGGGGCGTCGCGGAACCATGAACGGCATGGAGTACGTCGGCGAGGACCGGGTGGAGCTGCACTACACCATGCCGCTCGGCGAGATCGTATTCGACTTCTTCGACCAGCTGAAGAGTCGCACGCAGGGCTATGCATCCCTCGACTACGAGCCCACCGGCGAGCAGGACGCAGACCTGGTGAAGGTCGACATCCTGCTGCAGGGCGAGGCCGTCGACGCGTTCAGTGCGATCGTGCACCGCGACAAGGCGTACGCCTACGGTGTGCTGATGACGGAGCGGCTGAAGAAGCTCATCCCGCGCCAGCAGTTCGAGGTGCCGATCCAGGCGGCGATCGGTGCGCGCATCATCGCGCGCGAGTCGATCAGCGCCATGCGCAAAGACGTGCTGGCCAAGTGCTACGGCGGTGACATCACCCGCAAGCGCAAGCTGCTCGAGAAGCAGAAAGAGGGAAAGAAGCGCATGAAGATGGTCGGCCGGGTCGAGGTGCCGCAGGAGGCCTTCATTGCGGCGCTGTCGGGCGACACCGAGGTGAAGAAGAAAGAGAAGTAGCCGGGCTGAGACTAGGTTGACGCCATGACCTCGTCTCTTGCTCGCACGCTTCTCGTGGCCATCTCGGCGATCTGTGTGGTCGCCGGCCTGTTCGGACTGGGCTCGGCCAGCCAATACGAATCGAACCTCGCGCTCGGACTGTTCGTGATCGGCGGCGTCGCGGCGGTGCTGTGGCTCGCGCTCCACGCCCAGTCGCGCCGCTGACTTCTCGCGGCCCTCGTTCCGCCGTCGCCCGCTCCATTCGGAAACTCAGGATTCTGGTACCCACTCCACCCGCGTGCGCCGTATATCGGATTTCTGTCGTGACGTTCTCCTGAGTTTCCGAAGGTAGCCCCGCATGAGCACCGACCGGTGGGGGATAGAAACCCCGCGTATTCTGTCCTCATGAGCCCGAATCGTGCCCGACGGTCGGCGAGCCCGCGATGAAGAGCGTCGCGCTCTGGCAGCGGCCGGTGAGCTATGCCGCAGTGGGCGGCACGAAGGCGCCTGACCTGATGAGCTACCCGCCGGTCGGGTTCCGGTCATATGAAGGCCGCGCGCGCATCGGTCAGGGGGAAGCGCGCTGGGACTTCGCGTGGAATGCCGTGCTCACGTGGGGCATCCAGCGCCGCGCTGGCTTTCGCGTGACCCTGACGGACACCCCCGCGGCGGTCACCGAGCTCACCTATACGCCCGTCCGGTTCGACGACGATGGTGAGCCGCTCACCGCGGCGGTCGTGGGGCCTGCGCCAGCAGAAGGGGAACACCTCATCGCTCCGGGCGACACCGCACTCCTGGGCATCCCGTTCGGCCCGTTTCGGGTCGGTGCTCCGGCCCGGGTCGTGTATGTGATCAACGAACCCGATCGCAGAGGCTTCGCCTACGGCACCATCGCCGGACATCCGGAGTCTGGCGAGGAGTCCTTCATCGTCGAGCGCACCCCGGACGGTGCGGTCTGGCTCGAGATCCGTGCGTTCTCGCGCCCCTCGAACGCGTTCTGGTGGATGGTCTATCCCGTACTGCGCATGTCGCAGGCGTTCTACACCAACCGGTACTTCCGCACGTTGGCCGGCAAAATATCCTGACCCCTTCGGAAACTCAGGACTCTGGTCGAGGCAACCAGCCTGACGTGGCGAGTCGTCTCGTGGACGTGACCGTTGTCCTGAGTTTCCGAAGGGGAGAAGATCGGGGCGTGAGCCTGGGATAATTGAGCAAATGCCCAGCGCTCTCCCCATCGCCGATCCGGCCCCCGCCGACGGACTCCTGCCCGACTCCGTCGCCGAGGGCGCGAATGACCGCAAATTCGGCGTCTACCTTCACGTGCCGTTCTGCCGGGTGCGCTGCGGCTACTGCGACTTCAACACCTACACCGCCGACGAGCTGCGCGGCGCCAAACGCACCGACTACGCGGGTCAGGCGATCGCCGAGGTCGCGCTCGCCGGGCGCGTGCTGTCAGGGCTGCCGCGGCGCCCCGTCTCCACGGTCTTCTTCGGCGGTGGCACCCCGACCATGCTGCCCGCCACCGACCTCGCCGCGATGCTCGCCGCCGTGCGCGACACCTGGTCCCTCGAGCCCGGCGCCGAGGTCACCACCGAAGCGAACCCCGACTCCGTCGACGCCGCCTACCTGCTCGAGTTGGCCGCCGCCGGCTTCACCCGGGTGTCGTTCGGCATGCAGTCCGCCGTCCCGCACGTGCTCGCCACGCTCGAGCGCACCCACGACCCTGCGCGCGTGCCGCTCGTCGTCGAGTGGGCTCGTCAGGCCGGGCTCGACGTCAGCCTCGACCTCATCTACGGCACCCCGGGCGAGTCCCTCGACGACTGGCGCACCTCGCTCGAGCACGCCATCGCCCAGCGTCCCGATCACATCTCCGCCTACGCGCTCATCATCGAGGACGGCACCAAGCTCGCCCGCCAGATCCGCCGCGGCGAGGTCGCGCAGCCCGATGACGATCTTCAGGCCGACATGTACGAGCTCGCCGACAGCCTTCTGGCCGAGGCCGGCTACGAGTGGTACGAGGTCAGCAACTGGGCACGCCGCAGCAGCGCTCCGACCAGCGCGATGGTGACGGATGCCGTGGCCGACACGATCACGGGCGGCGAGTCCGCCGAAGACCTGGCCGAGCATCGCTCGCGCCACAATCTCGCCTACTGGCAGGGTCACGACTGGTGGGGCATTGGTCCCGGGGCGCACAGCCACGTCGGCGGCGTCCGCTGGTGGAACGTGAAGCATCCCGCCGCCTACGCGGAGCGCATGCTCGCGGGCGAGTCGCCGGCGGCGGGACGGGAGACGCTCGATCCGGAGACCCGGCGAGTGGAGAGGGTGTTACTCGGGTCGCGCATTCGTGAGGGGATCGCGGTGCGGGAGTTGACGGCATCTGGTCGCACCGCGGTCGCCGGGCTGATCGCCGACGAACTGGTGGATCCGCGCGCAGCACTGCAGGGCACCATCACGCTGACGCTGAAGGGGCGTCTGCTGGCCGACCTGGTGGTGCGGCGGCTGCTCGCCGAGGACTGACCGCTAGCGGATGAAGCGGATCGCCAGCGGGTATTCGTAGTTCTCGCCCTTGTTGGCGGCGACGGCGGCGATGATGCTGAAGACGATGTTGAGCGCCCCGACGGCCATCAGCACGAACAGGCCAACGAAGAACCAGCTGGTGAAGATGCCGACGAGGTAGCCGGCCAGCACGGTCAGCTGGAAGTTGAGCGCCGTGCGGGACTGCTGTCGGATGAACGCACCGCGGTCCTTCAGCACCAAGTAGCCGATGAGGGCCGGCAGGAAGTGGAAGAAGATCCCGCCGACGTGGATGAGCGTGGCCCAGAGTCGCTGGTCGCTCTCGGAGAGGGGCTGGACTGTGGTCGACGTGGATTCAGACATGCGCCCATTAAAGCAAGAAGCCCGGCACGCGGGTGCCGGGCTTCTAGTGAAGTGCTACTTGATCCAGCGGATGTTGAGCGGGTAGCGGTAGAGCTCGCCGTTGTTGTTCTTGGTGCCACCGATGATCGAGAACACCAGGTTGAGGATCAGCACCGCGAAGTAGATGAGCGTGAGAAGCAGCCCGAGGACGAGGCCGACGACGGGGATGAACCCCACGATGAAGCCGAGGATCCAGTCGGCGATGAGGATGCCCGTGACATTGATCGTCCAGTTCAGGTTCTCCCTGCTCTGTTCCTTGATCATCGCGCCGCGGTTGCCGAACGCGAAGTAGAAGATGAGACCAGGGATGAGCACGATGATGTTGAGGAATGTCGCGAGCGTCGAGTACTGCTTGTCCTCGGCGGCGGTGAACGGTGCGGCGGGCTGAGGAGCCGGAGCCGCCGGTGTTGGTTCGGTCATCTCATGTGCCTTTCGACGTACTGCGGTCGGAAATGTGGAGGACAGGCCTGTGTGCGCACCGCGTGACGCGCCGGTGCGAACACGTGCATAAGCTAGCGCCTTCGCGGCGCGCCGTGCAATGGGTTACCCCCTATTTCTCACGGTACAATTGGCAGTCTAGGTAGGCGAGTGCTAAAGCAATCGTCCAGGTCTTGAGAGGTGGTGTCATGGTCTCCGAGCGCAGTCTCGAGGTGTTGCGGGTCATCGTGCAGGACTACATCGCCTCCCGAGAACCCGTCGGATCGAAGTCGATCGTCGACCGGCACTCCTTCGGCGTCTCCGCCGCGACCATCCGCAACGACATGGCGCTCCTCGAAGAGGAGGAGCTCATTGCGGCTCCGCACACCTCTTCCGGCCGCATTCCGACCGACAAGGGCTACCGCGTCTTCGTCGACCAGCTCGCCGACCTGCGGCCACTGACATCCGCTCAGCGCACCGCCATCGAGACCTTCCTCGGTGCCTCTACCGACCTCGACGAGGTACTGAGTCGCACCGTGCGGCTGCTCTCGCAGCTGACCCATCAGGTCGCGCTCGTGCAGTACCCGTCGCTCAGCCGATCGCGCATCCGTCACATCGAGTTGGTGCGGCTCTCTTCATCGCGCATGATGACGGTGCTGATCACCGACACCGGTCGCGTGGAGCAGCGCCTCATCGACATCCCGATGGAGCTCGGGGACCCGTTCCTCGAGGAGCTGCGCACCAAGCTCAACTCGAGCCTCGGTGGCCTCGGGCTGGCGGAGGCGGCGGAGAAGCTCGCCGCACTGCCGACCCAGTTCTCCCGGGAGAGCGCCGCGACGGTCGAGCTGATCACGGTCGCGCTGATCGAACAGGTGCTGGCAAACCGCTCCGACAAGCTCGTGATGGCCGGCGCGGCCAACCTGGTGCGCACGGAGGAGGACTTCTCCGGAAGCATCTACCCGGTGCTCGAGGCGATCGAGGAGCAGGTGACGCTGCTGCGGCTGTTCGGCGAGATGGCGCCGGACCAGAACGGTTTCGCCGTCTCGATCGGGCAGGAGAACGCGTCGTTCGGGCTGGGGGAGACGTCCGTGCTTACCAGCGGATACTCGACCTCGAGTGGTGAACTGT